>Ga0265798_10008413_pt1 | contig 13151 bp, 6 predicted proteins | sample P3T30metagenome_FD_192430 | JGI IMG/M metagenome (GOLD analysis project Ga0265798, IMG submission 192430) | Plant litter microbial communities from East Loma Ridge, Irvine, California - P3 T30 | ecosystem: Environmental > Terrestrial > Plant litter > Unclassified | place: USA: California...
GTGTACCCAGTACCTGCGGCCCATAAATAGTAAGATCGAATACAGCTATGCCATCGGTATCATTACTGCCACCATCACATACTTCATAAGGCTCTGTAGGAGCTACTGCTGTAGGCGTTGGGTTTACAATTAATTGCAGGGTTACCACATCAAAACACTCGGTCTGGCTTGATGCTACACGTAGCCAAAGGGTTTGTGTCCAGATCTGGGCGTTGTTGGTATAACTGCCGGTATTGGTTACTATATTGGTTCCGAAATCTGCATCTTCAGGGGTTTCGTGCACGGTAACTACTACTGTATTGCCCAGTGCCGCCTGGATAAGGGCGATGCTTTCGGTAAGGTTAAACGTGGCGATGCCATCGTTATTGGGGTCACACTCCTGCAATGGCTCCAGTTCAGGGGCTATTGGCGCCGGCAGTACTTCCAGTACCACAGGGCTTACGATAGCACAACCGGTTACTGCATCTTCCACACGGGCAAAGATGGTGGCGTTCGGTGACGGGTATTCTGATACAAGGTAGTCGTCTTCGCCAAGCAATGCCTGCTCTTCGGTAAGGTAGTACGCTACGGTATAGCCTGCTGCCCCCTGGGTGATGACAGGGTCGATCTCGTCAAAGTTAAAGATGCCTACTCCCGGGGTGTCTTCACACGCATAGAACGGTTCCATATTTGTGGCGATCACCGGCAGCGGGTTCACTGTAAGCTGGATCGGGGCTACCTGGCTGCAGCCAAAAGTATTTTCTACGCGTACCCAGATTTGGGCCGTAGCGCTCTCAAAGTTTTCTGGTGATGCTATCGCATCGGTTCCCGCAGTGGCCTGCTCCTGGGTAAGGTAATACGTTACCGTATCGGTGGCGTTGCTGGTCGCTTCGCTGTTTTTCGTTGTAAGGTCAAAGATCTCCACGCCATCCGGTGAGTTGTTGTCGTCACACAAAATGTAGGGTGTGATTGGAGCGATTACTGGGCGGGGGTGCACGATAAGGGTTACCGGCACTACGGTAGCACAGTTGGTAGTGGTACCTGCCGTTATTATCCTGATGTAAGCGAAAGGGTGCTCAGCATCATCAAAGTCTTCTATTACTGCATTTTGCCATGCCGTTGGGTTGGTAATATCATTATCGCCAAAGGCGGCATCCTCAGGTGTAGCATGGTACGTTACCTCTAACCCTGTCTGGTTGCCAATTACCTCTGCTCCTGCTAAGGTTAGGTTGAACAACGCATAGCCGTCGTTGCTTACATCGCACTGCTCTAAAGCGGTGGCTGTGCCTACAGTAGGGGCATAATTTACAGTAATAGTAAACTGATGCTCGTCAAAACAAATTGTATCATCGTTACCGCTGGCAGCATAAATATATAATGTAGTAGTTGTAGTAATTTCAGTTGATGCCGCAACAACATCGCCGGTACCGCCCGGGCCTGTATAATACTGACCCACGGTTAATGCCGGCAACATATAGCTATCGCATACTGCAATGTTTGCAGGAGTAGACACTACCGGAGTTTGGTATATTGTTACATCAAAGCTTGATTGTGCGCTACAAATATTAGGCGCTGCACCTTCTTGTGCAAAAACATACACAGTTTGAGATGCGCTAATATTCATGTTTGTTATTGGCGAAACACCATCCGGCTGGTTGTAATAGTTACCGGAAGTAAGTGCAGGAAGCACGTAAACATCGCACGCCTCTACATCCTCAACCGGCGCTAACACAGGTAGTGGTGTAACTATAAGATCGAACTGGCTGATATCAAAACAATCCGGTGCGTTAATATTAGTTAAGCGCACGTAAATGGTTTGACCCGCACTCTCAAATTCTTCAGGAATGGTTATGCTACCGGTACCACCCTGGGCACCAACTAAAGTAGTATGATATGTAATTTCATATATAGCAGCATCCTGACCGTTTAATACAGTTGCATCCTGTGTTGTAAGATCAAATATCTCTGTACCGTTATTATCAGTATCACAAGCAAACATATCATCCAGCTCACCAATTTCAGGTTGTGGGTTTTTATGTAATGTAAAGCTCTTTGTAACATAACAAAGTGTTGAAATATCCTGTATTACGGCAACAACTACCTCCCCGTCCTGACCCTCATAGGCAACTTCCGGCCATAAACCCACCTCACCATTAACATAATCATCCAAACTTTCATAGTATGATACGTAATAGTTCTCAGGCTCATCAAACGCTGCAAGAATTATCGGAGTATTTTGAGAAATATCCCATGTATCATTCACTACAGTAGGGTCATCACATATTGTTAAATCTTCAGGTTCGGCAGGATTAATTTCAGGATTAAAATCGATAATAATATCATCTGAAAGGAAACAGTCTGGGTTTGAAGCAAAGTAACCCATAACTGTATATGTACCCGGTTCTGTAATAGGGATGATTTCATCATCTATAAAAGTAACACCGTCTTCTTCATACATCCATTCGCCGTCTTTTTTCCATTTAACAAGCATGTCAGGATTAGAAGCGTTAGACTCAAGCATATAAGTATCGCCATAACATAAAAGTAGAGCCTGATTACCTAATGTAATATCTCCGGGCAGTGTAGGCTGGCCAATATCAAAACTACCCCCTTCAATAAATACCGCAGAGTTAAGCGAATGGTCAAGACCATTTGCTATAACTAACTTTATAGAATAGTTATGATTTGGCACAACAGAAGCGCTGGCTTGCATTACCACTGTTTGCCCGTTAAAATTAATAGGTGCTGTAGCGCCATTTCCGGCAGTATTATACTGCCCAAAGAAGGTGGGATTTGCACCCCCACACTGACTATTAACAGGGTGCACTGTAGTTACACCCACAGGTACGGGCGGCGTTACACCGGGCACAACCGCAAGGTTTTGTGCAATACCCGTATCTAAATCTATAAGAATAAATGCAAAAACATCAGTAAAGGTACACTCAAAACCTGCATCACCATATTCTTTGGAAGCAAAAAGGAAATTAAAGCTAAAGCTGTCAGAAACCGGTACAAAATTGAACTTGATCCATGAGGCGTCATAATTTATCGCAGGAAGATAGGTTTGCAGTTCAGCATCTCCCGGCCATCCGGGGCTGTTTGAAAGACCCTCATCATTAGGGCCGTCTACACCCGGAACATCCGGAGATGGCACTGCGTTTCCACAGGTTAATACCACACCCTCCTTTAGAGGAAATGTTGAATTATTTTTATTGAAATACGCGATACCGTTAGAAGTACCATAATTAGTACCTGTACTCCAGGTTACGTTACTGATTCCCACACAATTTACATCTATAAGCACATCTTCAACCAGTTCAGGAATAGTATACTGATCTGCAGAAGTAGTTACAAAGTTTCCGGCAGGCGTATCTTTATCAACACAGCCCGGGCACGCAGGTACAGGGTCTGGCGTGGCGCTGGTTACTAATACGGTATTATTTAGCAACCCTACAAATGTTGCGTAATCTTCAGGAATATAGATTTGCACGGTATAAGAAACGCTTTGCCCGGCAGGCAACACAGGTATTACATTGTTTAGTGAGCCGGTACCGTCACTGTCATTGCTGCCGGACCAGCTCATTACATCTATATGATAAGGCTTATTATCCTTCACTACAACGTTATACGCATCACTTGGGCCCGGGTTTGTAACTGTAATGGTATATACGGTGCTTGAGTTAACAACATACTCTGTTTGGAAATTTGTTTTAAGCGTAACGATATTAGCCTGCGGGTTAGGTGTAGCTGTATGGGTAGCGGTGTTATTTGTGATATTAGGATCTGGCGTGCCGCTTGTTACGGTTACTGTATTAACAAGATTAGTCGTTTGGTTAAAGTTACTCGGCACAGGCACACTAAACGTGTATGTAACCGTAGTATTAGCCAAAAGCAGTTCTATGGTATCGGCAAGATTACCTGTACCGGCAGCACCGGTACTCGCCGTCCAGCTGGCCGAAGCAGCATCAAAACCGACAGGAACAAGATCGCTCACTACAACGTTTTGCGCAGCTCCCGGACCCTGATTGTTAACCGTAATAGTATAAATGGCGTTTGCACCTGCGGTATAAACACTACCGCCCTGCAGTGTTTTTGTTGTTACAATATCTGCCGAAACAGCATCATAATCAGTGTCTGCACACAGCGTACACGATGGATCTGGATCTGTTGTAGTACTTGTTGCAGATGCCTGAAGTGTTAAAGCCCCGGTTTGGGCTGCCGGTATACCTACCGTAATTGTATAAGTTACCGATGCGCCATTTGCCAGCGTAGGTATATTGTTTGTTAAAGCACCGGTTCCGCTTGAGGTATTGCTACCTGTCCAGGCAAAAGCAGTAATGCCCGTAGGTACAGGCACAGATACATTTACATTAGTGGCGGCATTAGGCCCCTGGTTGGTTACGGTAACGGTATAAACAGATGTGCCACCGGGAGTATATGTTAAAGAGTTATCTGTAGTGGTTACCACCAGGTTTGCCCCTGTTGCAGGCACATCAGTATCAGAACACTGTGTGCAGGTTGGGGTTGGATCTGTTACGTTTGCTGTATACGTTACTGCATTGGTAAGATTGCCCGTAAATGTAGCAGGTACTGTAAAGCTTACTGTATAATCAACCTCCTGCCCTACTGCAAGCGGGCCGGTATTTCCAATCATCGGAAAAGTGTAAACCGTGCCGTCAGTATCTATCCACTGGTAGTTTGTAACACCGGTTGGTATAGCGTTACTTACCTGAACTCCGGCAGTAGTAGCCTCCGGCCCGTGGTTAATTACAGTAACGGTATAGGTTACCGTACTTCCCGGAGTATAAACCGTTTGGTTGTTGGTATTTATTATTTCAATATCCGATTGCGTTTTCCATGTAACCGTAGGCGGCGGGATGGTTAAGGTATAATCGTTAGGTATTTTAACGTTAACCGTATAGCTTACCGTTTGGTTTACCGCTAATGACGGTATTGTGTTGTTAAGATTAACATTAGTACCCGATGTACCATTGCTGCCGTTCCACCAAAATTTGGTAACACCAGGAGGAATAGTAATTCCGGACGGTATCGGGAAGGACACAAATACGTTTGCTGCCGCACCTGGGCCATTGTTAGTTACCATAATGGTAAAGCTCATGGTTTCACCCGGCTCATACTCCATTGTAGGATTGGTATTAAATACCACCACATCAGATTGTGCAAACGCAGTACCTAATGTTCCTAACAACAATAACATTGAGAGTAAAAATTTTCTCATATAGCGAATTTTAATATCAGTTCAAAAAGTTAAAAAAGCTTTAATAAAAGCTAAAAAAATGTTACGGGCAATATGTCCCAAATATAGATATTCAGTTATGTTTTGGCTGTTAAATTTTAAAAAATCACAAAATAGATACAAATGGGTGAAATAAATAACTAACAACCAAATATTTGCTACATATTATTCAACAGAAACAGTTTAATATTAAAAAACCCTACTCCCTATTTAAGAAATTTTTATAGTATTTTTGCATAAATTTTTTACCATGGAAAAAATAACTATAAAGGCTACACAAAACCCCTCTATCATAAAATTTGAGTTCAGTGAATTTGTTGCACGCAATGGCAATTTTGAGTTTAAAAATATTGATGAGGCGGCAAACTCGCCACTTGCCAAACAAATGTTTTACCTGCCGTTTGTAAAAACGGTTTACATATCGGGTAACTTTATTGCCATAGAAAAATACAGCATTGTGGAATGGCCTGATGTTCAGGACGATGTGGCAGAGCAAATTGAGAATTTTGTAAATAACGGTGGCGAGATTATTAAAGAAGACACCGAAGCCGTTAAGAAACAACCGGTTACCATTTATGCCGAAAGCACGCCTAACCCGGCAGTGATGAAGTTTGTTGCCAACAAGCTGCTTACTAAAACAAGTGCCGAGTTTAAAAATATTGATGATGCATTTCCATCTCAGCTGGCACAGGAGCTCTTCAAGCTGCCTTTTGTAAAAGAGGTATTTATGGACGAGAATTACGTATCTATAACCAAGTACGCCATGGCAGAGTGGCAGGAAATAACCAATGAAGTGCGCGGTTTTATCAAGAAATTTATAGAAGAAGGCAATACCGTTATTGATGAAAGCCTAATAAAAGTTATGCCGCATGCAGAAAAGCAAAACGAAGCTTATTTTGATGCACTCGACGGAACATCGCAACGTATTATAAATATACTTGAAGAGTATGTAAAACCTGCCGTTCAGGCCGATGGAGGCAACATTGCTTTTGAAAGCTATGACGAGACTGAAAAGCGTGTTAAGGTAGTACTCCAAGGCGCCTGCAGCGGGTGCCCAAGCAGCACCTTTACCCTGAAAAGCGGTATTGAGAACATGCTGAAGGACATGCTTAACGACAATGATATTAAGGTTGAAGCCATAAACGCTTAAACAGAAAATTCCCGCCAATGGCGGGAATTTTACTTTTACAACATACTTATTGGATAGAGCATTAGATGCTGCTTCTCTACAGCGCAGCAAGCGCAGCTCTGTGACTTTAGCCTAAATGCATCATGACTTTTGAGGTTTCTTATCTTTGCGTCCTCCCTCATTTATTACCTTGTTACGTTTTTCGTTATACTTGGCTTCCGGGATTTCATCGCCGGTTTTACTGAATATTTTTATTTTAGGGTCTTCATGATTACCCGTTATTACAATAGGGAAACCTACCAAACCCCATGGCGGCAAGCCAAGGCGCACCCTTAAATCGAGTTCGCCGTTAAGGCTGGTTGTACCTTTTATTGTAGGGCGGAAACCGGCAACCTTAAACGTAAACTCATCTATATGTATAAGATTATTGTCAATTTTGGTGTGTACCCTTATATCTTTTAAGTTAGGGTTATTAAGTGCATCCTGGCCGGTTTTGCTGCTCATGCTTCCAAACATTTTCAGGCCAACCACCTTTACATCACGGATAGTTACATCGCCCTCGCCCTCAAGCGATTCATATATTGGCCCCATGTTCCCGTTAAAGTCGCCTGCAATTTTATAATCTATAGATATGATACCTTCGGCCTTTTGGGCGGCTGTTACTGTTTCTCTAAACAATGGTATCTCATTATAAGCTCTTTTTACGCTGAAGTCTTTAGCAGTAAGGTGTGCTGTAAAGTTAGCCGAGGTTGGGCTTTCATCATCATACGTAGCATTAATACCCACTTTACAGCCAATGATATCAAATGTGGTTTCATCAAGCGACAGTTTACCTTTGCTTATGCCCACCGTGCCTTTTAGGTTGTTGAGCACCAACCCGGTATACTCTACTTTATCGGCATCTGCGGTTAATGATACATTTAAATTAGTAGGCAATACCACCACCCCGCTCATTTTAGGGTGGTCTTCCTTAGCATAGTCTACCGCAACAGGGCGGTCTTTGTTTTCGCCCTCTTTAAGTGCCATAAACTCATCTACCGCAACACGTTTAGATCTTACCCCAAAGTTACCGCTTAGCGTGCCGTTGCTTTCTAAAAAGTAGTTTATAGTATTCAGCAGGTAACCGTTTATGGCAAAATCGCTCTTTCCATAAACTGCATTAAACTTTTCGAACCACATTTTTTCATTCTGGAAACGGAACAATCCCTCGCTGATAAAGAATGCCTTAGGAAAAAGTTCCGAGGTTGTTTTAATGTTTTTAAGCTGTATAGTTCCTTTATTATCAAGTTTATCATACTGGCCGGTTGTGGCATAACTCCGACGGCCGTTTAAACTCAGGTCTGCTTTTGCATAGCCGGTTACATCCAGTCCTTTTTGTGCAAATACCTGATAGATGCGCCCTACGTTAAGCTCACCCTTAATTGTAGCCTTATAAAACATATCTTCAAAATCTGATACCGAGGCATTTACATACACCGGGCTATCTTCAAATTTAAACGAAGCAGGCGTAAGGTCTACCTTGAGGTCTTTAAACGTGCCTGACTCATTGACCACATTAGTTACAAACGTAATGTCGGTTATAGGGTTAGGGTAATAACTTGTTTTTAACCAGCCATTTTGAAGGTTAATGCCACCTTTTGTAACCGGAAACAGCTTGCGGGCAGCACTATAAGTACCTTTAGCCGTAATATCGGTTTTGAGCGCCCCTCTAAGCTCCATGTTTTCCAGCCCAAGAGCGGCATCAAGCGTTTTCAGGTTAAGCGAACCCTTTATAGCGGCCTTTACATTCATTTCTGTAAGGCCCTTGGTTTGCAGTGTGGCATTAAAATAATCTTTATCCCCAAGCTTAAAAGCCATTTTCCTGAGGTCAATCTGCAACTTCTCCACATCTAATGACGGAAGCTGTGCACTCATATCCATCTCAAAATCAGAAAGTGGCACGGGCGCATCTTTATATACCACGCCACCATCACGCACCTTGAGGTTAAAGCCCAGGTTAGGTTGTATTTTGTCGGCAGCGTTATAGCGTCCCTTAAAGGTAAAAAGCAGGTCGGCCCGCCCATCTATATCGGTCTTTTCTAACCAGGTAAGATAATCCGGAGGCATTACAGACAGCAGGTCTTTAAGTGTAGTGTTTTCAGACGAGGCATCTATGCTAATCTTGTAGCCATCGCGAAAAATGGTAAAAAACCCGGTAAACTCCACCGGCAACTTGTTGATTCTTAGCTCATTTTTTTGGAGGATAAACGATAGCGCATTAGTGTTGATTCGGGTTATAAGGTCGGCGCGTAATGGCTTGCTTTTCAGGTACGGAACCCTGTCATAATAAAAATCGACTGAATCTATACGTGCATCTGTGCGCAGGTCAAATACTTCTTCACTCAACCCCCCTTTACCCAAATAATTGAACCCGTGTGCATCAACCAGTATTTTAGCAGAGCGGTCGTTATATTTTAAGTGGCAATTTTCAAACTTAATCTTGTCGAGCCTCACGGCAGTACCTTCTTCTGTAGCGGCTTTAGGCTGCTTATCTTCAGATACATATACATTATAATTGGCCTGGCCTTTCTCGTTAACTTTTACGTTTATAAACGCATCGCTTACATACAGCTCATCCACCTTAACCTCACCATCAAAAATGAGGCGCTTCAGGTTGATGCCAAAGGCTACCTGCCTGGCTTTTAGTAATATATCGTTTTGATAAGGTGCAGATCCCATTAGGGAAAGGCTGTCTAAAGAAACCGTTAACGATGGAAAGTGTGTAAAAAAGGAAAGTTTTGACTTACTGAAGTTTAGCTCTGCAGCAAGGCTTTTATTGGCAAGTTTCTTAACCTGATCTGATACCTGCCCCGGGAAAAGCAGCGGTATAAGATACAGTAGCAGTAGTATGGTCGCTATGGTAATGCCTGTCCACTTTAGTATCTTTAAGCCTATTTTTTTTACATTTACCTTCATAAAAGCCTGATTTTAAATCAAGTAATAAAAGTAAGTTTTTCCTGCACAAAATCTAATGTATTTAACTAAGCCTTAATACATAAGGCTTTGTTAAAGTAGCTTATAAAACTGTAAAACAAATCTTATAATTACTGTTTATGCTTGCCAGTTAGCAACATAAAGGATAACTTTACTGTTTTACATACCATAAAAACCACAAGACATGGTTAAATCACCACTATATTTAATTATAACCGCAACTATATTTATGTCGTGCCACAGAGAAAACAAGGCCGAAGTAATGGGCGATGACAACCCGCTGCTGGCTACCTGGGATACCCCTTATCAAACACCGCCGTTTGAACTTATTAAAAATGAACACTTTAAACCTGCTTTAGAGGAAGCTATGCGTATACAGCAGGGCGAAATTGCGGCCGTAGCAAACAATCACGCAACACCCAACTTTAAAAATACCATTGTGGCGCTTGAAAATACCGGTACACTGCTAACCCGTGTAAACACCGTGCTTAGCAACCTAAGCAGCGCCCATACGAATGATACATTGCAGGCTTTGGCACAGGAAATGGCGCCCAGGCTGAGCAAAAACAATGATGATATTTACCTTAACGAAAAGCTTTTTGCACGGGTTAAAGCTGTATGGGACAACCAGATAACCTTTAAACTTAACGCAGAAGACACCAAGTTGCTGGAAAAGAAGTACAAAGCGTTTATACGCAGCGGAGCCAACCTTAATGAAAAACAAAAGGTACGCCTGCGAAAGATAAACGAAGAACTATCGGTAATATCATTAAAGTTTGGCGAGAATGTTTTAGCCGAAACCAATGATTTTGAGATGGTTATTACCGATAAAAAGGACTTAACCGGCCTTCCGGCAGATATAATTGCCGCTGCCGCAGATGATGCCAAAGAAGCCGGAAAGGAAGGTAAATGGCTTTTTAACCTGCAGAACGCCAGTGTTATGCCTTTTTTGCAATATGCTGAAAACCGCAAGTTGCGCGAAAAAATATGGAAGAAATACCAAAGCCGTGGTAATAACGGCAATGCCCATGATAACCGTATCAACGTAGTGCAACTGGCCAACCTGCGTGCGGAGCGTGCACAACTGCTTGGCTACGAGACTCATGCAGCATACGTACTGGAAGAACGCATGGCTAAAACACCTGATAAAGTTTATGAACTGCTTAATAAGCTTTGGGAGCCTGCACTAACTAAAGCTAAAGTAGAAGAAGCTGACATTAAGAAGCTTATGGTTGCCGATGGTATAGACGATGAAGTACAGCCCTATGACTGGCGCTATTACACTGAAAAGATACGCCAGGAACGCTACAACCTTGACGAACAGGAGCTTAAACCTTATTTTAGCCTTGATAATGTTCGTAACGGTATATTTACCGTAGCCGGAAATCTTTATGGCCTGAAATTCAAGCAGCTAAAGGATGTGCCGGTATACCAAAAAGACGTAACTGCCTGGGAAGTAACCGAGAAGGATGGAAAGCATGTGGGCATCTTGTATATGGATATGTTTCCGAGGGCCAGCAAAAAAGGCGGCGCCTGGATGACCAGCTTCCGCAAAGAAAAAAAGACCGACGGAGAACGCGTAGCGCCCATAATATCAATAGTTTGTAATTTTAGCAAGCCTGTGGGCGATGCCCCTGCCCTGCTTACTTTTGACGAGGTTAGTACCTTTTTTCATGAATTTGGGCATGCCCTGCATGGCCTGCTGAGCAATGTAACCTACGAAAGCCTTTCAGGCACAAGTGTCCCTACCGATTTTGTGGAGCTGCCAAGCCAGATTATGGAGAACTGGGCTGCTGAACCTGAAGTACTTAAGCTCTATGCAAAGCACTACAAAACCGGTGCGGTGTTACCCGATGAACTTATTGAAAAGCTACAAAAGGCTGCCACGTTCGATCAGGGGTTTGCCACGGTAGAATATCTTGCTGCAGCATATCTTGATCTTGACTATTATACTCGTAAAGAGCCTATTACACAAAACATTATACCTTTTGAAGAGGATGCCATGGCCAAGTTAGGACTGATACCATCCATCATTCCCAGGTACCGGAGCACATACTACAGCCACATCTTTAGTGGCGGATACTCAGCGGGTTACTATAGCTATATATGGAGCGGCGTGCTTGATACCGATGCTTTTGAGGCATTTAAAACCACCTCATTGTTTGACCAAAGCACAGCCAAATCATTCCGTACCAACATATTAGAGCGCGGGGGCACCATTGATGCCGCCCTTATGTATAAAACCTTCCGTGAGGCAGAACCCTCCATTGAGCCATTACTCCGTAAAAGAGGTTTTCTGGAAGTTAAAAATCCTTCTAAATAGCACCCATCAAAAATGAAAATTCCCGCTGTATAGGCGGGAATTTTTTTATGTAAAATCTTACAATTTAATCTGTAAAAAGGGCTAATTCTTTACTTTCGGACTTTGGAATCGGCTATTTTCTTACCTAATTTTTTTAAGGCTGAAAAGTAGAAAAACAGACACTCAAAATTTCCGAATATTTACCCGGATATTTTTCGAAAAAAAATGGCACATCTTTAAGCGGCTTTTTTTAATAGTAGCCCCAATGATATTTTATTAGGACTTTGCAAACTGAACCGTTACAAATTCCTGGCAGTAGCTTTTTATCATATCCCTCACTTTTTTAAATTCTGCCCTAACCTCTTCTACAGATCCTTCCGCTTTTGCAGGGTCAGGAAAATTGTAATGAAACTTTTCGGCTTCAGCAGGCAAATAAGGGCAACGTTCTTTTGCGTTATCACAAACCGTTATAACATAGTCAAAGTTTATGTGGCTATATTCGTCAACATGGTTGCTTGTATGGCTGCGCAGGTCAATGCCATCGTCATACATAGCAGAGATTGCCTTACGGTGTACCCCATGTGTTTCTACTCCCGCACTATATACTTTGGCCTTGCTTCCTGCAAAAAACCTTAAATAACCTTCTGCCATTTGGCTACGGCAACTGTTGCCGGTACATAACACTAAAATATTCTTCGAGTCCATAAAAATTAAACAAGTAACCAGATTATATTAATAATACAAAATTTAGCATCAAAGCCAAAAATGAACTGCAACACAATAACCGACAGCGTTATAACCAGCGGTTTCCTGTACTTAGCCAGCTTTTGGACACCATTAGCAGCACGAACCGGGGGTACAGCATTGTGCATTGCTAAGGTCTTTTAAATTAGTTTTTTGTTTTGGCGCAGGCAGGCCACAGGCGTCAGGAGCCAGGCATGCTGTTGTTTTAGCTTCCAGTATAAAATGGTCGCCGTTAAAGGCCAGGTTGTAGCGGCCTATGGTGTCGCCCTGATATTCTACCTCAACCACATCGTCAACAAGGCCAAGCTGTTCTTCGCAAAGGGTTATGATATTTAGCAGCTTGCCCGGTTTAAGGCGGTGCTCATAATCATCGGCATTCCATAACTGGAAATTTACGGCCGTTTCCTGCCTTACCGTACCACCGCAGTCTATAAACCTGCGGGTTACCATACCCACCTCTGTAACATGAAAATGCTGTGGCACAAAATCTCCACCGGCTACTTTAAATACAACATTGTCTAATTGTGGCAAAACGGCCTTTACTTCAGATAATTTCATAATATATGTCTTTATTTAGCAGCAGTTGGTACCGCGGCAGTTTAGGCTTGCGGCAATAGCGCCAAAATAGGCATGCAAGGCGTCAATAGCCTTTTCATCAATGCAATAGCAAATGGCTGTGCCTTCTATAGTACCTTTTATAAGCCCTGCGTTTTTAAGTTCTTTTAAATGCTGAGATACCGTAGCCTGTGCCAGTGGCAACTCATTTA
>Ga0265798_10008416_pt1 | contig 13151 bp, 8 predicted proteins | sample P3T30metagenome_FD_192430 | JGI IMG/M metagenome (GOLD analysis project Ga0265798, IMG submission 192430) | Plant litter microbial communities from East Loma Ridge, Irvine, California - P3 T30 | ecosystem: Environmental > Terrestrial > Plant litter > Unclassified | place: USA: California...
ATCGCTGGCAACCAGGGTGATGCCGCGGATCTCGGCCAGCAGATAGCGCCGCACCGCCAGCGTGATCGCCAGCGACAGACCCACTGCCAGCAGCAGCACTGCCGGCATCAATACCGAGATCAGGCGAAAGTCCGAGCGCGCACTGTGCGCGGCCTGACGCGACAGCGTTTCTTCGAGCGAGGACAAGTCGGCCAGGCGCGCCGCTACCAACTCGAACGCGCCTTCGGCCTTGAGCATGGCGTTGGCGCCGATCGAGCCGTCCAGCGGCGCCAGTTCGATCACTTCGCGTACCGCGCGCGCATAGCGCCGCTGCGCCGCGGCCGCCTGCCGCACATGGTGCTCTTCGAGCCCGTGGGCGGTGCTGCGGCCAAGTGCGTCCAGGCCGGCCGCGATCTCCTTGTGCTGCGCCAGGATGCTCTGGCGCAGCGGCTCGGTGCGCGCCAGCGGAAAGCTGCCGCCCATCCAGCTCAATAATCGGTAGATATCGGCCTGCGCCTTTTGCGACTGCGTCGCCAGGGCGGCCGCGGCGCGCATGCTGGCGGCGCGCTGGCCGACGATGGTCTCGAGCGAGCTGTTCTGGCGCAGCATGGCGTAATATGCCGTGCATGACAGCACTACCAGCAATAGCAGCACGGCGCCGGGCGCCAGCAGCAGCTTGGGGCCGATCTTGAGGCGCGCCAGCATGTCAGCGCCCCCGGCCGGGACGGGCGGACGTTGGCTCGGCCGGAGCGGCCGCATGGCACCGCGCGGCCAGAATCACAGCGCGGACGAAGGAAGGCATCGACATGGTGGTCTCCAGTGGAGCGCCTGCAAATGCGCCGGTGCTCGGAACGACAGTAAGCGATTGAGTCTTGGAATTATTTGCTTCTGCGCAAATACTACGATCAACCGTGACTAGTTACCCACAAGCACGACTCAAGGGTACACTGGCGACATGAGGATTTTTGCTTTTTTGGCGGGGTATCGGCGCTTGTCGTTCATCATTGGCCTGTCGCTGTGCGCGCACCTGTTGGCAATCGCCCTGATCGATCCTGCGCCGACCCGGGCAACGTTGGCTGGCAAGGAGGTGCTGACCGTGAGGCTGGCACTGACCGCGCCGGCGACACCCGCCCCCGTGGCCCAGCCGCCTGCATCCGCCTCCCCGCCCGGGCAGGCGCAGGCCCAAGCCGCGCCGCAGCGTGCGGCCCAGGCCAGCCGCGCGCGCCGAACACCGGCGGCAGTCGATGCGCCGCCACAAAGCGCGTCAACGGACTCTGCCGACACGCCCCTCGTCACTGCCATGGACGCACCCGCCATCGTGGTGGACGGGCCGCCACCTGCCGCGCCCACGGCGCCTGCGCCCGGCGACGACGGCAGCGCCCATGTGAGTTCCGCACCGTCGCACTTTCGCATCGCGCCGGGGCCTAGCGCCGTGCTCGCCTATACGGTACGGCGTAGCAGATCGGACGGCGCCATGATCGGCAGCGACACCACGGCCGCGATGGACTGGGTCAATCAAGGCATCCGCTACCAGCTCCGCATGAATGGCCTGCTTGGCGAGCTGGAAAGCGAAGGGGCGATCGACGACAGCGGACTGGCGCCGCATAGCTTGGTCGAGCCGCTCGGTGGCGGCGCGGTAACCACCCGTTTCGATCGCGAGCACCGGGTGATCGTGGCCGGGCGCGACAACACCACGCACCGCTTGCTGCAGGGCAGCCAGGACACGCTCTCGGTACTGGCACAATTGTCCGGCATCGGGCTGGCCGATCCGGACCAGATGCAGGGCGAACTCGCGTTCTGGACCGGGGGCGCCGACGGTGCGCGCACGGTGCGTTTCGAGGTGCTGGGCAAGGAACAGCTGCGCACCGGGGCGGGCGACTTCGACACCGTGCGCCTGGCGCGCTTGCCAGATCCGCAGGGCGGCGATTCACGCCGCCTGGAGGTGTGGCTGGCGACCGGCAGCAGCTGGCTGCCGGTGCAGCTGCGCCTGACCGGCGCCGACGGTGTCGCCGTTACCCAGACCGTAACCGCGATCGAGATCGCGCCGGTGCCGGCGTTCTGACGCCCGCCGCGACGCAGCGCCCGATCAGGCCAGTTTGGCGGCGTGCTCGCGGGTAGCGTGGAAGGTCAGCTTGGGCCAACGCTCCTGGGTCAGGCGCAGGTTGACGCCCGAGGTGGCGAGATAGGCCATATTGCCGGCCGCATCGTAGGCAACATTATGCCCCAGCGCCGCCTCGAAATCGGACAGCGCCTTCTTGTCGTCGCTCGAGACCCAGCGCGCGCTGCTGATGCTGGCGCTTTCGAACATGGCGTCGACCCCGTACTCGTTGAGCAGACGGCTGGCCACCACTTCGAACTGCAGCACGCCCACGGCGCCCAGGATCAAGTCACTGCCCAGCACCGGCTTGAATACCTGCACCGCGCCCTCCTCGCCCAGTTGCTGCAATCCTTTATGCAGCTGTTTCATCTTCAGCGGATTGCGGATACGTACCGCGCGGAACAACTCAGGCGCAAAGTACGGGATCCCGGTAAAGCTGAGCATTTCGCCTTCGGTGAAGCTGTCGCCGATCTGCATGTTACCGTGGTTCGGCAGGCCGATGATGTCGCCCGCATACGCCTCTTCGACCTGTTCCCGGCTCGACGCCATGAAGGTCACCACCGACGACAGCTTGACGTCGCGCCCCAGGCGCAGGTGCTTGACCTTCATGCCCTTCTCGAAACGCCCCGAACACACGCGCAGGAACGCGATGCGGTCGCGGTGGGCCGGGTCCATATTGGCCTGGATCTTGAAGACAAACCCCGAGAACGGTGTTTCATCCGGTTTCACGGCGCGCACGGTGGCGTCACGCTCGCGCGGCGCCGGCGCCCAGTCGACCAGTGCCGACAGGATTTCGCGCACGCCGAAATTGTTGATCGCCGAGCCGAAGAACACCGGGGTCTGCACCCCGGCCAGGAAGCGCTCGATGTCGAACACGTGCGAGGCGCCGTGCACCAGCTCCACTTCCATCTTGAGTTGCTCGATCTCGAGCGGAAACATCTCGGCCAGGCGCGGGTTGTCGATCCCCTTGACGATCTCGAAGGCGCCATCGGCCTTCTCTTCGCCCGCCTTGAACAGCATGATCTCGTCTTTCAGCAGGTGGTACACGCCGCGGAAATTCTTGCCCATGCCGATCGGCCAGGTCACCGGCGCGCATTCGATCTTGAGCACCGATTCGACTTCGTCGAGCAGCTCCAATGGGTCGCGCGTCTCGCGGTCCATCTTGTTCATGAACGTGACGATCGGGGTGGCACGCATGCGGCACACGTCGAGCAGCTTCACGGTTTGCTCTTCCACGCCCTTGGCGGCGTCGATCACCATCAGCGCCGAGTCGACCGCGGTCAAGACCCGGTAGGTGTCTTCCGAGAAGTCCTGGTGGCCCGGGGTGTCGAGCAGGTTGATCACGTGCTCGCGAAACTCGAACTGCATCACCGACGAGGCCACCGAAATGCCGCGCTGCTTTTCGATGTCCATCCAGTCGGACGTGGCGTGGCGCCCACTCTTGCGGCCCTTGACGGTGCCGGCCAACTGAATCGCGCCCGAGAACAGCAGCAGCTTTTCGGTCAGCGTGGTCTTGCCCGCGTCAGGGTGGGAAATGATGCCGAAGGTGCGGCGGCGCGCCACTTCGCGCACGATCGCGTTGTCCGGGCGCTTGCCCGCCTCGAGGGCCGAGGTAGAAACGAAAGCGGCGTCGTTGCCGGTCTGTGGAATGTCGGTGTCGTTGGCCATGTTCGAGCCTGGTAGACGGGACGCATGCGGCCCGATGGAAGAAAACCCGCGATTTTAACGTTTTCGCACCGCGCCGTGTGAATAGAATGCGGCCCCGGGCTCCTGAGGGGAGCGCGGGGCCGTTACGAGCGCGCGTCCTGGCCGCGCTGCCGGTGCGTCAGCGCCGGATCAATCGCGCACGCGGCGCCAGCCGGTGCGGCGCGCACCGTCCGATTCGGACGGCTTCAGGTCGACCTTTTCCTCGCCGTCCGGGCCGCGGATGTGGCCGTCGAAGCCACCATCGTTGTTGACGATTTCGATGTCGATCGGCGGCTTGTCGATGATCGGCTCGCCAACTTCGCCGTCAGTGGTCACGGCGGTGGCGGCGCAGACGTTGAACTGGTACAGGTTGCCAGTTCCGCCAACCGAGCATTCGGTTTTTGCGCTAGGCAGGCTGGTGACCACGGCCAGCGTTCCGCTGAAGACCTTCGGATCAATGTTGACACGCTCGCCCGAGTTCAGGCTCAGATCGACGTACCAGCCCTTCTGGCGTGCCAGGTCGACACTCACGCCGGTCATGATGAACGGTGACGCAGGGTCGTTGGCCGTTTTCCTGGACAAGGTCTTCTTCAGCATATCCGGCGTGGCGCGCACGTCGGCGATGGTCTGGCCGCTATCTTTCAAGATGTAGATCGACTGCAGAGCGGTGCTCGGAACGTCGTCCGGGTGCAGCAGGCGGCCGCTGCCGAATACCACGACGCGTGCGGTGCCGGCCGTTTCCACGCCATCGACGATCTTGTTGGCACGGCAGATCGTCACTTCAGGGCGGGTCGTAATCGGCTGGGTTGCACCGGCATCCCCCATCATCAGCACAGACGGCTGACTACCGGTGAAGTCGAAGCGCCACATTTTGCCGCTGTTGTCGCCACCATAGACGTACGTCACGCGCGGGTCATTGCGTGGATCGAGCGTAATCGCGGTGATCTTGGCCAGGCCCGACGGCGTGGTGGTGTCGCCCGCGCCGGTGCTGAGGCGATACAGGACGCGGCCGGTCTTGACGTCGACCACGAACAGCCAGCCTTTGCCGCCGCCGGTCGACACGCCATTGTTGTCAGGCACGTTGTTGTAGCCCGAGGTCAGGAACACGACCCAGGTTTCAACGTTGTTATAGACGATGGTGCCGAATTGCGGATTGCCGAACGTCAGGCCGATCTCGCCTTCCAGACTGGTGCCGCTGCACACTGCCGGATCGGCGCACAGCTCCCACAGCGCCTTTGGCGCAGCCGGGTCGGTCACATCAATCGCATAGTAACCGCGCCCGCCGGCGTTCAACCCGCCCACCAGCACCGATTTCCAGCTATTGTCGTAAAACACTTCGCCGATCTCGGGGGTACCGTCCACCGTGTACTGGTGCTCGGTGTTGTAGCCGATGCTGGCCTGCAGGTGCAGCTTCTTCATCGTGATACGCGGGGCGTACGCCCAGAGTTCGGCGCCGCTGGCGGCACTGAAGGCGTGCAGCATGCCGTCGTTGGCGCCCACGAACACAGTAGCCGCACGGGTGGCGTTGCGCTGGCGGAACGCGGCGTAACCGTCGCGGTCGAAGTTCTTGCGCGAATCGCGCATATAGACCGGCGTGGAAGAGGCAATATCGCCCAGCACCACTGGCAGCGCGCCGTTCGGGCCTGCATCGGACGGATCGGCAAGGGAGTACGAGCGCAGCAACGTGTCGTTGGCATGCTGCTGCTGGCCGCGCAGCCAGTTGACCATGGTGGCGCCGTTGTTGACGATCGCGCGGTTAGGATCGGTCATGTTCAGGCACTGGGCCAGTGCGCTGCACTTGTTGGCAAACCAGGACTGTTCGGCTGGCGTCATGCTGGCGAACAGGAACGGCTTGAGCACCTTGTTATCGACATCGAGCATCAGGATGTCGCGTTCGTCGGTGTCGGCGCCCACCATGGCGCCCAGCAGGCTCGACGTGTTCCAGAATTCGGTCGGCAAGATGGCGCCGGTGTTCACGTCGATCTCGCGCTTGGACAGTCGGCCACTCCATTTCACGGTCGTGTAGTTGGCCGCAAAGACGTCCTTGTCGCTGGCCGTGATGGTCGGCGACGATATCGACAGCGACGACGAAGCGCTGACCTGGGTCTCGATCTTGGCCAGCGCGGCGCGGAAGCCCTCGATCACCTGGTTCGGATCCGACGCCGAGAAGTACTTGCCATGACCGTTGATCGCCGCATGCCACAGGTCATCCACCCGCGATTGCAGGGCCAGCGAACCGCCGTCTTTCTGTGATTCCGGATCGGGCCAGATCCAGCGTCCATTGTTGTTCCACGGGCATCCCGTGGCAACGCCGTCGATCACCTTTTGCAGGTCACCCACGGGGTTGCGCTGCCCGTCGTAGTTCGGCTCGTAGGTCATGATGCCGTCCACGCCAAGGCCAAGGGCATAGGTCTTCATGTGCAGGCGCTTGTTTTCGCCAGGCCCGGCCGGCACGATGCCCGGCTTGTTCATGTCTTCCTTGGTCGGGCGCAGTGACTTGCCGATATCGTTGGAGCCGCCGTTATACCAGTACAGGGCGATATCGGCCAGCGACGGCACGCTCTGCGCGCGGGCGTCGACGCAACCCGAATCCTGGGTGCAGAAGCGCGCCGCGTCCGCGATCACGTCGAGATTGCCGACATCGCTGGTGGCGGTGCCGTTCCAGTAGCCGTCGGTGGTAATGAAGGTGAAGTTCTGCTGGCAGGCGGCAGTGACCGCTTCTTCGCCGCGCGGCTGGATGTTGGTATGGGTGTTGGCATACATCTTCCCGATCGCGTGCAGCGCAGCGCGCACCGGGGTACTGCCATCGGTGATCATGCCGTACAGCGAGGCATACCAGTTGGCGCGGTCGGCGCCGCTGAACGTGCGCGGGATGCTGATCGGGCCATTGTTCGCTGAGGCGACCGACAGCGCCACCACACCGACCTTGTATTTGTCGGTCACCGGCTTGAAGGCGTGCCCCACCGCCGTCTTCATCATCTGGTTGCGCGTCTTGTAATAGGCGTACCAGTTGGCCAGGTTGGTCATTTCCTCGTCGTAGGTGCAGACGGCGCCGGCACAATCGGTACGGGCTGGGTCGCGCGGATAGGCGGTGCGGGCCGGCACGATGTTGGTACGCACGAAGATCGACGCGCTGGTGGCGGTCATTGCATACGGCACGCCATCGGTAGCGGCCGGGGCGATGGTAAAGAGCAAGCGGGTGGCGTTGTTCTGGGTGTTGTTGCTCAGGCTGCCAACGGTAATGGTGTTGCCATTGACGCCGGCTGCGGTATCGACAAGGCACAGTGTGCTGGCGGCCTGGCTGCGGCACAGGGTCGACGCGCTCGATCCGCCGGCGTAGGCAGTGATGCTGCCGCGGGTGCCGATGGCCCGCACCAGCGCCGTCACCACGTTGCTGGCGCTGACGTTACGGCCGAAGGTCAGCCCGCTGGGCAGCAATTCGGTGGCGCCGAGCTTGAGCGAGCCAAGCACCTGGTCGCGGCTGGTATGGGTCGTGCCGGCAACACCGAGCAGCGCGGTGGCGCCAGTGCCGGTGTTGACCAGGAAGCTGTCGCCGGCGCGGCTGTTGTCGGTGACCGGGGTGCAGGTGCCGGCTGCCTTGGAAGCGCCTTTCAGGCACTCGACCGGAAGCACGGCAACCATATTGGTGCCGCCCAGGCTGATACCGAAGCTGGAGCAGGCTGGCACGCCTGCCTGGCGCGGCGTGGTCACGCAGGCGGTGAACTGATCGGCAAGGCCGGTACGGGCGATGATCGACGCGGCCAGTGCGCTGGCCATGATGCTGCGCTTGTCCTCGGTATTGGTGCCATTGGCGGCCACTACCGCTGCGTTGGTGATGATCTGGTTGGACTGGCCGAGCGCGCTAACGCTGTTGATCGTCACGCTGGTCGTACCGGTGGTCGCGCCAATCGTGATGGTGCCCCACCACGGGTCGCTACGGTTTTCGCCCGAGAAGCGCGGATACTTGAAGTTGCCGACGTACTTGCCCTGGCAATTTGTCAGTGCGGTCGTGTCGCAAAAACGGACCTTCGCCGGGACTGGATAGCCGGCCGGCGCATCGCCGTTGACCGCGGTCGTGGTGCAGTTTCGTAGGGTGCTGTCGGTACAGTATTCGGCGACGTTGATGGTGTAGTAGTAAGGCGCACCCTCGACGTGCTTGACCTTTTTGCGGCTGTTGTCCGGGAAGGCGTAGCTGGACGTATTGACCAGGCAATCGGTCGTGCTGCTGCCGGCACACCATGCGATGTCAGGGAACTCGGTGGTCAGGTTGATATGGGTGCTGGTGGTATTCAGATCCCTGCCGGTCTCGTCTTTCGTGCGCAGCTCGTTGTTGTTGATGTTGTACGCATCGTTGGGCACCCTGGTCCAGTTGCTGGTCTGCGCACGGTTCATGTCCGCATACGAGGTGCCGTTGGCATACACCGGCGGCATGAAGCGCACCTTGGGATCGTAATACTGGCGGTTGAAGTCTGCGCTGTTGAACGGCGCGTCGCCGGCGACGCAGCTGCGCGGCGTGGTGCCGGCCATCGTCGCGCCGGCGCGGCACGTTGTATTGACGCCAATGTAGTCCGGCGTGTAGTTATAATTCATCGACCCCGAGTTATCGTACAACAGCATCAGGTTCGGCTTGACCTCGTTGCTGCTGCTGACGTTGAGCGGCACGGTGGACAGCGCGGTCGGCCCGGCCGACACCGGCTGGATCCCCAGCAGCAATGCCAGCGGCAGCGCCAGCCGCAGGAACACCTGTTTATTGAGCAGTGAATGCATGCGTTTTCCGTTCTTGATAATCAATACTGGTTCAGGGCAGGATCGGTGTCAGATACCGATCATGACGACCATCTGGTTCACGACGTTGCCACCGCGCACGCCCGGGATGCGGGACGTAATCGTGTAATGCACCCGCGGCAAATCGCCGTAATCGGGCGTGTCCACGGCCTGGCTCTCACCGATCTTGCCACCGCTGCCAGCAGTATCGACGGCCGAAGTCTTGAGGCAGCGGTTGTTGTCGGCACTGGGCGCGCCGATCGTGGAGCACATACGGTGAATCACGTACTCGACGCGGGTATTGTCGGCGCCGTCGATCTGGATGCTGCCATTCCAGAAGGCGCTATCGCGTGGCGACTGATTCGGCACCATCGTGGCCACATAGCCTTGGTTCGCAACGTTGTCATTGAGCGCCACCCGGGTGTCGTCCGCTGCCGTGCTCTTGAGCCAGCTAAAGCCGGTATGCAGCCCCAGATCGGCCGCGCGGCTGAGTGCGGCGTCATAAGCCATGTTCGAGACCGCCAGGGTGCTTGAATTGGTCGTGCGCAGAAGGTAGACACTGGTGACCACCATCACCAGCAGCATGATCAGCATGACCGGCAGTGCGAGACCACGCTCGCGCGCTCGCAGGTACGCGCTCATGCTCGAGCAATGAAATGAATGGGACATCATGGCCTCCAACCCGCGTTGCGCAGCGAGATAATGGTTTCGAACACGCGGTAGTTGTAGCAGCGCCAGTCGACCGTGTCGCCAGCAACCGTCAGACCGAGGGTGACCGGCACCGCCGTGACGCCGCTCGGCTGCGTGCTACCGAACAGGGTCGGCGCTTGCGTGGTGGCCGTACAGTCACCATTAACGGGCGGGCGTTGCGGATTCTTCGAGCGCGCCACCAGCGCCAGCCGCACTGCCACCACGCGGCCAAAGTCGCCGGCGCTGCCGGCCCCGCCGGCGCCGTCGGCGTCGATCATGGTCGACGACCAGCGTCCGATGCGGGCGTCAGTTGCGCTATCGAACTCGATGGCCGGCCGGGTGTCGAAGCCGTATTGCGCCTTGAGCAAAACGATATTATCGGCCACTGCCTGCGACGCATTGGCGGCGCCAGCCATGTCGGTCGATTGCAGCCGCAGGTAGCCGCTCTGGACCGACCAGCTACGGAAGGCCAGCCGATTGCCAGGCCCCAGGTTGAAGACGCGCGCAGTGTTGCCGGTATAAGCCTGTCCCAGGCCAGCCCCGCCATTATTGAAACGCTGGCCATTGCCGCCGATACGCAGTTGCTGGATCGCTGGCGGCGCCGCGTCCCCGGCCGGGTCTTGTCCGACCTGGCTGAGCGCGCAGTTATCGCCAGGCGTCTCCGGCGCGACCACCAGCACGTCACCCAGGTTAAACCCGTACGGCACCCGGTCGACCGTCAACGCGTTGCCACCGTTGAGGTAGTTGGCCGACAGCCGCAGCACGGCGGTGCCGCCAGGAGCACTGCCGGCATACATCGTGATGCGATCCGAACCGGTGGGGTTGTTTTCGATGACGAGCGGCGCCAGCGGAGCAATGGTGACGCCGGCGCGGGTGGCAGGCGCCAGCCGGTAGCCCTGGCTGTCATTGAACAAGGTATTGCAACCGAGTAGCAGCGGGTCATTGAGGCCGAAACCGGCCTGCTCGGCGTCGAGGCTCATCGAAAACATGGCCAGCATGCCGTTTTGCATTGAGTCGGCGCTGCCCAGGGCGGCATCCTTGTTGCGTTCGTTATCGGTCATGATCCGGGTCGCGAACAGGATTGCCAGCAGGCCGATAACGATACTGACCATCAGTTCGACCAGCGAAAAGCCGCCTGCGCGAGGAAGTTTCCGGTACAGGTTGATCATTGGGTGGGCGCCAGATAGGAAGTGATGCGGTGGGTGTTGGCCGGACCATTGCCCGTACGGCGCCAGCCGATCTGGATGGCGACCATAGTGCGGCTGGCGTCGGCCGCGGGAGTGACGTCGACCTGGATCGTTGCGCCCGGGATGTTCTTGCGCAGCTCGACGGCCCAGGCGCTCAGGCGCGGACCGGGCGCAGCGCCCGAGACCACGGCGTAGGCCGGAAGGTTGTTCTGATCGTTATTCATTACACCCAGCAATTGGTTGGCGGCCACCGTGGCTTCGGCGCGCAACGCGCTTTCAGTCAGGATCGACATCGAACGCGCCTGCAGCGCCAGCGTACCGATCAGCCCGATTGCCAGGAGCACGACCGCCAGCAGCGCCTCGAGCAGCGCTACCCCGCGCTGGGCCCGGTTAATCATGGAAGACAGAGCGCGCGGCATCATTCCGGGCACCTGCGCGAGTCGCCTGCAGCGGCACTCGGATCACACGTCGTCGCCACGCCGGCCAGCGTCAGCGCCACGCGCGAGGCGCGGAAGGCGCCGGCACGGCTGGCGTGCGGCGCCAGATCGATGCGGGTCACGCGCGGATTGCGGCTGGTGTCCACCCAGCCGACCGGGGTGAAGTACACGCTGCTGCCCGAGTCCGGGCCTAGCGTCACGATGAGCAGGTTGGCGGGCGGGAGCGACGCGCCGCTGCGGCGGATCGAGCGGTAGCCGGCGGCTGCGCCAGTCGCGCCGGCCGCGCCGCCAGTCGTGCTCGACCAGTTACCGTCGGTGGTGCATGGGGTATCGGTGGTGTTCACGCAGATATCCACCTGCCAGTCGGGCTGACCGTTAGGCACGGCCGTGAACACAAGGCGACTCTGGCTGTTGTTGGACAGGGCCTGGGTCCGCGCCATGGCGTACCCTTCGGCATAGAAGCCGGCGGCGCTGCCGGCGCGGGTCGCGCTGAGCCACTCGGTCATGCGCGGCACGCCAACGGCCATCAGGATACCGAATATGGCCAGGGCGACCATCGCTTCGATAAGCGTAAAGCCAGCCGCTGGCCGCTTGATCATGGCGCGCTTCATTGCGTGCACGCGCCCGACTTACGATCAACCCAGCACGTGTTGCTCTTGACCCAGTCGGCTGGTGCACCAGTGGTGGCGCGGATGCCGTCCTGATTCAGCGTATAAACGAACTGGGCGGCAGCGGCGCGTCCGGTCGCGACCAGGGTGTAGCTGGTGGCAGTCGGGTTGACAAGGGTGTAGGTAAAGTTCGTGGTGGCAGCTGGCATGCGATTGAACCCAATGTAGGTACGGGTGTTCGACCAGTGCTGTTCGAGCTGCGGCTGGGCCGCGGCCATGGCGCCATGCGCCTCGGCCAGGCGGGTGCGCAGTACATAGCTGCTGTAGGACGGCAAGGCGACTGCCGTCAAGATGCCGACGATGACGACAGCCACCATCACTTCGATAAGGGTAAAACCGGACTGGCGTTGCATGGAATTCTCCTGGGTGGCGTTGACTGCCGACAATATTTCCAGGAAGCATAATATCCGTATTAGCTGTCATTTCCCTGAGGGAATGCTGACAGTTTCCTGACAGATGGTAAAAAGTGGTTGCCAATGCGTTAATCCTGCTTCGGCACGCCGTTCAAGGTACGAAAACGTACCGAAATGCGGGTCCCGCCGCCAACTCCATCGCCGATTTCAATACGCCCGCCATGAGCGCGCGCAATGTCGCGCACGATGGCCAGGCCCAGGCCGCTGCCGGTGGTTTTCTCGTCGAGACGCACGAATCGCTTGAACACGTCGGTACGGCGCGCCACCGGAATGCCGGGCCCCGAATCTTCGACCACGAAGCGCGTTTCATTACCCTTGACCTTGCAACCGACGGTTACCCGCCCGCCGTCGGGCGTGTAGCGGATTGCGTTGTCGACCAGGTTGTCGATCAGGTCGCGCAACTGGAACGCTTCGCCGGCCAGCGGCGCCGGCGCCAGTTCGAAGCCGATATCGATGCGCTTCTCGGCCGCCTTCTCGACGAAGTACTGGACCGATTCTTGTACCAGTTGCGCCAGGTCGAGCGGCGCCAGCGCCTTGGCCGGCTGCCCTTCGCGCGCCCGCGCCAGCGCCAGCAATTGATTCACCTGGCGGATCATGCGGTCGTTGGCCAGGTTCAGCATGGCGAGCGAACGCTGGGTCTCGAGGTCGGACGTGTGGCGCTTGCCCAGCCATTCGAGTTGCAGCTGCATCCCCGCCAGCGGCGTACGCAGCTGGTGCGCCATATCGGCCATGAAATCGCGCTGCCCGCGCGTGACCGCCTCGACCTTGTCGAGCAGCTCGTTGAAGCCCGTGACCACGGGCGCGATTTCGTAGGGAATCTGCTCGGCCGGGATCGGCGCCAGGTCGCCCGGGCCGCGCGCGGCCAGTTCGGCGCGGATGCGCGCCAGCGGCCGCAAGCCGTTGCTGACCGACAGCCACACCACGCCAACCAGGGTGATCGTCACCAGGGCCACCAGCACTGCCAGCGAGCGCACGATGGCGGCGCGCAATTCGAGCCGCTGGCGCAGCGTGCGCGCCACACCCAGCTGGCGCGTGCCGCCCGGCGTGGCGACCAGGCGCGCTACCACCCGTACCGGCTGGCCATCCATTTGCGCTTCATACGCCGTCTTGCCGGGACGCAGCCGCGGAAAGCCGGCGGCGCCGGCCAGCACCTGGCCTTGCTCGTCGCGCACCACGAACCAGACCCGTTCGCCACCCAGGCGCACCGGCAACTGCGGCTGCGCGCCGGC
>Ga0265798_10008417_pt1 | contig 13151 bp, 14 predicted proteins | sample P3T30metagenome_FD_192430 | JGI IMG/M metagenome (GOLD analysis project Ga0265798, IMG submission 192430) | Plant litter microbial communities from East Loma Ridge, Irvine, California - P3 T30 | ecosystem: Environmental > Terrestrial > Plant litter > Unclassified | place: USA: California...
TCAGATAGATCAAACTATAAGTGCTTATGTGTTGGCTATAGAGAAATTCGCTTGTTACTTACCAGTCCGTCTGCAGCGCCAGAGTCGGGCGGGATTTCCATGTTACCGGTCAAGTCGTCGAGGTGGCGCTTTCGAGGGAGAGTGAAATGTTTACTTTTAGATGCGATTGTGACGGCGAGTTGATTCAGTTTACTACACCTTGCGAGGATTTCATTGAGAAATTTCAGCACCAAAGCAGTGCATAGAGCGTGATGAATCGGCACACAGAACTTCCAATGTATCAGCATGTGATACCATGGCTCATGCTTCGCGTAGTCCTCTGGCGTTGAATTTTAGTTCGTAGTCATGGTTCATGTAAAGCTCCTTCAAGCCTTGGAAGGGCTCTGGAGATTGATTGACAATCTTTAGCTTGGCCTTTGATATTTCGATAACATTGGAAACCTGTGCGGCAATGATAGCCTCAATCTCCAGCATCTCGAGCTTAGAACCGTATTTTCTGAACATTGGTAATAGCATCTAGAAGGAGTTACCCATGTTGCTGTAGTGCTTTAGTCTTAGTGATTTCATTTTCCAAAAAGCAATCTCGCCGTGCAGTGCCGTGAAATGTGCAAAATTAGAGAAAAAAAAACTCAGCGAAAGATGTTCAAGATTGGTGGTGATTTTAGCTTCCGAGGTGGACAGTGTCATGTTCCCTATAGGCACATTCGGAAAAATCCGAGTAACAGGTTTCAACTTGTCATACCCCCGAATTTGCATGCTTGTCAGCTTAGGAGCGTTGGGGACCAGAAAACTATGGTCGTCAAGGTCGACGTCAAACTAGTTACGCCGTAGGCTAACTTGGAGTGACTCAAGATTTCCGAGACAACTCCTGATCCAGTGGGTAATCGACAATAGAACATGAGCTGATTTCTGAAAGATCGGGACCTTGAGAGTTTTGATAGTTTGGTGCGACTGGAGCACACTATGAAACATGTCAAGCTGCATCTTCGTGTTGGATCTGAGGCCTCTGAGCTGTTTTTTGGTAGGCTGAGCAAAAACCGCTGGACTCTTTGGCGATGAACGGTGCCATGGTTGGTGTCCCAGATAGTGAAGTCGGTCACGTGCTTGAGGATGTCGCCGTCCGGGTTGTATAGATGCACCATAGATTGAGGCAATGTAGGCTGACGGGAGAGTCATAGGACATGTGGGAAACTTACGTTGTTGAAGACGATCAGTAGGAGCTCTGCAGGCAGAGCACATAGCCTGTTCGTGTTGCCTGGCCCTCGAACTTTGCCCTCACCTGGGCAGATTCGTTTCATCATTCCCAGCATCACGTGCAATTGCATATTACCTGACATGACGGTTGGTGAGTTTTGGGGGCCCTTTGAGGCTGCGAGGGGGTCGTCGCTGTAGTGGCAATATACCAAGAGCCATGTCCTGCCGGCACTGGACCGGTTGGGGCTTGTTCAGTTGGCCCTCGGCGTGAAGATGTCGCATGTTCAGGAAGGGGGGTTAAATAGGCAGCCAGTCAGGGCGCTGGAGGGAGCAAACAGGCGTGATGATGGTGCAGGCGACATGGGGTGTGGTGAGGGACGAGGTGCGTTCGGACTAATTCCAAAAATAGAAGCGACGATGCTGGGGTACGGGCTCAGCTGTCATAAGTGACCAAAATGTCCCCGAACAAGGCAGGCACGACCCGCCCCAAGCACCTGAAGGACCCCAAATTACCATCCGCCGGATCTCTGACCACGACGCGACCTCATAGCGCGCTGCCCTCGCCCACGACGTTAGGAACTCGTCCCGGCCGCAAGGAAGAGATAATACAGCGACGGCGCTGGGCGCATCGCATCCTATCGTTGGTCCCCTTCGCGCTGGACTCGCAGGCCCCCGTTGCGACAGCAGCCGCTGCCTCGCTCCTTGCTCGCGCCCTCCCGCGACGGCACTTGGCCTCTTGGACAGCTAGAGAGCCGGACAGGCAGTCGCGCACACTCCACGGCCTATATCCCATGGCCAGTTATCGGTATTAGCGCGCCCGCGATTCATCGTCCGGCCCCCATGGCATCTTGACGGGCCGCAAACGCAGCAAAAAAGCGTCGCATCGTGGAGAACCATGCAGGTCGACTTTGGCGGCCAGGGAGAGTCGGAGCACAGCCTGCAGCACCTGACAGCCAACGCCCACCCTCATACCCACTACGAGCACCCAGGGCCTGGCAGCGGCTCGCCCTACTCGCCCTTTCGACATCCAGGCGGTGGTGGTGGAGGAGGTGGAGGAGGAGTACCAGCAATTGATCCGGCACTTCATCAGAGCACAGGTGCCAGCCGCAATGTGCACACGCCAATGTCGGCCGTCCCCCATCAGGCCCAACCAAACCATCTACTTCAGCCTGACAATGCTGGCCACCTCTCGCACGGCTTCTATGGCGACATGCGCAGCTCCCAAACTCCCCCAGCCTCTGCGAACGCATCGCCTCGCTTCTCCGCCATATCACCCACCAGCCAGCCGCGCCAGCTGGCATCGCACTATGAACCCTCGGACCGCGACCCACCCTCGCGCGACGTGACCGACGAGACCATCGACGACGCCTATGCCGCCTTCATACTGTACTGCAACCCCAACTTCCCCAACACCGTCGACACCACCGAGCTGGTCAAGCTGTTCCGCACCCCGCCCAAGAGCGACGGCAACGCCTTCAGCACCTGGACCCTCTTCGAGTTAATACGCAAATTCGACGCCAAAGAGATCAAGACATGGACGCAATTGGCTTTGGATCTAGGCGTCAAGCCGCCAAACACCGACGAGGGGCAGAGCACGCAGAAGGTGCAGCAGTACTCGGTCAGACTCAAGGTAAGGGCTCTTCACTCTACTCGAACCTTTCATCACATCTTTCATACCGGCAAAATGTTGCGTTCACCTTCCCCACCAATGCACTGCTTCGGCAACTTTCGTGTTCGGCAACTTTTTACCCAACAGTGTGTTTATGCATGTCATCCGGGTCGTGCGGCGCGGTTGCTATCAGCCTCCAATGCCCCATTGTGGTCGGACCACTCAACCGGTCCCCGGCAGAGTGTGCGAATCGAGCCCCTCGCATGTGTGACATTTCGTTGTATGGGCTGTACTTCTTCATGATGCGGCCCTGTTTGGCCCAGCTTACTGTCGCTGCAAGTCAAAGGGGCTGTGTGCAGGTTTTAAATGCAGCAACATGTTCATCTCTGGCTTCTCAACCCCAACAATGTTTTTCGCTGTATTCTATGCGATAACCAAACTTTACTAACCATGACCAGCGATGGATGCGCGCAATGCACATTGACGCCTTTTTCGAGTATCTGTTGGGCAAGCAGCACCCTTACTTCCTGCAGATCCCCCCACCACATGACCCCTTCCCAGTTCAAGGGCGTGATGGTGTGATCCTGGAGGAAGACTTGGCAATCCGAGCTCTTGATCCCAAGTTCAAGCCGAAACGCGGACGCCGGAAAGCGGACGATGGAGACGATGACATTGATTTCGACCAAGGCACGCCAGCTCGCAAGCGACCTCAGCTAGACACGTCAATACCGTTCGGCAACGTGTTGCAGCCTCAATCAGCATATCCTACGAGCGCCCATCCCAACAACATACATGGGGGGTTCTTAACACAAGATCCTTGGACGTCTGTTTCAGCAGTAACTCCATCTTCCGCCTTGACTGCAGCTTCAGCGCCGAGCCGTCTAGGCCACAATAATCTGACACCCTACTCTGCGTCGCCTATGTCGGGGCAGCAGATACGTTGGCGGTTGAACACAGAGAACCCCCAGACGCCCCACCCTCTGTCCGCTGTAACACCGCAGTCAGCCTATCCGTTCTTCGATGAACCGCAGTCCGCTGTCACTCCTTCGAGCACAAGGTCACGATCTCGCCGACGGCACGGTCCCGCTGTGTCGTCGGCATGGTCGACCAACAACAGCTCGTCGACTGGCAAGCTGCGTGGCCGTCCCCCCAGCAATCGCTCGATCCGAGATGGGCCCTACGTGACCTTCCCGGCGAACCCCAAGACGAAAGAAGGGCCACCCATCGACCGAAACCCCAGTAACCTGACACCAATCGTTGAACGAGCGCACTCGGATCCCCCAGCGCCCGAGAACTCGTTTCGTTTCCCACCCACACCAGCCTCTGCCATCTCACCGTCTAAGATGGAAGGTCCGCTGGTAGGTGGCATGCCACAGAAGCAGCGATTGAGTCTTCAAGTCCCACCCAATGTTGGAAACCCAGTAGTGCGCTTAGTCACTCCAACTGTGCTTGTCAACGGGGAAGAGAATCAGTCTCCAGGTACTGGCCTAGGGCCCTCCCCAATAAGCGCTACTTCAGCCCAAGTCTCGCCTGCACATGCATACGACCAACGGAGCATGTACGAAAAACAGGACAGACCAACACACCAGACATATCATGGCGCGCTCACACCCTCTGAGACGCCAGCCCAACCACGCCCTCCGCCACCAACACGATCACAAACGGAGCCAGATCCCTCAGCAATCTCCCCAATACCATTGATACCCCTGGAGGCGTTGAACCGCGCATTAGCCGCCGAACTCATACGCGCCCCGCTTAGCGGGCGCCGGAAGCGCTTACGAGGCAACGAAGCGAAGACGCTCGCTTCTGCAATATTACAACCACTCTACGCCAAACCTGGCTCTAGTCCATCGTCGCCAGCAAAAGTCATGTCGGACCAAGCTCTCAGTATAGCAATCAGCAGCTGTCTCGGTCTTACATCAGCAGTCGGACTCGGTCTTGGCGGATCCACTGGTGGGGTAAAAAGGGTAGATTGCATACGTTTCCGCGTGGGCGGCGACGGCTACGAGTCCCCGATTGACGATGAAGATGAAGAGACTGATACGAGCAATAATGTCCAAGGCAGTGGGTGTATCAAGGAGACGTTTGATGTTCTTTTTGCCGTATCTTTTGGTGGACTGAGCGGAGAGTGGATCGCAAAGGGTTTGCAGGCTTCGAATGAATCCGATGCAGATGCTGAAAGCCAGAGTGCTGGCAGAGGGTCAGCAGATACAGAAAGAGCGAGAAACGAAACCAGCGATGAGCAGTGGAAAAGTAAATACCTGGAAGCTCAGCGTAAGATCTGGGAGATGAAAGAGGAGGTTAAGAGTCTCAAGGACAGAGTGCTAGAGGCTGTTTTGTAGGATATCATTGGTTTTGCTTTGGCGTCATTTGGGGATTCCTTTAGGTGGGTTAGGTGGGTGTGGGTTGGGTAGACTGGTAGGGGGATCCGGTGTGGGTTGGGATGGGAATCTGCTATATACCCCTGTTGTCTTGTTTTGTATCTTGTTGGCTTCTGGGTTGAGATTCGTCTTCATTTTCGTATATATGTAAGTATGTAAAGAAGATAATCCGTATATAGCTCCCTTGTTAAATCGCAATTCTTGTACATGTAACCGAGTTGCGTTTAGAGTTGCTCACATGTTATCGTTCTGTGATGAGCTCATATATGTATGACTCTGATATTTCTAGATATTGTTTGTCTAGAGCGATTCCCACATTACTATTGCACCAAACACCGAGTCCTTATCTACAAGACCTCCCAGCTCCCCTTCCCTGTCTTTCTCTCTCGCACACATTTAAACTTCCTCCTTCTCCCACGGCTTTTTCCTCCTCGGCTTACTTGCTGCCGTCCCCTGTCCTTCTAGCACTGTGGGCGGAATCTCCTTGATACCCGGTACCGGCTTCCCGCTCGTAATCAGCTCGACAATGTGCGCAAAGGAGGTTGGGTATGGCGCTGGGGGTTCGCTTGGGCTGGTGGGCGTGGGCATGATCCCGCTTGATTCCGACGCTGGTGCAGAGATCGGGGTCGGAGTAGAGGTGGAGGTGGGGTCGGGGATCACTTCGTCGACGATGGAGGAGACCAGAACGTTTGTAGAACTCGGGGGTGTGGGTGGTGGGCGATTGCGGGCGGAGCGGTAGGCCTTGTAGGAGTCGAAGTCGATCGTTTTGTTGTATTTTCTGGACGTCTAAGCTATAGAACTGGGCGCATTATACCGTATGGGTTCATTCGTACCTTGCATAGTAGAAACATCTCGCGCGCAATGCTAGCTCGGTAGTCTGCTCTGGTGAGCTGTTGCTCCCAATAATCGCCTGCAACCCCGCTTGGAATTCGATATCGTCGTCCCAGTCGTAGCGCTCCAAGGCCTCATACAGATCGCTCAGCCCATCCTCGGCTACACTCATGGCGAGCAGTTCCACGTGCTTCACCACTTGGTCAGACAACTAGGGCGGGACACTTTTGCGACCTCCAGGGTCTGAGAAAGGCGCCTGTTCACCGGGTACAGCAAGGCATAGAAACGGCGCCTAGGTAATATCCGCGGCAAAGGCAAGTGGTCGTGCGAGAGTAGCGCCCATCAAAGGGAAGTGTGGGGTAAAGGCAGCTCCTGGCTCAAGCTCAGCCTACGCCTCGCTAAAACGTGCGCCAAGTTTCTCGCAGCTTCAGCCCACGACCTCCCTCCCTCCTCCCCTCTAGCCCTCCTTCCTCCCCCATCAACCCTTTACGACTTTCCCAACCTTGTTGCACCCTTTTCCTTTTCCATTGAGCTTCAATTCCTTTGATACCCGTTTTGATACCCACCTTCCACAGCCATGTCCGAGTTCATCGGGTGAGTCGCAGTCTGGCAAATTGGGTTGGAGCTCTGATCGCTGACGTCTGACGCGTAGATCCCGCATTTCGCTCATCTCCAAGAGCGACATCCGGTCAGTACCACGTCAATGCTGTGCGATGGCAGCAATTGACTCGTGATAGCTATGTCGGTACGCTCGTCGAGATCAACTCAGAAGCCTCCACAGTCTCACTAGACAATGTGCGCTCATTCGGCACCGAGGGCCGCAAGGGCGGCAAGGATGAATACCCGCCATCAGACGTTGTGTACGAGCAGATTGTCTTCCGAGGCAGCGACGTGAAGGATCTGCGCATTGAGGAGCCCGTCAAGGAGAAGGCGCAGCCCGCAATGCCCCAGGACCCAGCCATCATCGGAGTAAGTCCATGCCCACACCTCTTTCCCTTCTTTTCCGGTGATGTAAAATTTTCGGATGTAAATCATTTAAACCACCGAGAGCGCAAAACCATGTGGATATTTTCCGTTGCCTTCCTTCTGAGACCCTCATACACAAGCTACTTCTTGTTCCATCTGCACGAGGCTCAAAGCTAACACGACGCATGCGCCACAGGTACAACAGTCTCAGTCGCGACAAGACGGCAGCCCACAAGACATCACCGGCCGCCAACCACCGCCACCCAACTTTCCTCAACCCGGCCAATTCCCCCCAGGTGGCTACCCCCCTCCCTTCGGCGGCCCTGGCGGCCCCGGTGGTCCATATGGCAACCGTTTCGGTCCCCAGGGCGGGTTCCCTGGTGGTCCTGGCCCCTTTCCTGGCCCTGGAGGTCCTCCGGGTGCATATGGCATGCCGCCTTTTGGCGCCCCTCCCGGCTGGTTCCCCCCGGGCCAAGGCTTCCACCAGCCCCCGGGACCATTCTCACCTAATATGCCGATTGGCCCTCCTGGCTTGAACCAGAATCAGCCACCACAGGGTCCACGAGGTCCTTCGGGTCCACAGACAGCCAAGGAAGAGAAGCCTGGTCAAGTCCAGCAACCAAAGGTCGCTGAGGCAGACGGGGCAGCAGCTAAGCCACAACCCAAGAATGGTGTAAAGGCTGCTTCAACACCAAATGCTGCCGCAAAACAGCCCCCTCCACCCCCAGTCGACTCAAAGCCTGATGTGTCTGCTGCGCTAGCACCGCCCCATCCTCAAGCAGCTCAACAAGCTGCGGCCGCCAAGGGTACACCTGGCGGATCCAAGGGCGGCCGCATCATCCCAGCCGTACCCATTCCAAGCCCACGGGCTACGAAGACGACACCTCATGGACAACAGGGTGCTGCCCCTACTCAAATGCCTACCGCTGCTCAACAACAGAACGCTACCCAACTAGCAACTGCTGCCGTAGCTGAAGCCATGGCTAAGCTCAACCTCCAGAACAAGGGCCAGGGTGGTCAACCCCAGGCTCAACCACCCGTTTCTGACCCCATGAATAACCTAGCGCAGAAGGTGGAGGGTATGCGTGATCAACAGAGCCGTCAACATCAGCCTCGTCAGCGAGGATCTGGTGACTTCCGCGGCGGTAGGGGCGGAAGGGGAGGTCGAGGAGGCGCTCATCCCCAACATCCAAAGATGGAGGTACCGACGACTGATTTTGACTTTGCATCTTCAAATGCAAAGTTCAACAAGCAAGATCTTATCAAAGAAGCCATTGCCTCTGGATCGCCACTTGGGGACGCCTCAACGGCTCCCGCAGTGGAGGCCCTGTCGAGTGAGAAAGAAGAGGTCGTCATCCCAAGTGGATCCATGTACGACAAGAGCTCTTTCTTCGACAATATCTCGAGCGAGCTCAAGGATAGGGAAGAAGCAGCCATGCGTGGTCAAGAGTTCCGCAGTCAGGAACGCCAGAAGAACATGGAGACATTCGGTCAGGGCAGCGTTGATGGCTACCGAGGCCGAGGACGCGGTCGTGGTCGTGGTGGCCGTGGTGGCCGAGGCTTCGGGCATCGCGGTCGCGGAGCTCCTAGGGGCCGTGGTGGTGCCGAGTTCAGTGCCCAACCTGCCGCTTAGTTGGCGGACCTGGCACTGCCAACTCGCACTATAGCCTGCTAGGCTTCATACATTTAATGGTCTCATTACATCGATTTCAGCCTCGTGTTTTGTCCAGCGTTCTGGGTACAGCGGGTCTCGGGCGTTCGTCTCTTTTATACAGTCTCTGCCCGATGGGCTCTGCGTTCGGTTTGGTGGACTGGCTTGCTTTTCTCACACTTGTATTTGTATAGCCACGATGGCGGTGTAAGGCTGAAAGCTAAAAAGCTGGTATACTTTGGCAGGCATAGTGGCACGAAGATAGCACGCGATATGAGACGAAATAAGATCAAATGAAGATGATGAAGCATCTCAATTGTTACTCCAGCTCTGGTGATCCTTGCTTTTGTTCTGTTACGGTTTAGGGAGATGCTAGGAGCATGTATATCTTCCTCGGTATGTTATATGTCCAATCTTCAATGCCAGCGAGGTGTTATCTAGCTCATCTTTGCTGTCGGTAGGCCAATTGGGAGAATGTGTTCATGGTGTCTGCTGGGCAGGTCGTAGGCGAAGGTATCGAGGTTCAAAGTATTCCCATTGCAGAAGAAGAAGAAGAACACTTTGGACGTAGTCCACAGTGCAGGTTTATAACAACCTAAGGAACCCTTTATTTAAACAACATATTAGAACTCATAAACAATCTAACAAATACCCTGGTAAGCAAACCTCCACCCCTCAACCCACATACTCACATCGCATCAATTCAGCTTGATAGAGCCAACCCCCTCTTCCAGTACCTTGGTATCCTGCCCCTTTTGCCCAACGTCATCTTGCCTCTTCTCAAGCACCAAGCGCTGAACTTTCGCCCGCGCCAGATTCCTCTTCGCTCTCCGTGCTTCTCGCCGCTGTATCATGGCGCGCAGGCTACTCATTTCGTCGGTGTTGAAATGGTCAGAGGCCATGGTCATGGTCATGTCGGGCACCATGTTAGGCGCAAAGGTTGCGATGGATGTTGCGGTGGGGGTGGTAGAAACCGTGTTGTTTGGTAAAGCTGATAGCCGGGTTTGGCGGAGGAAAGTGGGATTTGTGCTTGCTATCCGGATTCCGTGAGCGTTTGATGGCGTGTTGGAAGAGGAGGTTTGTGGGTATGTAGGTTGAGTGGTGGTGTCTGGCTGGACAAGGGCGCGGATGTATGGGGGGAAGGGGTACCGGGTGCTGGAGGGGTCTAGCAGGTCGAGGGTTGGGGCCGAGTCGGGTCCAGAGGGGTTCTCTGGAGTGGTGCGTGAGATGGCATAGATTGGTGATGTGGGGTTGAGGAGGTTGGGGTACGCGGTGAAGGTGTTGGAGGGCATGGTGGGTTGAGACGACTAGCTTGGGTAGATGTGAGATTTTCTTTATGGCTGTTGCTGTGGCCTTTTTAGTTATTTTCGTGGGGGAAGCGATAGTCACCAGTGTCTTACTGTTCTTGTTCTTGTTCTTGTTCTAGCGGTCGATGGTTTAACTCTTATCGCTCAAAGCAGCCAGTTGGCTTTTTGAATATGTGAGCGTTTTTCATACAAAGCGGGGGGCCTGGGGGTTTTTTCTGAGGCGAGACTTCAGTGGCCGTAGGATTCAGATGTGAACCATGGTTCAGAGACGGCCAAATACGTATCCATCACAGGACAGATTGCGGGGTCGATTACCAGTACATGACGTCTTTCTAGCTTGAATCATTGGCTTGGCTTTCATTCCGAACTTTCTAGCAATTCTTGCATTGTGGCCAAGATGAGTAATGTGAGGACAACCTAACATGATATGCTGTTAGTTCTTGATTTCGTTGCAGATTCCTCAAGAGAGATGGTTTGGGAGTAAGAGGGAAATCCTTGTATATTCATTTATAAAGAGTATGAGGAGCTTATGGAAACATTTGCTGTAGAAATTGGACGTCCAATATTCTATGTCCACTAAACTTCCATCAGACAATGGCTATCTTTCGAGTTACAGCTTTGCGCTCTAAACTTGCTGTTGGGTATGTTTGCTCCACCTATTAGTAGCATGTAACTGGGGCCGAATGACCATTCACAGCGCATTGTAGTCGGAATTTGACAACTGGAAAGCGGAGAATTCTCGGTGAAATTCTTTCTTGAGTGAGTATTCATGGTTTTCTTTTACAACAAATAGTAGCTATATGGGGAAAACAAAAGGCAATCCATCTGCAACCACGTGTACCTTGTCGTTTGGCAATGAGTGTTCTTGAAGATGCCCCCAGGTTTCATATGATCAGTGTGGCCTTCTGTATTACTTTCAGAACGAGAATTACATACTAATGTCGTCAGGTCGACTTTAGGTAATACCGGGGTCCAATCTTAAGGTCTTTGAGATTCGGTGCACTTTCTCTGATTTTCAATATAGAATCGGGAGAAACAGCCGGTTCCTGCATACTTTGCGTAGCAGTCAAGGTAAGAGATTCCAAGCTAGGACTGTGCTTCGCAAGAGACGATCCATGTACCATTTGGTTGCTACCCATATCTAGCTCAATAGACTGGAGTGGTGAAGTGATGGAAATCAAGAGGAGTTCAACAAGTTGCGTGATATCCTCTTTCCAGCCAAATCCACGTACAGGAAGTACAATCTTTAGTGATATTAAAGCGCAGGCTTGAGCGAATTTTTTGGACAATCCATTGAAGAATTGATCCAAGTAGTGGCATCTAGTAATGCTAAGGAAGCGCAGTACGGAGTAATCGTTGAACTCCAGGAGAGAAGAGGGGACTTCTCCACAGTTGATAGACTCGAGATGGAATTCGGCTAGTTTTTTGGGCTCTTGCCCCAACGCAAACGGACCTCCAAGTGCGTCGAGTCCCGGCCTCTTGTTTATAACAAAAACCGTACTGTATTTACTGTGGAGATGGAGGAATTCCAGTTTGGGTGTATGTGTGATGAGTTGAGCGCTATCCTCGTATTTGTTGCAGTCCCATTGTTTGATGGAAATTGTAAGCTTCTTAACGTTGAGTAGAACAGGTGCCACGTAAGCTGCGACTTCTGCGCGGCTTGTAGGAGCACCAGGGTTTTCCGCTAGTGTCAGGCCATTGAAGGAAAGTTCTTGAAGAGCGTTCTGGGTGAGAAATAAGCATCGGATCAAGTGAGGTGAGATGTGCGTGTCGGATTGGAAGCATCTTAGGTTGTTTTCCGGAAGAGCGAATATGATCAGTTTGAAGATTCCATCAAAGTCGAACCTGCTCCTCTGCGCTGGTGTTCTATAGACGCCATTTTTGATGTTCAGCTGATGGACGTGACGGAGAATGTTATTTCCTGAACATAGTAAAATGTCCAGCTCTCCGGACGGTTTGCTTCCCACTTTCAGAGTTAGGGTATACCATTGTATAGGTGCCATGACCTTGTTGCACTCATAGCTCACGAGAGTCATGGCTTTCCTGTCGGCTTTCCCGGCGATGTACGAGAATACTTTGGTCTTCAACTCGGTGGGAAGGCCCACAAAAGTGGGTTGGGGAGGAGGATGGCTCATTTTACCTAGGCTTTGAAATGATGTTAGTAAATCTGGTGGATGCTGCAGTTGGATGGCGGTGAGCCGCTCCGGAAGTGGTGTTTGTGAGTGATTCGTCATTGAGTGGTTCATCTCGTGAGGGAGCCCACCAGTTTATATATGTGTGAAAACAACCCCGTTGCTAGTAGAAATTCCTCAAACCACATAAAAATTCTTTCCCCCAGCCCCCAGGCAGCAGCACATGATGAGTCAGACTCGTAGTGATATTGTGGTTGTGTTGAGTACCAGGGCCGAAATCTAGTTGAAGCTAATGCTCATTTTCCGACACGTGAGATTTTTTTAGTAGCTAACGAGATCATGAATGCCAGTCTTGGAAGACGGAGTAGGATGTTATGGTTAGTCATTCTGATGATTTCATAGCCAGTCACTAGCGTCAACAACACCAACCTCACACATCATACCTCAGACCTCAGTCTCAACCAAACAATGTTGCTCTTGCCAAAAATCAACCTGGTTCTCCATATATTGTGGCGCTGAGCGTCTTCGCTCTGTAGGTTATCACAATTAAAGCAACTCGAAAGCTTGATACAGTATCCTAGGCTGACATCACATGGTTGCGTATCCTACCAATCTGAGAGTGAATGAAACCTCGGTTCGGTAGCCCATACATTCCCCAGAAGGCTTCGTTTCTGGTAGGATTTCCAGAAGTGATAAAACCCAAACCCGATAACCAGCCCTAGAAGTTGTTATGCCTAAATTGCCATCTCTTTGGTATTCAACAAGTATAGTGTATCTAAAAACCAAATCGGCATGAGGAAATATGAACCTATTCCAAGGGTAACCACGCCCCCCTGAACTTTAAGAGGACGGATATGGAATTCAGGTAGGAGCATCTGATTGTCAGATTCAATGATTAATAGTAGCACTGGATGCAATGATATCAACAGGTATAGGATATTGTATTTTCTCTGTTCGATAGACGAATCGCTACCGGGTATCGTAGCGCATCTATGATGATATAGGTGGGGATGACTCATCCTTAGTTGGGATGGCCCATCCTCACCTAGGTCCCAACACTGATCTGCCAAACGAGCTACG
>Ga0265798_10008418_pt1 | contig 13151 bp, 14 predicted proteins | sample P3T30metagenome_FD_192430 | JGI IMG/M metagenome (GOLD analysis project Ga0265798, IMG submission 192430) | Plant litter microbial communities from East Loma Ridge, Irvine, California - P3 T30 | ecosystem: Environmental > Terrestrial > Plant litter > Unclassified | place: USA: California...
TGCTAAATCATCTCTCTCTCTATATATATATTCAACATTGTGCATACTCCCGTATGTCCGTGCCCCGTCATCACATCACATGTCCAAGCATCACCACTCAGCAACCTCTCCCTTCTTCGGCAACGTCGCTCTGACAACCTTGTCGCAGTTCAACAGGCAAAGCGGGTCAAACGCCTTCTTGAGCTGTCTCATTGCATCGACAGTTGTCTGCCCAACTTCGTGGGGAAGATAGTCTCTCTTCACCAGGCCAACACCGTGTTCACCCGTAGCTGTGCCTTCGAGTTCAATAGCGCGTTTGACCATTTCATGAACAAGATGGGATGCCTTTTCGTAGTCACGGTTGCGGTTGTAAAGGATGATTGCTATGCGTTGTAAGCTTGATACCTACATATAGAAAGGGAATGCGAGGCATACAGTGAAAGTTTCCGTCTCCGACGTGGCCAACGATACTGGCCAAAAGCCCGCTTTGCCTAATCTGTTCCTTTGTTTCTTCGATAATCTGGGGTAGCTTTGATATGGGGACGGCAACATCAGTAGTCCAGACAGCCATGTCTGGATCGCCCTCGGTCTTTGCCATGACACTCCATAATGCTTCTTTCCTGGCCTGCCAGAGTTCCTCCTTTTCTTGATCTGATTTTGCGAATTCAAAGCTTATCGAGCCCGATTTCTTGGCCATACCTTGTACTTGGCTGACCTGCTCCTTGACAGAGCTTTGGGTGCCGGCAAATTTGAAAAAGAGGGTTGGGGCGTTTTTCCATGTTTTGGAGGTTTGGCCAGCGTCGTTGATGCATTGCATTTGGACGTCATCTAGAATCTCAATGGCTGCGATGGGTACGCCGGCACCGACGACTTTGAACACACAATCTGCTGCTGCACGTATAGATGGAAAGGCGCATACAGCTACGCTAGTGTGTTGTGGTTTGACAGTAACTTTGAGTGTCGCTTCGGTGACGAGACCTAATGTACCCTCGCTACCGATGAACATTCGCGTAAGGTCGTATCCAGCTGATGACTTGCGTGGCCTTTTTCGTGTCTTGATGATGGTCCCGTCGGCCAGTACTACAGTGAGCGAAATAACCCAGTCCTTCATTGTGCCGTATCGATACGCATTCGTGCCCGAGCATCCTGTGCCGACCATGCCACCGATCATTGCGCCCGGGCCTGGATCGGGAGGAAAGAAAAGGCCATCCTTGGAAAGCTCTTCGTTGAGAAGTTCCCAACCCACTGCTGGCTGTACGACAACATCCAGGTCTTCTTTGTGCAGCTTCAAAATTTTGTCCATGCGACTAAAATCAATGCAAATACCACCTCTTGTGGCAGCAAAGTGTCCCTCCAGACTCGTACCTCCACTGTATGGTGTAACTGGAATCTTGCGCTCATGGCAGATCTTCATAATGGCGCTGACCTCTAGAGTGCTACCCGGCTTGACGACGCAAAACGGTACATCGCCCGGTTCCGATGGATGCGAGGACCACGAAGACCCGCTGTGGGATTCCAGGTCGTGTTTGTCTATTGTGATGTTCTCCTCGCCAACAATGTCGCGCAAGTCCACCCATGCTGCTTCCATGTTGGCTTCCGAGATGTTGTGTTTGGGCGGGTTGAAAGTTTCGAGCGGCGCGGTCGAGCTGTTGTTTGATTTGGGTGGGATCATTTGGCCATAGTAGTAGCCTATGCTTGCGGTAAGGAGACATGCTGGTCACTTATGAGTATGCGTCGCTGGCAATGGGTGTTGTGGGTCGATACCGAAGACTGTCGCAAAGAATTGCCCTCTGGCTGTTCTTTGCTGCAAGGACTGGATCTGGATCTGCTCAGCCTTTTCTTTCTGCACACGCTCGTAGATGCTCTCGTTCAACTGTAGGTAGAATGGCTTTTCTTCGTCCTTGCCCATCTTCTTGTCATTGCTCGCCCATCGCCTCTGCACTATTCTTCCCACACCCACGCCTGCGCCAGCTCCGCATTGCCTCGATACTGCCCCTCTTCCAAGGCTCCTTGGCGCGATTGTGCCTCGGGGTAGGCTTCGTAGAGGCATTGCGACTACAGAGGAGCAATATTCATGTCGTGGTTATCCTGGCAATACGTGCGGGGAGAATTCCGCGGATGAGGTGATGATGGCGCTGGATGATGCGAGTGTCTTGGCAGCACCTTAAGTCCGACCCAATACTTTGGCCCCAAGTTTGTGTAGCGCATGCACCACCATGTGCGCGACATCATTAGCCTCAGAAGCCATCCATGTCAGTGTGGAGAGGAGTTCATGCATGATTTGTTTGGAAAAGGCAAACATGGCCAAAACGCCGCGTCCTAACGTCACAGCCCATGCACGCCATGACGCGCCACCGCTTGCACTACAGTCACATAACACCCGAAGGCGAGGTCATTATCTCTGAGATGGAATATGCAATTGTTGGGCTCAATGGCCGAAGCCAGAGCAATGTACCAAATTCAAACTAAGCCGAATCCCAAAAGCCAGCCTTGTGCGCAGTGCCATCACACATACGACGCTGGCCAAACAATATCCCCCCCCCCAAAAAAAAGCACTTAACGCCTGTGCATGTCCATGTAGAGACGTGTGACGTGTTGAAGCAAATTCCCAGCTTGAACCCTGCAGCGCCGTGGAAGAAATACCAGATCCTAAACGGTGCCCTCGATATATGCATTGGGGAAGCGACTGTCATAATAGGCCGTGATCGTGGTCCGAACGCCATGCTAAATACAAGAAAGAATAGATAATGATGAATCGGGGTATAACAAGGGATAAGACGCAAAAGCCATTGGCTCGGTTCCCAGTATGAGATGATGGGAATATGCAGGGCTTGGAGATTGAGAAAGAGTGGGTGGAAGCAAGACTACCTGCCACGTATGTGTGTGTGGCGGTGTATGCAACTAGGACACTCATGCTGAGCGCCTACTTTCCCGACATGCGCAATAGCCTTGTCTTCAGCCAGGTGACGAATCTCAGCCACCTTCCCTTGGCCGCGCGGCTCTTTGTGACCTTGGGTGTGGCGCCAAAAGGGTTCGTCTTCTCGGGATCGACCGTGGTCACAAGTTTGGGTAGCGAGTGCGAATGAGCCTCGCGGTGATCAGAGTACTGACGCCCGCCGACTGATGGCCTGGGTGCTTTCTCTTGGAAGTCATCAGATAGCGTGCGTGCGCGCGCCATTTCGGTTCGGTCGATTGTCTCGGATTTGCGGCGCTGTAGGTCTTCCTTCTTCAGCTGTTTTCGGTAGTCACGCTCCTGCTGCTTGTGTGCTACTTTCTCGTACTTGCGCTCCTTGGCCCGCTGCTCCTCTTCGAACTTGGCCCTTGCAGCCCGGATGGATGCAGCTCTCGAAGCAGGGTCGACGGGCGAGTCGCGACCGCCGCGTATGAAGCGGTATGTCTGGTCGAACGAGGTGCGCGAACTGGGCGAGGTGGCCGTGTCGATGGATTTGAGCGTGTCCCCCCGCGCCCTTGGCGGGTTGAGGGGTGAGGTGAGTGAAACGGAGGACTGGGAGTAGCTGCCGGCGAGTCGGGTAGACGAGTTGTTGGTGTGGAGGCGTAGGGATGTACCTTGAGCCGAGGAAATGGAACCTGATCGGCGCGCGGGATCGTATGAGTTTTGTTTCAGGCGAACTTCGTCGTCAGACATGATATCATCGCCCTCGTGGTCACTTCCAAGGACCGATGGCGGTGAGGAGCGTGCTATTGGCGGTATGTAGGGTTGGGGTGTCTGGCGGAGGGTAGGCAGAGGCGTAGGGCGCTGCAGGCCTGCCGACGAGGTGGAGAACTGCGAGGTGCTCGAGGTGGAGCGGTTGTGCCTGTGACGGGGGTTCACAGGCGTGAAGTTGACATCGGAAATGGATCGTGAGTGGGCGCCATACTCGGTGATGCCCAGCCCAGATAGGTCGTTCTCTGCAGCCGGACGTGAGAGATCAAGCCCAGTAGTCTCCTTGGAAGAGAGCTTTCGCAGGTAGGGCTTGATCTTGAGCTGGTGGGAGGGTGCGGCAGGCATGGGGTGCTGTGTCTCTATCCAGGACTCCTCGAGCACCTTGGGCGTATAAGAGCGGTCAAAGGTAAAGGCGCCGTGGTCGGCGACGGGGCTGAGGGGACTCGTTGCTGTAGAAGAGGCGGAGTGGCCTCGTTTGTGCAGACGCGCATGCCTGGCCGACATGATGGAGGAGCGGTCGGCGCGTGTTATCGGAGCATGTCCGTGTGTAAGTAGGAACAGGCCAGGAGGGATCAGCAAACGATGGTTGCACCGTGTCAGAGTGGCATCACCAAGCCAACGTCAAGACTAAATTCTTCCGATGGTTCCGCGGCAGGGCCAGGTGCGCAACAGTGGTGACGAAACGACTGTGTCAGGCTTGCTTTGCCTTGCTGGACCTTGAGCGTGACGGCCGGGCGGCTGGCGTTGATCCGGGGCAATTGCAGGCTTGGGCACATGCACGCCGGATCGCGCGTTCACAGGATCGTGGTTTTAGCGGTTCGCTGCCTTTGCTCGGCCTCAAAGACGTGCCGCGGCTCCAAGGCGCCTCCAGGTCAGCAGCAGCTACGCACCGAGGCGATGGTGGGCGATTACGTTGGCTGGAGGGACGAGATCGAACACGACCACTCGGGGCTGTTGCTGTGCACGAGGAGGCGAGTGCTTATATGCACTGCCGGGCCATGTTAGTCGGTGTATGGGTGAGTGGATCGTGACAAGACAGCTACGGCTGGAGCGGAGGCGCCGTCTACTTGGAACGAGATAAGCTGGACTTTTGTCGACACGAGTGGCCGTGAGAGCCTCACCGCTTGCATGGCCACAGTTGGGGCTGCCACCGCCTCCCTCCGTTCCCTCCACTCGTCCCCTCGCCCTCATCCCCCCTCATCCCCCCTCTGCTTCTACTCCGCGTACTCGACGCCATCCCGTGGCACGGCAGCGGCAGAAGTGAGAAGGCGCTGCAGGATTTTGGGCCCTGCGGCGTCATGAGAGGTCAAGCCAGCCCTGCCCGCCCGCATCCCGGACCCCGACGCGCCATATCGTACGTCTTCATGATAGCAACGGGTGGGTAGCTTGAGGAGCAACCCATGGATGGCTCTCGCAGGCCAGCCTTTACCCATGTCCTCACTAAGCCGCCACTACTCAGCATATCCCTCTTACCCCACCACGAGCCCGCCTTCCAGCTGCGGCTGGTTGGCCCGAGACCCTAAGCCACGGCCCAGATCTCTGAAGTCTGCTCAACAGCCCGCGCAAAAAACAAAGCAGCTTCACATGGAAGAGGGGAAACTCCCATCGAGTGAAAGCCATGCCGTGGTCACCGGTCCGGAGCCAACGCCCGAAGCCAACGCCCGACTACTCGCGCAAAACGCCTCACGTGCCCGCCATCTCTGAAACGTGAAACACGCTCATATCTACCCCACACTCAGATGGTGTCCCGTCTCTCCGCTCAACAACTTCCCTGCTCATGCGGCTATATCAGGCTGAACCTGCGCGGTCGAGACTGTTGCGTCAAACGCGCCATCGACACTGTCGATGGCGCGGCTTCGAGCATCGGGATCAGCAAACACATGCACGGTTGCCCGATTTCACCTCGATACTGCTAGTGGTACGCGTTCGTTCATTGCCCTGGAACTTGACATGTAGCATGCAGGGAACTGGGGTTGGTATGGAGAATAATAATGGTACTGTCGGCTCGTTGTCTGTGTTTATCATCTTGCATGCAGTAAGCCTTGCTTGCCTAGCACACTGGTAACGACCTCTTGGGCTTACTTGTCAGCGCCTGCTTTTCTCTTCACCGGTCCGATGGAAGATACGCCACACCCAAAGAACGTCTCAAAGAAGAAACTGTATTGCTGTGGCAGTTAAATGCTGGCTCGACGGGGAAATTCACTGGCAACCGTCATCAAGGTACATGTTCCCAAGTGACCCGTGCTTCTATCCTGGCATGTTCAGTTATCAGGGTGTAGATTAGACTGCCTCACCATGACAAAGTTTGAACCCTATGTGATAGCAACCTGGTGTGAACGTACACGGACCTTTGACATCGTTGAGGAGCACTAATGCGCACCTATTGATGGCTGCCAATATGGCCAAAAGGAAAGCTCGTCCGGGTACAAAAGCCGTGTGTATGCTGCAGGTGCGCATCTGTTATAAAGTAGTCGGGTCCGATCACCTCGATGACACGTTAGATTGCAGTCACAGGCCTCGACTAACTAGTATAGACGCGTTGCTGCACCAAGGCGTGTATGTATCGTGACAGTTGCTGACATGAAACATGTCAACATGTTTTCGCAAAACAATGTTTCGGGCCCTAGGCAGATTGGAGAAAATTCTGCCAAGTGAGAGAAGTCCAATCCGTTGCTAGGCCAGTCAGCTGGATGACTAAGGTGACGTCGAGCACGGGTCGCACCTTTTCCTGGCCATCAAAAACATCGTACCCTAGCACCAGAACCATCACTTACGCGTGTCCCATGGAGTTATAGCCCATTTTCCATTTCGACCGCAACCATCACTTCTTGTCCCTGAGTGATCGCGACCATGTCGTCCAACAAGCGGGGCAACATCTTCGGCCAGGGCAAGCCTGAGCGCCCCTATGAAGAACGCGACGATCCAGCTGATGTTCCCCAAAAGGCGACGGCAGCACAGTTGGCAGCACGCAAGTAAGTGGCTCTTCGCTTTGACCCATCGGTGGCTTCATCAGGTCTCTGTTGTGCAAACGCGCATTCCCATTCACCTCAGCCGCTGACTCTTTGTCCCAGAATCAAGACAGCCAAAGCCCGACGACCGGCAGGCGCCTCCTCAGTGAGTATTCAACCACAACACCACGAGCGCTCTCAACCGCGACTACCGCTGCACCCACTGCGCAAGCATGAAGACAGATCGGTTTTCTGTCGCCGGTCGGCGCCAGATGCGTCTCCGGGATCAGGCATTTGCTAACGCGCGCGCGCAGAACCTAGCACAGAGCGCGAACTTCGGCGCACCGCAACCGAATAACTTCAACTTCGGCGCCTCTGCACCTGCTCCTGCAAGCAACGGCGCGAATGGCTTCGGCGGGTTTGGGGCAAGCACCGCTTTCGGCGGTAGCACGACCAGCAGTTTTCCGCCCGCCCAGCCCGCTGCCCCAAGCAACACGTTCAGTAATTCGTCCTTCCCCGCGTTTGGCGCAAGCAACGACACCACGGCTTTCCAACCGCCATCATCCTCGGGCTTCAACTTCACTGCAGGAGGCGCCACCCCCGTATCCAACCCTTTTGCAAATGCAAGCTCTGCCGCGGCGACCAATGGTAGCACACCGGCGCCGGCATTTGGCGGATCCTCCATATTCAACAGTGCCCCTTCGCAAAGCAACCCGTTCGGCGGGCTAGGCCAGGCCAATACCACGAGCTCAGCGACCTCGGGCGGCATGTTTGGTACTTCCAGCGCAGCACCTTCTGGTGGAATGTTTGGGGCCTCAAGCGCAGCGCCTTCGGGGGGCAGCATCTTTGGAGCTTCGAGCGCAGCACCTTCGGGTGGTAGCATATTCGGGACCTCCAGTGCTACAACCTCGGGTGGCATGTTTGGGACTTCGAGTGGTGGTGCAACTGCAGGTGGCATGTTTGGGGCTTCGAGCGCCGCTCCCTCAGGCAATTTGTTCGGTACCACTAGTGGTGCCGCCAACACCACGAGCACGCCTGCTCCAGCAACAACGCCCTTCACCTTCGGAGCTGCCAGTACGTCTGCGCAAAACAGCGAGAGCACCCCAGCAACGAGTGGCTTCTTCGGCAAGCCGGCACAGTCACCAGCGCCAGCAGCAGCGAATAACATATTTTCCGGCTTTGGTGCAAGTACTCAACAGAGCGAAACGCCCAAGCCCTCGGCTGCACCACAGAACATGTTCGGTGGCTTTGGTTCAAATGCCCAGAAGAGCGAGAGCAGCACGGAAACTCCCAAACAAAACAATCTATTCGGGGCAATTAGCACAGGTGCTCAAAGCACACCAAATGGAACAAGCACCGCCCCCGCATCGAACTTGTTCAACTTCACCGCCCCCGCGCCAAAGGCAGACGATTCAACGTCGACTCCATCTGCTAGCAATCCGTTTGCGGCTCTCCCAACCCCAGCGACTCCGTCTACGCCCTTCAGTGGATTTGGCGCGACATCAAACACGCCTCAGGCACAGGAGAAGGCATCGGCCACCTCGACAAACCTGTTCGGTAGTCTCAAGACGCCTGCAGCGTCCGGAAGCACTGAGACACCCAAGTCAAACCCCTTCGGAGGGCTTGCTCAGCCATCTTCGACACCAGCAGCCAAGAGTTCAGGGTTCAGCCTTTTTGGGGCAACACAGGACAAGCAAGATGAAGGTGCCGGAACACTGAAGGCCTCAGAGGCACCAAAGTCAAACTTGTTCCAGCCCTTCAGCACACCACAACCAGCGAAGAAGGCCGAGACAGAAAAGACGCAAGGTGGATTATTCAGTGCTGCTCAGCCCAAGACAAGCTCAGGCATGTTCTCCCAGTCGTTCCAACCGGAGACCAACAATGCGAGCAATTTGTTCAAGAAGCCCCAGTCAAGTTTTCCGTCCTTCAACCCGACAACTACCTCATCGACAGAAGCGCCAAAGGCTGCAGCTGCACCAACACCTGCCTCCAAGGATGCCTCCAACCCGTTTGCCTCTTTGTCGACACCTTCCACAGAGCGCCCCAATCTCTTTGGAACACCAAAGGAATCTGCTCAAGCCTCCCCAGCTCCAGCGATGCCAAACCTCACAGGTGGTGCTACCCCGTCAGCTGAAGAATCCCAGACGTCCGAGATGCCGAAAGTTCCCAAGGTGCATGTTCCCAAAGAGTGGGCCCTGCCAGGCGCTGTTCGTGCTCAGAGCAGCGATGCATTGCTCAAACAAATCTCGGACTTGACCGCCCAACTGCAAGTCTTGAACGAGAAGTATCGACAACAACTGAGCAATCTCCCCCCGACAGCTGATTGGTCAAGTGTATCACTCTGGCACTACCAGCATGCTACGGATATCAAGAAGAAGATTGACAATACGAAGAAGCAACGCGCGACAGCCAGAGGTATCACTGGCTACGAGTCCAGTTTGTCCACCAAGCGTAAGGTGGACAATGAGAGCCCAGAGGTCCGGGACCCCTCTCCAACCAAGCGAGCTCGTGCAATTGAAACACCTGCTAGCCCGACGCCGCAAAAGCCCAATCCGACGGCGACAGCCACGTCAAACATGTTTGCTAAGGCTATTGGTAACAAACCATCTGCACCTGCAACACAGTCATCAACAAATTTGTTTGCTCCCAAGACAAACGAGAAGCCAATTGCCGAACCATCCAGTACGGCCAGTGTAGCAACAGGATTTGGCTTCACGCCATCAGCACCGGCGACCAACGATGACAAGACCCCAGCTGCACCGTCCGGCTTCAAGCCAAGCTTCGGCAGTGATTCTTCGAGCACATCAGGTTCCACTGGCTTCAAGCCAAGCTTCGGCAGTGGGTCTACGAGCGCATCGGGTACCAGTGGTTTTAAGCCAAGCTTTGGTGCTGCTCCAGCAGCTGGTGGAGGTTTTATGGCTCAGTTCCAAAAGACGGCGAAGACCTATGAGCAGCTTGCTGCAGAACGCAAGAAGAAGGCCATGGATGAGGACTATGATTCAGACGACGAAACTAAAGAGGAATGGTCAGCACGGTACGATAAAGCTGAGGCTGAGCGCCTCGCCGAGGAGAAGAAGAAGATTGCTGCCGCCCCTACTTTCACAGTTCCGGGTGCCGCCGCCGCAGCTCCTAGTGCTGCCAAACCAACTGCCCCAGCATCCGATAGTACGTCCCCAAAGTCCAACCCATTCTCTAGCCTCATGAAGCCTGTGAGTGGTGCATCGACGCCGGGTCTGTCTACCCCTAAGGCTGCTAGCCCCGCACCATCCACCGGTAGTCAGTCAATTTTCAAGGCTCCCGGCTCCTCACAAACCCCCACCCCCAACATATTCGGACACTTGTCTCCCGCACCTTCGTCGAACAATCAGGACGAGTCCGACGAGGATGACAACGATGCTCATGAGGATGTGGGTTCTGCGGAGCCGACGACGCCACCAAAGCCCAAGTTCGGCGAGTCGGAGACGGAATCTGAAGACACCCAGGAACCTAAGGAGCAAGACACAGCCCCTAGGGGAAGTCTTCTCTCGAGGATCACCCGGGAAAATGACTCTGGGTCAGAAAAGGGTAGCATTGGCAGTACGTCTGTTTTTGGAACCACAAACGGAACCACTACCCCTACCAATAAGCCATTTGCATTCTTCAACTTCGATGCTGCATCGAAGACGGCCCCTCCCAAGTCCGACACATTTGCCGGAGATCAGACTTTCAAGGCTGGCACTCCTATCAAGTTCGGTCAAGCTCCTGCTACCGAGAAAAAGGGTGGGTTGTCGCAATTCTCCTTCTCACCTTCTACGCCGTCACCTGCTGAGCTTTCAACAACACCGGCCAAAGCACCACCCTCAATCTTCAACTTCTCCAGTGCCAACTCAGTAACGTCGTCTGTATTCTCTTCTCGCGCTGGTACGCCCTTGTCCGAGGCCGGCGAAACTAGTGCGGCGTCGGCAGCAGAAGACGATGAGGAAGGTGGCAAGCAGGAACAAGTCGACTTCTCGCAGCTCACCGAAGAAGAGACAAACGCGTACGACATCGTCTTTCATACCGAGGTCGTACTCGCCAAGCACCAGGTCAACAACGCCTGGACAAACATTGCAAAGGGCCCACTCTGGATCCTCAAGGACAAGGAGACGGGCAAGTGCTCTGTGCGTGTACGCATTGCCAGTGGGGCTACACCTCTGAACTATCAGATCCTACCCTCGCTGCCGGCTACTGTCACCGGTTCCAGCAAGAAGATGGTCATGGCTACCAAGCCTGCCAAGGAAGGTGGTCTACAATCAATCTTGTTTGCTGTCAAGACTCCCGAGATTGCAACGGAGATGGCGACCAAGTACACCGAGTCACTTCCTTGATCGTATTCGATTCTACATCAACACACCCGTTAGGGTTGTGGGCCGAGCACCTGCGCTCATTATACCCTTATCCCGATACACATTTTTACACCATCCTGTTCGCCTATCCCACCCTTCAATCTGCACGTATGTAACCCCCCACAAAATTGGCGTAATTGTTTTTATATCACCTCCGCGGAAGCCCCCTTGTGTTTTGAAGAATAAAGGAAATCAGCATTGCATGGCACGGAGTTTTTTGTTTTCATCCTGGGAAATGGAGGGCCCCAACGAAGTGTAGGATCGATGCCTGGCGACGATAATTAGCGATGAGTAGGGGGCGCGCGTGGCTTTGTTCCCGATGTAGTATATTATGAGCTCTTTGTTATTGCTCTCCTTCGATTGCGCTCAAGCGTATGGGGTCTCGTAGGCCCTTCTAATAGATTATATTGACGTTCCCAACACTGTTTGTTGCCTTGTCTGTCTTTGTGCACATTTACCTCATCACCCACGGCTCCTTTCCCAATCTTTTCATTAACCCTTTCCTCCAACTTCAAACACAGCTAAATGAACTAGCAACATGGTCGAACCCGTAATCTGTAAGATTGACAGGACCAGGACCAAGTGTATTTCCATTATTCTTGGCCACGTATAAACTTTGGCCTGTGCAATTTGATTTACTATCCCATTTTTGTCAGCTTTTCTGGATTTCTCAGCTAATCGGAGAGGTTGATGTTATTTGCTGCTTTTTGTTTTGACAACGTAAACGTAAACTTTGAACTTACTCATACAACACACACCCGTTTGCCAGGCCGCCCGCCACAAACGCCCAGCTGGCATTCTTGTCCATGGGCGGGCTGAGCGTGCTGCACTGCCAGCGGTCAACGATGTAAGATTTCGAGACGCCGGCGCCGCCGGGCTGCGTGCTGAGGAGGAAGAGGACGGATGCGGATGCGGATGTGGCGAGAAGACTGAGGAGACTGAGGCCGTGCATGGTTTTAGAGGAGGCTTGAGCGTTTTAAATAATATTGTAGAACTGGGTAAAACGATGATAAGATTGAGATGCGAAGCGTGTGTGTGTGGGTGTGTGTGTGAAGCAAACTTTTTATAATAAACTGCCAAAAATATACACATGTAAAAAAAAACCGACACTAGATATCTATTTTCTTGCTTTAGCCCTTGACAGCTGTTCGAGAACTCATCCCAAGGCTGGAAAAAGGGAAAACCAATGATGCAAGGTGCTGGGTTATAATGTCGGAATTATCGGCATGTGTTGTTAGATGTGTATATATTTAGATTCTGATATACTACCCTCCCTCCGCATGCTATTTGTCTGGTTTCTGATCGGGGTTGCTCAATGCGGATTAGGTGCAACGTGTGGGTGCAACGTGGACTATTGGATATCATGTAGGAGCATGCTGGACTACTGCACTGTATGGGAGTAGGTGGTATGTGTGCGTGGGGGAGGGTATGCTTTGGGATAGAAGGAGGGCAGAGTTGCGGTTTATGGTGGCGAAATATGGATAGTGTTGGTGAGGGCGTATTGAATGGAAATCTCTGGTATCTCTCTTTTCGCACCCAAGATTAGGACTTTGTGTAGTAAGAAGAACGATGCCATCCCATCACTATGTGGTCCACTTTCGGGTGTGGCTTCGCCGCTTCATCTTCCCTTGCCGGCCGTGCGTCATCGACCATGTTCCGATTTCCCCAGCCTCCTCCCGCTAGCGCACAGCGCATCCATCGCATCTGCCACTGTCCGACGCTCGCGCGCCATGTTAGCCTGAAATGCGCAAGCCCGGCGCAGCTATCTAGTGCAACCACATAGCCAGCGCAAAGAAATTCCATCGAGATACCAAGAAACTAAGATGGACGATCCCTCGACACAACTCCACCTCGAGATCCGCGATGCTGTCGTCCGCGCCCTCGCAACGCGCCGGCCTATCCTCCACCACTTGAACGCCGATACCTCGTGGCTGCTGCAAATACCGCGCCCGGCCAATGCTATCAAGCACGGAAGCCGGATATACTATAATGTGCTGATAGACCCCTGGTTTGTGGGTGGGCAGAGCGATGTCGCAAAGTGGTTCAGCCAGCAGTTCCACGCGACGGAAAGTGCAGTGAAGAGCGTGGCCGAAGTAGAGGAGCTGGCGCGGCAGGTTGAGATTCTAGCCGGAGGCCTGAGACCGAGGAAGAGCAAGAAGAGAAAGATGGAGGACACGGAGTAGGAGGAGGAGGAGG
>Ga0265798_10008420_pt1 | contig 13150 bp, 9 predicted proteins | sample P3T30metagenome_FD_192430 | JGI IMG/M metagenome (GOLD analysis project Ga0265798, IMG submission 192430) | Plant litter microbial communities from East Loma Ridge, Irvine, California - P3 T30 | ecosystem: Environmental > Terrestrial > Plant litter > Unclassified | place: USA: California...
GAGTGGGACTCCAAAATAAACGCACCTTGTCACCAGGGAAGAAGTGCACATGCAGGTACTTATCTTGACGGGTGCGCGGCGGATTGGGTACTTCTAGCGTTACGGTTTCTTTCTGGATACCTTGGCCAACTTGTGCCCCGGTACGCCCTTTAATCCAATCAACCGTCAGCACATCGCCCTCAATGCGTGAGCAGCAAGTAACCTTTCCGCCGCCATAAGCGAAAGCATTCCCGCCCCAAGCCTCGTTTACGGCATAACCAGATATGGGGCGATCTGTATGGTTATGTACATAAAGCATGGCTCCCGGCATACGGGTGTAGGCCCAGGCCAAATAGCTAAGTATTAAGAGCCCAAAAAAGGCTAGGCTAAATAAAGATTTGGCGGCTATAGGTAGCGATTTCCAGCGTTTAAGTAATTCGTTGGCTTGCTTCACTGTTGAACCTCTTTATCCGGTGCTTCCTTGAGCCCCTTGTAGGGGCTGCCTGGGGTAGGGCTCCAAAACAAACGTACCTGGTCGCCCGGGAGAAAGTGTACGTGCAGGTACTTGTCCTGCCGGGTGCGCGGCGGATTGGATATTTCCTTTGTAAGTGTTTCCTCACGAGCACCTGCTTCGTATTGAGGCTGCGTCATACTTTTAACCCACTGCACCCTAAGCACATTGCCCTCAACGCGCGAGCAGCAACTAGCACCACCACCGCCATAAGCGGACGCATTGCCGCCCCATGCATCGTTGACGGAATAGCTGAAAATTGGGCGTTCCGTATAGTTATGCACATAGAGCACGGCGCCTGGCGTTTGCATATAGGCCCAGGCGATATAGGCAAGTGCGCAAGCGACTATGAGTACTGCGTTTGAGGTGCCCTTGTTCCGCATGAGCTTGTGCCAACTCATCCCAGGTTCTCCATCCGCTTATCATGTTTCGAGCTGAACGTCGGCCAGTGCCTGGTCGCCGGACTCAACCCGTTGCAACATGGCGGGCCAGTCCGGATTCTGATTGATGGCTTTGCCGCCCAGCAGGCTGTAAAGGGCATAAAAGTATTGATCCGAGAAGCGCGACAGGCCTGCCTTGCGCGCCTGGGCCAACGCCTGGCTGGCCTGGTTCAGCCGCTCACCGTGGCTCGTGCTTCGACCTTACGGTCGGCATGCACGGTGTGATGCTCTTCGGCCTTGAATTCGCTGTAGCTGTTTTTGCTCGACGTTACCGAAGCGGATCTTCTGGTTATTCTGGACGTTCTCGTCCCAGTCGCGCTGGGCGTGCAGGTAGATCTGTTCCTGGCCTTTCTTGCCCTCGATGCGCAGCTCGTCGTAGCCGCTTCCACCGGGTGAACTTAGGGTCTTGAAGGTGCTGCGGGTCTTGTTCGCAGGCAGGTGATAGGGAACGACGCTTTCCTTGTGGTACAGGCAACCCGTGATCAGCGGCTGGCGCAGTTTCACGGTTTTCCCGCCAGTTCGGACGGTGGCAGGAGCTGTAGCCAGAATCCGGTATATAGGTACGCACTGCTCAGTCGACATACTCGACATGCTGCGCCATTAGGTTGGGCCGCTGCATGGTGTCGATCAGTTGAATGCGGCCGGACATCTCGCTTAGTTTTTCAGCAAAGGTGTCGTCGTTCATGTCGATCCAGTAACGCGGCGTGCGTGCTGTCTGTTGGTCGTGCGCGGCGGTTACCGGGTCGAGGTGGCGGTACTTCTCGAAACAGGGCAGCTCGGGCAGTGGCCGGCTGGTGTCCATGTAGTTCTGGAAGAAATCCCACAGGGCGAGCGGTGGTTGTGGGAGGCGATCAGGTGCCATCAGCGAGGCGAAGTTGAGGGTGATATCTCGGTAGCGGTGGGCCAGGTAGAGAAAGTTCATCGGCAGGCCCTGACGATCCGGCGAGGTGGCGAGGTAGGCATCGAACTCGTAGAAAGGCGCGGTGATTTCACCAATGGTGCCGTTTTTGTTGTACTCGCCGTTATTGTCGTAGTCGAACAGGGTGACCAGACCGGTACGTCGGTTGAGCTCCCAAACAGGGCCGCGGGATGGTTTGAACCATAAATGGGGGAAGTGGTTGATAACTAACGAGCCAAGACCCCAGCAAAGTAGAGGCACGCCTATAAAAAAAGCAAATACGGGACCGGTCTCTGTCGCAGTAGTTAGCCATGGCTCATTCCCAATATTCATTAGCGGGAAGGTTATTACAGAGACAACCAGGAGCATAAAGAAAAGAAACCGCCCCCCCCCACATAAATACATCCAGAAATGCGAGCGTTTGGATAGTACGGCATAACGATAACGCTCGTGGTCATAAACCCAATGCAGCTCGATACCTTCCATGGGCCTCTTCTTATAAGTACCCAGGGCCTTTTCTTCTTCGCGCTTTTTATCAGCCTGTTCCCAGAAGCGCATGCTCTTGGGAGTGGGGTCGGTCATGATGCTCTCGGGTGCCACCTCCTGGGTGCGTCCCCAAGGCAGGCGGCTGCCGCCCAGTTTGCGCCACCAGGCGCGCTCGGTCGAGGCGGGCTGGGCAGGGATAGATGCCGGGTTATAGGCGGTACTGGTGTAGTAGCGGTCGTCATAGGTCACGGTGGTATCCAAAGCTTATTCGCTGGCCCAGAAGGGCTGCTCACTAGCGCTGAAATGCTCGCATTCGGCGCATAGGTACGCACTGCTCAGTCGACATACTCGACATGCTGCGCCATCAGGTTGGGCCGCTGCAGGGTGTCGATCAGTTGAACGCGGCCGGACATCTCGCTCAGTCTTTCAGCAAAGGTGTCGTCATCCATGTCGATCCAATAACGTGGGGTGCGGGCTGTCTGTTGGCCGTGCGCGGCGGTTACCGGGTCGAGGTGGCGGTGCTTCTCGAAACAGGGCAGCTCGGGCAGTGGCCGGCTGGTATCCATATAGTTCTGGAAGAAATCCCACAGGGCGAGCGGTGGTTGCGGGAGGCGATCAGGCGCCATCAGCGAGGCGAAGTTGAGGGTGATATCGCGGTAGCGGTGGGCCAGGTAGAGAAAGTTCATCGGCAGGCCCTGGCGATCCGGCGAGGTGGCGAGGTAGGCATCGAACTCGTAGAAAGGCGCGGTAATTTCACCAATGGTGCCGTTTTTCTTGTACTCGCCATTGTTGTCGTAATCGAAAACAGTGACCAGACCGGTACGCCGATTGAGTTCCCAAACAGGGCCGCGGGAGGGTTTAAACCATAAATGGGGGAAGTGGTTAATAACTAACGAGCCAAGCCCCCAGCAGAGAAGTGGTATTCCAGCACATATAGTGAATAGCGGAATGAATTGCTCTGTAGTGCGCTGCCAGGGCTCGTATGATTGAAAAAGTGCAATCAAGTAAGTTGGAATAGATACGACAAGAATAAAGTAGAAAAGAAATCGCCCCCCCCCACATAAATACATCCAAAAATGCGAGCGTTTGGATAGTACGGCATAACGAAATCGCTCGTGATCATAAAGCCAATGCAGGTCAAGACCTTCCATGGGCCTCTTTTTGTAAGTGCCCAGGGCCTTTTCTTCTTCACGCTTTTTATCAGCCTGTTCCCAAAAACGCATGCTCTTCGGGGTTGGGTCGGTCATGATGCTCTCTGGCGCCACCTCCTGGGTGCGCCCCCAAGGCAGGCGGCTGCCGCCCAGTTTGCGCCACCAGGCGCGCTCGGTTGAGGCGGGCTGGTCAGGGATACACGCCGGGTTATAGGCGGTGCTGGCGTAGTAGCGATTGTCGTCTGTCACGGTGGTATCCAAAGCTTATTCGCTGGCCCAGAAAGGCTGCTCTGCGTTGCTGAAATCGGGTTGTTTGTTTGCCTCGCTGGCCAGAGCCAGAGTTTTCGGCGAGGGGGCCGGAAAGTACCAGGCTTTGCCGTTCGCGTCGGTCAGCTGGAACTGCGCCTTGACCGCCCAACTGTAGGAGATGCGGTGCAGGAAGCCCATGTCCGTGCGCTGCTGGGCGGCGGGCGTGGTGAAGTAGAGCTCCAGCGCGTTGGGCCAGGGCCTTTGGGCCACAGGTTTGGCGATGGCACCGACCCGAGAACTTTCGATATTGCCAGCGCGGCTGGAGGTTGAGGTGGTGGTGCGTAGGCGGGCCTCGCTCTTGAGGTTCAGGCTGCCCAGTTGCCCGACCAGCCCCGGCAGGTTGCTCTCGATACGCACCCGGGTGGTGGCGCTGCTGATGAGATGGGGCAGCGCGGCATGCACGTCCAGCTTGGCTCCGGGCTTGTAATCGGGGTTGGGGCCCACCTGGATGCGGATGCCGGCAAACAGCCCAAGCAGGCGGTAAAAGGCCTCTTGGGGGTCACGCAGGTGTGCTGTGGCCGCTTTATCGCCGTTGCCGAACGGGCCGTTGGCCATCCAGTCTTCGATGGGGTTGCTGCTGAGCCAGTAGGCCACCCCAGCCCCGGCCACGATCATGACCAGGGCTACCCAACCCAGAGGGCTAAGGCCCAGCACCGGCGCGGCACTGAATAGCCCGGCGGCCACCCCCACCGCGGCGCCACCGGCCATCAGCAGGTAGCCCCACATGGCCTCATCGCCCCACTGCCAGGCGTACCAGGCGTCATATAAATTAAGGCCAAGGAAGATAAAGCCCGCGAAGGTTTGGCCAATCAGGCGACCGGTAAATTCTTTGGCGAATTTAGCCCCGAGCGTCGAGCCCAGCATACGATCAGCGGCATCGCCGGAAACCGTAAACAATACCTTGCGCGCAGAAGCCAGAATGGACTGATTGCTAACGAACTTAACGGTCAGAGCTTCCATGGCAATTGCAAGATCAACAACTGCGCCTCCAGTCCCTCCAACCGCGCGTGCAAAACCTTTTTCTTGCAGGTTAGCCTGATACGCTGCCCACTCCGACCGCACATTCCAAAGCTCCAGCATCAATACCCCAGCCGCGAAAGGCCGGGCATTAAGCACTCGGTAGGCAGTGGAGCCGTTTTGCGCCCTCAGGTCATCGAGGGCCTGCTGCAGCCCGTCCCGGGCCTGTACCACGCGGGCTTGGCTGGCCTGAGCCTGGGCTACCGCCTGGTTGGCCTGGTTGAACTGCTGATTCAAGGCGCTGACCATGCGCGCGGTCGCGCTGTTACGGGGGATGGCCACCAACAGGTGATCGCTGGTCTGCTCGAGGTCGGCGCGGGCGGCTTGGCGACCGTTGGTGGTGGCTAACAAGTTGCCCTCGGCATCCAGGTATTGACCATAGAAACGCGTGGGGCGGTGCGCCGGGGTACTGGGCAGGTCTGCCAGGCCAAACACGTAATGCTCGCGGACGTTGACCCGACCACTGCGAATAAATACCGCCCCGCCAAACAGCTGCGGCAAGGTGCTGCGCAGCAAGCCGAGCCCCTGGCCATGCAGGGTCACGTTGATTCGCCTGCCCTGGCTGGCGAGTGCGGCACGCTGCTGCTCATAGGCCTGGCTGGCTTGTGCATGAGCACTGCCAGCGGCCTGTGCATCGGCTTGCAGTGGGCGCAGGGCATTGCTGGCGTTGTCCACGGCGGCTTGTGCGGTATCGACAGCGCCCTGAATACGTTCATAGATGCTTACCAGGGCGCTAGCTCCCGATTTGAGTTGCGCGGTCAGGGTGCTGTTCAAGCTGCCGGAGGCCATCAAACCTATCAACACGCGCGTATCCAGGGGATCCTCGGGCTTGGGCGCCGGCTCCCCCCGGGCCTCGAACTGGGCCAGCTCCGTGGCCCGAAAGCGCCCGTCCCCCTGGTTTTCCTCTTTTTGCGCAGGTGCTTGGTAGGGGGCGTACAGGGCATCCATATCGGGTCTAGGCCAGAGCATGCCGTATAGCGGGTGCGGGGGGGTATTGGCCAGCTTGCCGATAAAGGCCTGGCCTTGGCTGGCTTTCGGGCTGTAGAGGCTATAGCCCTTTACCGCATCGGTCAGGTCGTTGTTTACAGCCAGTGGATCACTCTGGGCAGGGCTGGCGGCCAGCGACGCCAACAGCTCACTGGCGGCAAAATAGGCGGCCAGGTAATCAAAGCCATCCAGGCTCAGGTGATCGGCCAGGGTTTGCTGGAATCGAGCTTGATCAAGGCACACACTCAGGTTGCCCTGCAGGTGAGCCAGTTCGCGCCATAACAGGGTGCGCTCCGGGGTCGCAGTGCAGCGATTGATATCACGCTTGCCCTGTTCGCTGATCTTTGCCAGCGCCTGGTGCAGTGGGTTGCGCTGCCCCTGTAAACTCGCGGGCACCACCAATTGCTGTAGCAACAGAGCACTGCCGTGGTTGGCGTGCTGTGTTGCGCGTTGTGCACACAGCGCCAAAGCCTTTTGCAGATCTGTAATGCGTGACGACAGATGACGCATGCGGTGCATCGGATCATCCAACAGCACGCCACAGAGCTTGCGGCTGCGCGCAGCGCTTAGCACATCGGCTACGGTAGCCTGAGCTTCCCATAACTGAGCCTCGTTCGAACCGGTGTCTTTATCGGCGCTGGCAGGCTGTTTGGAGGTTACGAGCGTCGCCAGGCAGTGGCGCCAGGCCTCCAGCTCAAGCAAGCGGGTATCGTCAGCCGGGCCTCCCTGCTCGCAACCGTCTAGGAAAGATTGGGCAGCCTGCTTGCTCTGGGCCGGAAACTGGCCACTGAGGTCGCAAATATAACGCCCTGGGTGATCCAGCAAGCGCTCGTAACCGGGCTCTCGGGCGCGCTGCCGCGCTGCCACGCTAACAGGGAAGGCGTGGCTTTCGAGGTTAAGGCGTACCACTCGGGCTTTACCCACGGCAGTCTGGTTGGCGTAGTCACGCACATCAAAGGCAGCAAAGGCCTCCACGATGTCTTTGCCGTTGGGCTGCCCCTCGAACATGCGCTTGAAGCCCTGCTGGGAAACCCGCAAGTCGGGGCTTTGGCAGCGCTGCCGGCGTAAGCCTTTGTCTCGCTCCAGACGTTTGAGACGAGCTGCGCTGAGCTGTACTTCCGAGAAGCACAACTGCAGATCGGCCTGCTGAGTGTTGTTCCATTGTGCAGGTAGCCAGATGTCGTCGAGGGCTTGCCCGGTGGCCTTGCGCGGTCCGGGGGTGAAGGCGCTGCCGCGGCGATAGCGCTCAACGGGCACGTCGTGGTAGGTGGTTTTATCCTCCTTGGCCCGTACCTCCAGCTCACGCCAGAGTGCATTGCGGTAGAACACGTAGAGATAACCGCTGCGCAGCATGACCGGGGTGCCTAGGTCATCAATACTTTTGCTGCCGGGCAACGCTGTCATGGGCACGACCGGTACGATCTGATTCCACTGCTGCTGGTGCTCATCTTGACGCGGGGTTGGCCGAACATCGTCAAGTAGCGGAATGCGTATCGGCTCGCCCTCGCTCGCAGCGATCTCCAGCCACAGGTGACGCTTGGGTTGACCCGCCCAATCCCATACGTGCAGCACGCTGCTGAAGGTGGCGCTTTCTTGCGCCTCGGGCTTGTCTTGCCGGGTCAACCATTCTTGCTGCTCCCGGCCGCTTTCATCGTAGATGACCAAGCGCTGGCTGGGTGGATGATCGCTGCCAACGACCTGCACGATCAGCTTGGCGGGCTCGCAGGCTGCGCCTGCGCTCAGGGCGGATACATTTGCGCTCATGCGTGGCCTTCCTTGTCAGTCGCACTGCGTTCGAGGTGGGTCTTGAGGTAGCCCAAACGAATGTCATCGCTGCCATCGGGCAACGTTATTGACTGGGTATCGCCTCGGTAAAGACTGCAGATATCCAGGTATGCACTCAACGAGTGCGCGGAAGCAAAACCGCGCTGCATACCTGCCTCTACGTATGCGAAGGCTTCGTCGAAGGACAGCCGGGATTGCCGCTGCCACCAGTGGAACAGGAATTTTTCGGTTTGCTGGCGCTGCAACGCCTTAGCCTGGCTCTTGCTCAAATGAGGGTAACTCCGCTCGGTGAGCGGGCGCCATTGCTGTGCCTGGGGATTTTCTCTACTGAACCAACGCGCTTGCTGCGCGGCGCCCTCACGCCAAGTTGCCCCATACCAACTGAGGCGGCTAATTGGGCCAAGCCAACTGAGCAGCTCATCATCTTCGAGCGCCGGGAAAAAATAGCTTGCGGTACGCGGGCTGGAATAGCGCAGCACGCCCTTACGCTCGCCATCAAAACCAACAAACAGGATATGCCGTAGGTGGTGAAGCACCGCGTGGAACGGCTGAGCACTGTCGATCTGCAGGCCCGCCCACTCATCTGGGTGGGCAGTAAAGCTATCAGCGAGTAAGGGGTTTTCGGCCGTATTGATCAACAGCGGGCTTTGTTCGGCATAGGGCGCAAGCTCAGTCGCGTCGAATAGTCGATACGGATCGGGGTTATGAGCCGACTGATAAAGCCTTTCCGTTAGATCGTCGCGGTACTCAAGTAACAGCCAGCGCTGTGAAACGCTCATGCGCTGGCTCCTGCGCTCATGGCCTTACGACAAGGGCAGTCGGAAAGCGGGCATTGTAATGGCGTGCCGCCTTTTGGCTTTTGGCAGAGTTCGACGATGGGCAGCTCTTCACGCAGGCGTTGCTTGAGCAGCGCGCCAGGCTTATCCGCATCCGCCGGCTTCAAAGGCCCTGGCAGTATCGGTGCCGCTCCCGTACCACTGCCCGGGCTGCCCCCCGAGTTGATATTGACCACCGCTCCGCTGAGGGTGACGCCACCGCCGTCGATCTTGATAAAGCTGCCGCCAGCCTTGAGGGTCAGTTCGCTGCCGGCTTCGAGCACCACTTTCAGGCCGCTGGAGAGGTGGATTTCCTGGCCGGCTTCGATGAACTGGCCGGTGCCGATCTTCACGTGCTGGTTCACACCCACGGTGAGGTGGTCATCGGCCCGTGCTTCGACCTTGCGGTCGGCATGCACGGTGTGATGCTCTTCGGCCTTGAATTCGCTGTAGCTGTTTTGCTCGACGGTGTCGTGGCGCTCGTTACCGACGCGGATCTTCTGGTCGTTCTGGACGTTCTCGTCCCAGTCGCGCTGGGCGTGCAGGTAGATCTGCTCCTGGCCTTTCTTGTCTTCTATGCGCAGCTCGTTGTAGCCGCTGCCACCGGGTGAGCTCAGGGTCTTGAAGGTGCTGCGGGTCTTGTGGGCCGGCAGGTCGTAGGGAACGACGTTTTCCTTGTGGTACAGGCAGCCGGTGATCAGTGGCTGGTCGGGGTCGCCTTCGAGAAAGGTGACCAGCACCTCCATGCCGATGCGCGGGATGGCGATGCCGCCGTACTGAGCACCAGCCCAGGCGCTGGACACGCGCAGCCAGCAGCTGGTCTTGTCGTCGGCCTGGCCCTCACGATCCCAGTGGAACTGCACCTTGACGCGGCCGTACTCGTCGCAGTGGATCTCTTGGCCTTTCGGCCCGGTGACCACGGCGCTCTGGCTACCGAGCAAGCGCGGTTTCGGGTGGTGCAGGGCAGGGCGGTTGGGCACGTCCCATGGGGTGGCCTTGAAACGATTGCGGTAACCCTGGTGGAAGTCGTCCTTCAGGTCGGTGGTGTCGCTGGTGACCGACTCTTCCAGCACCTGGGGTTGCTTGCCCTCATGGAGGATCTCGGTGAGCAGCCAGAGGTCATTCCATTTGGCTTTGGGGTGCTTGGTCAGGGCGAGAAAATGACCGCTGACCAGCAACGGCTGATCGCTTTTACCTTCCGCCAGTTGGTAGTCGCTGCGGTGGCGTTCGAGTGCGCGCTTGGCCAGGTGCTTGCCGCGCTCGCGATCCACGAAACGGCCAGGGTAGTCATAGTCTTCGAGGTCGGGCAATGCATCGCCACGATTCTCGCTTTCCAGTTTCAGGCGCGGCTTCTCGAAGTCGTAATCGCGGCGGGTCGTACGGCTGGTGCGGGTTTCCAGGCGCAGGTCGAAACGCTTGATGACCGGGTCATTGGCGACCATGCCGGAGTCTTGCTGATAGGCCACGGGCGCCAGTTTCGGGAACACCGTCTGGTCATCGCCGAACACCAGTTTGTGGGCCTTGGCGCTGTGCTGGAAGTGGTAGTGAACACCTTCTTCCTCGCACAGACGCTGGATGAAGTGCAGGTCCGATTCATCGTACTGAACGCAGTAAACGCGCTCGGGATAAACCGACCCGACCTTGAATTCGTAGGCGTCGCTTTGGATGCCATGCTCTTCGAGCACCTGGCCGATGATGTCCGGCACGCTGAGGTTCTGGAAGATGCGTTGGTTGATGCGGTGCGCAAGATAGGCAAGCTGAGGGCGCAAGGTTACCGCGTAGCGGGTCAGGCGTTTGCCGGATTCGCCTTGGGCAGCCCGGTAAATTTGACCATGGATGCCGCCACCGTCAGGTGAGAGCTGCAAAAAAGCCGGCTTATGTAGCAGGGTCTCCAGATCCAGCGAGGACTGTTCGCTGACGAGCTCCATGTCGAACACGAATGGCTGACTGATAGCCTCCCGGCCAGTAAGGGCGAATACCTGGAGGTCGGTGCTGAGCCCTTCTATCGTCAGGTTGAAGTGCGTCTGGTTGGCCGGCGCGAACATCCCGTGTTCCTCGTGCAGTGCAGCGGCGTCCGCTGATACCTATTGAGCGATCAGCGAATACAAGAATTCTTGGTGGCGCAAACGACATCGACCAGCAGAGCTGGCCGATGTCTTGTAGCGGTCGGTCAGGCTTAGCCAGCGACCGGGGAACGCCAGTCATCGGAGCCCGAAGTACCGGATACTTCGTGGGTCCAGGTGATTTTGCGGTAGGTGAAATGCACGTCTTCCAGGTGGGTGAAGTGTGCGTTGGACGGATCCTGGCAGTTGTGCATGTAGTCCTTGATGTCCACGATGATCGCGTCTTCAAGTTTGGTGGTGTAGTAGTGCTCCTGGGTACCTTGCGCCGAAGTGCGGTACCACTGGATCTCGATGGAGGTCATGCGCTCACCGGAAGTCAGCGCAGCCAGCAGCAGCGGAGAGGCCTTGTCGAAAACCTTGGTAATGACCACTGGCTTGTGAACGCGCTGACCGGTCGGTTGGCCCGATTGCGGATCACGCGGGATGATCACTTCGTGGCTGAAGCCCTGAACCATGACCTGGTCTTCGTGACCTTCTTGATAGGTGTTGCCAACCGAGTCGGCAGTGAATGCGCCGGCGGTGATCAGGCCTTGTTTTTCACCGGTGATGGACATATACGCTGGTGTAGCCATGGATGCTCTCCTTGCCAAAAGTTAGGGTGCCCGGAGGCGAAATCGCCGGTGGGTTGCAGCTTGCAATCAAGCTTCATGCCAGAGTTTTAAAAATGTAAGTAAACCAACTATTTCCACGCCGAGAGCGCTTATTCCTTCCGCGTTGTTAATAAATACCCCCAAGAAAGTGCGCATGAAGTTGCGCAGCGCTGTGCAATTTCTTGCGCAGTTGGCCTCGCGGTCAGTAATGACAGGGTATACAGACATATATCAACAGGCTTATCCCCAAGAGAGTGTGCAACTTCTTGCGCAATGTGTTCTGCGTAGGAGGAATCGTTGCAAGGCGAAGGCGGTGGCAATAAAAAGTTACTTTTTATGTCTGATTGGCGGTGTGGCGTATATGTGGCGTATTTCCTAAAAAAACTGGGAGCTGGGTCTCTATTTCGTGGGTTTCCTGGCCGCTTGGCTATGCTGTGCTTGCTAACCGCGAATGCTGTCGCATAGGATTTAAGTGCCAGGACGTTATGGGATTTAACCGAATCCGCGGAGCCACAGAGTTGGTTGCTAATTTGTGCAACTGCAGAGTCACAAGGACGTAACGTAATTTAAGGTCAAGGATGTCTTACTCAAGCAAGCTTTCAGCTCATTATCTTGAACTCGCTAAAGCCTCCATTTCCGAAGAGCGATTTGCTGGTGAGGATGTTCGTTTTTCCAGCGAATATGAGGCGTTGGAAAGTGAACTGTCCAAAGCCTCGTCCATGCACAAGAGTGGCCAAATCGACTGGCTCAAGATTCGTGAGAACAGCGAAATACTGTTGCGAACCCAATCGAAGGATTTGCGTGTTAGTGCCTGGTTGACTTGGGCTCTATATCAGCGGGAATCTTTTCAGGGGTTGCTCGCAGGTCTGGGGCTATTGCGATATTTGTGCGAGCACCATTGGCAGGACGTGCACCCTGCTAAAACTAGGACCCGTGCTGCGGCCATCAGCTGGCTTCTCCCACGTGTCGAACAAGTGCTTAGCGAAAATGTAGCTATCAAAGAACAATTGCCGCTGTTCCGTCGCATGGTGGAGCACCTGGAAGGGCTCGACGCCGTTTGCGCCGAATTTCTAGGGGACGATGCCCCGTTACTACTGCCGATTTCTCGTCGCTTGAGTGGCATGGTGCAGCGCGCAGCGAACAACCAGCCTGAGCCTGGTGTGGTTGGGGCGACAGTCGCCCAGGTCAAGCAGGCTGCCACTCAGCTGTTCACGCCGGGCGCGCCAATCGATAACGAAAAAGAGGCCCATAAAGCCTTGCGCGCTCAGCAAGAGAGCGCCCGACCGCTATGCGCTTGGTGGCTCAAGCAGAAAGCAACTGACCTGCGTGCACTGCGTCTCAACCGCACAGTGCTTTGGTTATCCGTCGATGCAGTCCCTGAGCGCAATAGTGAGCAAATTACCGCCTTGCGTGGCTTGCCTGCCGACAAGCTCAAGGCCTATCAAGAGCGCCTGGATCAGGGCAAATACGCCGATTTGCTCGTGGAACTTGAGGCCAGTTTGGCGAAGGCGCCGTTCTGGTTCGACGGCCAGCGAATGGTTTGGGAGTGCCTTCAGGGTTTGAATGCCGAAATGGCCATGCGCGAAGTGGAAATCCATTTTGCACTTTTGATTCAGCGACTGCCCGGCATTATCGAGTTGCGCTTTCATGACGGAGCGCCTTTCGCCGATCCGTCCACGCGAGCGTGGATCGCGGCAAGCGTCATGCCGCATCTGCAAAGCAACAGCACGCCGCGCAAGGTTGAAACTGAAACCGAAAGTCAGCCTGCGTGGGAAAAAGCCCTGTCGGACGTACTCCCTATTTTGCGCCGCGAAGGCTTGAAGGCTGCTGTGCAGATACTGAAGCAGGGCCTGCAGCGTGCTCATGGCGGACGTGTCCGATTTTTCTGGCAGTTCGCTATGGCGCGATTGTGTTTTACGGCCAAGAAATATGACCTAGCTAAGACGCAGCTCGAGGCGCTCGACCAAACATTACAGGACTCAGGCCTGCACGCCTGGGAGCCCGATCTTGCATTGGAAGTGCTGCACCTGCTGCACAGTTGCTGCGAGTTGTTGCCGCA
>Ga0265798_10008421_pt1 | contig 13150 bp, 10 predicted proteins | sample P3T30metagenome_FD_192430 | JGI IMG/M metagenome (GOLD analysis project Ga0265798, IMG submission 192430) | Plant litter microbial communities from East Loma Ridge, Irvine, California - P3 T30 | ecosystem: Environmental > Terrestrial > Plant litter > Unclassified | place: USA: California...
GTGTTTGCCACCTTACGCTGACTTGTTGAACGCTTCGGTTCGATATCGAACCGAATGCCATTCGCCATAAGCTTTAGTCATGCGCAAGCATGATCCTTTCATTCGCGTGCGCTGCCCGGAGGAGCGTACACTTCGCTTCGACATGATCCAACCCGCATCCGCCATTCCTGAACTCGGCCTCGGCATCGACGCCGGCGGTACCCAGACCCGCTGGGCGCTTGCCGCGCCGGGTGGCGCCATCCTGGCGGAAGGTACCGTCGCAGGCCTGTCGGCCCTGCAGATGGGCACGCCGCATGGACGCGACGCCGTGCGCGCCACCTTTGCCGAACTGGCCGCAGCCGTGCTCCTGAACGGCACGCCAAGGCGCGTGCAGGCCGGCCTGACCGGCTTCGGCGGCGACAGCGAGCAATTGCAGCGCTGGCTGGCCGAGCTTTTGCACGTGCCGGCAGCCGGCATCCGTTTTTGCAGCGACATGGAAATCGCCTACCGCGCCAGTTTCGCGCCCGGCGAGGGCTACCTGGTCTACGCCGGCACCGGCTCGATCGGCGCCTTCATCGATGTCGACGGCACCTTCCACCGTGCCGGCGGGCGCGGCGTGGTGCTGGACGACGGCGGCGGCGGCTTCTGGATCGCCCGGGAAGCGCTGCGCCACATCTGGCGCCTCGAGGATGAAGAGCCCGGTGCCTGGCGCGCCTCGAAAATGGCGCAGGCCGTGTTCGACTATGTCGGCGGCGACGACTGGGCCTATTCGCGCCAGTTCATCTATGGCCAGGAACGCGGCGCCGTCGGCAAGCTGGCGCTGGCGGTGGCCGCCACCGCCGACCAGGATCCCGCCGCCGCCGCGATCCTGCAGAACGCCGGCGGCGAACTGGCGCGCCTGGCGCAAGCCCTGATCAAGCGCTTCGGACCGCGTCCGGTGGCGGTGTCGGGCCGCGCGGCCGAACTGCACCCGTCCATCGTGGCGGCGATGCGCGCGCTGCTGCCGGCCGACCTGGCATTCCGCCAGACCGCCGGCGGTGCGCATTACGCCGCGGCGCGCATGGCACTCGAACAGCCGGCTGCGCCTGCTGCATAATCAACAACTTGAACATTCGACGAGACCAAGCATACCCATGAAGATTCTTGCCGCCACCCTCCTGGCCGCCCTGCTGGCAGGCTGCGCCACCGGCCCGCAATACGACAAGACCTACACGGCCAAGGGCCAGAGCTCGCGCTCGCGCTTCCTGGTGCTGCACTACACCGTGAGCGACCGCCGGTCCTCGATCAAGATCCTGACGGAACAGCAGGTCAGCGCGCACTACCTCGTCACCGATGATCCGAAACCGGTCATCTACAACCTGGTCGACGAGAACAACGCCGCCTGGCATGCCGGCAATTCGAGCTGGAAGAATTTCACGCAGCTGAACAACAGTTCGATCGGCATCGAGATCGTCAACTCGGGCTGGAAGGACACCCCGAACGGCCGCGTCTACGCGCCTTTCCCGCAGTCGCAGATCGACGCCATCATCCCGCTGGTGCGCGACATCGTCACCCGCCACCACATCGCGCCGGAAAACGTGCTCGGCCACAGCGACATCGCCCCGCTGCGCAAGCAGGACCCGGGTCCGATGTTCCCCTGGAAGCAGTTCGCCGATGCCGGCCTGGTGGTGTGGCCGGACGCCACCCGCGTCGCCGCCGTCACGCCGATCTTCCAGACCCAGCTGCCGGACGTGGCCTGGTACCAGAAGAAGCTGGCAACCTGGGGCTACGGCCTGGTCCAGTCCGGCAACCTGGACGAGCAGACCCGCACCGTGCTGTCGGCGTTCCAGATGAAATACCGTCCTGCCAACATCGACGGCATGCCGGACGTCCAGACCGCCGCGCTGCTGGAAGCGCTGACCAACCCGGCCGGCCCGCTGCCGCCGGTGCCGCCAGCGCCGGTACTGACCGCGCCGGTGGTGCCGCCGGCGATGCCCGCATCGACCACCCCCGCGGCCCCGGCTGTCGTCGATCCCGCTGCCGTTCCTGCAACACAGCCGGAAAAAGTCCAGCAGTGATGCTTTTCGGCAGCGCCAGTTTTCCGTATGCTTCTTCTTTCACCTGAAGGATGAAGCGATGCGCCTGCGCCATATCGAAGTTTTCCACGCCATCATGCAGGTCGGCACCATCAGCGGTGCCGCCCAGGTCCTGCACATCTCGCAGCCGGCCGTGACCAAGGTGCTCCAGCATGCCGAGCTGCAGCTGGGCATGCCGCTGTTCGAACGCGTACGCGGCAAGCTGTACCCGAAACCGGAAGCGCACCGCCTGTTCGCCGAGACGGAGAAATTGAACCGCGACCTGCAGGGCATCCGCCGCCTGGCCGCCAGCCTCAAGAACCGCGCCGGCGAGACCGTGCGCCTGATCTCCACGCCGACCATCGCGATCAGCGTGCTGCCGGCCGCGCTGACGGTGTGGCGCCGCGATTTCTCCCAGACCCGGTGCGAACTGGCGACCTTCCACACCAGCGAGATCGTGAACGCGCTGCGCCTGGGCGAAGCCGACCTGGCACTGTCGCTGCAGGACCCGCGCCATCCCGGCATCGAAGCCGAACCGATCGCCTCGGGCAACCTGATGGTGATGGCGCCGAAGGGCACCTGGAGCGACGAGGAATGCCGCGAGCCGATGACGCCGAGCGGCCTCAAAGGTGAATTGATCGGCATGGCCGACCGCGACCCGCTCGGCGAGATGGTGGTGGCGGCCTGCGAAGCCCAGGACGTGCATCCGGTGTTCCACACCGTGGTGCAGACTTACCAGATCGCCCGCTCGCTGGTCGAGGCGGGCGCCGGCAGCGCGGTGCTCGATCCGTTCACCGCCGCCTCCGCGGCGCGCGACAAGGTGCAGTGCCGCCCATGGGCGCCGGCGATCCCGGTCCAGCTCTACCTGCTGACGGCGAGCCACGCGCCGCTGTCGCATGGCGCGCGCGAGCTGGCCAACTGCATCGGCGCGACCGCGCGCGCATTGTTAGATAAAGGAAGTTCATGATTTCTGAAGGGTCGTCCTTGACCATCGCCAGCGAGGATATCGCCGGCGATCCCGCATTCCGTCATCTTTCCACCATCGCCGGCATCGCCGTCGACCTGCGCTACGCCACACCCAACAATTTCATCGGCCGCGATCTGTACTCGCCCTACGATTGCGCCTGGCTGCACGTCGATGCCGCCGCGGCGCTGGAGCGCGTGGTGGCCTGGCTGGCGCAGCAGCGTCCCGGCCATACGGCGCTGGTGCTGGACGCCCTGCGCCCGCAGCGCGTGCAGCAGCAACTGTGGGATGCGCTCGAGGGCACCGGCCTGCAGATGTACCTGGCCAATCCCGAGCGCGGCTCGATCCACTCCTACGGCATGGCGCTGGACATCACCATCCTCGACGGAGACGGCCGCGAGCTCGACATGGGCACCGGCTTCGACGACATGACCGAACTCTCGCACCCTGCGCTGGAAGAAGGTTTCATCCGCAGTGGTGCGTTGAGCGAGGCCCAGGTAGCAAACCGTCGCCTGCTGCGCGATGCGATGTTCCAGGCCGGCTTTGTCGGCATCAACACCGAATGGTGGCACTTCGATTGCGGCGACCGCAATCTGGTGCGCGCGAGCTTCCGTCGCGTGCTCTGATCTCTTCCCGCATCCCTGTGGCGCCACGCTGACGACGCCTGCACACGCTTGAGCTAACGCATGCACGGTGCATGAGCGACTCCGAAAATTGGCTGGTCACAGACATCCAAACCACAGGGAGGTGCGTCATGAAGGGCACGATGAAGGCTTGCGCGGTGGCGGCCGTGACGGCGGCCACGCTGGCAGGGTGCAGCACCGGGAGCGGCAGCAATCCGCTGGCCTCGCACAGCACGACGGTGGAGTACTACCGGGTATTCGACATCAAGACCGACGTCCCCGCGCCGACAGTTGCCAGGGCGGCCACCGACGGCATCAACCGCAACGTCAAGGATGCGGTGGTGGCGACGCCGCCCGGGGTCGAGGCGACCGAGCTGCCCGGCCACTTCAAGATCGCCGATCCGACCAGCGCGCCGCCGGGCGCACCGGTGGCCAAGGGCCCCAGCTGCGACGGCGCCGCCTGGACCGCCAAGGCGACCCCGCGCGTGCGCGGTACCGAGGACATGAACCTGGTTGCTTGCCTGTTCCCCTACAAGAGCGGCTACCACCTCGACATGTATGCCGTGTTCACCAAGCCCGAAGGCGGCATCATGCAATGGCCGCGGCGCCTGACCGGCGCATTCCTGGGCACACCCGAAAAATTCACCGAATCGACGATGATGGACGTGGTGCGCGCGATCCGCGAGAGCACCGGCGCCAACGTCTCGCTGGTGGAAGCGAAACCGAACCTGGCCGGCACGCCATGGCTGGAGCCGGGTACCAGGACGGCGCAGGCCACTACAGGAAGCGGCGCAGCCAGCGCCACGGCAGGCAGCACGGGCAGCAGCGCGGCAGCCGGCGAGGCCACGGCGGCGCAGCCGGCCAGCGCAGCCGGTGCGGCCAAGCCGAATTCGGTGCCCGAATAAGCTAGCGCAGCGCGAGCTGCATGGTCTGTTCTAACAGAGGCGAGCCGGGGCGGATGGGCGCCGGCTCGCCCTCGTTGCGGAAGCCTTTGCGCTCGTAGAGCCGGATCGCGTCCTGGTTGTCGACCACCACGCCCAGCCGCACCAGGTGGGCGTCGATGGTACGTGCCCATGTCACCGCTTCGTCCACCAGGGCAGAGGCGGCGCCGCGGCCGCGCGCTTCGGGTGCGACCCACATCTGGAACAGGTTCACGATGCCGGCATCGGCGGCGTCGCACTTGGCCCAGAGCAGGCCGAGCATGGCGCCGTCCGGTCCGCTGGACTCCGCCACCAGCGGGCAGTCGCGGCCCGATACCTCGGCGGCCATCAGGCGCGCCATCCATAACGCGTGGTCCCAGGCTTCTTCAAGCGCGAGGCTGCTGCCGAAGGCATTCGGGGCATCGGCCAGCGAGCGCAGGCGCAGGGCGCGGTAGGCTGGCCACTCGCGTGCCGTGAAGCGGCGGATGCGGATCGCGCTGCTCATGCGTTCACTGGCTGACCGGCGCCGGCGCAGCGGACGGCAGCGGCTGGCCTTGCTGTTGCGTGCCCTGTTGCGGCAGCGTTTGCGGCTGGGCCGGCGGCGTGGCCAGCATGCCCTCCGGCGTCGGCTGCGGTCCCGGCGCGGACTGATTCGGCGCGGCCTGTCCCGGCACCGGCAGCACGGGCTGCGCGGGACCGCCCAGGCGCGTCACCCAGTCGACCAGGCTGTCGACCACGGCGCGGCCGCGGCCGTTGCCGGCCAAGTTGCTGTTGACCATGGCCACCACCACCAGCTGCTTGCCGGTGGCGTCCGGCACGTAGCCGGCCAGGGCGACGACGTTGCTGAGGGTGCCGGTCTTCATGCGCGCGCGGCCGGCGGCCGGGGTGCCGTGCAGGCGGCGGCGCATGGTGCCGTCGACGGCGACGATGGGCATGCTGGACAGGAATTCGGGCGCCCAGGGGCTGCGCAGGCCGGCCTGCAGCAGGCCGCCCATCTGTACCGGCGTGATCCGCTCGGTACGCGACAGGCCGGAGCCGTTTTCCAGCACCAGGCCGGTGTCGTCGATGCCGTGGGCGCGCAGCCAGTTGCGCACGGCGGCGTCGCTACGCGAGAAGGTGGTCTCGGCGCTGCCGGCCTGCGGGCGGCTGCCCAGCAGCGGATCGGCTTCGAGCGCGCCCAGGCTCAGGAAGATCAGGCGCGCCAGCAGGTTATCGGACGGCTTGTTCGTGTCGCGGACGATTTCCGGCAGCGTGCGCGACAGGTGGGCCGCCAGCTGGCGTGTGTCCGGCGGCGTCGCGCCCTCGATCGTGGTGTCGGTAATGCTGCCGCCGAGCCGTTTCCAGGTCGCGCGGAACAAACGGTCCACGTATTCCTGGCGGTCGACCAGGTTGATCGAATCGCTCTGGTTGCAGTTCTTCGGGAAGGTCCCGTGCAGCATGACCTTGATGCCGCCGTCCGCCTGCGGCACCGCTTCCGGCAGCTTCCAGCCGCTTTCCCAGTTCTCGCAATTGGCGTCGATCAGTTTCATGTCGTGCGCGACCGTCACGCCCTGCAGCTCGGGCTGCATCTGCACCTTCAGTTGCTTGCCGGTCGAGCGCAGGTCCAGCTGGAGCATGTTCTTGTTGATCATGGCCGCATCGGGAATCACGTTGTAATACGCTTCCGGCGATTCGTCGAAAGGCGCCGCGCCGAGGTCCGGGCGCGCCGGATTGAACAGCTGGCGGTCGATGACGAGATGGCCCTGGATCTTGCGGATGCCCTGGTAGCGCAGGCTGCGCAGCATGTTTTCCAGTACCTCGCCGGAGAGGTCGACGTCGGCGCCGCCGCGCAGGATCAGGTCGCCTTTCAGAGTCTCGCCCTGGATCTCGCCATTCGTGCGCAGCTCGGTGCGGCTGCGGAACACCGGGCCCAGGGTTTCCAGGCCGACCAGGGTGCTCACCAGCTTCATGGTCGAGGCCGGCTGCATGGGGCGGTCGGCCAGGTGCGAGATCACCGTCTGGTTATCGCGCAGCACCAGCACGCTGACGGCATCTTCCGCGATGCCGGTCGTGCGCAGGGCCTGGGCCACCGGTTCCGGCAGCTGGGCCTGGGCGAGCGCAGGGACGAGGGCGGCGAGGGCGGTGGCGAGGGCAAGCGAGCGGAGACGGAACATGCTGGTCCTTAAATAAAATTATCCGAAGAACACGTAGGCCACCGAGATGGCGGCGATGATGCCGGCCAGGTCCGCGATCAGGCCGCAGGAGATGGCGTAACGGGTCTTCTTCACGCCGACCGAACCGAAGTACAGGGCGACGATATAGAAGGTGGTGTCGGCCGAGCCCTGGAAGATACAGGCCAGGCGGCCGACGAAGGAATCCACGCCGTAGGTCTTCATGGCGTCGATCATCATCGCCTTCGAACCGCTGCCGGACAAGGGCTTCATCAGCGCGGTCGGCAGGGCAGGGGTGAAGGCGGTGTCGATGCCGGCCAGGCGGATCAGCCATTCCAGGCCCTGCACCACGAAGCCGAGCACGCCGGAATTGCGGATCACGGAAATCGCCACCAGCATGCCGACCAGGTAAGGAATGATGGTCAGCGAGGTCTGGATGCCGCCCTTGGCGCCCTCGATGAAGGCCTCGTACACGTTCACACCCTTGCGCATGGCGCCGACGATGAACACGACGATGATCGAGAACAGGATCAGGTTGCTCGCGACCTTGGAGAAGGTCTCGATCTCCGGTTTGCTGAGGTAGGTGGTGAGGTACCAGATGAAGGCGACGATCGCCGCCGTCATGCCGCCCAGCCAGCTCAGCACGACGCCATTGAGCAGGTTGATGCGCTGGCGGATCGATACCGCGATGATGCCGGTGACGGTGGCGACATAGGTCGCGATCATGCAGGGGATGAAGATGTCCGACGGGTCCCTGGCGCCGAGGATGGCGCGCTGGGCCATGATCGCCAGCGGGATCAGGGTCAGGCCGGAAGTGTGCAGCACCAGGAACATGATCTGGGCGTTGCTGGCCGTGTCCTTTTGCGGGTTCAACGTCTGCAGGCTTTCCATCGCCTTCAGGCCGAAGGGCGTGGCGGCGTTGTCGAGACCCAGCAAATTGGCCGAGAAATTCATCACCATGTGGCCGGTGGCCGGGTGGTCTTTCGGCACTTCCGGGAAGATGCGCGAGAAGAAGGGCGAGATGACTTTCGCCAGCCAGCCGACCGCGCCGGCCTTTTCGCCGATGTTCATGATCCCCAGCCAAAGGGTCATCACGCCAGCCAGCGGCAGGGCGATGTCCATCACGCCCATCTTAGCGGAATCGAAGGTGCCGTCGATGATGCGCTTGAAGATCTCGGTATCTCCGAGAAAGATCCATTGGGCCATCGCCGCGACGAAGCCAACCAGGAAAAAGCCGATCCAGATGTAATTCAGAGCCATGGGATGTTGTGCGGATTGTTCAGCGGAGAGTATAGGCGCAGTGCAAGCTGCCATGATGAAAGAATGCGCCGAGGCTATGTGAAAAAGTTATGGTAGCCTTTCGGTATGCACAGACCAGGCGTCACCTACCGCGGTACATTGCACCGCTTCCTCCTCAACAGCGAACTCCTGAAAAACAATCCGCTCGGCGACCCGGCCGCGCGCGAACTTTTCGTCTACACGCCGGCCCAGCCAGCGGCAGGCTTGCCCCTGCTGGTCGACCTGCCGGGTTTTAACAGCGCCGGTCCCGATCACGTCGCCCGTCGCAACATCGGCGAAAACGTGCCGGAACGCCTGGACCGCCTGATCGGCAGCGGCGCGATGCCGCCCGCCGTCGTCGTTTTTCCCGACTGCATGACTAGCCTGGGCGGCAACCAGTACATCAACAGCGCCGGCACCGGCCGCTACATGGATTACCTGGTCGACGAAGTGCTGCCCTTCGTGGAATACCGTTTCGGCTGCGGCGGTCCGGGCCGGCGTGGCGTGTTCGGCAAGTCTTCCGGCGGCTTCGGCGCTTTGTGGCACGGCATGGCGCGGCCGGACGTGTGGTCGGCCGTGTCCTGCAATTCCGGCGACATGGACTTCGAGTCGGTGTACCGCATGGGCGTGTACGCGGCCGTGCGCACCCTGGAGCGCTTCGATTATTCGGTCGAACGCTTCTTTACGTATTTTGAAACTGCGGACAAGGTGGCGCCGGACGAAAAGGGCTGCCGCATGCACCTGGCCCTGGCCGCGACCTACGACCCCGATCCGCAGGCGTATCGCGGTATCCGCCTGCCCTGCGACCTGCACACCGGCCAGTTCGACGCGCGCCGCTGGGATGCCTGGCTGGCCCACGATCCGGTGCGGGCGTCCGATGCCTCCCTGCGCAAGCTGCAAAAGCTCGCCCTGCTGTGGATCGACTGCGGGCTGCGCGACCAGTATTTCCTGAACCTGGGCGCGCGCCAGTTCAGCCGTCGACTGTCGCAGCTGGACATCGCCCACGTCCATGAGGAATACCCGGACGAGCACCTCGACGTCGATTACCGCATGGACCGTTTCCTGCCCGCGCTGGCTGTGGCGCTCAGCACATAGGGTGGTTGCCTACGCATAAGTCCTCGGCCTATGATACCCACCATCATGCCGAAACTCCGCTTCTTCGCCGCTGCCGCCCTGGCCTTCTCCTTCCTGCATTGTCCGGCACAAGCAGCCGAGCCCAAGGTGCTGCACATGTTCCTGTCGACCAGCGAAGCCGGCCTCGATCCGGCGGTGGGTTCGGACCTGGCCAGCCTGTCGCTGCTGGAAAACCTGTTCGATCCCTTGCTGCGCTACGACTACCTGGCGCGGCCGGTGACGCTGCAGGGGAATACGGCCACCGGCCTGCCGATTGTCGAGGATGGCGGCCGCAGCTACACCTTCCGTCTGCGTCCCGGCATTTATTTCACGCCCGACCCTGCGTTCAAGGATAAAAAACGCGAAGTTACGGCCCAGGACTACATCTACAGTTTCAAACGCCTGTACGACCCCAGCCTGCGCTCGCCCTTCGGCTACATCTTCGACGGCAAACTGGTCGGCGATGAGGCGCTGAAGAAGAATTTCAGCTACGCCACCGAGATCCCGGGCCTGCAGGCGCTCGACCGCTACACGCTGCGCATCCGCCTGAAGGAGCCGGACAACAACTTCCTGTTCTATATGGCGATGCCGGCGGCCTCGGTGGTCGCGCGCGAGGTGATGGACGCCTACCCGGGCCAGGCCGGCAACCACCCGGTCGGCACCGGCCCCTTCATGATCGGCGAGTGGAAGCATAGCGATCGCCTGGTGCTGTTGCGGAATCCGGCGTCCAGCGCCGTGTTCCATACGCAGCTGGGCGCGGGCAACGATGCCGGCGACAAGGCGCTCGCCGCCGCCCTCGAGGGCCAGCGCCTGCCGCGCGTGGACCGCGTCGAGGTCAAGATTGCCGAGGAATTCCAGGGCCGCATGCTGGGCTTCCTGAACAGCGAATACGATTACCTGGAGCAGGTGCCGGAATCGATGACGGAAATGGTGATCCAGGACGGCAAGCTGAAGCCCGAACTCGTGGCGCGCGGCATGCAGCTCTACCGCTTTCCGGTGCTGCAGACCTACTACATGTGGATGAACATGCAGGACCCGGTGGTCGGCGGCTACACGAAGGACAAGGTGGCGCTGCGCCGGGCGATTTCTCTCAGCTATAACAATGCCGAGGACATCGCCCTGCTGAAGAAGGGCTTTGCGATGAAGGCCGAGTCGCCGCTGCCGGCGGGCGTGCTCGGCTACGACCCGAACTACCGCAGCCCGGTCCCTTACGACCCGGCGCTGGCGAACGCGCTGCTGGACCGCTACGGCTACGGCAAGCGCGATCCGGACGGCTTTCGGCGCCAGCCGGACGGCGCGACGCTGACCCTGGTGATGAGCAGCGAAGCCACCGTCAGCGGCCGCCTGCGCGACGAACTGTGGCGCAAATGCCTGAACGCGATCGGCCTGCGCGTGGTGTTCAAGTCGGACAAGAAAACCGAGATCATCAAGGCTTCGCGCCTCGGCAAGGTGCAGATGTTCGAGAGTAACTGGGTCGCCGATTTCCCCGACGGTGACAATTTCTACCAGCTGCTGTACGGCCCCAATGCGGGCCGTGCCAACTATGCGCGCTTCAACCTGCCGGCCTACAACGAACGCTACGAAAAAGCGCGCAGCCTGCAGGATGGCCCCGAGCGCCAGAAGCTGTACTTCGAGATGAACCAGCTGCTGCACGCCTATAACCCGTGGGTGCCGCTGACCCATGTGCTATCGGCCGATATTCGCCAACCGTGGCTGAAAAACTACAAACGTCATCCGGTGGAATTCACCCAGTGGCGCTATCTGGACCTCGATGTTGCGGAAAGAGCACGTGCTACCCGAGTGAAATGATAGTTTTGTTGAGTTTTTCCTTAGCTAAACATTCCCTGTAGTTATACTCAGCTCCGGATTTTTCATTGGAAGGCGCAAATACGTGCGCGTACCCTCGAAACGAATAATAACGTAATGCCAAGACATTACTTGACTACAACTACCCCAAAGACAATCGTCGCAGCACTACCCAAGGAGAGACGCGTGAAGTTAAAGAAGTTAGCCCAGATGATCGCCCTGATCGGCGTCGTCGGTCCGGCCATCGCACAGGATGTGCAGGCGGACAAAACCATGCAACGCGTCCAGATCACCGGTAGTAGCATCAAACGTATCGCCAAGGAAGGCGCGCTGCCGCTGGAAGTCATCAGCCGTAAGCAGTTGCAGGAGCAGGGTATCGTCACCGCCGAGCAGCTGATCGCCAACCTGAACGTCAACGGCAACGGCTCGGACAACCTGGCCTCGAACGCCGACGTGACCTCGGGCGCTCAGCGCGGCAACAACGGCGCTTCGAGCGCCAACCTGCGCGGCCAAGGCCCCGATTCGACCCTGGTACTGCTGAACGGCCGCCGCATCGCTCCCTACGGCATGAAGGGCTCGACGGTCGACCTGAATGCGATCCCGATGGCGGCGGTGGAGTCCATCGAAGTGCTGAAGGACGGCGCGTCCGCGGTCTACGGCACCGATGCGATCGGCGGCGTGATCAACTTCATCACCCGCAAGGATTACCACGGCCTGGAAGCCGAAGTCTTCGAAGACGCCACCCAGCATGGCGGTGCGAATATCGCCCGCGTGTCGGTCACCGGCGGCTGGGGTGACCTCGACAAGGACGGCTGGAATGTGCTCGCTGCCGGTTCGCGCCGCGAGAACAAAGCCCTGCGCGGCGACCAGCGCGACTTCGTCAACACCTTCCAGCCGAACCGCGGCGTGTCGGTCGATACCCGCGGCGCACCTTTCGCCAACGTGTTCGGCGTGTCGCCGACCTCCTACGGCAAGACCCTGCTCGGCACCAATGCCGGCGGCGTGCCGGCGGCAACCGGCACCCAGCTGTACAACGGCATCAGCGTGCTCGACCTGCCGGGCGGCAAAGGCTGCAACAGCATCGACGGCATGGGCGCCTACGACGAAAAACTGTGGGATACCCCGGCCGCCGCCTACGGTTGCGCCTGGGATACCGGCCGTGCTGCCGTCCTGCAGCAACCGGTGGAAAACAACAACGGCCTGGTACGCGCGACCCTCAAGCTCGGCGAGCACCAGCTGTTCGCCGAAGCGTTCGGCTCGAAAGTGACCTCGAAGAAGAGCTTCTCGCCGAACCAGGTTTCGCCGTCGACCACCAACTTCCCGTACAGCTCGTTCTACCCGAGCACCGGCTCCGCCTATAACATGGTGTACAACGAGCTGGTCAAGGTGTTCCCGAGCATCGCCGCCAATTACGGCTCGCCGATCGCTTACCGCTGGCGCTGCATGGAGTGCGGCAACCGCGAAATCGGCACCGAAAGCACGGCCGGCCGCTTCCAGGTGGGCGCCGACGGTCCGGTCAGCCTGTTCGGCCGCGCCTTCGATTACCGCGTGGGCGTGTCGCGTTCCTTCAGCGAATCCGAATCGCGCCTGGGCACCGGCTATAACTACACCCAGGCGCTGGCCAATGCACTGGGCACCGGCATCATCAACCCCTTCCTGCTGCCGGGCGAGAAGCAAAGCCAGGCTGCGCTGGACCTGATCAAGAGCACCTCGGCCGAAGGCGTCGTGCTGTACGGCGGCAGGACCACCCTGACCGAGGTCGATGCGGCCCTCTCGGGTGAAATCTTCCAGCTGCCGGCCGGCCCGCTGCTGGCCGCCCTGGGCACCGACCTGCGCCGCGAAGAGTACAAGTTCAACGGCGACCTGCGCGCCGCGCAAGCCCGCCCGGCCATCCTGAATGCGCCCTTCGACGACCAGAACGCGCTGGACAAGGTCCACCGCGACATCAAGGCAGTCTATTTCGAGTTCATCGTCCCGGTGACCAAGCAACTGGAAGTGAACGTTGCCGGGCGCCAGGACCATTACTCCGGCTTCGGCAGCACCTTCAATCCAAAGGTCTCGTTCCGCTACCAGCCGCTGGCGTCGCTGATGTTCCGTGGTTCGTACAATACCGGCTTCCGCGCACCAGCCTTCAATCAGCTGTTCAACGGCATCACCGAATCGCCGTATGCCGGCAAGGACTTGGCCGACCCGGCCAAGTGCCCTGGCCTGAAGGTCGACAGCACCAAGCCGGGCTGCGAATCGATCACGCCTAACACCTATA
>Ga0265798_10008422_pt1 | contig 13149 bp, 10 predicted proteins | sample P3T30metagenome_FD_192430 | JGI IMG/M metagenome (GOLD analysis project Ga0265798, IMG submission 192430) | Plant litter microbial communities from East Loma Ridge, Irvine, California - P3 T30 | ecosystem: Environmental > Terrestrial > Plant litter > Unclassified | place: USA: California...
TCTCGAGGCCGGGCATGTCGGCGTGACGGCCCTCCTCGTCGATCGAGATGACCATGTAGGCGGCGAAGTAGATGACCTTCTCGAGGTCCTTCGGCGCCATGTCGAGCAGGTAGCCGAGGCGCGAGGGCACGCCCTTGAAGTACCAGATGTGCGTGACGGGGGCGGCGAGCTCGATGTGGCCCATGCGCTCACGGCGCACCGACGACTTCGTGACCTCGACGCCGCAGCGCTCGCAGACGATGCCCTTGAACCGGACGCGCTTGTACTTGCCGCACGCGCACTCCCAGTCGCGCGACGGCCCGAAGATCTGCTCTCCGAAGAGGCCGTCCTTCTCGGGCTTCAGCGTGCGGTAGTTGATGGTCTCGGGCTTCTTGACCTCACCGTGCGACCAGGCACGGATGTTGTCGGCCGTGGCGAGGCCGATCCGCAGCTCATCGAAAGTTGTTGCTTCGAGCAATGTTAATCCTTTGTGGAAAGTGTCGACAGAGTCGTGGTTGCCGGGCGGTGACCCGGCGGTGAGCTCAGATCTCGTCGATGTTCGACGACTCGAAGCGCGAGGAGATGTTGATGCCGAGCTCCTCGGCGGCACGGAAGACCTCGTCGTCCGTGTCGCGCAGGCTCACGGTCTGTCCGTCGGCCGAGAGGACCTCGACGTTCAGGCAGAGCGACTGCATCTCCTTGATGAGGACCTTGAAGCTCTCGGGGATGCCGGGCTCCTGGATGTTCTCGCCCTTGACGATCGCCTCGTACACCTTGACGCGGCCGAGGATGTCGTCGGACTTGATCGTGAGGAGCTCCTGCAGGGCGTACGCGGCGCCGTAGGCCTCGAGGGCCCACACCTCCATCTCGCCGAAGCGCTGGCCACCGAACTGCGCCTTGCCACCCAGCGGCTGCTGCGTGATCATCGAGTACGGGCCGGTCGAGCGGGCGTGGATCTTGTCGTCGACCAGGTGGTGCAGCTTCAGGATGTACATGTAGCCCACCGAGACCGGCTGCGGGAACGGCTCGCCGGAGCGGCCGTCGAACAGGCGGGCCTTGCCGGACGACCCGATGAGGCGGTCGCCGTCGCGGGTCGGCAGCGTCGAGTCGAGGAGGCCCTCGATCTCGCGCTCGGCCGCACCGTCGAACACCGGGGTGGCGACCTTGGTGCCGGGAGCGGCGCTCAGGGCCTCGGCCGGGAGGTTCTTCGCCCACTCCTGGACGCCCTCGACGTTCCAGCCCTGCGACGCGATCCACCCGAGGTGGATCTCGAGCACCTGGCCGAAGTTCATGCGGCCGGGCACGCCGAGCGGGTTGAGGATGATGTCGACGGGGGTGCCGTCGGCGAGGAAGGGCATGTCCTCCACGGGCAGGATCGTCGAGATGACGCCCTTGTTGCCGTGGCGGCCGGCGAGCTTGTCGCCCGCCGTGATCTTGCGCTTCTGGGCGATGAACACGACCACGCGCTGGTTGACGCCCGAGCCGAGCTCGTCGTCGCCGTCCTGCGCGTCGAACACCTTGACGCCGATGATCGTGCCCTGCTCGCCGTGGGGCACCTTGAGGGACGTGTCGCGGACCTCGCGGCTCTTCTCGTTGAAGATCGCGCGGAGGAGGCGCTCCTCGGCGCTCAGCTCGGTCTCGCCCTTGGGCGTGACCTTGCCGACGAGGATGTCGCCGGGGCGGACCTCGGCGCCGATGCGGATGATGCCGCGCTCGTCGAGGTCGGCCAGCAGGTCGGGGCTGACGTTGGGGAGGTCACGGGTGATCTCCTCCTTGCCGAGCTTCGTGTCGCGGGCGTCGACCTCGTACTCCTCGATGTGGATCGAGGAGAGCGTGTCGTCCTTCACGAGGTTCTGCGACAGGATCATCGCGTCCTCGTAGTTGTAGCCCTCCCACGGCATGAACGCGACGAGGAGGTTCTTGCCGAGCGCGAGCTCGCCGTTCTCGGTCGCGGGACCGTCGGCGATGACCTCGCCGACCTCGACGCGCTGGCCGGCGTCGACGATCACGCGGTGGTTGTAGCTGGCGCCCTGGTTCGAGCGGTCGAACTTGCGGAGGTAGTACTCCTGCGTGCCGCCCTCGTCGAGCTGCACGGTGACGACGTCGGCCGACACCTCGGAGACCACGCCGGCCGCGTCGGCCGTGATGACGTCGCCGGCGTCGATGGCCGTGTAGCCCTCCATGCCGGTGCCGACGAGCGGGCTCTCGCTGCGGACCAGCGGGACCGCCTGGCGCTGCATGTTCGCACCCATGAGGGCGCGGTTCGCGTCGTCGTGCTCGAGGAACGGGATGAGCGAGGTCGCGACCGACACCATCTGGCGCGGCGAGACGTCCATGTAGTCGACCTCGGCCTTGTCGACGAGCTCGACCTCGCCGCCCTTCTTGCGGACGAGCACCTTGTCGTCGACGAAGGCGAAGCCGTCGTCGAGCGGGGCGTTCGCCTGGGCGACGACGAAGTCGTCCTCCTCGCTGGCGGTGAGGTAGTCGATCTGCGTCGAGACCACGCCGTCGCGGACGCGGCGGTAGGGGGTCTCGATGAAGCCGAACGAGTTGATGCGCGCGAAGGACGCGAGCGAGCCGATCAGGCCGATGTTCGGGCCCTCAGGGGTCTCGATCGGGCACATGCGGCCGTAGTGCGACGGGTGGACGTCGCGGACCTCGACGCCGGCGCGCTCACGGCTGAGGCCGCCGGGGCCCAGCGCCGAGAGGCGACGCTTGTGCGTCAGGCCCGACAGCGGGTTGTTCTGGTCCATGAACTGCGACAGCTGCGAGGTCCCGAAGAACTCCTTGATCGCGGCGACGACGGGGCGCACGTTGATCAGGGTCTGCGGCGTGATCGCCTCGATGTCCTGCGTGGTCATGCGCTCGCGGACGACGCGCTCCATGCGCGAGAGGCCGGTGCGGACCTGGTTCTGGATGAGCTCGCCGACCGCACGGATGCGACGGTTGCCGAAGTGGTCGATGTCGTCCACGTCGAGGCGGAGCTGGACGGGCTGGCCGTCGCGGACGCCGTCCATCGTCTTGGCCTCGGCGTGCAGCGACACCAGGTACTTGATCGTCGCGACGATGTCGTCGACGGTGAGGACCGAGTCGGTGAGCGGCGCGTCGATGCCGAGCTTGCGGTCGATCTTGTAGCGACCCACCTTGGCGAGGTCGTAGCGCTTCGGGTTGAAGTAGAAGTTGTCGAGGAGCGCGCGGGCGGCCTCGGCGGCGACCTGCTCGCCCGGGCGCAGCTTGCGGTAGATGTCCTTGAGCGCCTCGTCCTTGGTGAGGATGGCGTCCTTCTCGAGGGTCGCCTCGATCGACGCGAAGCCCTTGAACTGCTCGAGGATGTCCTCGCTCGTGAGGCCGAGGGCCTTGAGGAAGACGGTGACGCTCTGCTTGCGCTTGCGGTCGATGCGCACGCCCACCTGGTCGCGCTTGTCGATCTCGAACTCGAGCCAGGCACCGCGCGAGGGGATCACGCGGGCCGAGTAGATGTCCTTGTCGCTCGTCTTGTCGGACGCGCGCTCGAAGTAGACGCCGGGGCTGCGGACCAGCTGCGACACGACGACGCGCTCGGTGCCGTTGATGATGAACGTGCCGCGCTCGGTCATGAGCGGGAAGTCGCCCATGAACACCGTCTGGGTCTTGATCTCGCCCGTGAGGTGGTTCATGAACTCGGCGTTGACGTAGAGCGGCGCGGCGTAGGTCTTGCCGCGCTCCTTGCACTCGTCGATGGTGTACTTCGGCTCTTCGAGCTCGGGGGCCGTGAACGACAGCTGCATCGTCTCACCGAGGTCCTCGATCGGCGAGATCTCCTCGAAGATCTCCTCCAGGCCGGAGGCCAGGGCCAGGTCGGTGCGTCCCTGGGCGGTCGCCTCGGCGAGCCGCTCCTTCCAGACGTCGTTGCCGACGAGCCAGTCGAAGCTCTCGGTCTGGAGCGCCAGGAGGTCGGGGACGGTGAGGGTGTCGGTGATCTTGGCGAACGACAGGCGCGAGGCGCCACGGCCGTTCTGGGGTGAGTTGGTGGATGCGGTGTTCGCAGCAGCCAAGGAAGTAACCTCCGTGGACCCCGTCGGGTCATCACTGTCGGACAGTAGGTGGGTGTGGACCGCCCTCCCGGTGCACCGCCGCCCTGCCGGACGCCGGAGCGTGCCGAGGGACGAGGGTGGGGTGCCTGCCTCCGCCGCGATATTCGGGGGCCGGCGCCGGTGGTGCGTCGCCGACCGAGATATGACGAGCGGACGCACGGGAGCGCAAGGGTCCATACTAGGTCGCCGCGGACACGCCTGGCAAGCCCTGTCGTTGACCTCGACCGCGACCTCCGGTATAACCGCGAGGCGCGCCTCCTGCCGGGCCGTGCGAGGCTTGTCGGCATGGCCACCGCACCCGACGCCCCCGCCGAGATCGCCGTCGGCGCGGGCCTCGCCCGCATCGACGAGGACCGCCACCGGCCCGGCTCGTACACGCTCGTCGTCGACGGGACGCCCCAGTCGCACGTCGACCTCGACGACCCCACCCACCTGGCGTTCGAGTACGTCCGCCGCATCGGTCACGCCATCGACCTGCTGCCGCCCGGCCCGGTCACGGCGCTGCACCTCGGCGCCGGGGCGCTGACCCTGCCGCGCTACGTCGAGGCCACCCGGCCCGGCTCGCGCCAGCAGGTCGTCGAGCTCGAGGCCGACCTCGTCGCGCTGGTCCGCGAGCGGCTGCCGCTGCCCCGTGGCGCATCGATCAGGGTCCGCTACGGCGACGCCCGCGAGGTCATGGAGCGCCTGCCGCAGGGCCTGCGCGGCACCGTCGACCTGCTCGTCGTCGACGTCTTCGGCGGGTCGAGGATCCCCGCCCACGTGACGAGCCTCGAGTTCTACACGGCCGCCGCGGCGTTCCTCTCCCCCACCGGCGTGCTCGTCGTCAACAGCGCCGACGGCGCCGGCCTCGCCTTCGCGCGCGGCCAGGCCTCCACCCTCGCCACCGTCTTCGAGCACGTCGTCGCGATCGCCGACCCCTCGACCCTCAAGGGCAGGAGGTTCGGGAACGTCGTGCTCGTCGCCTCGCCCTCGGCGCTCCCCACCGACGACATGCCGCGGCGCTGCTCGGCCGACCCGATGCCCGCGAAGGTCGTGCACGGGCGCGAGCTGCGCGACTTCGTCGCGGGCGCGCCCGTCGTCACCGACGCCACGGCGGTGCCGTCGCCCGAGCCCGCCCGGAGCGTGTTCGGCGCGCGCTGACGGCGCGGCCGGGCCCGGTCAGCGTCGCACCCGCGCCGCGCGCAGCGCACCCCCGCTCGAGCAGCGCACCCCGGCGCGACGGGGTGCAGTGCACGTCGCGGGGTGCGGTGCACGCCACGGGCGCAGCGCGGGGTGCGGGGTGCGGGCGGTCAGCGGTCGTCGCGGGGCGGGGCGGCAGGGGCCGGCCGGCCGAGGCCGCCGAGCGCGGCGCGGAGGCGCTCCTCGGCGTCGGCGGGGGCCCGGGTGGCCTCGACGTTGGCCTCGGTGACCGCGCGCACCACCTCTTCGCGCTGGATCGTGATGCCCCGGGGGGCGTCGATGCCGATGCGGACGCCGTCGCCGCGGGCATCGAGCACCGTCACGACGATGTCGTCGCCGATGAGGATGCGTTCCCCTACCTTGCGCGTCAGGACCAGCATCCGGCCAGCTTAGTGACCCGCCCGCCGCCGCCGCACGGACCGGGCCGTGGGCTCAGGCGAGCGGTCGGCCGACCGGCAGCCCGAGCAGGTGCACGGTGCCCGGCGTCGCGGTCTCGGAGGCCCCCACGACGACCGCGGCCGCGACCGGCACGACGCGGCGGACCACGTCGACCCAGGCGGCCGTGTCCTCGTGCTTGCGCCCGACGTCGACGGCGACCCACACCTGGTCGGGCTGCACCGCGGCGAGCACGTCGACGGTCGTCGACGACCAGGCGAGGGCCGTGACCACCGCCGACCCCTCGTGCACGCCCGTGGCGCGGGCGAGGATCGCGCTGCGCCGGTCGTCGACGTCGACGCTCCGGAGCCCGTGCGCCGAGGTCATCGACGCCGCGACCGCGAAGGCGTCCGCGGCCCGCCCGACGACCACGACGAGGTCGCCGGGGGCGCGCGCGACGGGCGGCGCGACGAGGGGGCCGGAGGCGGCGGGGGCGACCGCCTCGTCGGCGCGGGCCGGCGGGGCGGGGGCGGGCGCGACTCCTGCCGGGCGAGGCGTGGCGGCGACCGGGCGGGCAGGGGGGCCGCCCCGGACGAGGCCGTTGAAGGCGAGGTCGTCCATCACCGAGGCGAAGGCGTCGTCGCGGTCGGCCCGGGCTGCCCGGCGCGTGCCGGGCGCGGCGGACGAGGCGGGCGCGCCGGGCGCGGACGGCGCGGACGACGCGGGCGCGGACGGCGGCGCGGCCCGGCGGGTCGGCGTGACGGGCTCGGCGGGCAGCGTGAGGTCGACCGGGCCGCCGAACGGCTCGGCGGCGCCCTCCGACGTCGCCGACCAGGCGCGACGGGCACGACGGGTGTCGTCGAGGTCGGGCAGGTCGCGGCGCTGGAGCTCGACCTCGGCCTCCTCGGCGTCGGCGAGCAGCGCCGCGATGCCGGCCCGGCTCGACGGCGTGATGGTGACGCGCGCGACGGGCTCGTCGGGCACCTCGACGACCACCTCGTAGTGGCTGCGCGCGAAGAGGCCGGCGATGCCGCCGACGGTGACCTTCTGGGCGCCCACGATGCGGGCGCCGGGACCGAGCTCACGGACCGCGCGGCGGCGCAGCTCGTCGAGCGACGGTCCGCTAAGCAGTGAGCGAGTCGGCGGCACGGACCACTCCCACGGTCTCGATGGTGGAGCCCGCGATCGAGGCCTCCTGGTACGACAGCACGGGCAGGCCGCCCTGCTGCGCGGACACCAGGCGCCGGATCGCGGGTCGGAGGGCGGGGGCGCAGACGAGCACCGCGGCGAGGCCCTGGGCCTCGACGGCGGCGACCGCGTCGCGCAGGGACCCGAGCACCTGCTCGACGCGGTGGCCGTCGAGCAGGATCTGCGTGCCCTGGTCGCTCGGCCGCAGTCCCTCGAGCATGGTCTGCTCGAGGCCCGGGTCGAGCATGATGACGCGCAGCACGCCGCCGTCGAGGTGCTTGGCGGCGACCGCCGGGCCCAGCGCGGCGCGGGCGGCCTCGACCAGGCCCTCGGGGTCGGTCGACGCCTTGGCGCGGAGGGTGAGGCCCTCGCAGATGCGTCCGAGGTCGTTGATGGCGACCTGCTCGGCGAGCAGCCCCTGCAGCACGCGCTGCAGCTCGGCGAGCGAGAGCAGGTTCGGGACGAGCTCGTCGACCGCGGCCGGGTTGAGCTGCTTGACGCCCTCGGTGAGCACCTTGACGTCTTCTCGCGTGAGCAGGCGTGCGGCGTTCTCGGCGATGATCGACGACAGGTGCGTGACGAGCACCGAGACCCGGTCGACGACCGTCGCCCCGGTCATCTCGGCGGTGTGCCGCAGCTCGGTGGGGACCCACTTGCCGGCGAGGCCGAAGACCGGCTCGACGGTGGCGGTGCCCGGCAGGGCGTCGAGCTGGTCGCCGAGGGCCAGCACCGAGCGGGGCGGCGCCTGGCCGCGGCCCGCCTCGACGCCCGCGATGCGGATCGAGTACGACGACGGCGGCAGCTCGACGCTGTCGCGCGTGCGCACCGGCGGCACGACGACCCCGAGCTCGACGGCGACCTTGCGGCGCAGCGCCCGGACCCGGCCGAGCAGGTCGTCGCTCGCGCCGGTCACCATGTCGACGAGGTCGGGGGCGAGCAGCACCTCGAGGGCGTGCACGCGCATCTGCTCGAGGAGGTCGTCGGTGCTGTCGGTCGACGGCACGATCGCCTCCTGCGCCGCGCGCGCCTCCGCCTCGGCCGCCTCACGCTTGGCCCTCGCCCCGATGCGCTGGCCGACGACCAGGAGGCCCGCCCCCACGACGAGGAACGGCACGATGGGCATGCCCGGGATGAACGCCATCGCGACGGCGGCGACGCCCGCGATGACGATCGCGGTGCGCGACTGCGAGAGCTGCTCGGTCGCCGAGGTGCCCATGTCGGACTCCGCGTTCGAGCGGGTCACGATCATGCCGGTCGAGACGGCCATGAGCAGCGCGGGCATCTGCGTGACGAGGCCGTCGCCGATGGTGAGCAGGCCGTACGTGCTCAGCGCCTCGCCGACCTCGAGCCCGCGCTGCAGCACGCCCATGGCGATGCCGCCGACGAGGTTGATGATGATGATGATGATGCCGGCGATGGCGTCGCCCTTGACGAACTTCGAGGCGCCGTCCATCGCGCCGTAGAAGTCGGCCTCGGCGCTCACCGACGCGCGGCGCTCCTTCGCCTGCTCGTCGGTGATGAGCCCGGCGTTGAGGTCGGCGTCGATGGCCATCTGCTTGCCCGGCATGGCGTCGAGGGTGAAGCGCGCGCCCACCTCGGCCACGCGCTCGGCGCCCTTCGTCACGACCACGAACTGGATGACGACGAGGATGAGGAAGATCACCGAGCCGATGATGATCGACCCGCCGACCGCGACCTGCCCGAACGCCTCGATGACGTGGCCGGCGAAGCCCTCGCCGAGCACGAGGCGCGTCGAGGCCACGTTGAGGCCGAGGCGGAACAGCGTCGCGACGAGCAGCAGCGACGGGAACACCGAGAAGTCGAGGGGCTTCCGCACGAACAGCGTCGTGAGCAGGATCACCAGCGCCAGCAGGATGTTGACGATGATGAGCACGTCGAGCAGCCACGACGGGACCGGCACGACGAGCAGCATGACGATGCCGACGATGCCGATCGGCACGGCGAGCTTGGGCAGGTTCTTCATCACGGGGCTCCGGAGGCTGCGGGACGGGCGGGAGGACGGGCGGGGGACGGCGACGCGGCCGGGGCGGGCCGGGGCGGCCTCAGGCGTTGCGGCACGGCGTCGGCGGCGAGAGAGCCGGGCGCCAGGACGCCCGCGACCTCGTCGGCGGTGGTGGTCCGCGGCGGCACGTGCGTGCCGGCGGCGGCCCCCCGGGCCTGCAGCGCCATGACGAAGGTGAGCACGCGCGCGACGGGCGTGTAGAGCTCGACGGGGATCTCCTCGCCCAGGCCGCAGGAGGCGTGGAGGGCGCGGGCCAGGGGGACGTCCGTGACCAGGGGGACCCGGGACTCCTGCGCGCGCTCGCGGATGCGGGCCGCGACCACCCCGGCGCCCTTGGCGACGACGCGGGGCGCCGAACGGCCCGGCTCGTAGGCGATCGCGACCGCGTAGTCGGTGGGGTTGACGAGCACGACGTCGGCGTCGGCGACCGCGCCCATCATGCGCCCCTGGCTCATGGCGAGCTGCCGGTTGCGGCGCTGGCCCTTGACCATCGGGTCGCCCTCGCTGCTCTTGTGCTCGTCGCGCACCTCTTTCTTGGTCATGCGGGTGCGCTTGCGGTTGCGGCGCTGCACGACGAAGACGTCGGCGACGGCGAGCAGCAGGCCTGCCGCCACCGCGGCCTGCAGCAGCACGACGACGCCGCCCGAGGCCTCGGCCAGGAGCGCGGAGACGCTCAGCCCGCCGCCGCTGAGCAGCAACGGCATGAGCCCCTGCACCGCCGCCACGAGGACGAGCCCCACGACCGCGGTCTTGAGCAGCGACTTGGCACCGTTCCACAGCGCCTGGCCGCCGAAGACGCGCCCGAGGCCCTTGACCAGGTCGAACTGCTCGTAGTTGCCGGTCATGCGCTTGACGTGCACGCCGCCCTGCGCGACGGCCGTCGCGAGCACCGCCACCCCGGTCACGGCGAACAGCGGCCCGAGGGTCACGGCCATCGACGCCGCGCCGTCGACGAGCGCCTGCACGGCGGCCTCGGCGTCGGGCCGGCGGACCAGCGCCGACAGCGAGAACAGCTGGTCGGTGCCCGCCGCGGAGGCGCGCTCGATCGTCGTCGGCGCCATGAGGGCGGCCGCGCCCACGCCGATCCAGGCGCTGAGGTCCTGCGAGCGCGAGAGCTGGCCCTTGGAGCGGACCTCCTTCATGCGCTTGTCGGTCGCCGCCTCGGTGCGCTCACCACTGTCGGACACGGGTCACCTCACCCCCAGCAGGGCGTCGGCGGCGTCGCCGGTGAGGGCCGTGACGACCCCCGGCAGGGCCAGCAGCGTGCCGCCGGCGAGCATCACCGTCATGAGGATCTTGAGCGGGAAGCCCATCGCGTAGGCGTTGAGGGCGGGCGCGACGCGGGTCAGGAGTCCCAGGCCCACGTCGGCGAGGAACAGCACGACGCAGAGCGGCCCGGCGATCTGCACCGTCGCGAGGAACATCTGGCTCACGAGCGTCGTGAGCACCTCGATCGGGTGCGCGAGGTCCATGCCGAGGCCCAGCGGGAACGCGTCGAACGAGCGCGTGAGGCCCCCGATGATGAGCTGGTGTCCGCCCGTGGCGAAGAGCAGGGCGAGGGCCGTCATCTGGAACAGCCGCGTGAACTGCGCGCCGTTGACCATCGACTGCGGGTCGAAGGCCTGCGCGAGCGTGAACCCGCCGAAGAGGTCGATGAGGCTGCCGGCCGACTGCACGGCCGAGAAGACCACGAGCACGAGGAACCCCAGCAGTGCCCCGACGAGCAGCTCGAGCACGAGCGCGACGACGAAGGGGCCCGTCGCGAGCGACTCGTAGCCGTCGGCGACCCGGGGCGCCACGGCGAGCGCGAGGCCCACGCCGAGCATCGCCTTCACGCGCGCCGGGAACGCCCGGTACGAGAAGGGCGGGGCGATCACGAGGAACGCGACCATGCGCACCCCCGCGAGCATGACGGCCTCGAGCCAGGACTGGTCCACCGAGAACTGCACGGCGCGCGCCTCAGCCACCGCTGAGCATCTGCGGGATGCGGTCGAAGGCCACGTGCGTGAACGTCACCATCTCGGCGATCATCCAGTGCCCGCAGACGACGAGCGCGATCGCGACGGCGACGGCCTTGGGCACGAACGAGAGCGTGACCTCCTGGATCTGGGTGATCGACTGCAGCAGCGAGATCGCGAAGCCGACCACCAGCGAGGTGATGAGCACGGGGGCGGCGACCTTGCCGGTGACGACGAGGGCCTGCATCGACAGGTCGAGGACGGCGGCGGAGTCCATCAGGCACCCACCCGGTAGCTCTCGATGAGCGACGTGATGATGAGGCCCCAGCCGTCGACCAGCACGAAGAGCAGGATCTTGAACGGCAGCGAGATCATCACCGGCGGCAGCATCATCATGCCCATCGACATCAGCGCGGCGCTGACGACGAGGTCGATGACGAGGAACGGGATGAAGACGACGAACCCGATGATGAAGGCGGCGCGCAGCTCGCTGATCATGAACGACGGGATGAGCGTCGTCATCGGCACCTGCGACGCGTCGCCGGGGTTGGGGCGGTCGGCCGCACGGGTCATGAGGGCGATGTCCTCCTCGCGCGTGTGCGCGAGCATGAACTGTCGCAGCGGCGCCGAGCCGGCGTCGACCGCCTGCTGGAAGTCGAGCTGCCCGTCGAGGTAGGGCTGCACGGCGTCGGCGTTGATGCTCGTGATGATCGGCGCCATCACGAAGAGGCTGAGGAACAGCGCCAGCCCGGCGAGCACCTGGTTCGGCGGGATCGACGGCAGGGCGAGGGCGTTCCGCGTCATCGCGAGCACGACGAAGATCTTGGTGAACGACGTCATCATGAGCAGCAGCGCCGGCGCGACGCTGAGCAGCGTGATGCCGAGCAGCGTGACGATCGCCGCCGAGGGGGCACCGTCGGGCCCGTCGATGTCGATGTCGACGCCGCCGGTGGTCGTGCCGTCGCCGGTGAGGTCGGAGGAGTCGCCCCCGGTGCCGGTGCCGGTGGGCGCCTCGGTGCCCTGGCCCGTGCCTCCGGTCGGGTCGGCCGGTGCCGTGGGGGCCGTCGGCTCGACGGGGGCGGCGTCGGCGCCCGTGCCGGTGAGCAGCAGCAGGGCCGCGACCGTCACCGCGAGCAGCAGCAGCGTCGCCAGGAGGCGCGGCGCGCGTCCGCGACGGAGGGCCACCGGCAGCACCGGCGACGCGGTGCGGAGGCTGCCGGTGAGGGCGACGCGGCTCATCCGGCGCGCCGCGAGCGGAGCACCGCGGCGGCCTGCCGCCAGGTCGCGGGCGAGAGGATCGAGCCGTCGAGGGCCCGCGCCGCACGGCCGCGCTCGCGGAGGTCGACGTCGCGACGGACCTCGCGCGCCGGGCCCCGGCGGACGGCGGCGCTGCGGGCCGCGCCGCGCGGGCGCAGCGGGAGGGCGTCGAGGGCGGGGGCGCCCGGGGTCACGGGCGAGGTCGTGGTCGGTGCGGCGGTGGGCGTCGCAGCGGGCGTGGCGGTGAGGGCGGCGGCGGGCGCGGCGCCGGTGGCGGCCTGCCGGGCGAGCACCTGCGCGAAGGGGTCGTCGTACGGCTCGGCGGGGACGAGCCGGGCGACCGGCGCCAGCGAGGGCTCCTCGACGGGCTGCGGGGCCTCGGCCGCGGCGAGCACCGAGATGCTGGCCTCGGTGACCCCGAGCACGAGCCGCTCGCCCTCGACGTCGACGACGACGACGCTGGCCTTGGCGCCGACGCCCTGACGGGCGACGACGGTGACCGTGCTCTCGCGACGGGTGCCCAGCAGGCCGCCCCGCCCGCGGGCGACGCGCTTCTGCAGCACCCAGAGCAGGGCCAGCACGACGCCCAGCGAGAGGGCGACGCGCAGCGCGAGGACGACGGTCTCCACGGGTCAGATCCCGTCGGCGACGTCGAGGATCTTCGTGATGCGCACCGCGTAGTCCTGGTCGACGACGACGACCTCGCCGTGCGCGATGACGCGGCCGTTGAGCAGCACGTCGGCGGGGGCGCCGGCCGAGCGGTCGAGCTCGACGACGGCGCCGGGCTCGAGGCCGAGGACGTCGCGCACCGACATGCGGGTGCGGCCGATCTCGACGGTGAGGGCCATCTCGACGGCGTTGATGCGGCCGAGGTTGCCGACCATCGGCAGGACCGTCGTCGCGACCGCACCGTCGCCGCTGGTGCCGAGTCCGGCGACCGTGCCGTCCTCGCGCAGGCGGACGGCGAACCAGCCCTCGGTGCGGCTCGGTCCGACGAGCTCGAAGACCGTGGTGGCGGGGTCGAGCAGCAGCGCGTCGACGGCCTCGATGCGGCTGTCGCCGAGGACGCCCGTGCCGAAGACGGCGGTCGCCGCCTCGAGGGCCGGGCGGAGCACGT
>Ga0265798_10008423_pt1 | contig 13148 bp, 7 predicted proteins | sample P3T30metagenome_FD_192430 | JGI IMG/M metagenome (GOLD analysis project Ga0265798, IMG submission 192430) | Plant litter microbial communities from East Loma Ridge, Irvine, California - P3 T30 | ecosystem: Environmental > Terrestrial > Plant litter > Unclassified | place: USA: California...
GCCTGCAAGGCGCGGCTGGCGGTGATGCTGCCGCTGTTGGTCAGGTCGTTGGCCGACAGGGTCACATCGCCCGAAGCGTTGCGGCTGTTGTCTGCGTTGACGCCCGCTTCGATCACGGCCGAGTTACGCAGTTGGCCGCCAGCGGACAGGGTCAGTGCATCGCGGGCAGCGACGTTCTGCCGGGTGGTGAGATCACCGCCGGTGGTCATCGCCAGCGAGGAACCGGCGTACACCGGCCCGTTGACTTCTGCGGTATTGGCACGGACGTTTACCGCGCCGCTCGCCGCCACCTGCATGACGTTGAGGTGGCCGTTGGCATCGATCTGGATATCGCCGCCGCTGGCCGCCAGGTCTCCGGCGAGCCTGACGCCGACGCCCGCTTCGGTACCGACCAGCCGGATGGCACCGGCGTACATGCCGCCCAGGGCCGAGCTGTCGATCGCCAGTTCCGGTTTGCTGCTGCCGTCGTCTGCCAGTGCCGTCGGGTTCAGGGTCTGTGCATCGACGTCGTTGCGGCCGGTGATGACATTGAGGCGCTTGGCGTGCAGTTCTGCGTTGATCTTCGCGCTGCGGGTGATGATGTCGAACTGGTCGACGTTGTCGGCATTCAGGCCCACGCCGTCAATCGAGATGCTGCCGCCCTGAACGTTGAAGCGCTGCAACTGACCGTTGGCGTCCAGAATCGGTTTGCCGGTGGTCAGCGTGACCTGAGGCGTGTTGATGAACCCGCAACCGTTACAACTGATGCCATAAGGGTTGGCGACAATGACGCGTGCCGCCTGCCCTGCCACTTCCGTGTAGCCCCTGAGCTGACTGGCATTGGCGCCGACCACTTCGTTGAGAATCGTGTTGGCCGCTGTACCACGCAGGTTGGAATTGCCGACGATGATCCCGCCCAGTTGGGTGCTCTGGGTCTGGTTGGTCGAGTTGTTGAGGATCACGCCTTGGCTGTCGACGTTGTACTGTTGGAACTGGTTGTGCGACAGGCCGCTGGCATTGGGCGTGGCGATGTTGATGATGGGCACGCCATTGCCAGCCTGACCCAACGTGGTCCCCGTGCCACTGACCGCGATGCCTTCGGCCTGAACCAGCAACGGCTGCCAGAACAGGGCATTGGCCAGAATCAGCGCAAGGCCACGCTTGGGCATTCCCCAGAAATGCTGGCGCTCGGTCAACGCCGCGGAAGGCTGACGGGCGAGCAGAGCGAACTGGTGAACGTCCATGTAAGTGACCTCGAAACAGAAAAGATGAAAAGGCTGGGTTACAGGAAGAAATCCACGCGGAAATAGATCGGCGATTCACGCTCGATCACGTCGGGACGTTCCAGGGAGCGGGCAAAGGTCACCGACGCGGCGACATGCTGGCCACGGGTAAACAGCTCGAACGAATTGCTGGACAGGCGGCCATGCTGGTCGCCGTTGTAACGGTCGCCTTGGATCACGCCCTGATCGTAACCAGCCGCGGCGCCATACTCGGCGAAGACCGGCCTTATCCAGTCGAGGGTGACCGGACGAGTCAGACGCACTTCGTTGCGCCAGTAGCCGCCACTGTCACCCGACAGAAACTGATCCTTGAAACCGCGCACCGACGACGAGCCGCCCAGGCTCTGGCGCTGCGGGCTGAACAGCACATCTTCACTGCGCTGCCCGGTTGCAAGGCTGGTGAACGTCAGCTTCTCGCCCCATAACTGAAACGGTTGCAGGTAGCTGAGGGTGCCGGTGTATTTGCGATAGCGCGCATCGGCCTGGCCTGGACCCGGATCATGATTGCCCTGGGCATCCAGCGCGCCAATGCCCTGTTGCATGCCCAGGTCGATGTTGAGAAACGCAGAGCCTATCCGGCGGCCGTGGTTGATGCCGAACTGCGCTTCAGTGATGCGGTTGCTGCTGAGTGCCAGCTTGCTGCCTTCTACATAGTTGTTGGTCCGCAGGTACGCCAGACCGGCATTGAGCGACGTCTTGCTCAGCGCGTCACGGTGCACGACCCGCTCAGCCCTGAGCTGATGGTTCTGGCTGTCGCCGTCCTGCTTGAAATCGATATTGGACGCCTGGGCCACCGAGCGATATTCACTGGTGCTGTACAGGTAGCTGAACGTCCACCAGCCCCAAGGCAGGCTGTACGACAGCGAGGCATTGCGAGAGGCTTTCTGGCGATCACTGATCGCATCGTGTCCGCCGCGCAGGCTGAACTGATCAGCCAGGCCCAGCGGGTTATCCCACTCGATCCCTGCATTCCATTGCTGCTCACCGGTACTGCGCTGACCTTCGTTGGTACGCGACAGATTGGCTCGCCAAGGCTTTTGCGGCGTGTTCTTGACCACCACATCACTGCCACCCACCGCCTTGCCGGGCGTCAGTTCCATCTGCGTCTGATTGGACGGCAGGCGGTTGAGCTGATCGACCATCTGCTCGATCTCGCGCAGGTTGACCATCGTGCCTTCCTGACCTGGAAAGGTCATCGCCAGCTCACGCGCCGACAGGCCGCTGTCGGCAGCGCCACGCAGGTTCTCGAGCTTGCCTTCAATCACCAGCACCTGCAGGTCGCCTTTGGACAGATCCTGCTGCGGCAGATAAGCACGCGTGGTCACCAGACCTTTTTCGATGTAGTGATCGGTGATGACCTTGAGCAGCTCGTTGAGCTGAGGAACGCCCAGGCATTGACCGATATAAGGCTTGATCAGGTCGTCGCGCTCAGCGGCTGAAAGCGAATCCGCACCCTTGAGCTCGATGCGATCGATCGTGAAACAGCGTGTATCGGCAGGCGCCACCGGAGCAGCAGGCTCGGCCTGCTTGCCCGGCAGGTCCTTGAGGTCTTCAAGGCGGCGGCGCTGCTCTTCAAGCAGGCGGTCCTGACGATCACGGATAAGGTCCTGCTCGCCAGGCGTGGTGGCGGCGAAAGCGGACAGTGGCGCAGCGGCAAGCAGCGCCAGCACGGCCAATCTTGAAGCGAAAAGATGCACGACGCGTCCCTGCGATATCATATTGATATTAATTTCGGGCGCGATATTAGTTCGCCATTACACTGGCGTCAAATATTTGTACAACTTTGTACAAAATTTTATTACCGAGGCCAGATGAGCCCCGAGGCACTGAAACGAATAGGATTTAGCTACGCAAAAATCGCAACCGTCTGCCGCCCCCTCAGCACCAGCTCCCCCGTCTCACTCCAGATTTCCATGTCTTGAAACGAATAACCGCCAGCCGCCACATGGCTTGAGGTCTTGAGCAAAAACCACTGGTCCGGCGCAGGCGCGTTGATGATATCCACCGCCCAGGTGATCGTGCTGAGCGGCACGTGGGCTGTCAGGGTGGTGATGGATGCCGGGGGCAGCGCGTCCGCCAGTGCGATGAGCGCCACCATTGGATCGATGCCTTGCGCATCCTCGTGCCTGACCCACATCAACAGTTCGGGATCAGTTGCTCCGGAGAACGGCAAGGCCCCACCGGCAGGTCTTTTCTGGAAGTTGTGGGCACAGTTGGGTGCGTGTGGTCCTGCATCCCACAATGAATAATCGTCGGGGTGGCTGACGGCGGGTCGTTGTGAATAATCGTGAAGGATCCGGCTGTCACGCGAAGCGGCAAACACCATCGTCATGTGCAGCGCCAGTTGCGCTGACGAAAAACAGTCGGTGGTCATGACGGTGACTGACTTTCCCTGACGCAATACGGTTGGCTTGAAGATCTGCTCGTGCATGGCAGGACCGACGAAGGTGATCTGGGCAGACTTCAATGGCGGCAGGTCGGGTCCGCCCGCCTGCATCGCGGTTTGCAGCGCCAGCGCGGCGGTCAGCCCGCCATAAACCGTTCTGCCTTGCAGCCAGTTTTCGGGGGCGATGAAGGGGCTGGAGGGATCGAAGCTCTGGAATATCTCTGCAAGTGAAGCCATGGTCTTCTCCTGAATCACATCAATCGGGATCAACACAGCACCAGCGCCCAATGAGGGTGGCGTCGAGCTTACCTGAACAGACTGAATGAACGGACGCTGAACGCACACTTCTCCGGATTCAACGGCACAACTCACGGCCAGTGGCGCTGAACCACCGCATTTACGACAGGATGCGCATCGATCTGCAACAGCGACGCATGAAATGTCGGTCGCGAACCACGCAGGTCGTCACGCGCCCCGCTCCACCGGCTTGCAATGCTGGCCAGGATCTCGACCGCGCCGGGTGCTTCGGGATGCCAATGTCCCGGCTTGGCGAACAGATCGCTGAACATCTGCCAGTGCCAGTAAAGGCGTGACCGCGCGCCCGACTCCAGCTTGCGGTGAGTCGCCTCATCACCATCAACCAGCCAGCGTTCCGGGAAGTCGATGATGGCGCTGGGTAGGTAGCAGTTAGTGGCTATATAGATCAGCGCCCGGAGCGCTTGCGACCGCTCGGACGCTGCACGCGGCAGAAGGCCGGCTTCCGGAAACTCAAGCCCCAGGTGAATCAGGATTGCTGCACTCTCGGTCACGACGGTGCCGTCGGGCAGCACCAGCACAGGCACCTGCATCAGGGGATTGACCTGCTTCAACGCTTCCGTGCCGGGCCCCTCTTCCCAGGCGCAGGCGTCGATCAATGTGTAGGGTGTAGCGCAAAGCTCAAGCGCGACCTCGATGGCTGCCGAACCGCAGCCCTTGGCACCGTAAAGCGTGTGCATGGCTGATATCCCTCGCAAAGAAAATCAAGCCTAGCTGACATCAAAAGACCATGCAGACCGCTCGGCGATTGTGAAAGCCAATCGGGACATTGTCGCAACAGCCTTGTTTCACGCATCATGCAACCGCCCTCTTCTCGATGCCTTCCATGAAACGCTACGAAAAATTCGCCGCCGACATCGCTGAAATGATCCGCAGCGGGATTCTGCCACCCGGCGAAAAAGTCCCCTCCGTGCGTGTGGCTAGTCGTACGTATTCGGTCAGTCCGACAACGGTTTTCAAAGCTTACTATTTGCTGGAAGACAAAGGATTCATTCAGGCGCGTGCCCGTTCGGGTTATTACGTGCGCGAGTACGGCCCGCAGACCATGACCGAGCCCGAGCTGGTCAGGCATGTGAGCGAAGGGACGGAGGTCAGTGTCAGCGACCTGATCTTTTCGGTGCTGGCGTCGCTCAAGGATCCAGACACCGTTCCGTTCGGCTCGGCGTTTCCCAGCCCTCATCTTTATCCGTTGCCACGCCTGGCGAAATCCATGGGCATCGCCGCAAGAGCGCTCACCCCATCCACCATCATCAATGACATGACCACGGGAAACGCCGAGTTGCGTCGGCAAATCGCACTGCGCTACATGATCAGCGGTGTGCGGCTGCCAGCACACGAACTGGTGATCACAAATGGCGCCATGGAAGCGCTGAACCTGTGCCTGCAATGCGTCACCGAGCCTGGCGATCTGGTTGCCATCGAAGCGCCTGCCTTTTATGCGTGCCTGCAGGTGCTGGAACGCTTGAAACTGAAAGCCGTGGAAATTCCGGTGCATCCCCGTGACGGCGTGGACCTGGATTCGCTGCAGGACAGTCTCGGTCGATTGCCGATCAAGGCCTGCTGGTTCATGAGCAGTTTTCAGAACCCGCTGGGCGCGAGCCTGACGCCGGAAAAGAAGACCCGGCTGTACGAACTGCTGGAAACCCACGACGTCCCGTTGATCGAAGACGATGTGTACGCCGAGCTGTATTACGGCAGCACCGCGCCGCAGCCGGTGAAGAGCCTGGACCGCAGTGGCCGGGTCATGCATTGCGGCTCGTTTGCCAAGACCCTTGCGCCGGGCTACCGGGTTGGCTGGGTGGCGGGCGGACGTTACGCCGAGCAGATCAATCGTCTCAAGCTCATGACCACTATTTCGCCCTCGGTGCCTGCGCAGGCGGCGATTGCCGATTACCTCAATCATGGCGGTTATGACCGGCATCTGCGCAAGCTGCGCGATACGCTGGAAATTCAACAAGGTGCCATGCTCGCCGCAGCGGCTCGTTACTTCCCGGTGGGCACTCGCGTGACGAAACCGGTCGGCGGCTACTTTCTGTGGTTCGAGTTTCCCGAACACGTGGATTCGCTTCGACTGTTTCAGGAGGCTCTGGCGCAAGGCATCAGCCTGGCGCCGGGACCAATCTTTTCGCCCTCGCAGCGCTTTCGCAACTGCGCACGCCTGAATCACGGCAGCCCGTGGGACGATCGGTGCGAACGGGCCATGGCAACGCTGGGCCGTATCCTCGCTTCATTCCGGGATACACGCCACAACTGATCCCTGTTTTTTTGCGCTTTCTGAATCTGTACCAGTTTTCACCTGCGTCCGATAATTGCCCTGCGATCCACACCGATCAATCAAGAGGTTCTCATGGGCAAGATGGCATTGGGTTTACTGGCGTTTCTGGCATTCACGATTGCGGTGGGCCTGCTGGGGACGATACCGCCTTCCTGAGGCTGGACCTGTCGAACCTGTCGAACAGCAGCCAGTAAAGAATGGGAATCAGGCCCAGGGTCACCAGTGTCCCCAGGGCCAATCCACCGATGATCGTGATTGCCATGCCTTCCCACAGCGGGCCGGCAAACAGCATCAACGGCACCAGCCCGATGATGCAGGTCAGTTTGGTCATCACGATAGGCCGCAGGCGTTTGACGGCGGCGTTGACCACCGCTTCGTGCACATTCAGGCCGTGCTCGCGCTCTACATCGATCCGCTCAAGCAGCAACACCGCATTATTGACAATGATGCCCGCCAGCGACAGCAGGCCGAAGGTGGCCATGAAGCCAAACGGATAACCGGTGATGAGCAAGGCGCACGCCGCCCCGATCAGCACGAACGGCACACTGGTGATCACGATCAGCAACTTGCGAAACGAATTGAACTGCCAGACGAACAGCAGCAGCATGCCGACCAGCGCATGCGGCATGTACTGCAGCAACGCCTGATTGGCATCGGCAGAGTCCTGAATCTCCCCGCCCAGTTCGATGCGGTAGCCCACCGGCAGCTTGATTGCTGCAACTTGCGGAGCCAGGCGCTGGACAATGGTCGTCGCCGTCAGCGAGGGATTGTGTCCAGTCACGGTGATGGCGCGCTCCATGTTCCTGCGCAACAACGTAGACGCTTCGGACTGTGGCTCCAGAGTAGCGACTGTCGACAGCGGGACAGGACCTGAACCCGAGGCCGGGTAGATAAACGTCGTGTCCAGATCATTGCCGGAGGCTCCGGCATCCTCCACCGCCCGGGCCACCAGCGCTACCGTGGTCTCGCCATCCTGCATCGACGACACCGACAGACCACCATTACGCAACCGCAGTGCCTGAGCGATGTCTTCGCTGCTGACCCCTGCCAAGCGCGCCTTGTATGGATCGACCACCCCCTCATAACGCAGCAGGCGACTGCGCCAGTCGTCCTGCACGTCAACGGTGCCGGGCAACGCCAACAGGGCCTTTTCAAGCTGACCGGCCGCCTGGCGCAACACCTCTTCGTCCGGGCCGATGATCCGGTAGATCGCCACGCCTGCCTCGGTGGTGCCCATGGAAAAACGCTTCGGCTGTGCCTGGACTTCCGGATGTTGCTGCAGCAGGAACCGGCGTGTTCTGGCAATCACCGCATCCAGATCGACGCCCTTGCGCACGCTGACCGTGAAGTAGGCAATGTCAGGGGCTGGCAACGGCGGGTTGAGACCCAGCACGATTCTCGGCCCGCCGTCGGCGACATACCCGATGCTGTCGACCACATCCCGGTCATTGCTCAGCCACTGGCTGATGTCACGCACGGTCTGCAATGTCGCTGTCGAGCTGCTGCCGGGCTCCATCGTCAGCGGAATCTGGAACTGCAAACGGTCGGACTTGGGCAGAAAGTCATAGGGCACGTGGGTCAGTACCACGACCGCACCAGCCAGCAAGCCGAGCATGCAGCCCAGAAAGATGAAGGGGTAATGCAGCAGTTGCTCGATGACCGTGCGATAGCCGCGGTAGAAACCTGAAGCGTATTCGTCGGGTGCCGGTGCGTCTTGATCAACGGTCGGCGCCTTGGCGAAGTAAAAGCACAACAGCGGCGTCACGGTGATGCTCAGCAGCCAGGAACTGATCAGCGTGGTCGCCAGAACGATCGCCAGCGAACGCAGGTATTCGTTGGTGCTGGTCTGCCCGAGAAAAAACGGCGAGAACGCCAGCACGATCACCAATGAAGAGGTCAGCAACGGAATCGCCAGCGTACGTCCTGCGTCCTCGCACGCCTGCCATCTCGCCTCACCGGCATGCAGCCGTCGCTCGATGTCCTCGGCAATCACGATACCGTTATCGACCAGCAGCCCGAGGGCCAGGATGATTGCCGCGATCGACACGGTTTGCAGCTCGATGCCCAGCGAGCGCATCACAATGAGCGTCGTCAGGATCGTCAGCGGAACGATGGCCCCGACGACCAGCCCGGTGCGCCAGCCCAGAAACAGCATGACCACGCACATGACGATCACCACGGTTTCGCCCATGACGTGGTACATCTTGCTCATCTCGTTCTGCACCACATCGGCCTGGAACGTCACGATGTGCAGAGCAAAACCGGCAGGCAGTTGCTGCTCAAGTTCGCCCAGACGTGCGCGAAGCGACGTGCCGAAGGCCTGAACATTGAGCCCCGATTGCATCGAGACGGCCAGCACGACCGCTGACTGTCCCTGATAGATGGCCGCCGTTTCCGGCGGGTCGACAGGGGCTACTGACACCTTCGCCAGAGATTGCAATGGCACGCGCTCACCGCTCGCCAGTTGCACGGGAAACCGCCGCAGTTGCTCCAGAGAAAGAATTTCGCCACTCACCGACAGCGTGGTGCTCTGCGCCCCCACAACCGGATTGCCGCCCAGCGCAATTGCATTCTGACCCTGCAACTGTTGCAGCACCTGCTGCGGCGCTAGCCCGGAAGCACCCAGCGTCTGGTGATCGAAATCAAGGTAGATGCGTTCATCCTGCAGGCCGTACAACTCGACCTGATCAACCCCGCTCAGACCGTACAACTGATCACGGAGACGTTTGATGGGGCCGCGCATCTCACTCATGCTGAAGCCCGGCGCCGTGACGGCGACCGAGGCGACGGCGACACGGCCGAAGTCATCGTCCACCAGCGGACCCTGAGTGCCGGGCGGAAAGCTGCCGCTCAGTTCGCCCACCTTGGCCCTGAGCCGTTGCCACAGCGCGGGGAGATCCTTGACGCTGTCATAAGCTGTGACCTGTACGATCACTCGGCCCGGCTTGATGGTCGTGACGATGTCCTTGATCTGCGCCAACTCCCGGATCCTGTCTTCCAGCGGCCTTGCCAGCAACTCCTCCGCGCGTTCGACGGGCAGACCCGGCAACGCCACGCTGACCAGCGCATCGCGCACGGTCACGGACGGTTCTTCCTGAGAAGGAAAACCCAGAAAAGCCAGGACACCGGCGATCAGGATCAGGCCAGCGGCAAACAGCGTGAGGCGACTCGCCCCCATGGCGTTACGGGTAATGTTCATGGGGCGCTCTCAGTCAAACGGGTCGTGGGTTGGAACAGGCTGACGGTCTGTCCGTCCTGCAAAAAAGCAGTGCCGGCTGTTACCACCTGCTCGTTGGCGAACAGTCCCTCGGTGACAACCGCACGCCCTTCCCTGACGGCGCCCAGCGTGATGTTTCTGATGGCAACCGTGCCAGGCGGCTGATAGACAAACACCTGCGCAGCCCCCTTGCTCGTTCCCATCCACAACGCTTGAACCGGTATTGATAAGGGCTGTACGCCCTGCTCGGGCGTCATGTGCACCAGCAGCGTCACGCCACTGGCCACTGCTTCGGCAGGATCGAGCAGACGAAACAGGCAGTTGCGCACCAGCCCGTCCTCGGAACGCGGCGAGATGCCTTCAAGCACCAGATCAAACCCCGAAGACGATCCTGAGGTACGCGAAGCGTGCGCCCGATCGCCGACTTTGAAATGGCTGGCCTGTTCGACGGGAACCGCTGCCATCACTTGCGGCCGATTGCGCGATTCCACCTGCAGAACCACCTGCCCGGCCGCCAGCATGGCGAAACGGTCGGCACGGCGCGCCACGACACGCCCGGAAAAGGGAGCGATCAACTGACTGCGCTCGGCCTCCCGACGTGCCAGAGCAAGCTCGGACTTCGCCCGCGTCTGCTCTGCCACAGCCTGGGTCTGCGCAGCACGGGCTGCCTCCACAACGCTTTCGGCGACGCTGCCAGCGGCCAGCAGATTTTTCTGGCGTTGGTAGTTGAGCCCACGCTCCGCAGCCTGAGCCGTCGCAGCGCTCAGGCTGGCCTGGGCCTGCTGGAGCCGCAGCGCGGCGGGCTGACGATCCAGCGCCGCGAGCACCTGACCCTTTTCGAATGCATCTCCGATGTCGACCCGCAGCTCGGCCAGCGTGCCTGCCGATTCAAACGCCAGGCTGGCGCTTTCAGGCTGGCGAACAACGCCGGAAAAATGCAGGCCTTCGCCCGCTCCGCTTCTGACAGTTTCGACTTTTACAGCCCGAATGACAGGCGCCACGGCGGCAGGCTTGTCGTCGCAACCGCTCACCAGCACCGCAAGAAGAACAGCGCCACAACCAACGCCCAGCCGCTTCATCAAGCCGGGCAATGTCATGAAATGGAATCGCATGGCAGGCCTCTGACGGTCAAAAGGCGTAGTTCAAGGCAAGCAGACCGCTCGCTTCGGCGTCCGTCTCGACCAGCGGGCTGCCGCGGGTCTGATCGGTGTAATGCGTAACACCAACGCTGGTAACCGTCGACCAGTGATCGTCGAAGCTGTGCTGCCAGCTGAGCGCCGCGGAATACGCATAAATGCCGCTGTCGGCCGTGAACCGGGAAAAACCGGTGCGCTGGCTCTGGATCGGACTGACACCGAAATAGGTCTGGTTGTAACGACCGTCGCCGGCATGCGCGTCGATATCGATAGCCACCGTGTCTGACTGGCTGTGGTAGGCAATGCCTTCAAAGCCCAGACGGTAGCGATTGCCGCGCTTCTCGCCTGCCAGGCGCAGTTCGGCTTCGCCGCTGACGGTCAGCCAAGGCAAAAGCTGCTGGGAAAGCACGAGGTCAGCGACCGTCGCACCACCGACCGTCCCCATGCCCTTGAGCTCGTTGGAGCCCGGACGGTTTGTGCTGTTTTTCTCGGTACGGCCGAAGTCATAGTTGAGCGCAGCACTGGCACCGAAGCCCGACGGCGACTGATACTGCAGCCCCAGCCCTCTGAGGCTGTCAGCGAACAGCATGCCGCTCTGTACGGTGAACATCGGCAGCACCTGGCTGCGGTATTCGTCCGCGCCCATGTAACGCGGCACGACGCCCATGCCCAGTCCCAGATTGACACTGACCTTGTCGCCCAGCAGCGATGCATCAGAGGCTGGATCGGCGGCTCGTGCCTGACCGGCCAGCACCACAGCAGCAGTGGCAATCAAAACCTTGAACAGCAAGGGACGTGGCGGGGTGTGGATGTTCATGACAGTCATGGGGCAACTCCAGGTTGAGTCAGGGAGGAAGAAGTGACAGGTTCTGCGCCGTGCAGGACGCGATAGAGGTCCAGGCGGTTCAGTTGCAGATCGTGCAGAGACTTGCGAAAGGTGGCGTCGGCCTGGGCGACACGAATGGCCGATGCCAGCGGCGCGCTGCGGTCCGTGTTGCCCGCCTCCAGTTCGAAGACCATGCGCCGGACCTTTTCCTGGACCAGCGCGACACGCTTGACCTCATCACGCACGTGATCCAGCGCCTGCTGGCGGCGGGTCAATACATCGGCCATTTCGCGGAAAGCGATCTGAATGGTTTTCTCGTAGTCGGCGACGGCGATCTGTTTGCGCACCTGCGCCAGGTCCAGATTGGCGCGGTTGCGACCGCCGTCGAACAGCGGCAGGTTCAACTGCGGACTGAACAGCCAGGCACCGCTGCCGTGACTGAACAGGCTGCGCAGGCTGTCGCTCTGCACACCGACTCCTGTGCTGAGCGTGATGGACGGAAAGAAGGCCGCACGGGCTGCGCCAATGTTCGCGTTGCTGGCCTTCAACGCCTCTTCGCGCTGGCGAACGTCGAAGCGTTCCAGCAGACGTTGAGACCGCAGGTTCATCAGCCATGCAGGCGTGTCGATCGCAGCGGCGGTCAGGTTCGCAGGTTCGAGCGTCATCGACGGCAACGGCGCCGAGTAGCCGGTCAGAAGCAGCAATGCCTGGGAGGCGCTGGAGTGATCACCGATGGCATCCTGCAGTTGCTGCTGCGCGCTCAGCACCTCCAGACGCTGCATGGCAACGTCGTCCAGGGAAATGGCGCCCGCGCGCTGCTGTCCCTCGGCCATGCCGAGCAGCATCGAGCGCGTGTCACTGATCGTCTGCGCATCGACCTGCAAGGCTGCCGCCATGCGCTCGGCGAGCCAGGCCTGCGCCACTTCGGCTACCAGGGCGCTGCGCGCGGCCTGCTGACCGTAGGTGGTGGCCAGATAGTCGTGTCGCGCAGCGTCGGACAGACTGCGCAGGCGGCCAAAGAAATCTAGCTCGTAGTTGGAAATGCCCAACGACGCAATCGAAATGTCCTGACCGTAACGCTCGTCAGCGGCCTTGTTGTCAAAGTGCTGTCGGTCACGCTCGAGCCCTGCGGCCACCGTCGGAAAGCGATCCGCGACGCTCAGGCCGCGCATCGCCCGGGCTTCCTCGACGCGCAGGCCGGCGATGCGAAAGTCACGATTGAAGTCCAGCGCCGACAGCACCAGCGTGCGCAGTTCACCGGTTGGAGACAGCTCGGTAATCAGCGTCTCTTCGTCGGACGTCAGCACCGCTTGCGAAGGCGGTGCAGCGGCTGACACAACGCCGGATGACACCGTGGCAGGGACAGGTAATGCCGGCTGCTGATACTCGGGTGCCAGGGAGCAACCTGAAACAGTCAGCACCATCAGCCACGCCGCGCACCACCGCAGGGTGCGATGCCGGGAAACGCGGATAGGCTTGGACAGCAGCGTGAGAGTGGGCATAGGATCTGTTCGCGACAGTGGGGTCTGAACGCAATCCTGAACGTCGACTATCAATAAACCGTTCGTGAATTATCAAGATTTGATCAAGAGGCGGCCCTGTGTCAGGAAAACGTATTCTGGTGGTCGAAGACGACGCCGACAGTGCAAGCATTCTGGAGGCCTACCTGCTTCGGGACGGCTTCATCGTCGGCCTCGCGGAAAACGGCCAGCGCGGCATCGACATGCACCG
>Ga0265798_10008424_pt1 | contig 13147 bp, 8 predicted proteins | sample P3T30metagenome_FD_192430 | JGI IMG/M metagenome (GOLD analysis project Ga0265798, IMG submission 192430) | Plant litter microbial communities from East Loma Ridge, Irvine, California - P3 T30 | ecosystem: Environmental > Terrestrial > Plant litter > Unclassified | place: USA: California...
TGTCGTCAATACTTTTCAACAGTGGAATGTAAAAGCGGGCCCGAAGGCCCGCCTGATGCATCTGTATTTTACCCCGCAAGCACGGGCTTGCGGCAAGCAGTCAACTTAGAAGTCGACCGACAGGGTAGCGGACACGAAGCGTGGTGCGCCAACGTAGTAGTACACCGATTTTGCTGCGACGCCGTTATAAGCAACAGCATTCAGCACGCTTTGCGACGACGGGTTGTAGTACTCCTTGCTGGTGATGTTGCTGACGTTGACGGTCAGCTTCGGACGCTTGATGGCGCCGAAGTTTTCAAACGTGTAGCCGCCATCGAAGCCGAACAGGGTGTAGCCCGGTACTTGCTGGTCGTTCATCAGCGTGGCTTGCTGCTTGCCGGTTGCCTTGGCAGTCAGGCGGCCCCACAGTGCGCCGTATTCATATTGCAGCGCCAGGCCGACCTTCTGCTTTGGCGTCAGCGGGAACTGGTTGCCCGTGGTCGGCAGCATGACCGTCGAGCTGCCTGGAACATCCGACTTGATTTCGCTATGGTTGTAGCCATACGAACCGTACAGCGAGAAGCCGTTGATCGGGTTGTTGCCTGCTTCGACTTCGAAACCGTAGTTCTTCACCTTGCCGACGTTCAGCGTCGTGCTGGTCAGGTTGGTCGGGTCGAAGGCAGTGGCCAGGCGATCGCGGAAGTCGGTTGCGTAGAAGTCGATCGAACCGTTCCAGGCGCTGGTCTGGTGGCGCCAGCCGGCATCGTAGCTGTACGACGTTTCAGGCTTGATGTCCTGGATGATCGAAATGCTGTTGTTTGGAAGAATCCGGACTACGCCGCTGCCGGTGGCGCTGGTCACCGAATAGATGAAGTTGCCTGGCGCTTTGAAGTTCTTTGCGACCGATGCGTACAGCTGGTCGTCCGAAGTCAGGCGATAACGCACGCCAACCTGCGGCAGGACATCGCTGTACGAACGATTCACGCCGTAGTTCACCGCGGCAGCTTCGTTGGCGTAGTTATTGAAATCACGCTTGATGTGCGGGGTGCGCAGGCCGACGTTGATGGTCAGCTTGTCGTCCATCAGCGAAATCGAGTCCTGGATGAATGCCTGGTACGCGGTCGACACGGTCTTCCAGTCGCGGTACTCATACGGCGTGCCATTTGGGCGCGTGATGTTATCGTCGCGCAGGTAAGCGTCAGCGAAGTTGCCGTTGGCATCGACCAGTTCAGCAGGGCTGGTCTGGCGGTGCGTTGCGCGTTCCCACCATACGCCACCCAGGATGGTGTGGTTGCCGGCGGTGTAGGTCAACGACGTGGTCAGGCCAGGCGCGCCATTGTTCAGGAACTTGTTTTCCGTGACCTGCTGCTGCTGGACGCCGCCGGTGCCGAAGCCGTACCAGAAATACGGCACGACTTTCAGGTCGAGGTTGTCGCTCAGCTGAAACTTGGCGATGGCCGAAACAATCGCGTTCTGGAACGGGTTGGTGGCCAGCTTGTAGTACGCCGGCGATCCGCTGCTGGTTTTTGGATCGGTAACAGCCACGCCTGGGCTCGCTGGCGCGTGGCCGACGAAGGTGCTGGCGTAGTCGTAGTTGTAGCCATACTTCGCGATGTCAGCCATCGAATAGCTCTGGAAGCTGTTGTTGCGCGCCTGGTTCCACAGCAAGGTAGCATGGATGTAGTTGGCTTTGTCCCAGTCGTAGTTGAAGCCGGCGTCGACGTGCGTACGCTGGGCTTCGCCCTCGCCCTTCCACTTGTCCGCTTCAGCGCGCGAGATCGACACGAATGCCTTGGCTTTGCCGAACAGGCCGGTGTCGTAACGAACGAAGCTCTTGTACATATTGAGCTGGCCGAACGTCTGCATCACGCGCACGCGCTGCTTGTCTTCCGGATTACAGGTCGTAATGCTGAAGTTGCCGCCCGATGCGCCCACTTGCGGCGAGTCGACGTCGGTCGATCCCTGGGTGACCGTTTCCGAGCAGGTGTTTTCCTGGTCAACGTATTCTTGCGGGTACACAGCATACGAACCGGAGTCATTGACTGGCACGCCGTTGATCGTGGCGCCGATCTGGTCGCTGTTGAAGCCACGCAGGGTCAGGCCGCCACCGAACAGGCCGGTTGCATCGTAGTTATAGCTGTTCACCGATGGGAGCAGTTCCAGTGCCTGGTAGGCGTTGCCGGTTGGGCGCTGCTTTTCCAGCTCGGCCGCGGTAATGGTCGAACGCGCTTTTGGCGCATCTTCCTGCACCATCAGACCCATTTGCGTTTTTTTGCCGGTAATGACGACTTCGCGAGTCTGGCCCGCGTCAACGTCATTCTTTTCCGCAGCAGTCTGCGCGTGGGCAGCCACCGCGAAGCAGGCCAGCTGGCATGCAACCGCGATCGAGCTGAGGCGCAACTTGGGTTGTTGATTGAAAACGGATGGCATTGCAAACTCCCTGGAGTGTGTATTAAAAAACGACAATAACTTCTAAAACCTGCGAATTCTTGGGGAAGGTGATCACCCGGAACGAAGCACGGTAGTGTACAGACCGACTATTTCAGTTTGATGACGTTTGGAAAATAAACCACACATTCTCACCGGCTGCGACCACAGCAGCAGATCGACAATTTTCTATCCATCAAACAATCATGCATGGCCGAGATAGGCTGGACAAATACGATTTTTTTTATATATTTATTCGTCGACCGACTATATCGTCTGTAAAAGCTTCATGGAAGTAGGTCTACGCCTACAAAACATGCCATCTCAGCTACGGCGCAATTATATGTGCGGGGTTCCAGCGAGAAATCCCTAACGCATAATTTTCAGCGAAAGGTCGTCAGTGGATGAGAAATGTGTAGCGAGATGACCACAAACATGACGTTAGATCAACGTTCAGGCGCGTGGAAAATCGCGGGAAACGCGCGGATCCCGGCAGGACCCGCGCTGTGGGCAAGGAGAAACGTGGTGAAAATGCGCAGATCAGCGCTTGCGCGCAGCAGCCTTGTCCATGGTCGCGATCTCGGCCTCGAACGCGGTAAAACGCGTGTCGAGCTGGCGCGTCAGCCGCGCCTTGTCGGCGGGTGACAGGAAAGCGTAGCGAATGCTGTTGTACGACGCTTTCTTGACTTCGGCATACGACGGCTTGTAGCGGCTGGCGAACAGCACGTATTCGCCGGACAGGTTGTGCCGTGTGACACCAGCGTCATCGGTCGAAATAACGTAAGGCACACCGTACTTGCGGTACAGCGTGATCGGGTGATCGGCCCCTTGCACGCCGTTGATGAACGCATTGCTGGTGAGGTTGATTTCGACCGGGATATCCTTCTCGCGCATCGTTTTCAGGATGCCGGCCACATTGCTTTCGTGCGCCAGGTCGATGCCGTGGCCGATGCGGTCGGCATGCGCCACATTGACCGCTTCGTCGATGTGGAACTGCAACCCTTCCGGCGGCACGTCGCCCAGCGCCAGCTCACCCGCGTGCAGCGCCACCTTGACGTTCGGATAGAGCGTGCGCAGGAAACGGAACATTTTCATGTGCAGGTCATAATCGCGCATCGAGACGCGGTTGCTCTCCTGCCCGACGATATTCACGCCCACCAGGCGCTCGCTCATCATGTCGGCCTTGAACGCAGCCAGCATCGACGAGAACACCTGCGATGGCGCCAGCAGCCGCAGTACATACGTCTGGTAGCGCATCGTGAAATTGGCGTCGTCGATGCCATTGGCCGCGTCATCGACCTTGGCGACAAAATCGGCAATCGATGCGTTGAACGATGCGTCGGCGTTCAGCGTTGCCATCCACGCGCGCATCTGCGCGTCGAACGCCGCATCGTCACCGCCCTGGCGCCAGGCATCAAGGTCGAACTGGGCATTGCTGACAAACGGCGCCATCTTGAACATGGTCTCGATGTAGCTCACGTTTTCCAGCACCGCGCGCTTTTTGATGGTCTCGAGGCCGTCATGGAAATTTGCATTCGACACCGGGCCGAAGTAGCCGAAGGTCTGGAAGAACTGGCGGTCGGGCGGTTGCTGCATCGCGCCGTGGTTCTTGAAATCCTTGCTCGACCAGTGCTGCAGGAGCTCCCGGAATACCTGGTCGTCGGCGTAGACATCGGCGCTGGCCAGGCAGGCGCGTTCTTTTGGCGCCTTGGCGCGCTCGGCGGCGATCAGGGCCTTATCGGTTTCGATGCGGTAGGTCTGCTTGTTGACGCACAGGCCCTGCTGGTCGAGGAAGTCGACGTATTGCTCGGCGTAGAGCGCGCCGGAATAATGGTGGTGCAGGTCGCCGCCTTTTGGCATCTGCGAAAAGAACAGGGTCAGTTCGGAGGTTTGCGGCGTGTCGCCGGCAATCAAGGCAGCGTAATGGCGCGCCGTGACAGCTTCGTTCGAGGTGGACGGCGCGGCGTATGTGCTCGCGCTGGCGAATACGGCTGCGATCAGCACGCCGCTCAATTTCTTCTGCATCTACATTCCTTAAGTGGTGCGTTGATGGACCTTGTGGCCGGCCGCGTAGGTGGCCTGCACCGCGCGGTCGTCGCCCAGCAGCGCCAGCGCGAACAGCAGTTCTTCCAATGACTCGAGGTGCCCGGTCCTGCGCGCCAGCAGCGGCGTGCATTGCGGGTCGAGCACGATGAAGTCGGCCTCGGCGCCCGGGACGAAACTGCCGATCGTGCCTTCGAGCTGCATGCTGCGCGCCGCGCCCAGCGTGGCCAGGTAAAACATGCGCAGCGCCGGCAAATAACTGCCTTTCAATCGCGCAACTTTATACGCTTCATTCATTGTTTGCAACATCGAGAAGGACGTCCCGGCGCCGACATCGGTGGCCAGCGAGAGCAGCGTACGGGCGCCATCGGCCTTCTCGAAGTCGAACAGGCCGCTGCCGAGAAACAGGTTGGACGTGGGGCAGATCGCCACCGCGGAACCGGTGTCGGTCATGCGCGCAAAATCGGTGTCATCAAGCCAGATGCAGTGGCCGAACATGGCGCGCGGGCGCATGAAGCCGTAATGCTCGTACACGTGCAGGTAGCTGCGCTGCTCGGGAAACAGCGTGCGCACCCAACTGCATTCCTCGGCGTTCTCCGACACATGCGTCTGGATGTAGGTGGTGGGATACGCCGCCGCCAGCTCGCCCGCCAGGCGCAATTGCGCTTCGCTGGACGTGGGCGCAAAGCGTGGCGTGATGGCGTACATCGAGCGCGCATGGCCGTGCCACTTGTTGATCAGTGCTTCGCTGTCGCGCACCCCGCCCTCGGCGGTGTCGCGCAAAAACTCCGGACAGTGGCGGTCCATCAGCACCTTGCCAGCGGCCATGCGCAGGTTGCGCGCTTCACTGGCTTCGAAAAACGCGTCGACCGAGGCGCGATGCACGGTGCAGTAGACCATCGCAGTCGTGGTGCCGCAGCGGAGCAGCTCGTCCAGGAAGAATTCGGCGGTGGCGCGGGCGTGCACCGGATCCTCGAATTTGCGCTCGGTCGGGAAGGTGTACGTTTCCAGCCATGGCAACAGGCCAGGCGCCGGGGAACCGATCATGTCGGTTTGCGGGTAATGCAGGTGGGTGTCGATGAAGCCGGGGCAGATGATCTTGCCGGTGTAATCGATCACGGCCACGCCTTCGGGCAATGTGGGCAGCAGCGTGGCGTAGTCGCCAGCGGCCTGGATGCGGCCATCGGCCACGATCAGCAGGCCATCGCGGTGCCACGAATATGCATCGGGCGTGAAGGCGGGATCGGCGTGAAAGTGCAGCAAGCTGGCACGGTAAGCTTGCAGGGAGGGTGAGACGGTGGACATCAGGATCTTTCGGAAGAGACAGGTAGTGTAGCAGGGGCGCGGTTCTGCGCCTCCCACACGGCAAGCAGCTGGGCGACAACCGCCAGCGCGACAACGGCCGGCTGCTTGCCAGTGATACCGGGGACGCCGATGGGGCACGCCATCGCGTCGATGCGCGCGCCATCCAGGCCGCGCGCGCGCAGGCGGTGCTCGAACTGGCGCCGCTTGGTGACGGAGCCGATCAGGCCAAACCAGCCGGGGTTGTCATCAGGGCGTGCCAGGATGGCTTCGGCCAGGCGCTGGTCGAGTGCATGGCTGTGGGTCATGACGAGGAAGCTGTTACCCGAAGGCGCGCCTGCGACCACAGCTTCCGGCGTGTCGGTCGCTTCGATGCGGACGTTCGCCGGCACCGAATCAGGGAACAGGTCGTCGCGCTCGTCGACCCAGGTGACGCGGCACGGCAAATCACCCAGCAATCGCACGATGGCCGCGCCCACGTGGCCGGCGCCAAACAGGAACAAGTGGGCGCGCGGCGCACGGATGGCGTCGACCAGCCAGCGCCGGCCGGCGTCATCGCGCAAAACGTGGGTAGCCGCGGCCGTGTCGAAACGTGGCGCGGCAGCACCAATCAGCACGCGGCCATGCTCATCGCACAGCATCGATTCAGGACCGTCCAGCGCCACCAGCCGAAACGTGTCGGTTTGGCGGCGCGCCTGCAGGCAGGCCAGATGGTCCTCATCGATCCGTTCGAACAGCAGGTGCGCCACGCCGCCGCAGCACTGGCCCAGGCTGGGGCCGAGCGCGAAGCGTTCGAGGTGGCGGGTGCGGCCATCGCGCAGCATGGCGCGGGCAATCGCGGTAGCTTGCCATTCCAGGTGGCCGCCGCCGATCGTGTCGAATAGCGCGTTGTCCGAGACGAGCATGTGCGCGCCCGCCTCGCGCGGCACCGAGCCTTCCGCGATCGCCACCGTGACCAGCACGGCGGGCTCCTGCAAGCGCATGGCGCCGCTCAGCCAGTCCAGCATTACCTGGCGCGCACGGTGGCAAGAACCTGCGTAACGGCCTTCAGGATTTCCTCGCTGGTAGCCGGGGCATTCAGCGGAGGATGCACCTGGTGCCCACCCACCGCGGACACCGCGTCGCGGATCGCGAAGAACACGGAAAACGGCAGCAGCAATGGCGGCTCGCCCACGGCTTTCGAGCGGTGGATCGAATCCTCGACATTGCCGTTGTCGAACAGGCGCACGCGGAAATCTTCCGGGCAGTCGGACACGCCGGGAATCTTGTACGTGGACGGCGCATGCGTCATCAGCTTGCCGCCGTCGTTCCACCACAATTCTTCCGTGGTGAGCCACCCCATGCCCTGGATGAACGCCCCTTCGACCTGGCCGATGTCGATGGCCGGATTGAGCGAGCGGCCGGCGTCGTACAGCGCGTCCGCACGCAGCAGTTTCCATTCGCCGGTGAGCGTATCGACGATCACTTCCGCCACGGCGGCGCCATACGCGAAGTACGAGAACGGCCGGCCGCTCATGGTTTTCGGGTCCCACGACAGGCCGGGCGTGGCGTAGTAGCCGTCCGACCAGAGCTGCGTGCGGGCCAAATACGCCTTTTGCACCAGCTCCGGGAACGGGACTTCGTGGCCGTTCACGAAACAGGTGTCGAACGCAAAGCGCACATCGGCGACGTCGCCACCGTACAGCTTGACCGCGTAGGCAGCGAGGCGTTCGCGGATCTGGCGCGCGGCATCCTGCGCCGCCTTGCCGTTCAAATCGGCGCCGGTGGACGCAGCCGTGGCCGACGTGTTGGCGACCTTGCTGGTATCGGTGGCGCTGGCGCGCACGTGGGCGATGTCGACACCCAGTTCATGCGCCACCACCTGCATCACCTTGGTGTTGATGCCCTGCCCCATCTCGGTGCCGCCATGGTTGACGAGGATCGAGCCGTCGACGTACACGTGCACCAGCGCGCCGGCTTGGTTCAGGTGGGTGACGTTAAAGGCGATGCCGAATTTGACCGGCGTGAACGCCAGGCCCTTTTTAAGCACGGGACTCGCGGCGTTGAACGCGGCGATCTGTTCGCGCCGCGCGCGGTAGTCGCTGGTCGCTTCCAGTTGATCGGTGATCGCCGCGATGACGTTGTCGACGACCGTCTGGCCGTACGGCGTAACGTTTCGGTCGACAGTCCCGTAGTAATTGCGGCGCCGGATGTCGAGCGCGTCAACCCCCAGGTTGCGGGCAATTTCATCGATGACGTATTCGATGGCGATGGCGCCCTGCGGCCCGCCGAAGCCGCGGAAGGCGGTGTTCGACTGGGTGTTCGTCTTGCCGCACGCGGCCAGGATCTCGACGTCCGACAAATAATAGGTATTGTCGAAGTGGCAGACCGCGCGCGTGGCCACCGGGCCGGACAGGTCGGCCGAATAGCCGGCGCGGGTGACCATGTCGACCTTGGCCGCCATGATGGCGCCGGTGTCGTCGTAGCCGACTTCGTATTCGTAATGAAAACAGTGGCGCTTGCCAGTGATGAGCATGTCGTCGTCGCGGTCGGCGCGCAGTTTCACCGGCTTCTTCAGCCTGGCCGCGGCAATGGCGGCCGCCGCGCACCACAGCGCCGATTGCGACTCCTTGCCACCGAAGCCGCCGCCCATGCGCCGGCACTCGACGACCACGTGGTGCGAATGCAGGCCGAGCGCGTGCGCCACCACGTGCTGCATTTCGCTCGGATGCTGCGTCGAGGTCAGTACCAGCATGCCCCGGTCTTCTTTTGGAATGGCGTACGCGATCTGGCCTTCCAGGTAAAACTGCTCCTGGCCACCCACATACAGTTCGCCCTTCACCTTGTGCGGCGCGCGCGCGAACGCGGCGGCGCTGTCGCCGCGGGCCAGGCGCATCGGCGGGAGCACGTACGACTGCGCCGCGCGCGCGGCTTGCGGCGTCAGGATCGCCGGCAGTTCCTCGTACGTGACGTTGGCCAGGCGCGCGGCGCGGCGGGCGTGGTCGTGCGTATCGGCGACCACGATAAAAATCGGCTGGCCGACGTATTGCACCACGCCTGGCGCGAAAATCGGATCGTCGTGGATGATCGGGCCGCAGTCGTTGGTGCCCGGGATATCGCCGGCCATGTACACCGCCACCACGCCCACGCTCGCATGCACCTGGGCCAGATAGATGGCCAGAATCTTCGCATGCGCCTTGATCGACAATCCCAGTGCGGCGTGCAACGTTCCCTGAACTTCGGGGATGTCGTCGGTATAGGTAGCCTGGCCGAGCACGTGCAGCGCGGCGGATTCATGGGCGCGGGACGTTCCCACGCCAGCCCAGGCGGCGGCTTTGACGTTCAGGTTGGCGGCGTCGTTCATCGTGTTTCTCCTATGCGCGCAAGGCGAATGCGTCGACGTCAACCGCGGCCAGCGGTGCATCCAGGCGCGTCTCGTACCAGAAGCGGCGCAGCAGGTTTTGCGCCGCCTGCATGCGGTAGCTGCTGGACGCGCGCATGTCCGACAGCGGCGCGTAATCTTCCAGCAGCGCGGCCATCGCGGTGGTCAATGTGTCCTCGTCCCAGGTGCGGCCCGCCAGCAGTGCTTCGGTTGCCGCCGCGCGTTTCGGTGTCGCCGCCATGCCGCCAAACGCGATGCGCGCCTGTTTGATCACCGGGCCATCGAACGTGAAAGCAAAGGCAGCGCACACGGCGGAGATATCCTGGTCGAACCGTTTTGCCAGTTTGTACGTGCGGAACGCCACGCCGTCCCTCGGCAGCGGCACCCGCACCGCACGCACGAATTCACCAGGGCGCAAGTCCTTTTGCTGGTAGCCGAGATACAGGTCTTCCAGCGCCAGCGTGCGCTCGCCATCCGGGCCGCACAGCACCACCTCGCTGCCCAGCGCGATCATCCACGGCATTGAGTCGCCGATGGGCGAGCCGTTGGCGACGTTCCCGCCCAGCGTGCCGGCGTTGCGGATCGGGAGCGACGCGAAGCGCTGCCACATCGTGTTCAGTTGTGCCGGATAGTGGGCGCACACGGCGCGATAAGCGTCGTCGAGCGACACGCCGGCGCCGATTTCCAGCATGCCGCCGGCTTCTTCCACTGTTTTTAACGCGTCGATGTGGCCGAGGTAGATGATGTCGCCCAGGTCGCGCAGCTGCTTGGTGACCCACAGGCCAACGTCGGTGGAGCCGGCCAGCAGCAGCGAGCCTGGATTGGCGGCGCGCAGCGCAATCAGTTCAGCGAGCGTGCGCGGCGCGTGGAATGTTCGGGCGCCCGCCGTGTAGCTGGCGAGTGACTCGCGCCGCAGCGCCGTCAACTGCGCGTGCAAGGCCGTCGCGTCAAACGAGACCGGCGGCAGTTCCACCATGCGCCGGGCAGCCTCGATGATCGGCCGGTAGCCGGTGCAGCGGCACAGGTTACCCGACAGCGCGTCGTCGATCTGGCAGCGGCTTGGCGCCTGCCCTTCCACCTTTAAATACATGCCCCACAGCGACATCGCGAAACCGGGTGTGCAGAAGCCGCACTGGGAGCCGTGGCATTCGACCAGCGCCTGCTGCACGGGATGCAGCGCACCGTCGGCCTGCTGCAGGTCTTCCACCGAAAACAATGCCTTGCCATCGAGCGTGGGCGTGAACTGGATGCAGGAGTTGACCGCCTTCATCTGCAGCTGACCATTTTCCAGCGAGCCGATCACGACCGTGCACGCGCCGCAATCGCCTTCGGCGCAGCCTTCCTTGGTGCCGGTGCAGTGCAGGTCTTCACGCAGGTGCTGCAGGATGGTCTGCGTCGTTGCCACCCCCTGCACTTCGCGCAGCTGGCCCTGGTAATAGAAACGGATCGGTTGTGACATGCTGGCCTCGGTGTGGTGTGGGTGACCCAACTGACTTAAGTAGCCGCACAAATTTCATTGTGAGCTCGCGCCGCAGCTGAAAGCACCGTTCGCTTTCGTACCGTCGTCCCGGCGCACGCCGGGATCCATGCCGCGCTTCCGCAGAGGCAAAAACCGCGTCGTGGCAAATTCAGCATAGGCCCATACGGGCTTGTCATTACGCGCATTGCGCGTAATGACCCCCGATTTCGTCGGGGAGACGGTCTTACAGCTATCGGATGATATCGCCCGGGGTCGGCTAACATTAATTTGCGCGCAATTACTTAGGTTAACATCCGCGCTCAAAAGCCGATATATCTAATTGGTTATATCGATTATATCCCTACGCATCTAAGCAGGCGGATGCACGCGCTGCCAGTGTTCGGCAATATCGATGCGGCGCGTGATCCAGACGCGGTCGTGGCTTTGCACGTAATCAAGGAAGCGCGCCAGCGCGGCGGCCCGCGCGGGGCGGCCCACGATACGGCAATGCAAGCCGATCGACAGCATCTTCGGGGCGTTCAGGCCATTCGGGTCGCCCTCGGCGTAGAGCACGTCGAACGCATCCTTCAGGTAGTCGAAGAACTGGGTGCCCGAGTTAAAACCCTGCATCGCGGCAAAGCGCATGTCGTTGGTGTCGAGCGTGTACGGCACCACCAGGTGCGAGTGCACACCGGCGCTGGTGGCAACGTGCTGATAAAACGGCAGGTCGTCGCCGTAATAATCGGCGTCGTACGCGAAGCCGCCATGTTCGACCACGAGTTTCCTGGTGTTGGGCGAATCGCGTCCGGTGTACCAGCCTTGCGGCGCGGCGCCGGTCAGGTCGCGGAAGATCGCCACCGCTTCGGCCATGTGCGCGCGCTCGGTGGCTTCATCGACGTTCTGGTACGAGATCCATTTCAGGCCATGGCAGGCAATTTCGTGCCCCAGTTCCTGGAACGCCCTGACCGCGTCCGGATTGCGCTGCATGGCCGTGGCCACGCCAAAGACTGTCAATGGCAGCTTGCGGTCTTCAAACAGGCGCAGCACGCGCCAGAGGCCCGCGCGCGAACCGTATTCGTACAAGGACTCCATGCTCATGTGGCGCATCGGGAAAGCGGCCGCGCCGATGATCTCCGACAGGAACGTCTCGGAGGCAGCGTCGCCGTGCAGTACGCTGTTTTCGCCGCCCTCCTCGTAATTGAGGACGAACTGCAGCGCAACCCGGGCCTGGCCCGGCCACTGCGGATGGGGTGGCGTGCGGCCGTAGCCGGCCAGGTCGCGGGGATAGGAATCGTCGAGGCTCATAAGGGATGAATGTGGTGGCTTGTCACACGATCTTATATTGCCAGACGCTTCAAGTTATATGATTTGAACGATACTCACTTCGCCGGACACGGCATGGGAAACACCATGGGAAAAATCAGCACGCATGTCCTGGACACCACGCTTGGCAAACCGGGCTCCGGCGTCAAAGTGGAACTGTATCGCGTCGACGCCACCGCGCGCGTCCTGGTGACGTCCGACATTACCAATGGCGATGGCCGCTGCGCCACACCGCTGGCCGAGGGCGATGCGCTGGTGGCAGCGAACTACGAACTGGTGTTTGGCGCTGGCGCGTACTTTGCCGCGCAGGGCGCGGTGTTGCCAGATCCACCATTTCTCGACCGCGTGATCATCGCGTTTGGTGTCGCCGACCCCACGCAAAATTATCACGTGCCCTTAGTCGTGACGCCCTGGTCCTATTCAACGTACCGGGGAAGTTGACGAAAGCAACGTTGATGGCACGCTAACTTTGCGGCCATTTGAATATTTCATTCCTGTTACAGATGCACCACAAAGTGTCACATTTTTATGAAATTCTCACCACGAACGATCTTTTCCTTGCGGCAATAGTTGCCACGTAGATAGAATTCGTGACATCGACCGGTACATGACGGCGAGCGCACCGCGCATATCCACCGTACCTCTTTTTCACGCATTTTTACGCTACAGGCACCTCATGAACAAATCTCTTTTCGTCGCCATGCTGGCCTTGCCGCTGGCAGTGTCCAGCGTCTATGCCCAGGACAGCATCACCATTCCCGCCGTCAAAGTCAGCGGCTTCGGCACTGGCGCCCTGACCATGACCAACACGGACGATGCCGAGTTTGGCCGTGCCAACCAGCCCCGCGGCGTCAAGAAAGACGCCCGCACCGGCGTCGATTCCAATCTCGGCCTGCAGGCTGACATGACCATCAACAGCTGGCTGTCGCTGACCGGCCAGGGCCTGGTGCGCAAGGATGCCGAAGACGATTTTGGCGCCGAAGCCACGCTGGCGTTCGCCAAAGCCAAAGTCAATGACGAACTGAGCATCCGTGTCGGCCGGATGGGCGTGCCGGTCTTCATGATTTCGGAATACCGCAACGTGGGCTACGCGAACAACTTCGTGCGTCCTCCGCAGGAAATGTATTCGCAGGTGCCATACAACAATATCGACGGCATCGATGCAGTCTGGCAGCATGCCTTCGGCGCAACCAACGTGACCGGGCAGATCGCCGTGGGCCGCAGCAAGGCCTCGCTGGCCGGTAACCTCGAAG
>Ga0265798_10008425_pt1 | contig 13147 bp, 11 predicted proteins | sample P3T30metagenome_FD_192430 | JGI IMG/M metagenome (GOLD analysis project Ga0265798, IMG submission 192430) | Plant litter microbial communities from East Loma Ridge, Irvine, California - P3 T30 | ecosystem: Environmental > Terrestrial > Plant litter > Unclassified | place: USA: California...
CCATTTCCAGCGGCAGGGCCCGCTCTCCCAGTTCAGTCGCGAGCGCGTCGAGCCGATCCTTGCGCCGCCCGCTGAGCACCACCTGGTGGCCGTGGCTGACGAATACGCGGGCCATTTCGGCGCCGAAGCCGGACGAAGCGCCGGTGATGAAGACGATCATAGGAAGTTCCAGTGTAAGGGACGCAAGACAAACACCAGCGCACAGGGCGCGCCAATGCGGGACGGATTAAATTGTAGCCGAATTGGCCAGCGTTGCCTGTTGCCGGGCGCTGGTGGCCCGGGGATTCGCCGTCTTGTCAGTCCGGCAGCGCCTTCCTTGCCCTATTTTGGGGATTAAACTACAATTTGGCCTCCATTATGTCTCACGTAACTGGCGAAACGCCGCGGCAATCACGCCGCTTGGCAAGGTGGACATCCACCGGGGAACGTGAGATTTCACTTGGAGCGCCTGACCAGCGCGGCTCCTCCTGCGTCGCGCCGCCGTGCTTCCTGCCTGCGCCGACGCAGCAGATCGCCGCGCCAGTTTTGCGCTCTTAGCCGTTCGCCTGGGCAGCCACCGATGGAAGCGCGCGTGAGGCTGCCTGTCCGTTTACATTGACCTCATGCGTTCCCTACTGCCAGGTGCTGCGCACCGCTACCCGATTGGAGTTTTTCATGTTTGCAAAAGATCACACGCTCGCCAAGGTTGACCCGGACCTGTGGGCCGCGATTCAAAAAGAAAACCAGCGTCAGCAGGATCACATCGAGCTGATCGCTTCCGAAAACTACACCTCGCCCGCCGTCATGGAAGCCCAGGGCTCCCAGCTGACCAACAAGTACGCCGAAGGCTACCCCGGCAAGCGCTACTACGGCGGCTGTGAATATGTCGACGTCGCCGAGCAGCTGGCGATCGACCGGGTCAAGCAACTGTTCGGTGCGGAAGCGGCAAACGTGCAGCCGAACTCCGGTTCGCAGGCGAACCAGGGCGTTTTCTTCGCCATGCTCAAGCCGGGCGACACCATCATGGGCATGTCGCTGGCCGAAGGCGGCCACCTGACCCACGGCATGGCGCTGAACATGTCGGGCAAATGGTTCAATGTCGTTTCATACGGTCTGACTCCGGAAGAAGATATCGATTACGAGGCCATGGAACGCCTGGCCCACGAGCACAAGCCCAAACTCATCATCGCCGGCGCCTCGGCGTTTTCGCTGAAGATCGATTTCGAGCGCTTTGCCAAGGTGGCCAAGGACATCGGGGCCTACTTCATGGTCGACATGGCGCACTACGCCGGCCTGATCGCCGCCGGCCTGTACCCGAATCCCGTGCCGCACGCCGACTTCGTCACCTCGACGACGCACAAATCGCTGCGCGGCCCACGCGGCGGCATCATCCTGATGAAGGCGGAGCACGAAAAAGCCATCAACTCGGCTATCTTCCCCGGCATCCAGGGCGGCCCTTTGATGCACGTCATCGCCGGTAAAGCCGTCGCCTTCAAGGAAGCGCTCGAGCCTGCCTTCAAGGAATACCAGGCCCAGGTCGTCAAGAACGCCGACGCACTGGCCAAGGCCCTGATCACGCGCGGCTTGCGCATCGTCTCGGGACGCACCGAATCGCACGTCATGCTGGTCGACCTGCGCGCCAAAAACCTGACCGGCAAGGAAGCCGAAGCGATCCTGGGCCGCGCGCACATGACGACGAATAAAAACGGCATCCCCAACGATCCGCAAAAGCCTTTCGTGACCTCCGGCATTCGCCTGGGCAGCCCGGCCTTCACCACCCGCGGCTTCAAGGAAGAAGACGCGACGATGGTCGGCAACCTGATCGCCGATGTGCTCGACAACCCGCACGACGAAGCAACCATCGAGCGGGTCAAGGCGGAAGTGAAAAAGCTGACTGACAAGTATCCGGTCTACGCAGCTTGACCTGCTAGTTCAGCTTGAAATACGGCGGGTGCCCATCCCGGGACGCCCGCGTTGCAGCACCGATGGAGCACCGGCGTCACATGAAATGTCCGTTCTGCCAGCATGATGAAACCCAGGTCCTCGACACCCGCGTGTCCGAGGAGGGCGATGCGGTGCGCCGCCGGCGCCGCTGCGCCCAGTGCGACAAACGGTTTACCACCTATGAACGGATCGAATTGTCGATGCCGATCATCGTCAAGAAAAACGGCAGCCGCACCGAATTCGTTCCCGCCAAACTGCGCGGCAGCCTGATGCTTGCCCTGCGCAAGCGGCCAGTGGCGGCCGAAGCGATCGATACGGCCGTCGCCAGCATCGAAGAAAAACTGCTCACCAGTGGCCGCCGCGAAGTCGACAGCGGCTACGTGGGCGAACTGGTCATGCACGAGCTCAAGCGGCTCGACAAGATCGCCTACATCCGCTTCGCCTCGGTATATAAAAACTTCGAGGACCTGGCCGAATTCCAGGACGCCATCGCCGAAGTGGGCCAGTCCGCCAAGCCCCGCAAATAAGCTTTTCATACGACGTGCCGTCACGCTTCGCGCGAAGCTGAGCCCGCACGCGCCATTGCCTCGTTTGACCAGGCCGACATCACGCCGATGCTGAAATCGTCGCGCCGCGCAAGCGAACACGATTGAGCCATCTCACCGGCGCCTGAAGCGCCGCTGCTACCTTGGACCTCTGCGATACGGAGGCCAGATGAAGCGGACAAAAGGCGGGCACGAAGAGGGCGGCTGGCACAGGCGTCGCGCATGTCCTTGCAATCGGCGCAATCGCGGCCACAGCCTCATCGAGGTGCTGGTCGCCCTCGTGGTGCTGGCCGTCGCCGCGCTCGGCGCCGGCGCCACCGTGTTCAAGGCGCGGCGCGCCGCCCATCAGTCCAGCCTGACGTCGGCGGCGGTCCAGCTCGCTGCGCGCGTGGCCGACAATATGCAGGCCAACGCGCCCGCCATGGCCGGCTCGGACAGCGTCAATCCCTATCTGCAGCTCGATTACGATGCGATCGCTGACGGTCCGCCCGCCATGCCGGGCGATTGCAGCGCGGACCGCTGCGACAGCGCCGCGCTGGCCGATGCCGACCTGGCCGCGGTGCGCCGCGAAGTCTACGATCATTACCCGCCCGGCCGGATCAAGATCTGCCGCGACGGCGCAGCCTGGAACCCGGCAGCGGCGAGCCTGCACTGGGATTGCGATGGCGCGGCCGGCGCCCCCGTCATGGTAAAAATCGGCTGGCGCGAACAGCAAAGCAGCGGCCCCAGGGCGGCCAGCGCGGCACCGCTGCTGGTGGCGCTGCCGATAGCGTCCGCAGCCGCCATGGCGGGAACGCCATGAGAGCAGCGTGTTCACGACCTGGTGCCGGCGGCCAGCGCCGCCGCCTGCAGGCGGGCTTCAGCCTGGTCGAATTCCTGGTGGCCAGCGTCATCGGCGCCTTGCTTTTGCTGACCGGCGCCGTCATGCTGTTTTCCGCCAGCAGCGCTTACACGGCGCAGGCGGACGGTGCGGCCATCGACGACGGCGGCCGGCTGGCGCTCGACATCGTGAGCCGGGCGGTCCGCCAGGCTGCCTACGTCGAGCAGGAACGCGGTACTGCGATTGATGCCGCCAACAGTGCGCTCCAGATCATCGGCCGCGACGCCATGGCCGTCCCCCGTGCAACGCATGGCATCGACGGCGCCACTGCCGAGGCCGTCAACGGCAGCGATGTGCTGGCGCTGCGCTTCGCCGGCGCCCATGGCGGCGCGGTGGACTGCGCCGGCTTTGCCCTTGAGCCGGGAGAAGACGGCTGGAGTATCTTTCACGTGGGGCGCAACGCGGCCGGGGAGGGCGAACTGCGCTGCAAATACCGCGGCGCCGGCGGCTGGGGATCCGATGCCATCATCGACGGGGTCGATACCTTTCAAGTGCTCTACGGCCTCGACACCGACGAGCCTGCCGATGGCGTGCCCAATGAATTCGTCAGCGCGGCCGTCATTGAAGCGCGGGACGCCGCACTGGTGCTGGCGGGCGCTGACCAGGCCGCGCGGGAACGCGACCTGTGGCGGCGCAGTGCCTGGAAACGCGTCACTGCCGTTCGCATTGCCTTGCTGCTGCATGGCCCCGGCAAGGGCGCCCCGCGTGAACCGGCCGTCTACGACGTTTTTGGCACCGCATACAGCGCCCGCTTCGCCGCTGCCGACGCCGGTGTGCAAATCGCCGAGGCGCCAATGAGCGCTGCGCTGCGGCTGCGGGAGCGGCGACTGTTTTCCTCGACCATCGTGCTGCGCAACGCCGCCGGGAGCGCGCCATGACGACTGCGCGCGGGCGGTGTCCGGCGCCCCCATCTGCGGCCGCACAACTGATGCGCCAGCATGGCGTCACCCTGTTTATGGCCCTGTTTTTTCTGCTGATGGTGACCATGGTGGCGCTGGCGACTGCCCGCATCGCTCTCGATTGCGAGCGCGGCGCGCGGGCCGAGCGCGACCGCCAGCTTGCCTTCCAGGCGGCTGAAGCAGGGCTGCTCGATGCCGAGCGCGACATAGCCGGCGGCGCCAATCCGGGCTCGCCGCGCGCCGGCATGTTCCACGACGATGGCGCCATCGGCTTTGAAGCGGGCTGCGGACATGGCCCCGTCAACCTGGGGCTGTGCGCTTACAGCCCCGGCGCCCCGCCTGCCTGGCAAACGGTCGATGCCAGCGCCACCGCGGCCTACGGCAGTTTTACGGGCGCTGTGTTCCCCTACGGCGGCCCCTTGCCGCTTGCGCCGCCCCGATACGTCATCGAGCGGCTGCCGCTGGTGCAGGCGGGCATCGACGCCAGCAGTGCCAGATCGGGCAAACAGGGCCTGTTTCGCATCACCGCCTTCGGCTACGGGGCCCGGGCCGGCACCCTGGTGGTGCTGCAGTCGGTGTATCGCAGCAGTGACGGGCCGGCGGGTTTGCCATGAGCGCCATCGTTCGTGCTTTCTTTCTGGCTTTCCTGTCGGCTGGCGCACTGTGCCTGTTGATCAGCGTTGGCCTGTATGTTTCCGCGCTGGCGTGGGCATCGTCCATGAGCTCACCGTTACAGGGGGCGGCCACGCCAGCGCCGGCGTCCGCCTTCTCGCTGCCGTTGGTGCCGCCGGGCCAGGATGCCTGCAGGGTCGGCTGGCAGACGGGCCAGCGCGTGACGGGTATCGATGCGGGTGCAGCTTATGTGATCGATGCCCAGTTCGACCAGGTGCAGGCGGCCGGTCGGCTGCTGCGGCGCAGCCTGGCAGGCGCTGCGGGTGGCGCTGGGGGTGGCGCCGCAATCACTCTTGGTCCGCCCCTGTGGGATGCTGGCGCCTTGCTCGACGCGGGACAGCCGCCGCCAGTGGCGCGGCGCATCTTCACCAGTTCAGCCAGCGGCGCGACCATGCCGTTTGCCTGGCTGGCGCTCGACCCTGGACAGCGCAGCGTACTCGATCCCGCGGAGGATGGCCTGGGCGAGGCCCGGCTCGACTATCTGCGTGGTGAGCGCAGCCGAGAGGGCGCGCCGTTCCGCCGACGCGCCTCTCTGCTGGGCGAAATGGTGCGCTCGGCGCCTCTGCTGGTGGGCGCGCCTTCGACGGCGCAGCAGGGTCCGGCCTACGCCGCTTTCTATCAGCAATACCGCGACCGCCCGAAGCTGGTCTACGTGGGCGCCAATGACGGCATGCTGCACGCCTTCGGCTGGGACGACGGCATCGAGCGCTTTGCCTTCATCCCCGCCGCGCTGCTGCCCGCTTTGCCCCAGCTTGCCCTCGAGGGCGCACCGCCACGGGCCTACGTCGATGGCTCGCCCGCGCAGGGCGAGGTGCTGGTGGATGGGCAATGGCGCACGGCCTTGGTATCGGGCATGGGGATGGGTGCGCGCGGGGTGTTCGCCCTTGACGTTACCGACTCCGCTGGCGATCCCCGCGTCTTGTGGGAGTTCACGCAGGCCGACGACGCGGCCATCGGCCATATCCACGCGCCACCGCTGATCATCAAATTGCGTTTCGCAGCAGCGGAGCCGCCAGCCTTTCGCTATTTTGCGCTCGTCGCGAGTGGCCTTGATCCTGTCGATGGCGGCTCTGACGGCGCCCTGTTTTTGCTGGCGCTGGACAAGCCGCCGTCGGACCGATGGCAACGGGGCGTCAATTATTTTCGGCTCGCGGCTGCCTCTGGCGCGCCTTCATCCGCCAATGCGCTGGCGCCGCCTGTCGTGGTCCTTGCCGCCGACGGCAGCGCGCACAGCGCCTATGCCGGCGACCTGCAGGGCATCATGTGGCGTTTCGATCTGGCAGGACTGGCCGCTGCGGCCGGATCTGCAAACGGTGGGGGTGATGATACTGCCGGGAACGCGCGCGTCGCCGCCTTGTTCCATGCCCGCGGCCCCGATGGCAGTTCCCAGTTGATCGCGGACGCGGCGCGGGTGGTGTTCGCGCCTGGCGGTGGCTATCTGGTGCTGTTCGGCACCGGCCGCAGCGCCGAACGGGGCGAACTCGACCCAGCCAATTTCGTCCAGCAATCGTTTTATGCGGTGCGCGACAGTGACGCTCATCCCTTGCAGCCCGTGGCCGGACGGCGCGCCCTGGCGGAGCGGCGCATGACGGGCGAAGGCGATGCCTATCGCCTGGAGGGAGAAGCGTTCGATTACAACGGCGAAGGCGCCGGCGTGAAACAGGGCTGGTACTTCGACTACCCGCGCGCGCTGGCGGACGGCGAACGCAGCGCCGGACCGCCGCAGTTAAGTGGCAGCGCCGTCGTCATCGTCAGCACAGCGCCAGGCACGACGCCGTGCGCTCCTGCTTTGCGCGCCTATGTGCTCGACACCCTTACCGGCTTGGGATTCGACCGCCTCGGCATGCCTGGCCAGGGCGTCGTCACCGGGCGCCGCATGGATGGCGGCGATGACAGACCCGCCAGCGCCGAGGTCTTTGCGCCGCTGCTGATGTCGCGCCCGCTAGGCACCGACCCGCCGACACCAACCGGCGCCATTCGCAGTTGGCGTTCACTGGGACTGTTCCAGCTTTCTGCCGCGGGCGCCGCGTTTCCGCTGGATGAAATCACCTTGAGCACGCCAGCCGGCCGCAGAAGCTGGCGCGAAATATCCAACTGGAACGAGCTGCACGAAGCGGCGGGCAGGAAGTCCCCATGAAGCAGATCAATCGTGTCCGCCGGGGCGGCTTTTCCCTGATTGAACTGCTGGTCGCGCTCGCCATCATCGGCATTCTTGCCAGCATCGCCTATCCCTCCTATGCCGCGTACGTCCTGCGCGCGCGCCGCCTGGAAGGCATGGCCGCCCTGTTTGAAATGATGCAAATGCAGGAGCGCTGGTACACGCGCAGCAATACCTACGTCGCGTATTCGGCGGATACGGACCCGGGGAAACTGCCAGGTTTTAAGTGGTGGTCCGCTGCCCGCCCGGCTGAAAGCGCCTACGAATTGCGCGCCCGGGAATGCGAGGGCACAGGCCTGGCGCAGTGCGTCGAAATCATTGCCATGCCTGGCACGCAGCTGGTCGATGGCCGCTTCCGCGATCCCGACTGCGGCGCCTTGATCTTGTCGAGCACGGGGGAACAGCGCGCCGAAGGCACCGGTAACAGGTGCTGGCAATGAGGAGGTATCCACCCTCGATGCAGGAAAAGCGTGGAGCGCCGCGCGCAAACAGGGGTGCCAGTCGCGCCAGCGGCTTCTCGCTGATCGAACTGATCACCGTCGTCACCATCTGCGCGATCCTGTGCGGCCTTACCATGCCGGCGCTGGACGACATGGTGCGGGGCTACCGCCTGCGGCTTGCCGCTGCGGACTTTCTGGGAGCAATCGAACTGGCGCGGGGGCAGGCCATCGGCCAGGGCCAGAAAGTATTGCTTGCCCCCAGTGAACCCAGTCTTTCGTGGGCAGACGGCTGGACGGTGTTTATCGACCGAAATGGCGACCGCCGGCCCGGCCCGGGCGATGACATCCTGATGCGTCATCCCCCACTGCAGGGAAACCCTACCATCGACATGGCATTTGGCGGCCAGCAGGGTCCGCCTTATCTTGCTTATAATGGCATGGGCCGAGGCTGCACCCACAGCAACAGCCTGGCGCCGCGCTTCGGCACCGTGACCCTGACCCTGGGACGGCATATACGCCGCGTCAAGATCAATATGCTGGGGCGCGCCCGACTGTGCGACCCGGCAGTCAGTGGTGCCGCATGCAGCGGTCCGGATTCCTGAATGGCAGGCTGTGCGGTGGCTGGGTGCAGATGCGACTGTGCGTTGACGCCTTTGCCCTTTGTACGGCAGGAGTGTGTGCTTGCGCTTGCAGCGTGCAGCTTGAAGCTTGCAGCTTGTAGCTTGTGCGCCGCAAGCGCCCGTACGCGCGGTGTTCTCGTACAAGGCGACTGGCGCAATTGGCGCGACGGGCGCGCCATGCTTCATTTAATTTGCCAATAAACGACCCTGCAGGCTTTTAACCCGTGCACATATATAACGACATTGAAGCAATGACCCTGGCCCTCGAATGGGCAGCCAAAGGCATGCGCAGCACGGCGCCCAATCCCCGCGTCGGCTGCGTCATCGTGCGCGACGGCGTGGTCATCGGCGCCGGCCACACGCAGGCACCCGGCCAGGACCACGCCGAGATCCAGGCCCTGCGCGATGCCAGGCAAAGGGGGCACGATGTGCGCGGCGCCACGGCTTATGTGACTTTGGAGCCATGCAACCATTTCGGCCGTACGCCACCGTGTTCCGATGCGCTTGTGCGCGAGGGTCTGGGCCGCGTCGTGGCCGCCATCGAGGATCCCAATCCGCTGGTGGCGGGGCAGGGGATGGCCAAGCTTGCCGCCAACGGCATCGCGACCCACACGGGTCTCATGGCCGATGCGGCGTATGAGATGAACATCGGCTTCTTTTCGCGGATGCGGCGCGGTTTGCCGTGGGTGCGCCTCAAGACCGCGGCCAGTCTCGATGGCGGCACGGCGCTGCACAACGGCGTCAGTCAGTGGATCACCGGGCCTGAGGCGCGCGCTGACGGACACCGCTGGCGTTCGCGCGCCAACGTCATTCTTACGGGAATCGGCACCATCAAATCCGATAATCCTCGCCTGACCGTGCGGCTGGACGAAGAGGCGCAGGATGGCGCCGCGGCGGATGCGCTTCAGCCGCGCCGCGTGATCGTCGACAGCGCGCTCGACATCGCACTTGATGCACGCGTGCTGGAAGGGGCGCCCTGCTGGATTGTGGCCGCCCGGCCCGATGCGGCCAAAGCGGCTGCGCTGCGCGCCGCCGGTCACGAGGTTCTGGAGCTGCCGAACGGAGCCGGTAAAGTCGACTTGCCGGCGCTGATGCGTGAACTGGGCCGGCGCGAAATCAACGAGGTCCACGTGGAGGCGGGCAGCAAACTCAACGGTTCGCTGATCCGCGAAGGCTGCGTCGACGAACTGCTTGTTTATCTCGCGCCAAGCCTGCTCGGCACGGCCCAGGGCATGTTTTCACTTGGCCCGTACGATGCGCTTGAACAGCGCCAGCAAGTCGCTTTTCACCAGGTCGAGCGGCTTGGGCCAGACTTGCGTATCCTTGCCAGATTCACCGCCCGGCAGCAAGCTTGACCCGCGCCGTGCGCCAGCCGCGCCTGGATCCGCGTAGCGCTGCATCCATCGCGCCGCCTGCGCAGCCGGAATGCCTGCAATCAGTTTTTTTTATTTTTAGCCTGAGGAATTCGTACCATGTTTACAGGAATCGTCGCCGCCGTCGGCACCATCCAGTCCGTCAAATCCCTTGATTCGGATCTCGACGCCGGCGTGCGCCTTGAAATCGACTGCGGAGGTCTTGCCTTGGGCGATGTGGGGCTGGGCGATTCCATCGCCATCAACGGCGCCTGCATGACGGTGGTGCAAAAGACGCAGACCACGTTTGCCGTCGACGTGTCACGCGAGAGCCTCAATCGCACGGCCGGCCTGGACCGGCCCGGTGAAGTGAACCTGGAAAAGGCCCTGACCCTGGCTGAACGCCTCGGCGGCCACCTTGTGTCTGGCCACGTCGATGGCCTCGGCACCGTCCACAGTTTCGAGCCGGTGGGCGAATCCTGGGAGCTGGTCATCGACGCCCCGGCCGACCTGGCGCGCTTTCTCGCCTACAAGGGTTCCGTGGTCGTCAACGGCGTCTCGCTCACCGTTAACCGGGTCGAGGATGTGGACGGCGTCTGCCGCTTTTCCATCAACCTGATTCCCCACACGATTTCCGTTACCACGCTCAAGCACCTGTCCGCTGGCAGCAAGGTCAACCTTGAAATCGACCTGATTGCGCGCTACGTCGAACGCATGCTCTCGCTGACGACGACGAAATAAGCGTCGCCAGTTTTCTCCGGCGCTCACAGCGGGCGCGAGCCGCGGTTTTGAACACTGCAGCTGAACATTGCAGGGGGTGGCATTCCCAATTGTTACGCCACCATGTTGCCTTTTTGACGTAGACTCTGGCTGGCAAAATGCCAGCAGGGTCTACTTGAAAACAGGAAGCGACATGATCAGAACAGGTATAAATACGGGCATCAAGCCGGTCGTAAATACAATTTTCGCCGCAGCGCTGCTGGCGGCTGGCGCGAGCGCCCAGGCCGCCGACGCCATCCATGAATACCGCGCCCTGGCGCTCTCGGGCGCAGGCGAGCGCCTCGCCGCAATCGAATCCGACAGCGCCGCCCCGGCCGGTAGCGCGCGTCCGCACGCAAGCATCAAGGTGCGCGAGGTCGCCACTGGCAAGATTGTGGCCAGCTACGATCCCTGCGCCGCCTGCACCTACGATTTCCCTGCATGGTCGCCGGACCGCAACGCCCTGTCCTTTATCGGCTCGGACCGCAAGGCCGGCACCGCCACCTTGTATGTGGCCATCAACGGCAAAGTGACGGCGCTGACCACCATCAAGGGCGTCGCCAGCACCGCGCGCTGGTCGCCCGATGGCGCGCGCCTGGCGCTGCTGGCCACGGTGGGCGCGAAAAAAATGACGGGCGCGACCGAAGCGGGCGCCGCCCAGGTTGGCGAAATCGGCACTGCCGAGGACGAGCAGCGCATTGCCATCGTCGCCCGCACAGGCGGCGAAGCCCGCCTGATCTCGCCCGCCGACACCTTTATATATGAATACGACTGGACCCCGGACGGGCGCGGCTTCGTCGTCACCAGCGCCAAGGGCAACGGCGATAACAACTGGTGGGTGGCGACACTGGGTCACGTCGATGCAGCCAGCGGCGTGCTGCGGGTGCTGGCTGCACCGGCGATGCAAATGAATATGCCGCGCATGTCCAAAGACGGCAGCACGGTCGCCTTCATTGGCGGCCTGATGAGCGACTTCGGCTCGGTCGGCGGCGATGTCTACACCGTGCCCGCCGCTGGCGGCACGCCGGTCGATGTCACGCCAGGCTATCGCGGCTCGTTCAACGGCCTGTCCTGGCAGGGCGGCCAGATCGTCGCTTCGGCGCTGGCGGGCAGCGACCAGACCATTGTCGCCATCGACCCGGCGGCCAAGACCCAGCGCACCCTGTGGTCGGCACCCGTGTCGGCTTCCGGTTCGCGCGACGGGCGTTTTGTGTTCAGCGAAAACGGCGCCATTGCAGCGGCCGTCACCGAAGACTTCAGCCACGCCGCGCGCATCGTCGCTGGCGCCTTGCCGAACCTGCTGCCCATCACCCATGAAAACGATGGCCAGCAGCCGCAGGTCAGCGGCCGTTCGATCAGCTGGACCAACGACAAATTCAATGTGCAGGGCTGGCTCCTGTCGCCGTCGAAAGTTGAACCGGGTAAAAAATACCCCATGATCGTGATGGTCCACGGCGGCCCCGCTGCCGCGGCCACGCCACGTTTCGTGGCGCAAGGTGAGGGCGGCAATGCCCTGATCCGCGAACTGACCAACAAGGGTTATTTTGTCTTCATGCCCAACCCGCGCGGCAGCTACGGGCAGGGCAGCGCCTTCAGCGGCGCCAACAAGCGCGATTTCGGCGGCGGCGACTGGCGCGATATTCTTGCAGGCGTGGACGCGGTGGAAAAGGTAGCGCCCGTGGACGGCCAGCGGCTCGGCCTGATGGGCCACTCCTACGGCGGCTTCATGACCATGTGGGGCGTCACCCACAGCAATCGTTTCAAGGCAGCAGTGGCAGGCGCCGGCATCGCCAACTGGATCAGCTACTATGGCCAGAACGGCATCGACCAGTGGATGATTCCTTTCTTTGGCGCTTCCGCGTATGACGATCCCGCCATCTACCGCGCGGCGTCACCGATTGAATCGATCAAACAGGCCAGGACGCCCACCCTGATCTACGTCGGTGAGCGTGATGTCGAATGTCCGCCGGCCCAGTCGACCGAATTCTGGCACGGGCTGAAGGCGATGAATGTGCCGACCTCGCTGGTGATTTACGACGGCGAAGGCCATTCGATCCGCAAACCGGAGCACCAGCGCGACCAGCGTGAGCGCACCATTGCATGGTTTGATAAATACCTGCGCTGATCAGCGCAACACCTGAGCAGCAGAATAAGGGAAGGGGCAGGGCGGTAACGCCTTGCCCTTTTTTTCTGCCCAGGGCGCCGGAAACTGCTGTGGCGACCGCCCCTATTTAACGCTCAAAGCGCCCGCGCCGCCGGGCGCCGCAGGCTGACGCTCCGGATACAACACCACCTGCGCATACTGGTCCAGCCGGAAATATCGCTGGGCCGCCGCCTGCACATCCGCCGCAGTCACCGCCCCGATCCGCTGTTCTACCGTCAGGATGTCAGCCGGGTCCGTGCCATACGTCACCGCTGCTTGCAGCTGACGCAGCCAGTAATTGTTCTCGCGCATGGCGCGGCGCTGCACCTGCACCCAGTTCTGCTTGACCTTGTCCAGGTCGGCCGGCGCAGGGCCGTTGGCCTTGAGCCGCGCAATTTCGGCAAAGGTCGCGGCGATGACTTGCTCGACCTTGTCCGGTCCCGTCGGTAAATTGGCGCTGATGGTGTAGTGCTCGTAGGGGATACGGGTCAGACTGCCGCCCATGCCGCCGCTGTAGATCAGCGCCAGTTGCTCGCGCAGCACATCGGTGATGCGGATATTCATCACTTCCAGCAGGGCCTGGAAGCGCATGTTTTCTTCCTTGGAATACGCCGCCGGTCCCGTAAAGGTCAGTGAGACCACGCTCTTTGGTTCGCTGCCGCTGTACACCGCTTTCTTGACGACGCCGCCGGCCGGGCGCAGGCCCACGTCCTTTACCGCGAGCGGCAGGGGCGGCGTGGGCAGGCTGCCAAGATA
>Ga0265798_10008426_pt1 | contig 13146 bp, 11 predicted proteins | sample P3T30metagenome_FD_192430 | JGI IMG/M metagenome (GOLD analysis project Ga0265798, IMG submission 192430) | Plant litter microbial communities from East Loma Ridge, Irvine, California - P3 T30 | ecosystem: Environmental > Terrestrial > Plant litter > Unclassified | place: USA: California...
TGCCGGCGCCAGACATGCGCCACCGCGACGCGGTGATGATCGCGTCGCTGCTGCACCTGATGTCGCACTACACCGCGCGCGACGAAAACGACCGTCCCTGCGTGCGCCTGGCCTCGGTGATCGAGCGTCACCTGTGCGCCCTCGCGCGCCTGCCCGAGCTCGACCCGGTGCTGCGCGCCACCTGCGAACAATTGTGCGAAAAATGGGCCGGCCTGGTCGACGACGGCATGCCGCGCCCGGTGGCGAAACCGACCTTCATGGAACGCATCATGCGCGGCAGCCGCCTCGGGCCCAGCGCGGCCTGAATCACGCTGGCTGCGACAGGGTGGTTCCGGGCCGACGATCAATCGCCGTTGTGCGCGCCGCCACGCGTCGATACATCACCGCCGCCAGAACCGCCGCTCACCCCGGAAGGTATTGATCGCCGAATGCACGATCGCCTCGACACTGCCTTCGCGCTCGTACTGCTGGCGTAGCAGCGACGCATCGCTGCCCCCGGCCGCCGCGTCCGCCAGGTCCCGCAAGCCGTCCAGGCTGCCCAGCGCCTGTGCATGCGGCTCCATCTTGCGCAGCGTCGTCAAGATATCCTCGCGCAGCGACACCGTCTCGTAGGTCTTCGGATGCGTGATCGACCCGTCCAGCCCAAAGCGGCAAGCCTGGAAGCGGTTGTAGTTGTAGACCAGGTAATCGTCCTCGACTGGCGGTTCTTCTACACGTTGCAACAGGTAGCTGCACAGCGCCTGCAAGTAGGCCGCCAGCGCCGCCGCGCGCTGCACCGTCAGCGGCGTATCGCACACGCGCAGCTCGATGGTGCCGTACTCCGGCTTGGGCCGCAGGTCCCAGTAGAAATCCTTCATGCTCTTGATGATGCCGGTGCGCTCCATCTTGGCGTAATACGCGTTCTCGAAATCGCTCCAGCTGAGCGTGAACGGCGCGCGTCCGCTCATCGGGAAGGCAAACACCGAGTTCAGCCGCGCTGAATCGAACAGGCTATCGTGCCCCTGCACGAACGGTGACGACGCCGACAAGGCAATGAAGTGCGGAATGTAGCGGTTCAGCGCATGCAGCAAATACATGGCGTTGTCGCCATTCCCACAACCGATGTGCACGTGCTGGCCGAACACGGTGAATTGCTTGGCCAGGTAGCCGTATAGCGAAGACAAATGCTCGAAGCGTGGCTTGGCGAAAATCTTTTGCTCGGACCAATGCTGGAAGGGATGCGTGCCGCCGCCGGCAATGCCGATGTTTAGGGTGTCGCCAGCCGTCACCAGCGTATCGCGAATCTCCACCAGCTCGGCCAGCAACTCCTTGTAATCCGAATGCACGCTCGAATTAATCTCGATCATGCTCTCGGTGATCTCGGGCGTCACGTTGCCAGGGAAGGGCTTGCGCGACAGCAGGTGCAGCAAGTCGGGGCTGGCGGCCGTCAGGTCGAAATCGGACAGACTGACCAGCTGCAGTTCGAGCTCGACGCCGAAGGTCAGCGGCTGGGATTCGGTAAAGGCTTCAAGCGGCATGGCTGTTCTCCGAGCGGACTTCCGGCCGGGCGTCCGGCGTTTCTCTTGCCCATATCAGGGCGCGCTGGATGATGATGGGGCCGAATATCTCGAGCAGCATGGTCACTGCCGCCACCGAGCGCAATTCCTCGACCACGACCACGCCGGCCAGGCGCGCGTGCTCCAGCAGCAGGATCACGAACACGGATAATGGCGCCAGCGCCACCCCGGCCAGGAAACCCTTGCGCCAGGACACGCCGGACAGATGGGCAAAGGCAGTGACGCCGGCGGTCTTGGTCAGCAGGCGGGCAAGCACAACCGCGACGGCCAGCCAGATGCCGGCTGCGACTTTTTCCCAGTCCAGCGTCGAGGCGGCGAACACGAACAGCAAGATGGTCAGCAGTTCACCCAGCGCGCCGAAGTTGCGCTGGGCCTGGCTGAAGGCGACGCGGCGATGGCGCGCCACCAGACCGAAGGCGAGCGAGGCCACCACCGGCGACAGCCCGCCGGCATAGGAAATCGCCACCAGCAAAATCACGGCAATGGCGAATGCGACGGTGGCGTCATGGCGCGGGTTGCCGATGGCGCGCAGCAGGGCCGGCACCACCAGCCCGAACACCGCGCCGGTGAGGGCCGAGACCGCCAGCAGCACCAGGCTGTTCCAGAGCGCATCGCCCAGGTCTTCGAAGGTGCGGAAAATCCAGAAGCCGATCACGGCATTGAAGGCGAACACGGCCAGCACGCAGTTCTGCGCCGACAAATGCAGCACGCGTTCGGTGACTTGCCCCGAGCTGCGCTGCTCGTTGATCACACGCACCACCGTGGCAGGGGAGGTGGCCATGGACAGCGAGGCCAGCATCAGCGAGGTGAGCTGGGGCGTGCCAAAGGCGACTGCGATGAAGTAGACGGCGATGAAGGTGGCGATCGATTCGACCAGGCCGCTCACGCCTATCCACGGGTTGTTGCGCAGCCAGCGCAAATTGATGCGGTAGCCGAGCTCGAACAGGATCAGGCCAAAGGCAACGTCGGCCAGCATCGGGATGGCGCCGGCATCGGGCACCGGCAGCACGCCGAGCTGGGGCGCGCCGAGGGCGAAGCCGACCAGGCCATAGAAGCTGATGCGCGGCAGGTTGGTGTAGCGCTGGCCGAATTCCCCGGCGATCCAGGCAATGGCAATCGCAACCGGCCACGCAAGGTTGTTCAGGATCGGCAACAGCTCGGTCATGCAATCTCCAGGAAATGAGGCGAATGGGTTGTCAATACGGTCCGCTTGATACTACAGGCCGGCGCCGGGCGCACGATTGGAGGCGGTTTGGCGCAGGTCTTGCGTCACTATCGCGGTTTGCGGCAGAGCCGTCCGTGCTCGCACTAACAAAGGCAGAGGGAGTACTGCGCGCCGGTTCGGCTATGCTTGGGAAATCCATTCGCACGCGCATACATCGGAAACATGGAAAACAATCAGGATAGTGACGAAGGCTGCTCCTATCGCTGCCTCATCCGCAGGATGTCGGAGGACGAGGAAGGGCAGCTGTTTGCGCGCGTGCTATTGCCCTGGCTGGCCGCAAGTCCTGGCAAAGTCGCCTGGCTGGCAGCCTTGCGCGAACGCGGTAGCGTCACCCTTCCCGTGCTCGAGATCGAGGACCTGTGGGAGCTGTACGCATTGAGCCGCCTGTGCGAGTTGCTGGTGTTCGAGACGGAAGAAAGCGCCTTGCGTGCGCCCCGGTTGTCGATGCCGGAGCTCGAGGATGTCCTGGCCCGGCTGGGAATCGATGTCCTCAGGCCCATGCACTATTCTGCCTTCCATCACGAGATCGTCAGGCTGGTGCCGGCGCAGGACCCGGCCCACTTGCCGAGCCTGCTGGGCTACGAGTGGCCCTGTCTCATGTTGGGTTCGCTGCTGTTGATGCGTGGCGGCGTAAGTGTCCAGGCGGGCAGGGAAGTGCTTGCGCCTGGCATCGCGGACGCGGCAACGCTGTACTGGGCCTATTCGCGCCCACGCCGTCCGGCGCACGACCTGGCGCATGGCTGGGGCAGCAATTCGGCGTGGCGCACTGCATTCCGGCGTGATTACGCGCTCGACGGGCAATGGCATTTCAATGTAGATGGGACGGTCGACCTGGAGCTGCTCGCTCCGGACGCGGTAGACGAGTATGGCTTGACCGTGGCGCAGCGCGTGGAATTGCTGGTGAACCGTTCGTTCATCACGACCAATAGGGAGCATGCGGATCTGTTTCCGTATGCTGACCGTTTTTCGGCTGCATCGCTACAGGCGGACGACGAGGCAAGACTGCCTTTCTGGAAGCGGCTGTTCGCTTGATGCGCCCCGATGGCAGTGAGCGGCAGCGGCGATTGTCAGGTCTGAGCGCGCTCTTATAGAATGGCAGCGCCGTTTCAACAGAGCAACCGTGTGCGCACGGTGCCGTTCCCATCCGATTGCCGCATTCCATGACCCAGCCACCACACACGCCCACCCCGCCCCCAGCCCAGCCGCGTCCGCCGATCCGTTTGACCGCGCAGCTGCTTACCTGCCTCATGTTCCTGATCATTGCTGCGGTAATTATTGTCGTGGCGTATGCGGAGCCGCTGTCGGTATTCGTCGGGCCGATGAATGTGGGGAACCAGCTGCTGTTCGGGCTGGGCCTGTCGGCGCTGGCGGCGGTGGGCTCGTACGTGAGTTTCCGGATGACGGCGTCGTCGGAGTCGACGCGCAAGACCATCGCGGCGTATGCGCGGCTGGATTTGTCGGGGCTGAATCCGGTGTGGATCAGCCTGGCAGCGGCGATTGGCGAAGAGGTGCTGTTCCGGGCAGCGCTGCAGCCGCTGCTGGGGGTATGGATCACCTCGGTGATTTTCTTGCTGACGCATACGCCGGTGTACCAGTTCCGCAAGCTGGACAAGGCGACGCTGGTGCAGGCGGCGGGTGTGTTCGGGGCCAGCGTCGCGCTGGGGTTCATCTACCAGTACGTGGGCTTGCTGGCGGCGGTGCTGGTGCACGTGGCGATTGATGTGGTGGGCTTGTATGTGGTGCGCAATGCGTTGCGCCAGCCAGGGCCAGCGGCCTGATCCGTAGGGTGGGCACTCCGTGCCCACGCGGAAGCATGCGCCGTGAAGACGGCGTTAAAACCCGGAAAGTCGTGGGCCCGCGGCAGTGTTCCGGATGCACCGCGAATGCATCATCAAATTGCCAGCATATCTGCCGCGTTCAAAAGATAACCAGATGCCAGCGTTCGCGTGGGCACGGAGTGCCCACCGTACGGTTGAAGCCAGTGGTTACTTGCTCAGCAGCCGCATCGCCCGCTCCAGCCCTTCCAGCGTGATCGGGAACATGCGGTTGTTCATCATCTGCCGGATGATCGCAATCGACTGCCGGTACTGCCACAAATTCTCCGGCTCGGGATTGAGCCACGCGAACTTGGGGAAGGCCTTGCAGAAGCGCGCCAGCCATTCGGCCCCGGCTTCCTCGTTGTTGTACTCGACCGACCCACCCGGCGCCAGCACCTCGTAGGGGCTCATGGTCGCATCGCCGACAAAGATTACCCGCGTATCGGCCGGGTACTTGCGCAGCACGTCCCAGGTCTCGAAACGCTCCGCATGGCGGCGCCGGTTGCTCTTCCACAGGTAGTCGTACACGCAGTTGTGGAAGTAGTAGAACTCCATGTTCTTGAATTCGGTCTTCGCCGCCGAGAACAGTTCTTCGGTGCGCTCGATGTGATCGTCCATGCTGCCGCCCACGTCCAGCAGCATCACCACCTTGATGCGGTTCTTGCGCTCGGGCTGCATCTTGATGTCGAGGTAGCCGGCATTGCTGGCCGTGGCGCGGATGGTGTCGTCGAGCGCCAGTTCGTCCGCTGCGCCGTGGCGGGCGAAGCGGCGCAGGCGGCGCAGGGCCACCTTGATGTTGCGCGTGCCGAGTTCGCGCTCGTCGTCGTAGTCCTTGTACGAACGCTGGTCCCAGACCTTCACCGCCGTGCGGTTGCGGCCCTGGCCGCCGATGCGGATGCCTTCCGGGTTGGTGCCGCCATGGCCAAAAGGCGAGGTGCCGCCGGTGCCGATCCATTTGTTGCCGCCTTCGTGGCGCTCCTTCTGTTCCTTCAGCAGTTCGTTCAGGCGGTCCATCAGCTTATCGTAGCCAAATTTTTCCAGCGCCGCCTTTTGCTCGGGCGTGAGTTCGCGCTCCATGCGCTTGATCAGCCAGTCGAGCGGGATCTCGCCTTTACTGGTGTCGAACACCGCCTCGATGCCCTTGAAGTAGGAACCGAAGGCGCGGTCGAACTTGTCGAAGTGGGCCTCGTCTTTTACCAAGGTCAGGCGCGCCAGGTAATAAAAGGCGTCGAGCGACGGCGCGATGACGCTCTTTTCCAGGGCTTCGAGCAGGGTCAGGAATTCCTTGATCGAGACCGGGACCTTGGCATTGCGCAGCGCGAAAAAGAAGTCGATCAGCATGGGATGTGTCCGTGGCGTTGCAGCCGATAGTGCAGTTGCGCCTTGATCTCCGGCCACTCGCCGCGCGTGATGCTGTACATGACGGTATCGCGCACGGTGCCGTCGCGGCGCAGGCCGTGGTGGCGGATCACCCCATCCTTCCTGGCGCCGAGGCGTTCGATGGCGGCTTGCGAGGCAAAATTAAAATTATCGGTGCGCAAGCCGACCACGGCGCAGCCGAGGGTATCGAAGGCGTGCGACAGCAGCAGCAACTTGCAGCTGGTGTTCACATGCGAGCGCTGCACGCTTTGCGCATACCAGGTGTAGCCGATCTCCACGCGGTCGAGTTCGGGCACGATATCGTGATAGCTGGTGGAGCCGAGCACGCGGTTTGACTCCGCCTCGACCACGGCAAAGGCCACGCGGTCCTGCATCTCCAAGGCGGCGTGCACATAGGCCTGGGTGCGGTGCGGCTCAGGCACCGAGGTCACGCGGATGTTCCACAACTGGCCATCGGCCGCGGCGGCGCGCAAGCCGTCGACGTGGTCGAGGCTCAAAGGCTCCAGCCGCACGCCGTTGAAGTCCAGCGTCAGCGGCGCAACGTGGATCATCGATTCGTCCTCGACATGTAGACCAGGCGCTCGAACAGGTGCACGTCCTGCTCGTTCTTCAGCAGGGCGCCGTGCAGCGGCGGCACGATGGCCTTGGCATCCTTGCTGCGCAGGGCTTCGGCCGGGATGTCCTCGGCCATCAGGAGTTTCAGCCAATCGAGGAATTCCGAGGTCGAGGGCTTCTTCTTGATGCCGGCGACATCGCGCACTTCATAAAAACTTTGCAGGGCGGCGGCCAGCAGCTCCTGCTTCAGGCGCGGGAAGTGGACCTTGACGATGTCGGCCATCGTCTCGCGGTCCGGGAATTTGATGTAGTGGAAGAAGCAGCGGCGCAGGAAAGCGTCCGGCAGTTCCTTCTCGTTGTTCGAGGTGATGATCACCAGCGGACGGTGCTTGGCCACCACCATCTCGCGCGTCTCGTACACATAGAATTCCATGCGGTCGAGTTCGCGCAGCAAATCGTTCGGGAATTCGATGTCGGCCTTGTCGATCTCGTCGATCAGCAGCACCACCGGTTCCGGCGCCGTGAATGCCTGCCACAGCACGCCCTTGACGATGTAGTTGTGGATGTCGCGCACGCGCTCGTCGCCCAGCTGCGAATCGCGCAGGCGCGAAACGGCATCGTACTCGTACAGGCCTTGCTGGGCCTTGGTGGTGGACTTCACGTGCCACTGCAGCAGCGGCATGTTCAGGCTGGCCGCCACTTCCTCAGCCAGCATGGTCTTGCCGGTGCCCGGTTCTCCCTTGATCAGGAGCGGGCGCGACAGCGTGAGGGCGGCGTTGACGGCCAGTTTCAGGTCGTCGGTGGCGACGTAGTTGTCGGATCCTTCGAAGCGGGCTTGGGCTTGCATGGGCGTGTGTGGTGAGAGAGGAAATCCTGAGTATAAGCCAGAAGCCCGGGCAGCTTGCGGACGGGGCTGTCCCGGTGCGCGACGTTGGTAGACTGCAATCTTTTGTTGGGCTAGAATCGGACGCTTGTTAGTAGATTTGCCAGCTTTATCGGCTGTTCAGTTTCGTGCGGTAGCGGTATTCGATCAAATTTTTTTGCGATTCCCACCATGAAAAAACTTTTAGCTGTACTCGTTCTGGGCGCGTGCGCCGGCGCCGCGTCTGCCGCGGACGTCGTCGGCAATCCGAAGGCGGCACCGGCCAAGATCGAGATGTGCATCGGCTGCCATGGCATTCCCGGCTACAAATCGGCTTTCCCCGAGGTCTACCAGGTGCCAATGATCGGTGGTCAATCGGCCAAGTACATCGAAGCCGCGCTGCATGCCTATAAAAAAGGCGACCGCAAGCACCCGTCGATGCGCGGCATCGCCGCCAGCCTGTCCGACCAGGATATCGCCGACGTCGCCGCCTACTACGCGCAGCAGAGCGCCCAGAACCGCAAATGAGGACCGCCGCCATGCAAAAACTGATCATTGCGCTGGTGCTCGGCGCTGTTTCTTTTGGCGCTTCCGCCGCCGACATCAAACGCGGCGAGGAGCTGACCAAGAAATATGCGTGCGCTTCCTGCCATGGCGCCGACTACAACAAACCGTCCGACCCGAGCTACCCGAAGCTGGCCGGGCAGCATGCCGACTACATCACGCACGCGCTGATGGCCTATAAACGCGGCGGCGACAAGGCGAACGGGCGCAGCAACCCGATCATGGCGGGGTTTGCCAAGCCGCTGACGAACCAGGACATGGCGGATATCGGAGCGTATTTGCATAGCTTGCCGTCGCAGCTGGTGGTGAGCAAATAACAACACGCTGGATCGCGTTTCTCTGACGCGGCGTTCATGACCGTACGGTGGGCCGGGCCGCGCTAGGCACTCCGTGCCCACGCGGAAGCTTGCATCGCTGCGGCCCTGTTCCATCGAAACGCAAGCATGAACGCGGCTTCGACAAATGCGCAGCTGATCATTTGATACTGGCGCGGCTGTGCTGCCGGCATGGCACGGGCATCTGCCAACACCGCGCACGCTTCCGCGTGGGCACGGAGTGCCCACCCTACGTGATCGGCGCCGGTGGTGTTGGTCAACTGCCGCGGCACGAAGCTGAGGCGACTCCGACTATAATAACGCTACCATTTGATCCCCCGAAGCGGTCCACACGCCGCTCCGGGGGATTTCGTTTTTCCGGCTAACGTCCGTTTTTTGTTGGAGTGTCATCTTGCAGTCCGTCTCACCTGCCTACCTGAAAACCAACCTGCTCAGCGGCCTCACCGTCGCGCTGGCCCTGGTTCCCGAGGCGATCGCCTTTGCGCTGGTCGCCCACGTGTCGCCGCTTACCGGCCTGTATGCCGCGGTGCTGGTGTCGTTCATCACCTCGGCCTTCGGCGGCCGGCCCGGCATGATCTCGGGTGCGGCCGGCGCGCTGGCCGTGGTCATGGTTGCCCTCGTGGTCGAGCATGGCGTGCAGTACCTGTTCGCGGCCATCGTCCTGATGGGCTTATTACAGATACTGTTCGCCGCCGCCCGGCTCGGTAAATTCATCCGCATGGTGCCGTATCCGGTCATGCTCGGTTTCGTGAACGGCCTGGCGCTGGTGATCTTCATCGCCCAGTTCGGGCACTTCAAGATCAATGGCGAGTGGATGCAGGGTGGGCAGCTGTTCACCATGCTCGGCCTGGTGGCGGCAACGATGGCGGTCATCTACATCACGCCGCGCATCACCAAGGCCGTGCCGGCAACGCTGGTCGGCATCCTGGTGGTGACCGTCGGCGCCGCGCTGCTCGGCATCGAGTCGAAGACCGTGGGCGAACTCGGTTCGATTGCCGGCGGCCTGCCGACGTTTGCCATTCCCGACGTGCCCTTCAACTGGGAGACTTTCAAGATCGTCTTCCCGTACTCGCTGGTGCTGGCCGGCGTGGGCCTGATCGAGTCGCTGCTGACGCTGACTTTGGTGGACGAAATCACCGAAACGCGTGGCCAGCCGAACCGGGAATGTATGGCGCAAGGTGCGGCCAACGTCGTCACCGCTTTCTTCGGCGGCATGGGCGGCTGCGCGATGATCGGGCAGAGCATGATCAACGTGAACAATGGCGCCTATGGCCGCCTGTCGGGTATCTCGGCGTCGCTGTTCCTGCTGTCGTTCATCCTGTTCGGTTCGGGCTGGATCGAGCAGATTCCGCTGGCGGCGCTGATCGGCGTGATGTTCGTGGTCTGCGAAAAGACCTTCGAGTGGGGGACCTTCCGCATGGTCGGCAAGGTGCCGCGTGCCGATACGCTGGTGGTGGTGCTGGTCGCCGCGATTACCCTGGTCTTCGACCTGGCGATTGCGGTGCTGGTGGGCGTGATCGTGTCGGCGCTGGTGTTCGCCTGGCAGCATGCGAAGCAGATCGCGGTGACCACCTCGCAGGATGCGCAGGGCTGGAAAGTCTATGAGTTACAGGGTACGCTGTTCTTTGCCTCGGTGGCCAACTTCAACGAGCTGTTCGCGCCAAAAGACGATCCGCAGGACGTGGTGGTCGAGTTCCGCAATGCGCGTGTGGTTGACCATTCGGCGATCCAGGCCATCGATGCGCTGGCCGACAAATACCGTGCACTGGGCAAGCGCCTGCACCTGCGCCACCTGAGCCCGGACTGCCGCGAGCTGCTCGGCAAGGCGCAGGACATGATCGAGGTGAATGTGCTGGAAGATCCGCGCTATCGCGTGGCGGACGACAAGCTGGCTTGAGGCAAGGCTGTCAACGCAATGACAAAAGGCGACCTCGGTCGCCTTTTGTTTTATCCATGCGGCTCAGCGCATCGCGCGGCTGCGCACGCACTCGATGTAGGCTTCGGTATCCGGCGGCACGCCGTTGCGCTGCGACTTCCAGATCATCTCGCCCAGGCATTCCATGATCTCGTGGTGGGCGTCGTGCTCGCCGATCTTGCGCACCAGCAGATCGTGCGCAGCCTTGATGCCGCGCGGCTGGTCGATCGACACCTGTTCGGCAATCGACAAATGCATCGACAAATGCAGGAAGGGATTCGCCTGTCCGCCCTCGACCGAGTAATTACGCGCGACGGCTTCCTCGGCGTCCATCATGGCCTCGTGGTATTCGGGATGCTGGACGATCCAGTCGGCGGCGATGGCGTCCATCGGCGTCAGGACTTCGCCGGAGCGTTGCTTGCGGAAGGCTTCACAGAAAAAGCGGCGCACATCGTGCGAGGACGGGGTGAACATGGGAGGAGGTCGGCTAAGCGCAAAGCAGTGGGGAAGGGCGCCATTCTAGCGCGATGGCGCGCACTTCGCTGCCGGCCGCGGTCAGATTGGCGGGGCCGCCAGGGCCGGCGTGCAATGCGTACCCAGCGCCGCCAGGCCGGCGGGACGCTGCGCGACCTGGTGTGCTTCGTACCATGCCAGCATGTTGGCAAAGACATAGCACTGCATCTCTTTGTCCGATCCGGGCTTGGCCATGCTTTCCAGCACTTGCTCGGCACTGAATGTGCCCAGATAAAACCCGCTGACCGGAAGCGATTGCAGGTCGATGACCTTGTCCGCGAACCTGGCCGCCAGTTCGGTTCGTGCCAGCTCTGCCTGGCCATTGCGCACCCGGGCCAGATACAGCCAGAGTGCGCCCTGGTGCGCGCCGGGAAGTTTGTCGAGCGCCGTGCGCATGCGCCTGGCGCCGGCTTCGAACTGCCCGTCGAGCGCCAGTTTCCGTCCCGTGTGCAGGAGCGCATGCGGTTCGCCGGCGATTGCCGCACGTTCCAGCCAGGCCTGGGCCTTGGCCGGGTCTGCGGCACCTTCGCCGACGGTATGGATCTGCGCCAGCGCCAGTTGAGCGCTGGTGTTGCCGGATTCGGCTTCCTGCTCGAGCCAGGGTTCGACCGTCTGTGTGGTGCGGAAAGGCTGGCCGCCGACGTAGCTCACGTAGATCTTTCGTTGGCTCATGGCGATCAACACACGGTAGGCGCGCAGGAAATCGGTGCCCAGGACGATGTCGCTCATCGACGTATGGTGATCGATGACGCTCAGTGGCGCGTTTTCGATGACCTCCTGGCCGATCTGGATGCGCTGGAAGCTTGCGTGCCAGCGCGTAGTAGCGTCCGCGCCCACACCGTAGACATCGTCGAGTTTCCGTACCTGCGCCGCGTCCGTGCGGAATCCCAGTTTCCTCGCCGCCAGGCGGCTGATCGAGCTGATGCCGGCGCCGGTATCGATCATGGCGCTCAGGCTTGTGCCGTTGATCTTGATCGTGAAGCGTGGATTGCGGTGCCCATCGAATCCCCAGTCGAACGGCAGGACAGATGCGGACGGGTTCCAGTAAGCGAGAAACGCATAAGCGCAGTTGACCGGCTTGAACATCCGTATTTCCTTGGTCGCCAGCGAGATTTCAAGGTCGCCCTGGAGCAGGAACGGCACGCCGATAATGGCGTCGTACGGCGTGCTGCGCGCGTGTTCGCCGATGACGCGCAGTCCGGTCTTGCCGATCCTGGAAGAGCCGATCGCGAATTCCTTGACCGTGGTTGTGTAGACCGGAGCACTGCCGCCGACGCCTTCGACCTCGCGGCCAGATTCCTGCAGGCGCAGCTTGTGGCGCACGGCCCCGGATTCCGTCAGCATGACCGCATAAGCGCCGGTATCGACCAGCATCGGCGCGGCCTGGCCGTTGATGCTGCCGGTGGTCGTCACTTGCAGTCCAGGTCCCGTGTAGCTCAGCGGCAGCGTCGCGATGGTGCGGTATTCGCAGTTGCTGTTTTCCGCATGAGCAGCAGGAACACAGGCTGCGCCTGACAGTACGAGGGCGGCGAGGCGGCGGGAAATGAACGAAGTCATCCGATCATTGTATGGTCGAAATTTCTAAAATAGCAATTCCAACTGCATGGGCAGTCCGCCTTAATTATCGTTCTCGTCCTCGCCAGTGCAATGCTGCTTGCGCGCCGCCATGGCCTGTACGCCGGCGCTGTCGCCCTGCGCCTCGTGGAATTCAAGCATCGAATTGATTGCCATGCAGCGGCGCTTCGTGCCCAGCTCGCGGTCTTCCCCCGCCTGCTTCAATACCTGTTCGGCGCTGGTCTTGCCCAAGTAGAAAGCGGCGAGCGGCGCCGGCCACTCGTCGTCCTCGCTACGCGCAAAGGCGGTGGCCAGCTCGGTGCGGCCGATTTCCGCCTGGGACGTGCGCAGGCGGGCGAGATACAGCCAGAGGGCGGCGTCGCGGTTCGACGGCAGCTTGTCCAGGGCCAGGCGCAGGCGCGGGGCGGCATCGCTGGCGCGGCCCTGGCGCAGCAGCGAGCGGCCGCTGTACAGGTTGGCGTAGGCATTGCCGCTGGCGGCCGCCTTTTCCAGCCATTTGCCGGAGGCTTGCGCGTCGCGCGCCACGCCGTCGCCGCTGCCGTACATATTGGCCAGCCGCATCTGGGCATCGCCATTGCCGGCGTCGGCTTCTTCCTGGATCCAGGATTCGAGCTTGCGGCGCTGTTCGAAAGGCTGGCCGCCGACATACGAGAAGTAGATCTTGCGCTGGCTCATCGCAATCAGCACCCGGTGCGAACGCAGGAAGTCGTCGCCGAGCAGGATGTCGACGTCGCTGCCCTGGCGGTCGATGACGCCGATGTCGGCGTTCTGGATGACTTCTTCGCCGATCTGGAAGGTCTTGAATGCCGTGTGCCAGAAGGCGACCTTGTCGTCGCCCACGCCGACGAC
>Ga0265798_10008428_pt1 | contig 13145 bp, 7 predicted proteins | sample P3T30metagenome_FD_192430 | JGI IMG/M metagenome (GOLD analysis project Ga0265798, IMG submission 192430) | Plant litter microbial communities from East Loma Ridge, Irvine, California - P3 T30 | ecosystem: Environmental > Terrestrial > Plant litter > Unclassified | place: USA: California...
AGCTGAGTTCTGAGTTCGCACGAGCCTCGGGGCGTTTGGTATGGGTACCTCGCTTCTGCGGGGCGTAACTGTTCTATGTAAGGACTCTGCGAAATTGGTAAACTCCGCAATTTGTGAGATAAGCGCGCTCGACTCGGTGGTAGGTGCTGGGTATCCACTCTGTTCCTTGACTGCGAGGCTTGCAGCGTGGTGTTTACCGCACGTGGCGCCGTACTCCGATCAAACGTCAAGCCATTGACTTGAGGCTGGAATGTCCTTCCCGCGGCTTTCGCATTCGCCGATCAACTTGTGCAGGCGCAAGCCGCGGTTACTCAAGATCTCTTCATCAAAGTCTTCACCAAGCAGGGTCCCACTGTGGATATGCGAACCAGGCGCTGAACAACGTGGTACTTCATGTGGGGGCTGCGCATGAACTGATAGCCCGTCAGATGTAAAATCTTCCGGTGGGCTGTTGATTCTGTGAATGAGGCGTCCTGCATGATGAAGGCGCAGGATGTCGTCGCCTGATGGGGTCGATGTAAGATCGTATATGCATGTGGAATTAAACATGAACCTCAATGGTGCCGTCTCTCGCTTCGCATTTTCGGGAATGTCGGATTGAAAGATGAGCGTTGTGCATAAGCTGCTGACTAGCAGGAGGCTTGCAGATGCGTGACATTATCATTGCGATAATGACGAGATGACCTACTTCGGATTATTTTGCAGTACAGGTGTAGGGATGTTCATGTCTCAACGGGCAATGTAGGTCAGAGAAGAGACTGCTTACTAACATATATCCAGGTAGCCGGTATATTTGGCCACCTCTTGAAGCCGCAAGTGCCGCGAGAAGGTGATCAATCAACATAGAGTGATTGATTCTGATGGCCCAAGTGTCGATCGACATTCTGAGTACGAAGCTCATTCGATAATGCTGATGCGGTTATCTATGACACGACTGTTCGAGCCGGCTGCATATGGCGTGGTTTTCAATGCGTCAGGTATCATTGGCGCGGTACAGTCGATCATGTTGCTTCACTCCTGTTCCTTCAGCCCGCCGTAATATCGAATAGTCTGGGGCCTTATCCTTCAGCGAAGCGACGGAGTAAGCTGCGCGTGGACCAAAACGTGTACACGTAGCCTCGCGGCATCATACGGAGAAGTTTCATGCCTCAGCCAAGCCGTAACATGCGCTGTTTACGTATTTTGGGTCGCACGCCATTGTCACTAGATATTGTGAATTTGCGATACACATGGACCGACGTACCTCGCGATGCTCTCTGAGCCCATGCAGCCAAAGTCATGAAGTAGTGGCTTGCAGCTTGGAGGCAACGCCACCCCTGCTAAAACCATATCGCAGGCTGGCTGATACAGTGTGCGCATGCGGCTTGGAGGCAATGCCAGTGGTAGAAACGCATGCAAGTCGTGCCGCAAGACTGCACCCCGCATGAGGTAAAGAAGCGGTGATCGATCATTCGGCCAGTCCCGTGCGGCACGTTGTTGCCTTGTCTCCTGGAACCAACGAGCCTACCCGTGTGGATACTGCGGCTGCCGCCACTTCCAATGAGTGGGTGTGGGGCACTCGGATGCTCTCCGGCGATAGTGCTCGGCGGGTTGGCATCGTACTGCGTCGGCAGTACGCAGCATCGATGTAAAGAGACTGAATATATCGTCATGTATCAGTACATTGACGTTGTACCGTCACACAGACGTGGGGGTGGAAATGCTCGCTTCGTAGGAAAGGTGTCATCAGGGGTGGCCAGAATTCGTGTCGCATTTCCAAGTTGCTGGATACACACTATGATATCTTAGCAAGTAGGGAGTATGCAAGACGAGTTGTACTTCTACTTCGATTTTTTGTAGAATGCGACACGAACTGTAGTCGCACCTCGGGCTTTGTCGGAGTTGGCTAACGTCGTCGATGGTGTTCAATCGCTCTTGTGAATTATTCTGCAAGCCGTGAAGACCTGTCTTTTCGAGTTGTATAGAGTATTCGGGTAACGTGAGCCGAGCACCCTTACTCGGCCATTGTGAAAGCCACACTTGGGGTGACTGGTAAGACCTCTGAGTTGGCGGATGGGGGAAGGCCATGATAGAATCTCGTAACTTACTGCCACATTTGACGTCATACAAGCGAATGAATGCGATAAATGTGAGTGATGTCTTCTGCAGCATGAGAAACCGGTCAAAGCCGTGAACCATTACTACAGACATGGTCGAGCAGCAATCACGGACTCCTCAGCTCGCACTGTATCGAACCTCGCAAGTAAGAAGTCCAAAGATGGCGTGCATGAGGGGCGTATGGTTTCGACACAACCGTACAAAAGACGTTGGCACTAGAATAAAGGGTCCATTAATGCGGCTCTGCTGCAGGTCATTTCACTGACGATCAAAAGCCGTTGTGAAACCTAGTAGAGCGCCACTGCCCCAGATGCAGGCCTTGAACTGACTGGATGTATGAAATGGCGGCATTGAGCGGCAAGAGAAGAGGGAAGAGAGAAGAGAGACGAGACTCGAGCTATGGTCTTGATGACAGAGTGAGTGTCTTGTGGAGGAAAGAGCGATGCCTCAGGTAAGAAACGCGCTAAGCCTTGTGCTCCGACATTCCGACCCCGCTGAATTGCTGCAACCTTGAGACACAATCTTTCGCCGCCACCACCACTTGCGCGCGCAAACACGCCAAGCGCTACCACACAACCTCCCGCTGGAAATGGTGTGAGCAGTCGACCTGTTCATACTCTACCCACAACACCTCCGGCCGCAACTGCCCCCGACCCTCTGATCCCGACCCCACAAATTTCGAATAAAGCAGGAGCCTTGGACGCGAACCTTCATCATGGAGGGTGCCTTTACGCACATGGGCAACCACCTGGTGTCCGACTCGGCTGCCACCATCAACGCCGGTGACGTAGACGAGGGCATTCTCGACGGCGATCTTGCACGCGGTGGTCTTTCGCGTAGGCGACGCGCAGATGACGACGAAGAGTACGATGAAGACGACCTGGAGAGCATGGCCAGCATGCCAGTCGGCGGACGCAACGGCCAGTCTGCTATGCGAGCGGAAGACGCCGAGGTGGAGCTACCAGCACACGCTTGTAGGTAATGATGGTTTGGGAGGGAATGCGAGGCATACTAATGTCCCGACTAGGCGCATACTGTGGTATTCACAACGCTGGCAGCGTTGTTAAGTGTCTCGCCTGCAGCAAGTGGTTCTGCAGCGCCCGTGGCAACTCGTCCTCCTCGCATATCATCAACCATCTTGTCCGCGCCCGTCACAAGGAAGTCCAGCTCCACCCCGCCTCCTCGCTCGGCGACACGACGCTCGAATGCTACAACTGCGGTACCAAGAACGTCTTCCTCCTCGGTTTCATCCCCGCCAAATCAGACACCGTCGTCGTCCTCCTATGTCGCCAGCCATGCGCCTCCATGCCTTCGCAAAAGGACATGAACTGGGACGTGTCGCGTTGGCAGCCGCTCATCGAGGACCGCTCCTTCCTCCCTTGGCTCGTACCTGCCCCGAGCGATCAGGAGCAACTCCGCGCCCGCCACCTCAGCCCCCAGACGATCGCGAAACTCGAAGAGCTATGGAAGGACAACGCGAATGCTACAATTGCCGATCTTGAGAAGGGTGCTGGTCAAGAGGAGGTTATTGCCAAGGTCCTGCTACGCTACGATGACGCCTTCCAATACCAGAACGTCTTTGGTCCCCTAGTCAAGATCGAGGCCGACTATGATCGCAAGCTGAAGGAGTCGCAGTCGCAGGACAACCTTGTCGTTCGCTGGGACATGGCCCTGAACAACAAGCACACGGCCAGCTTCATCCTCCCCAAGCTCGAGCTGGGCGACGTCAAGCTCGCAGTCGGCGACGAGATGCGCTTGCGCTATACAGGAGAACTCCGTCCACACTGGGAAGGCGTTGGATATGTCATCAAGATCCCAAACAACCAGTCCGACGAGGTGACGATTGAGCTGCGCACCAAGGGCGACCACAAGTCTGTCCCTACCGAGTGCACCCACAACTTCAGCGCCGACTACGTCTGGAAGGCCACTTCGTTCGACCGCATGCAACATGCCATGAAGACCTTTGCCATCGACGAGATGAGTGTTTCAGGCTACATCTTCCATCGTCTTCTCGGCCACGAGGTTGCTTCCGCGCCCATGAAGATCCAGATTCCCCGCAAGTTCAGCGTTCCAGGTCTTCCTGAATTGAACGCCAGTCAAATCAACGCTGTCAAGAGTGTTCTTCAAAAGCCACTCAGCTTGATCCAAGGTCCTCCTGGTACTGGAAAGACTGTCACCTCAGCCACCATCATCTACCATCTCTGCAAAATCAGCGGTAGCCAGGTCCTGGTTTGCGCACCTTCCAACGTCGCTGTTGACCAGCTGTGCGAACGTATTCATCTTACTGGGCTGAAGACTGTCCGTGTCACCGCTAAGTCTAGGGAGGATGTCGAATCTCCTGTCGGCTTCCTCTCCCTCCACGAGCAAGTCCGCATGAACGACACCAACGTCGAGCTCAACAAGTTGAACCAGTTGAAGAGCGATGTCGGTGAACTGTCAAGCCAAGATGAGAAGAAGTTCAAGCAGCTTACCCGAGCAGCGGAGCGCGAGATTCTGAACGCAGCCGATGTCATCTGCTGCACTTGCGTCGGTGCTGGTGATCCTCGTCTCTCCAAGATGAAGTTCCGCACCGTCCTCATCGACGAGTCGACACAGTCAGCCGAGCCAGAGTGCATGATTCCCTTGGTACTAGGATGTAAGCAGGTCGTGCTTGTTGGTGATCACCAGCAACTTGGACCTGTCATCATGAACAAGAAGGCCGCAACAGCTGGTCTCAACCAGTCTCTCTTCGAGCGTCTCGTCATTCTGGGATGCTCTCCTATTCGCCTTCAGGTTCAGTACCGTATGCATCCTTGTCTGTCCGAGTTCCCTTCGAACATGTTCTACGAGGGTTCTCTTCAGAACGGTGTCACCATGCAGGAGCGCATCCGTCGCGATGTCGACTTCCCCTGGCCCGTCGTCGACAGCCCCATGATGTTCTGGTCCAACCTCGGTGCCGAAGAAATCTCAGCCTCTGGAACATCCTACCTCAACCGTACCGAGGCTCAGAACGTCGAAAAGATTGTCACTCGCTTTTTCAAGGCTGGTGTACAACCTGGCGATATCGGTATCATCACTCCATACGAAGGTCAACGTAGTTATGTTGTCAGCTCCATGCAGGCAACAGGCAGCTTTAAGAAGGAAAACTACAAGGAAGTCGAAGTTGCCTCCGTCGACGCTTTCCAGGGTCGTGAGAAGGACTTCATCATCTTATCTTGTGTCCGTTCCAACGACCACCAGGGTATTGGTTTCTTGAGCGATCCTCGTCGTCTCAACGTCGCCTTGACCCGAGCCAAGTACGGTCTCGTCATTCTGGGTAACCCCAAGGTCCTGTCGAAGCATCCGCTATGGCACTACCTTCTTCTGCACTTTAAGGAGCGCAACTGCCTTGTTGAGGGTCCTTTGACCAACTTGCAGGTTTCGCTTCTGCAGTTCAGCCGCCCGAAGCAGACTTACCGTGGTCCCCAGCGCTACCAGATGGCCTACCAGCACGCCAATGCTATGACTTCCGGTCGACAGGCTGGCTTCAACGGCAACAAGCCCCGCCAGGAGTACAACGACAACGGCTCAATTGTCGGCTACATCCCAGATGACGTCTCTTCGGTCCACTCTTCTGCTCTTGGTGGTGTCGGTGTCCCCTCCAACTACCCTCCCATGTTCTCCAACTTCCAGGAGTCATGGCCTCTTCCTGGTCGCCCCAACGGTAAGGGCAAGAACGGCGCGCCTGCAAGCGTTGCTGGTGAGTCGGTCGCCGCTAGCGAGCTTACCGATACTCGCAGCGATGCACCGGGCGGTATCAGCCTGTCTGGCCTGAGCTTGAACGACTACAACAAGCCGACCTCCCTCAGTCAGTCTGACCGTCTCAACCGCTACGTAGAGACTACCCGCCAGGGTCCCAACGTTGGCACTGGCTTCGGTGCTGGTCGCGGTCTACGTAGTGGACTTGGTGGCTTTGAGGACGACGATGCTCGTAGCGTTTCTACGGCTTTTGCCAGTCAGATAGGCACTGGCAACAACGGATACGACTGATCTCTTGTCTTATGATACCGTAGGAGTTATTCCTACTGGGTACGTACCACGTTTTGGCTGCGAGCCTCTCTTCCACCCAACGGGGCAAGATGCTTCACAAGGGGTCGCCCGACCCACAGTGCGCTCCGTCGGCAGGACCAAAGAAGGCGATCGCCAGTGCGTTAGCACAGATATCGATATTGGATCAGATTCGCCCTGCAACCTGGCTTGCCGTCTTACCTGCAGGTGCTATGTTGCATACGTCTGCGCCAACACTCGGCCTTAAGCCGATATCTGTGCCAGCAAAACATCGTACTTCAACGTCGGCCCGGCAGAGGTGTACAGAAGATGCAAAGCAGGATGAGGATTCCGGTCGCAGTGCAGAGGTCTTTGTGGACTATATCGGAGAAGTAGCATTCGATTCTTCACACTCCTTATTGCCCTCAGGGGCTTATCACGATGCTTGCATGTAGAAAAAGGGAGAAAACCATACTACAATCGTTGCTAGAGAATAGAAAACATTGCTTTACTACACCTCAGTACCTGAGCTAAATGATGACTAATGTTGGAGATCGATGATTGACATCAATTCAGATTACCCTGCTTATCAAATGAAGCTATGGATATCGAGCAAGAATTTCGTGGGCTGTCTTTGACAGTCCAAACGCAATACTTGACTATTCATATGAGATCTCAGTAATAGCCGTATCCGCCATTTCCACCATGACCACCATAGTCACCATAACCACCATAACCACCATACGCTCCATAATCGTTGTACCCGTCATACCCTCCACCATAGTCATCATATCCCCCGTAGCCATACCCTTCATACCCCCCATATCCGCCGTGGAAGTCGTCATACCCACCATACCCACCCATGCCACCACCAGTGAAGTCATCATAGCCCCCATACCAATTATACAAATCACCGTGAAAAGCACCTTGCTGATACATGTTGTCGTATCCATAATCGGCACCCTCTTGATATCCATCGTACATTTCATCATAGTTCCCTTTCCTGAAGCCGTATTGTCCACCTTGGACGTAGCCGCGGCCGTACCTAGTAAAACGTACAAGTCAGCATGGCGAGAAACAATGCGAAAGAAGAATCGAGTGCACTCACCCAGCCGCCCTTCCGCCCATATGGTTCTCATAAGCCGCGTGAGCATAACCCATTTGACCGGCTTCGTCGTAGGTCGGCTGCCGTCCGCCGCGACGACCATGGTTTGGTGTGTCGATGTGGCCAGAAGAGTAGTCGTGGGTTCCATCGTCGTGTGTTGTGTGACTCATTACATAGTCGCGGGGGTCGTTCGGGTCGTAGCCTGCGAAGGGGTCGGGGTGGTCTTCTGTGCGGCGGGATCTGCGAGAGCTCTTTCGAGCCATGGTTGGTTTTTATGTTATTGGGGTTGTCAGGAGTAGCTATGAGAACGCGGTTTAGAGAAGATTGCTTTAGAAATAGAAAGAGAGTATGTACTCGAGTCTTTACGCAAACTTATATATGCATGGCTACGATGAGAATGCTCCTTGAATGACGAGGTTACTCTGTTGAAGAGGAATTGATACAGCGGTCTGCCAGCGTACAAGAATTGATGCGTTGACGATGCCGCGCTCGCTGTACGATGCGCACTCATACCGAGCGGAAATATTGAGCAGACAAACTCATAGTGCTCGTCGCCAGCTGAGGCCACTGACGCACTCGCTGAGCAGAGTTCTGTGAAGCACATACGTTGCTGCCATCTGTTCGCAATGGCCGACACACCAAATCGACTTGAATGCAGAACACTCCAATTATTTATTGTCACAACCGCCTCACCCGACCAGATGCTCATCGAAGTCCTTCGCCACCGCAGCAGTACCCATACGCGGCTCGCTCGTCTACTCTTGAAGCCTCACCATTGTTCAAACCATCCACACATGTCGTCTCCATAAGTATCCATCAATATGGAGACCTCACCTCACCATCGAGCAACGATTACCCAGCCAACAAGCGAGCTTGCCGCAAACCAACGCGCGTCGCCATGGGCCTGTATCCTGCTATCCTCGAGGACCCCACGCAACCGTTGCAGCAAGGAAAGCGGGCATGCCCGACGGCCTGATCACCCAAAGGAAACTAATCCCGAGTCGCGTAGAAATTTGAGACGCTTGATCCCACGCGTGGTTGCCGCAAAGATATCCATGTCCCGTTCGTGCATGGCGGGTCCCTATACGGTCCGATAATAAAGGCCCGACGCGGCTGATCTGTGCTGGCGATCGCGATCGTGGAGGAGCGGTACATGTGACTGTAGGAATACTGCGATCGAAGATTGCTGATTGATTTGTGTTGGGCTGTGGTTGGGTTTCTTAACTGTAGTTGTAAGCAAGGCTGTTAGTGCTGGTCAGGTTACTTTGACAACCTCCACCTGGTGGATGAGGTACCTTGTCGGTTGCTCCCAATTCTTGGGTCAACATCCCACGCTGACGTCCTCGACGCCTGTCTTTTCATAATCCATGACGGAACAGTCTCCTGCGTGAGTTCATGCTATTGATGGGAGACCTGGCGCAGTTGCATATTGCAGGTTTCCCCGCCATGCCATGCCTAGACGAGAAAGGTTTCCGTGCATGTACAGTAGTACTTGACCACATCTAGGATGGAGTCTTGAGCAGGCTCCGTATATCTTTTTCATCCAATCCTTGCACCATTGATGAGAAGCCAGCGGTGAAGTGGCCCGCGCCAACCTAAGAAAACAACGGTGTTCCGTGATTGTACTTGTCCGCCTCTTGATGTCAACAATGACGCATAGGTACAGGTGAGGATGACGATGCAACATGAACTTAACCTTCTGGATCCATCGTTGCATAAGTTGACTACGCACTGTGAGCCGACGGGTTGGTAAGACGAGAAGTCGGTGAGAAGATCTGACCACACCCTCCGCAAAAGCCCACACGGCATTGCGGGGTCGCAGATGATGCGGCTCTCAAGTGGGGTTGTGGAAGATACTTGTTGATGTGCGCACTGCATTTCCGTGGTCGTTATGATGTGGAGAAAGTTCAGCTGTGAGGCGGCTCAAGGGAGACTCCCGATGCATCGTCAGGATGATTTCGAGATTGTGTGGAGCGCCGCATCATCGAAGTGTATGTCCGGACCATCGCGATGGTAAGATTGTTGATGTTTACATGCTCTTGCATCTTGAGGTATCCTTCACCCAAAGGAGCAGCGGAGAGCGGAGGGAGTCTAACTGCATGAGGCCTAATCATGTTCACGCATCCCAGATCCCAGCGCGACCGCCGCTGACGTAGTTTCTTTCAATCGTCATCTTGACTTTTCGATCCCCAGCGCCTTCCACATGCGAAATGATTGGCGTTCCTGAAACACATCCCCATCGTTCCTGGACGTTCCTGAATTACGTTCGACTTACAAATCGCGCTGGCTGTGGAGTAAGAAGTGGACCTGACTCTCTGCTACAATCGAATCGACATTTTCCAGACGAGGGTCCGACGACGACCCGATTCCTGGGCCTTCGATTCGTGTGTCGTCATGTCACACTAGCTACGGTTCGAACCAAATTTCCCAAGATTATGGCGTGAGAGGCGCAATGGGAGAGTAAGCGGTGAAAGAGCGGCAAACGTACGGCCACGTGCGTCAACGTCGGCATGCTAATAACTGACAGAGTTCAGCGAGTCGACTTGGGCAGCGTACGCTAATGGCTTTCGCGCCTCGTGAAGTGGAGGCAGTGTCGATTCGAAATACCTATCGTGTGCCGTCTTGTGGAGTTTGAAAAATACCACCGGTTACTCATCATTACCTGGACATGCACGCACTACTGCACCAATCATGCTCTAACTCATTGTATAGTAACCGAGCCCAAGGTATTGGACGATAGAGCGACTTGCGACAAATGACGAGTAGCAGGCGCGGCTCTAATCTACCCTGGAGTACGAGCGATTGGCTCGAATGCAACTACTGCAATGTCGACTCAAGATAGACGAACAAGCGATTAGTATCTTCAAAATGATTTCCCTGATCTTCATGAGCGCACGCACGTGATCTGCAATCATCTCGGCGGTCCACGAGTAAGAGGCTGCAATCGCACCACTTCCTCCATCTCGAGGTTTCCCTGGCTCTCCCAGCATATACACGCGTCTCTCTCTGCATCACTCTCATCATCACGCGTCATCAGGGTGCCACGACCTTTGCGCACCACATATCTACTGACAACAGCATCGATGCCCGGGAGCTCACAAACAACCGATGCCGAATCCCTGCATAACTCTTGACCCACACACATGGCATTTACTCGGCATCTTAGATCCGTGAAGGAAGGTGCACGGGGCACAAGTCTACCACACCACACCAACCAACGGCTTTCGTATCAAAAGACGCAGGGAAGCCGGTCCCAAAACGAAATAACACGGCGATAAGAAAGACCCTGTTTTTCTGTGGCATTCCTGTGCGATCTTGAGCGGGCTGTGCAAAAATAGCATGTGCTGGCAAACTAAACGCAGTCCAACTTTCATCTCTAGTGCAGCTTGCGTTGGGTAGATGTGGGTTTAGGACAACAAAGAGAAGGATGTTACCAGCACATTTGTTGTACGGCAAGGCCCTAATCTCAACAACACAAACAATATGCGCAACACATGCATATTCCCGCAAAAACAACCGCCCATGCGCAACATACAACACATCAATCACGGTTCCCCTCGAAAGCATCACGTCCAAACCCCTTCCGGGCCAAGATCACCCACCCGGCACACTTCACCCCAAGCAGCAATCCACCATGAAGATCCTTCACAGCACTGCGGGGCACCTTGCGCTTGGCGAATCTCACATCCCCCATCACCCATTCAGAATAGAAGGATGATCTTTAGTTGGGCCATCTTCCTTTGTTCGCAAACACACGCAGGTTTACGCGAACGGCCTGCGGCGACCAACGCCAATGTCGTCGCCGAATGATCAACATGAACAGCGATATCTCAGCTGATATATGGCCATGTGTTGGCGATGATCAAAACATTTGGTCAACGGGCCGTCTAAACCTGCTTTTCGACTATCCCTTTCCCTTGGTTTTTTGAAATCACGATTGACCCGAAGATTTGGTGGTAAGTGCCGCTGGATGCGAAGCGAGAGTGCAACTGCAACCACAGCGGTAGCAGACCTTGGTCACATAGTGGTAGCCCATGATTAAACCTGCCAGTGCAAAGCTGGATTGGATGCCTCCCGCAGATTAGGAAATTTCCAAACTGCAAAGAAAGAATCAGGGTCCGCTCGCACGGGTTAGTGGACGCTACGATGCGTTGGCTTGCAACCTTAGTAACTATGGAGTGATGTGGGGAATATTCTGCATTCTCATTGCCGTGGTTGATTACATTAGGAAAGTGCAGGGAATCACGTTAGCGGTGGTAACAGCGACTCAGTACACGTCTGTACACATGTCCGCTGGTTTCGGCGGCTAGCAGCTGATCGCGTGTTTCAGAGAGGCGAATGTGGCCGGCGCGCGCTGGCATGCTGGGTAAAAGGATACGGGGTGGGCAAGTGGAGGGGCGTGATTTTTTAATGGGGGCGAAAGAATGGGGAAGGGAGGACATGAGTCGGGTAGGTCGGCATGCTCGGGTTCTACCTATCTGGATATGGCGGAGAGGGAGGGAGGGTGGAGGTGGCAGTGTTTGTTGGGTGAGATTTGTGAGATTGTAGATCGAGGCATTGTTGGCATGCATCACGGAGGCGAAAAAAATGATATGATGAATGGGATAGAGTTGAATTGTCATTGCTAGCTACATGAGGAAACAAAAGAAGACCCGTCATCTGCCCAGCTCGACACCAACTGGTGGAGCGCTTACAGCGAAGCTATGGACAGGCGAGATGCATGCATGCGGTACGTTTGTATACTCCGAGGGTGAGAAACGCATAGTTGGGTATTTGAGAAAAAGCGATCGGGTTGCCACGCTCCAGCACTTGGAGTGTGTGGTTGAAGAAGAAGAAGAATGTTGCGAGTCCGTGTTTGCTAGAACGAGCCGTTCCATCCGTTCTCCGTCTATTGTTTGTGTACGATTCGTGTGCTGGGTTTTTTGTTTGTTTGTAATGGTGATGAGGATGATGAACGCCGTTGATGCTCCGTGCCGTAGGTGATATAACTCCGAAATTGCTCGACAAATAGAAAGGCGTAGAGCGGCTAGTTGTTTCGGTGCCGTGTCCGAGTGCCAGTGCTTGAGTGGTGGTGTGTTTGCTTTTGCTGGTGGCGAGATAGTCAATGGCCACCAACGGAGGTTGCACGGCCAGGAGAGTACTCTCCCCTTCGACGAGCCTCCTCGCGGATGTACTTCTCAACGTGCTGGTCGGCTTCGGCACGGCTCACACCAGCGGTAAGGTAGCCGCCGGCGTCTTCTTCGAGTTCCAAGGGAGTGACTACCCCAGGGCTGGCGAGTGGCTCCAGACGTGGGCTGGTTGGCTTCGGTCCAAAGCCCCTGTGCTGACGGCTCGTGTTGGCGAGGAGTTGTTGCTGGTAGAGGTACATTTGTCTCTGAACCTCGTACTGCCTGTTGGATGATCGAGGCGAAGCGGGCGAGTTGGGGCTGTCAGGACCAGCAGTAGGCGTGTTTGCATGACTTGAGCCTTGGGATGAAGCGTAGTTTGCTGGGTGGAAGCGGGGCAGAGAAGGAAGCCTCAGGTGTGCAGCAGGGCCGGTGTTGCTGGATTGCCGTGGGTTCATGGCTGGGCGACGTCGAGCCTGGGAAGGGATGTCGAGAGGCTGTGATCTGGGCGAGAGAGGCGAGCTGATGGCAGGCATGCTGCGGTCGGCAGTTCGAGAAGACATGTTCTGGTGTGAGGTATCGGATCTGAAGATGACTCGCGAAAGGGAAGGCGACGTTGGCGGAGATCGCATATGACGAGTGGCGAGTATATCTCGCGTTCACCTGGAGGAAGGAAGGGTGCGGCTCCGGTGAGTTGTTATATCAACTTCTCCTGAATGACAGCGAGGAGAGGGATAATCGAAAGATGGAGTACCGTGCTTGCAGGCAGCAAAGCACAGAGCAGCGGCGGTGTCTAATATATCTAGCAGCGGGAGGGTCCAGCAGAGGCTTGG
>Ga0265798_10008429_pt1 | contig 13145 bp, 11 predicted proteins | sample P3T30metagenome_FD_192430 | JGI IMG/M metagenome (GOLD analysis project Ga0265798, IMG submission 192430) | Plant litter microbial communities from East Loma Ridge, Irvine, California - P3 T30 | ecosystem: Environmental > Terrestrial > Plant litter > Unclassified | place: USA: California...
CTCTCGTCGCCGCGCCGGCTCACCGCCTCGGCCCCCGCTTGACGCACCACAATTCGATCTGCAGCTCGGGCCAGTCGCCCGACAGATGCAGGCCGAGCGCGGGCGAGGTCGCGAGCGCCGCGAAGTCAGGCGATTGTCGGTCGAGCTCGAAATAGGCGTAGCCCGGCAGCGTGCGGATCTGCGGGGGCGCGGTCGGCACGTGACGCAGGGGGACGCCGGCCAGCGCGGACTCGACGATCTGCTGCATCTTGCCGACCGGACCGATCTTGGCGGTCGCAGGGAAACGCGTGCGAACGTCTTCCAGCGGCATCCGTGCGCTCACCGCGATGTAGAGGAAGCCCGATACGTAGGGCGCGGGGTCCGTGATGCGCGACGTGTACGCACCGGGGCCCGCCTGTTCGAGTGGCAGCTGGAAGGCGGCACGGTCGAAGATTGCGGACAAGGCGGCCTGGATCGACTCCACCACCGGCTCGAAACTGTCCGCGAGCCGCTCGTGATCGTAACTCGGGAACGTTGGCGGACGCCGGTCGACATGCGTCAGCGTGGTGATCTCGCCCGCCATGCCCAGCAACATTTCGTACAGCCGTTCCGGGTGCACCATCGGCAGCGCGGTAAGATGCGCCAGTTGCGCGTGCCAGCGGTTGAGCGTCTGCAGCAGGAGGAAGTTGACGAAGGTCTCGGCTCCGCCCTCGGTCGCCTCCACCGCGCGCAGTGCCAGTTCGTCGATACGTTGCGCGGCGCGGCCGAGAATATCGCGCAGCATCGCCGACACGCGGTCGCTTGCGCGTATGTCGAGCACCGGCGGGACATAGCGCGCGTCGAACTGCACCGCACCGTTGACGATCTCGCGTACCCGCGCCAGCCCCAGGATCACGCGTCCATAGGTCTGGTCGCGGGAAACGCCGAAGCTGAGGTTGGGTCGAGCGAGTTCGACCGCCTCGGCGCTGCGATCTTCGGAGAACGTGTCGATCACCTCGTCCTCCACCACCACGAACCGAGTCGTGTGCGCGGCGGGATGCGCGTCGTTGCGAAACGCGACCGCACCGGGCTGGTTCGCGGGCAAGGTGAGGAAGACGATCGCGTCGCGCGCATCGGCCGGCATGTCCATCGGGGCTGGCGGCGGCAGATCGTCGGGAATCGCTAAATACGTTCCATCGGGCATCACGCCGCGCAGACGTTCGATCGCGAACTTGCCCAGTCCGGCGAGCTCGCGGTCGATCACCAGCTCGGTCACGCCCCAGCGGTACGGTCCGGCATTGCGTCCCTGCGCGGCGATCGCCGCGTCCAGATGCCGATCCTGCTGCTGAAAATGCTGCTGGCGCAGGAACAGGCCCTCACGCCATGCGACCCGGCTGCGGCTTACCATGACTGCGACCTGCGGGCGTCGTCGGGCGGAACGTCGAGGGGCGAAACGATGGACATGGCCACCGTCTTGCGGCGTTCCGGTTTCAACGCCGTGTCGAGGACTGCACGGCGGGTTACGGTTGAAACATGACGCCGTCCCGCCCGTCTGGACGTTCATCTGCCAGTAAGGTTTAAAGTTCGACTACGTAGGTATTGTAAGAATGTGCTTAGCAATTCAGTATCAAGTCTATGCTGATGTTTGTGACATTTTTCTTACGGTAATAACAAGGCGCTCGCTTAAAAAGAGCGTCGAGCTGTCGGAGCGGTACCGCATGTCGTTTATCGAAGCGATTTCTACGAATAATTCGTTTCATTCCGCGCGTGTTTTGGTCGTCGATGACGAAGATTCAATGCGACGCTCAGTGGTCAATTATTTGAACGAGCATAACCTCCGTGCGTCTGCCGTTCCCGGTCGCCAGGGGCTGTTCCATACCCTCGCGGTGCGCGAACCCGACCTGATCGTCATGGATATTCATCTTGGCGAAGAGGATGGCCTGGATCTCCTGCGTGAGATTCGCGGCAAGAGTGTCGTGCCGGTTATTCTGATGACAGGGCATTTGCGCGATGAGATCGACCGGGTCGTGGGCCTGGAGCTGGGTGCCGACGATTATCTGCTGAAGCCATTCGACATGCGCGAGCTGCTTGCCCGGATTCGTTCGAACCTCCGCCGCCGAACGATGGATCGCAGTGCGCCTGCGCGGCATGCCGAGCTCGATTACGCGTTCGCAGGCTGGCGTTTCGAACAGCGGACGCGGCGGCTGATCAGCCCGACGGGCGAGACGGTCACGCTTACCAAGAATGAATTTGCGCTGCTCAGCGCTTTTGTCACTGCGCCTCGCCGGCCGCTCAGCCGCGAGCATTTGTTGCAGGCGACCCGTCTGCACGAGGACGTGTTCGATCGTAGCATCGACGTCCAGATTCTGCGTCTGCGTCGCAAGCTGGAGATCGATCCGCGTTCGCCCAGACTGATCAGGACCGAGCGCGGCCTCGGCTATCTTCTCGACGCCGATGTAACGATCCACTGAGCGCCGTGAAATCCGTGCATGCTCGAGCACGCCGACACGTGGACGAGCGGGCACGATGTGCTGCGCCGCCGCCGCCCATGGCGTCACATAGGGTCCAGGCGCGATTGCCGCCGGTAGAACCAAGTAGACCGACTTGATGGCAACACATTTGCCGAGCGAGGCAGGTCCGGCAATCATCTTGCTGGGCTTGGCTGTTGCGATGGCCGTGGTCTGGTGCCTCCACCGGCGGGCACATGACCGTCGTTTGCGTCTGGAAGCGATGCACTCGGCCGTATTCACGCTGTTGCTGGACGGGCCGTCATCGGAGCTCGGTCTGCGGATCGAGGATGCGCTTGCCGACCTTGGCTCGATCATCGGTGTGGATCAGGTATGGCTTCTGGTCGGTGGGGATGCCGATGTCGACGCATTCTACGGCTGGTCCGCAGACGGGTCTCACCAGGCTCTCACTCAGCAGGACGCGGAGGCGCGAACCGCCAGGATCGTTGATCGCTTTCCTTGGGACGAAAATACGATCCTGGTCGAACCGGGCGCGCGGTCGGTAGCCTCCTGGAACCAGGTCATGACCCGACAGCGCGGCACTTGGGCGACGACATTGATGATGCGCTCGCGAGAGCATCAGGACCTTGTGCTGCTGTGCTTGACCGCGCGCAATCGATGGGTCGTCTATCCCGAGACGATCCACGGGCTCGCCTCCGCGCTGCAGACCGCGTTGCAACTCGAGCAGCGTCACCGGCTGGAGACCGAACGGCTGGTCATCGACCAGAAAATGGCGCTCGGTCGTCGAATGGAGGCGATCGGCGCACTGGCCAGCGGGCTCTCGCATAACCTCAACAATATTCTGACCGCGATCGACGGGTTTCGCGCGACCGCCGCGTTGCACGTGCCAGCGAACGGCGTGGTATCCGCCAACCTCGTTGAGATCGGGCAGGCGGTAAAACGCGCGAGCGGCCTTGTGTCGGACGTGCTTCATTTCGGCCGCCGGGTCGAAGGGCCGGCGGAGACGGTTTCACTGGCCGCACTGCTTGCCGAAACGCACAAACTCGTCACGGCGGCTTTGCCGAGCGGCGTGACGCTGGACTGGCAAACTGCCGATGAGCCAATGCACGTCGAGGGCGACTTCGGGCAGTTGCAACAGGTACTGCTCAACCTGTGCAGCAACGCCGACAACGCCATGGCGGGCGGCGGCGCGATCGCCTGTGTGTCGACGTTTCGTTTGCTCGACGATCCGATAAAGTTGAGCCACAACGTGCTGCGCCGAGGACGCTACGCGACCATCGCGGTGTCCGACGAAGGGCGCGGGATCCCGGCCCAAGCGATCCCGCACATCTTCGATGCCTTCTATACCACGCGGCAGGGCGGAACAGGCCTGGGTCTGTCGACGGCCCGCGAGATCATCGAGGCAGCTGGCGGCGCGATCGACATCGACAGTATCGTCGGCGTCGGCAGCCGTTTCACGGTCTGGATCCCGCTGGCTGCGGACGGCGACGCTCCGCTGGCGGGCGACGTCAACAGGGGTACGGGCGAAACGGTGCTGATCGTGAACACAGACGGGCAACGGCTGTCCAACGACGAGGAATTGTTCGCCGCGCTGGGCTATGAGCCGATCGGCATCACCAGTCCCGAGACGCTCGACGCTATCGAGGGGGACATCGACGTTGCGGTCGTAGCAAGCTTCGATCCGCGGTTGGCGGATGAACTTGCCGCGCGTCTGCGGATCGCGGGCATTACGGCACCCTTGCTCGTCGCGGTGCCGCAACCCGAGTTTCTTGGGCAGGTGGTACAGGGGGGAGCGGTTGTCCGTTACCCATTCCAGCCCGCCAACCTTGCCCATGCGCTTGCCCTGAGCCTGGTTCCAAACACCCCCGAAGGTCCTTCGACCCACCCGCGGGTGTCGTCGAATGTGACAATCGTAGCATAGAACGCCCGATCTGAAATCCGGGTGAAGCCCGGCAGCCGCATCTCTTGCGCAGGCGGCACCGGCATGGTGCCCGCAGCAACCGGCGAGGCCAAACATGCTGATGGACAAGAGCGGACAGCGCTTCATCCGCGAAAACCGGAAACCACGCGTCCACATCGAATATGAGGTGGAGACCTACGGGTCCCGACAGAAGATCGAACTGCCTTTCGTGATGGGCGTAATGTCGGATCTGTCGGGCAAGAGCGACGTTGAGAAGAAGCCCTTCGAACAGCGCGACTTCCTCGAGTTCGACATGGACAATTTCGAGGAGCGGATGGACTCGATCGCCCCCCGTGCCGCGTTTGCGGTGGAGAACAGCCTGACCGGTGAAGGCCGGCTTGGCGTCGACATCACGTTCAGGACGCTCGAGGATTTTTCGCCCGGCAGGATCGCGCGCACCGTTCCAGCGCTCGCCAAGCTGTTGGAAGCACGCGAGCAACTCAACGACCTCATGCTGTACATGGACGGCAAGGCGGGTGCGCAGGACCTGCTCGACCGTGTGCTGAAGGATCCTGCGCTGATGCAGGCGCTTGCTGAAGAGCGTGCACGAGAGGATGCGGCCGCAGCATCCGACGCCGTGTCCGCCATCGACCCCGACGGCACCGAGAAGTGACCGCGAACTCGCAAACTGGAGACAGGTGATGGCCGAACAGATGGTGCAGGACCACGCGTTGCAGCCGACCGTGCAGGACGCCGTGGTCGACGATTTTACCGCGTTGCTGCAACGCGAATTCAAGTCCGGCTCGGACGCCAAGCAGGCGCGGATCGAGCAGGCGGTCAAGACGATGGCGCAACAGGCGCTGGCGGATACCGCGGTGATCGGCGAGGACGTCTACCTCACGGTCGACGCGCTGAAGGCGGCAATCGATCGGAAACTTACCGCGCAGATCAACCTGATCCTGCACCATCCCGATTTTCAGGCGCTCGAATCGGCGTGGCGCGGACTCTGGTATCTGGTTGGCAACACGTCGACCGGGCGCGATCTCAAGATCCGCGTGCTCAACATCTCGAAGGAAGAGACGCGGCGGCAGTTGCGGCAATATCGCGACGCTGCCTGGGATCAGAGCCCGTTGTTCAAGAAGCTGTACGAGCAGGAGTTCGGACAGCTTGGCGGCCAGCCCTACGGTGCGGTGATCTGCGACTACCAGTTCGATCACTACGGCCCGGACCTGGAAGTGATGAAGGGCCTGAGCAAGATCGGCGCCGCGGCGCACGCCCCGTTCATCGCCGCGGCGGCCCCGCAGTTGATCGGCATGGACAGCTGGCGACAACTCGCCAATCCACGCGACATCGCCAAGCAGTTCGATGCGACGGATTACATGGCGTGGCGATCGTTCCGCGCCTCGCATGACAGCCGCTATCTCGCGCTGACCCTGCCACGGTTCCTCGGTCGCCCGTTGTACGGTGCCTTGACCGAACCGGTCGCCGATTTCTCGTTCGAGGAAGAGGTCGATGGCAACCACGATAATTACCTCTGGCTCAACGCGTCCTATGCGTTGGGGGTAAGGATCACCGAGGCGTTCAAGACCTATGGCTGGTGCACCCGCATCCGCGGCGTGGAATCCGGCGGCACGGTCGAGGATCTGCCGGTATCGCTGTTCCCGACCGACGAGGGCGGCGTCGATGTCAAATGCCCGACCGAGATCGCGATCTCGGACCGTCGTGAGGCCGAGCTGTCCAAGGCGGGGCTGATGGCGCTGATCCACCGCAAGAACACCGACCACGCGACCTTCATCGGCGCGCAGACGGTGCACGAGCCCAAGGCCTACGAAGATCCGGACGCCACCGCCAATGCAAACCTGTCAGCGCGGCTTCCGTACATCTTCGCCAGCTGCCGCTTCGGCCATTACCTGAAATGCATGGTCCGCGACTGGATTGGCGGCACCCGCGAGGCACCGCAGCTCGAACGCGACCTGCAGAGCTGGATCATGCAGTATGTCGATCTGCAGCCCGAGCATTCGAACGAGAACACCAAGGCCAGGAAGCCGCTCAAGCAGGCTAACGTCCAGGTGCTGCCGGACCCGGAGAACCCGGGCTATTACCGCGGCATCTTCCAGATGGTGCCGCACTACCAGCTGGAAGGCATGGACGTGACGCTGAGCATGGTCTCGCGCCTCCCCAAGTCGAACTGATCCACAACGTCCTGTTTCCGTTTTTTACTGTCTAGGAGATCATCATGGCCGTCGAAATGTTCCTCGATCTCGATGCGTGCAAAGGCGAATCGATTGCGAATGGTCACGAGAACCAGGTCGACATCCTCGCCTGGAACTGGGGTGTCGCCAACCAGGGCTCCGGCCATCTGGGCGGCGGCTCCGGCACCGGCAAGGCGAGCTTCCACGATCTGACGATCACCAAATACGTCGACAAGGCGACCAGCACGATCCTCGAGAACTGCGCCAAGGGCAAGCATTTCACCAAGGCGACGCTGTTCTGCCGCAAGGTCGGTGGCGACGCGCCGCTTGAATATCTGGAGATCGAGATGGACCAGGTGTTCGTATCCGGTGTCCAGCATGGCGGCAGCCTCGGCGACGAGCTGACCACCGAGACGGTCACGCTCAACTTCGAGAAGGTGAACGTCAAGTACAAGCCGCAGTCCGCCACCGGCGGTTCGGCTGGTGACATTCCCTTCAAATGGGACATCCGCAAGAATCAGGCCGCCTGATCCCCGCCATGGATACGTTCGCCGCCGGGGCTTGGGCCCTGCGGCGACCACGACGTTTTGATCAGCGGAGCCGAGGAATGTCGATCTTCTCATCGAATACGACCTATCCGCTGGTCGTGTTTCGCGGCACGACGGCGACGCTGCTCCGGGCCGGCGGCGGCACGGCACCGCCCGGCTTGCAGGCGGAGGATGTCGTCTACACGGCAGAGCTCGACCGTGCATCGTACAAGCTGGTCGTGCGGTCGCCTCTTCTTCACACCGAAATCCTGCTCGCGGTAGGGCGTCAGATGTCGACCAGGATCGCGCCCGAATTCGCCGCCGAATTCAAGCGGACCGGTACGCTGAGCGCCAACAGCCCGATCCTCAAAAAGGCGGCCAGCGATGTGCCGTTGTGGGTACAGCAGGCGGGACAGGGCCAGAAGGCCGGCCTGCGACGCTGGCGCAAGGCGAAGGTCGAAAACGCGCTCACTTGCGCCAAGTGCGTGATGGGGCTGGTATCGTCCGGCGCGGGACTGGCCAGTGCCGCCGCATCGTTCGGCGTGACGTCCATTCCCGCCATATTCGGCGCATGGTCGGCGGTCGCGACCACGATCGGCGCGCTCGCCGGCGCGTGGCGAGACGTCCAGACGTCCGAGGCGAACGTCATGCGCCACGTGCGCAAGATGGGCGAGGCGTATGGCAGCCAGTTGCACGGCGCTCAGTCGAACCGCGGCGTGGCGAAGAAAGCTGCGCTCGGCGGGAAGGCCGTTGCAAACATCATGGCCACCAACCTGAAGCTGAACCAGCTTCCCTTCGCCAACGGACGATCGCTGGGGCCATCGGTATCGGGCTTTCAGAGTGCGATCGCCGAATATGAGGTCAAACTGTCGCACCTCGTCAAGGAGGCGAACGCACTCACCGCGATCCTCATGGACCTTCTGGACGTCGACGAGGAGCTCGCGATGTCGACCGACCCCAACGACAGGGCAAAGCTTGCGACCAACGAGGCGCTCGCCGTGCGGATCATCGGCGACGAGCGCGGTACGGCCGGCGTCTCGCGCAAGCGAGACGGATTTCGCGGCCAGGTGTCGATCCTCTGGCTGAAGACCTATTACGATGTCGGGCGCGTGATCGCACAGAAGATGCGGACGCAGGTCCAGCAGTTTCAGCGCGAAACCACGATGAACCGGTTGGATGCGGCCGAGCAGGGCGGCGCACTCGTCTTCGGAGTCGGCATGTGGTTCGCGGGCCAGACCGAAGCATTGACGAGTGGATCGCTGATGGGGTTCGCCAGCAAGGTCGGTATCGTCACGGACAGCGAGGTCCCGAACGTGACGGGCATCATCGGTGTTGCCACCACCCTCAACGAATGGCGCGCCTCGGCCGGCGGTGTGATCAACGCGCTGCGGCACAACTATCCTGAGGAAGCGAAGTCTTCGATCTCGGAGGATTGCAAGGTCGAGTATCTCGCGACGTCGAAGGAATTCGGCCTGGGCGCGCTGGACGCCTACAGCGCGGTGAAGGGTGCGGTTGCGGCATGATCGCGCCGCTGAAAGGCCTCGCATGACGCGTTCGACCCTGGCTGGCCCCGAGATCGAGGCTGTTGTCCGCGCCGGCGACCTGTCCGGCGCGGTGGCCGCGTTGGCGTCGCGTCTGCGCGCCGCACCCGGCGATCGCGATACCCGCATGGTCCTGTTCCAGGTCCTCTGCGTCGGCGCGGACTGGGACCGCGCACAGGCGCAGCTCTGCGTGCTGGGCGGTCAATCTCCCGATCTACAGGTGCTCGCACGCGCTTATGCGCAGGCGATCGAGGCGATGAAGGCGCGCGACGGCGAGATCGCGGAAGCCGATTTCACCGACGCGCCGGATACGCCGGGCGAGGTTGACGGCCAGCGGTTCGATTTCCTGTTCGACGGCGACACGCGGTTCGGCCCGAATCTCGAGGCGGTCGTCGGTGGTACGAGGAGGCTGATCCCGTTCGCGACCATCCTCTCGATCGACACCGAGGGCCCCGTCGACCTGCGCGACCTGGTCTGGTTGCCCGCGCAGATCCGGTTGCGCGACGGCAGCGGGCTCGCCGCGCTCCTGCCCGTGACCTACCCCGGCACCGCCGCCGAAGCGGATACCATGCTGCGGCTGGCTCGACGCACCGAATGGCGCGAACATGGCGGCGGCATCCACGGGGTCGGCCAGCGGATCTGGACGACCTCAACCGGGCATGACGTGCCGATCCTCGAGTTTCGCCACCTTAGCTTCGAGAACACCGCATGAGTGGTCCGCAACCGACGCTGTTCGACAAGCTGGTGGGCGATCTCGCGCTCGACGGGCTACGCGACGATTCCGACGTCGAGAATCTCGACCGCGCGCTCCGGCATTATGCCGTGCCGCGGCTTGATCGGTTCGGTGACAAGGCGTTGCGGGCGACACTGCTGCGCGAGCTGAACTGGTTGCTGAACACCACCAATCTGGCCGCCGTCGCCGACCTTTCCGCATATCCCGAAGTCGCGCTGTCGACGCTCAACTACGGCCTCGGCGATCTGACCGGCAAGATGCTCTACCGCCAGGAACTGCAGCAGCGCGCGCGCGACATGCGCGAGGCGATCGGCCGGTTCGAGCCGCGGATCGATTATGGCAGCCTGGACGTCGAGGTCGACGTCGATCCGGATCGTCCCAACAGCGTCGGCTTCGTGATCCGCGGGGACCTTGCGGACATGGTGCCGGTCGAACTGCGGACCGAGGTCGAGATCGACACCGGCAGCGTATCGTTGAGGGTCGGCTGATGGATCCGCGTCTTCTCCAGGCCTATAACGACGAACTCGTCTACCTGCGCGAGGCCGCGCGCGAGTTCGGAGAAGAGCATCAGACGGTCGCGGGCCGGCTGGGCCTGCAGTCTCCCGCCGAAGTCGACCCCCATGTCGAGCGGCTGCTGGAGGGCGTCGCGTTTCTCGGTGCGCGCGTGCAACTCAAGCTGCGCGATCAGTTTCCTGATTTCACCCAACATCTGCTGCATGCGCTCCAGCCCAATTACCTCGCGCCGACGCCGTCGATGTGCGTGGTGGCGTTCGAACCGCGCGAGAATGACGGCGCGCTGGCCGATGGCATCGACATCCCGCGGCTCAGTCACCTCAATGCGCTCGCTGGCGAACGGGACGGCGCGACCGTCACGTTCCGGACCGGGCACGACGTGACGCTCTGGCCGTTGCAACTGACCCAGGCGGAGTATCTCCCGTCGCGCGCATCGCTGGCACCGTTCCTCGGCAAAAACGCTGGGGGCAAGGACGCTGGGGGCAGGGACGCAGGGGGCAGGGGCGCCGTGGAGGGTGCCGAGGCCGGGCTTCGGATCCGCCTGACCGCGACGGGCGGCGCGAAATTGTCGGAGCTCGCGCCCGGTCCGCTCCCGCTCTACCTCGATGGGTCACAGGCGATCCCGGGCGAGCTGTACCGGCAACTGGTGGCGGATGCGGTGTCGGTCGTATTGTGCCCTACCGACAGCGTTGGGGCTCCTTCGGCGGATCTGCCATTGCCGCGTGCCCATGGCTTCGAGGAAGAGTGCGCGCTGATCCCCAGCGACGGACGGACGCATCGCGGATACCGTCTCCTGTCCGAATATTTCGCCTGTCCCGAACGGTTCCTGTTCATTGCGCTCGACGGACTGGCTCGTCGCTTCGCCGCGTGCGGCGAGGCGACCGAATGCGACGTGGTCATCCTGTTCCGCCGCCGCGCCACCGCGCTCGTCGGATCGGTGACCGCTGCCAACCTGCGGCTGTACGCGACCCCAGCGGTCAACCTGTTCGAGAAGCAGCTCGACCGGGTCGCGGTCACTGCATTCGATCATGAGCGGCTGACGATCGCCGATCGCACGCGCCCGCTCGATTTCGAGGTCAACCGGTTGCTCGACGTCCGCGCGCACCGACGTGACGGTGGTACTCTGCCGGTGGTGCCGATGCACGACTTTGCCGGGTTGTCGTACGATTGGAGCGACGCCTTGTTCTACGCCACGCGCCTGACGCCGCGACGTCTCCCCGCACGCGAGCGCCGGGCGAATGGACGGTCCGATTACGTCGGCACGGAAACGTGGATCAGCGTATCTGCACCCGCCCGCGCGAGCAGGACGGAGGACATCCACGAACTGTCGATCCGCGCACTGGTCACCAACCGCGATCTGCCCGAACGGATGGGCCGCGGTCGCGGCACCGCCTTCTCGATCGACGGCGTGGCGGTCAGCGGCATCACCATGCTGCGGCCGCCGACGCCGCCGCGTGCGCCGCTCGGGCTGAACGACGGGGCGTGGCGGGTGATCGCGCATCTGACACCCAACCAGTTCGGCTTTGCCGGCCGCGGCACGGACGAATGCGACGCGGGCGCACTGCGCCATCATCTGGCGCTGTATGCGCGGCCCGAGGATGCCGTCGCCCGGCGCCAGGTCGAGGCGGTCAAAACGGTACGTGCCGAACCGGTATCGCGGCGCGCTCCGGGTGCGGGACCCAGCGCGTTCGTGCGAGGCCAGCGCCTGCATCTGGGTCTCGACGAGGCCGGGTTCGACAATGGCCGGATGGTGCTGTTCGCGGCGGTGATCGATCGGTTCCTTGCCGAGTTCGCCTCGATCAACAGCTTCACCGAAACCGCACTCGAAACCACGGGAAGGGAGGGCGTGACGCAATGGCCAGCAAGGCTCGGTCGTCGACCGACCATCTGACGTACCTGCGTCTTGGCGCCCAGCGCGTGCAGGCACTCGCCCCGTTCGAGCTGCTGCGCGGTGCGGAGGCGCGGGCGCGCGCGCTGCCGCGGATCGGTACCGCGCGGCTGCCGCAGCAAGACGTCGTCGAGATTGCCCAGACGCCGTCGCTGGCCTTTCCTGCCGCGACCATCGAAGGCATCGCGGTGGACGACGAGCGCGCGCGCGTCGAGGGGCACTGGCTTGGCCTGACGGGGCCCATGGCGCCGTTACCGCTGCACATCAGCGAGTTCGCGTCGTATGAACGGCGCTACTCGAAGCAGCGCCCGTTCAACGGCTTTCTCGACGTCATCGCCGGACGGATGCTCCAGCTGTTCTATCGCGCCTGGGCGAGCACGTCGCCCACCGCGAGCGGCGATCGCCCCGATGACGATTACGCCGCTGACCGGATCGCGGCGCTGTCGGGCGCGCAGGACGGCGCAACCGACGATTCCGCCTTCCCGGCGCGCGCGCGGCTCCGATATGCACCGGTGTTCATCACGCCGCGCAGCCCGGCGGGTATCGCAGACGCACTGTCCGATCTGATGCGGATGCCGGTTCGTCTCACCGAATTCATGCCGCGCTGGCGCGACCTCGAGCCGGAGGATCGCTCCACGCTTGGCGGTAGCATGATGGTGCTCGGTCGCGAGGCGCTGGCAGGCGGACGTGTCCGCACGGTCGCCGACGCGTTTCGCGTGACGGTCACCGCCGGGAGTCACCGCGAGGTGATCGCGCTGTTGCCGGGCGGCGGTCGCCACCGGTTGCTGGAGGAGGCGATCGCGGCCTTCGTGCCGACGCATCTCGATTGGGATGTGGAAATCGAGACGTTGCCTGCCGCGATGCGGCCCGCTCGGCTCGGTAGCGGCTCCCGGCTCGGATGGACCGGGTGGCTCGGATCGCGATTGGAGACCGGCTCGCGCGCCGATATCCGGCTCGGCGCCGGCGCGCGGACGATGACGCAATCCCAACGGAAGGAACCGGCATGACGGATATCAGACGGCAGGTGCTGTTCGGGAAGCTCGGCCCCGCCGCGACCCGTGCGATCGAGAGCGCAACGGGGTTCTGTCGCCTGCGCGGCAACCCGTACGTCGAACTCGTCCATTGGCTGCATATGCTGGTGAAGGATCGCGATACCGACGTCGCGGCGCTGGTGCAGACATGCGGGCTCGACGAGGCGCGTCTGTCCGCGGATATCGTGACGGCGCTCGATCGATTGCCGTCAGGTGCCACGGCGGTCAGCGATTTCGCACCCCAGATCGAGGATACGGTCGAGCGTGGCTGGCTCTACGCGTCGCTGCTGTTCGGCGCGGGCGAGGTGCGTACCGGGCATCTCCTCGTCGCGATCCTGAAGACCCCGCGGCTGCGCGAGCATCTGTTCGCGATCTCGGAGACCTTCCGGCGCCT
>Ga0265798_10008430_pt1 | contig 13142 bp, 12 predicted proteins | sample P3T30metagenome_FD_192430 | JGI IMG/M metagenome (GOLD analysis project Ga0265798, IMG submission 192430) | Plant litter microbial communities from East Loma Ridge, Irvine, California - P3 T30 | ecosystem: Environmental > Terrestrial > Plant litter > Unclassified | place: USA: California...
GGGGCGGCAATGCGGTCGTCCGTCATGATTCAAGCCTCCGGCATGGCGAGGAAATGGGGCAGGGCCTGGACGCGGGCGATCCAGGCGCGCACGTTCGGGTAGGGATCGAGCGCGATGCCGCCTTCCGGCGCGTGCGCGATATAGGCGTAGCAGGCGACGTCCGCCAGCGTCGGACCCGCGCCGGCCAGGAAGGTTTGCCCGGCCAGCGCGCCGTCCATGAATCCGAGCACCTTGTCCGCCAGGCGGCGCGTCAGTTCTGGCGGTACGCCGGTGTCGTAGAAACGCGCCGTGACCCTGGCACTCGCGGGGCCGAAGGCAATTTCCCCGGCAGCCAGCGAGAGCCAGCGCTGCACGCGCGCCGCAGCGACAGCATCATCGGGGAGCCAGGCGCTGCCGGCTGCGTAGCGCTTGGCGAGATAGACCAGGATGGCGTTGCTGTCCGCGAGCAGGATCTCGCCATCCTGCAACACCGGGATCTGGCCCAGCGGATTGAGCCCCAAGAATTCCGCACTCTGGCGCACTGCGCTTGACGCGTCGATGCGACGGTAGGGCAGCTGCAACAGGTGCAGGAACAGTTCAACCCGGTGGGTGTGGCCGGACAGGGCGGTGCCATAAACGGTGATGGATGGTGAGCTCATGGTTGCGCAGAACTGGTTGGAAGAACTTCATCCTAGTTACGAGAGAGCCATTGCGGAATAGGGGATAATGGCAATTCATTATTCCAATAATTAAAATAATCATGGACCGGCTCGACGAACTGCAGGTATTTCTCGCCATCCTCGATACCGGCAGCATGGCGGCGGCCGCGCACAAGCTGCGGCGATCGGCCTCGAGCGTGACCCGGGGACTGGCGACCCTCGAGGAACGGATCGGCGCGCGCCTGTTCGAACGCAGCACGCGCCGGCTCACGGCAACAAGCGAGGGCCTGAGCCTGGCCGAGCAGGCGCGCCGGCTGCTGGCGGATTACGACGCGGCGATCCGCGCGCCCGACTCCGCCGCGCCGCGCGGCCTGCTGCGGGTGACGGCGCCGATGGTCTTCGGCCGCCGGCACCTGGCGCCCGTGGTCACGCGCTTCTTGATGCGCTATCCGGAGATGCAGGTCGAGCTGGTGCTGGCCGACCGCAATGTCGACCTGATCGACAATGGCATCGACGTCGCGCTGCGCATCGGCACGCTCGACGATTCGGGACTGGTGGCGCGCCCGCTGGGGTCGGTAGAGAGGGTGACCCTGGCCAGCCCCGCCTACCTCGCTCGGCGCGGCGAGCCGCGCACGCCGGAAGAACTTGCCGGACACGAATTGATCCTCGGGACCGCCGTGCGCGGCGTGGCGGAATGGCGTTATCGGGCGGAAGAACGCGAACAGATCGTGCGCTTCACGCCGCGCCTGCAGATGAACGACGTCGAGGGCGTGCTGCATGCGGCGCGCGAGGGTTTCGGGATCGCACGCGCGTTCTCCTACCAGGCGGCGCCGGACCTGGAGGCGGGCAGTTTGCGGCGCCTGTTGCCCGATTACGAACCGCAGCCGATACCGGTCCAGCTCGTGTTCCCGAGCGCCCGCCACATGGCGCCGCGGGTGCGCGCCTTCATCGATTTCGCGCTTGCGGAATTTGCGATCCGGTTTCCCTAGGGCGTACGATAGCGCCTGCCCATAGAGACAAAATCCTCTAAGCTCATACCCCGATACAATTGGTTTTGCTTTATAGTGCTTCCTCTAGTCAACGTCAGGTAATCAAACACATCTGGCGTGATCTTTTACCAAGTAAACGAACCAAGGCAGCAATGGACACCCTCGAGCAATTTGTCGAAAAATTCAAGAATGCCGTCGACTTCCAGGACGAAGTCGAACTCACCGGCGACACCAACCTGAAGGCGCTGGCGGAATGGGATTCGCTGGCGGCGCTCGGCGTGATCATCATGTTCGACATGGAGTACAACAAGGCCATCACCGGCAAGGACCTGGTCCAGTGCCAGCTGGTCAGCGACGTCTACAAACTGATCGGCTGAGAACACCATGGCACAGGCGACTATCCGTAACGTGCGCTACGCAGGCATGGCGACCTGCGTGCCCAAGCGCGTGCTGTCGAACGTCGACGACTGCCCGCCGCAGATGCGTTCGGCGCGCGAGCGCGTGGTGCGCAACATCGGCATCGAGACCCGCCGCATCTGCTCGGAATGGCAGTATTTCTCCGACCTCGCCTTCGACGCCACCGAACGCCTGCTGGCCGAGCTGGCATGGGAGCGCGACGAGATCGACGCGCTGATCGTGGTCACCCAGTCGCCCGACTACCTGATCCCGGCCACCGCGATCATCCTGCAGGATCGCCTCAAGCTCAAGCAGACCACCATCGCCTTCGACGTCAACCTGGGCTGCTCCGCGTATGCCTTCGGCCTGCACGTGCTGGGGTCGATGATCTCGTCGGGCGGTATTAAAAAAGGCCTGCTCCTGGTGGGCGACAAGTCGGCCTCGGTGATCGAGCCGCTGTTCTCGGATGCCGGCACCGCCACCGCGCTCGAGTACGATCCTGATGCGCCGCCGATGTACTTCGACCTGAACAGCGACGGCAGCGGTTACCAGGCGATCATGCTGCCGGCCGGCGGGCACCGCGAGCCGTTCGCGAGCCAGCACATGATCCCGACCAAGGACGAAGACGGCATCTGGCGCTATCCCGGCGCGTTGATCCTGGATGGTCCCGCGGTGCTGAGCTTCTCGACCCAGCGCGTGCCGCCCGCCGTGCGCGCGCTGCTCGAGTATGCCGGCTGCGGCATCGACGACATCGATTATTTCGTGTTCCACCAGGCTAACCGGATGATCAACGAGACCATCCGCAAGAAGCTGGGACTGCCGGTGGAAAAGGTACCGAGCACCTTGCAGGACTTCGGCAACACCAGCGGCGCCTCGTTGCCGGTGACGATGACGGCGCGCATCCGCGACGCGCTGCTGGCGAAGAAGAACCGGGTCCTGATGTCCGGCTTCGGCATCGGCCTGTCCTGGGGCAGCTGCATCGTCGACATCGAGAACGCGGTGTTCCCGGAGCTGATCATATCGTGAGCGCGGCGGCGTCGAATCCCTTCAGTCTTGCAGGCCGCCGGATCCTGGTGACCGGCGCGTCGTCGGGCATCGGCGAGGCCAGCGCCCGCATGTGCGCCAACATGGGCGCAAGCGTGATCGCCTGCGGCCGCGATAGCGCGCGTCTTGAGGCCGTCGTGGCGGGGTTGGCCGGCAGCGGCCACCAGACGGTCATCGGCGACCTCATCGATCCGGCCGCGCGCCAGGCGCTGGTCGACGCCGTGTCCGCGCTGGACGGCTGCGTGTTCAGCGCCGGCGTGGTCGCGCTGGCGCCGATGCGCATGGCGTCGCAGCGTCACCTGGACGCCCTGTTCGCGGTCAACTACGATGCGCCGGTGCTGCTGACCCAGGCGCTGCTGGCCAAGCGCAAGCTGGCGCCAGGCGCTTCGCTGGTGTACGTGTCGGCGCTGGCCGAGCACACCGCGCCGTACGCCACCGGCGTCTATTCCGGCACCAAGGGCGCGCTCGAATCGACCGTTCGCACCATCGCTTCCGAAGTGGCGAAGCAGGGCATGCGCGCCAACTGCGTCTCGCCCGGCTATGTCGCCACGCCGATGATGGACGGCCTGCAGAGCGTCATGAACAGCGACAGCAAGATGGAGATGGCGGCGCTGGGATCGATCGAGGCCGACGACGTCGCCGCCGGAATCGTGTACCTGCTGGCGCCGGCCAGCCGCTGGGTCTCGCGCACCTCGGTGCCGATCGACGCCGGCCTGACCCTGCACCATCGATAGACGAAGCGAGCATGTTCCAGAATCCCTTCAGCCTGCACGGCAAGACCGTGCTCGTGACCGGCGCCTCGAGCGGCATCGGCCGCGCGGTCGCGGTCGAATGCGCGCGCGCCGGCGCCTGCCTGGTGATCACCGGGCGCGACCAGCCGCGCCTCGACGACACCCTGGCCCTGCTGGCAGCGCCGGCCGAGGGCGCGCACCAGGCGCTGACGGCCGACCTGACCGATGCCGGGCAGCTGGCGCAGCTGGTGGCGGCCGTCGGCCAGCTCGACGGCGTGGTGTTCGCCGCAGGCACCCATGGCACCTCGCCGGTGCGCATGTTCCGCCAAGCGCACCTGGAATCGGTGATGGCCACCAACTACATCGCGCCGGCCATGCTGACGCAGAAGCTGCTGTTCCAGAAGAAGCTGCGCAACGGCGCCTCGCTGGTCTACGTGTCGTCGATTTCGGTCCATACCGGCACCGTGGGCGTCGGTCCGTATTGCGCCTCGAAAGCGGCGCTGGAAGGCTTCATGCGCGCGCTGGCGCTGGAGATCGCGCCGCGCGGTATGCGCGCCAACGCGCTGGCGCCGGGCCTGGTCGATACCCCGCTGGTGTCGTGGGCCGAGGAGTGGTTCGCGGAGCAGGCAAAAAAATACCCGCTTGGCCTGGGCACGCCGGAAGACGTGGCGTATGGCGCGGTTTACCTGCTGGCCGACGCCAGCCGCAAGGTCACCGGCATCCACCTGCACCTGGACGGAGGGATCGTATGGACCTGACTCCTGAATTGGAACTGCGGCGCATCCTGGTCATCAGTGCGGGCGGTTTCGGCCGCACCATCCACGGCATGGTGCGCGACGATCCCGCCAGCGGCAAGGAATGGCGCATCGCCGGCTTCCTCGACAGCCGTCCCGCGATGGCCGGCAAGACCGTGCTGCCGATCGTTGGCGATCCGCTGACGTACCAGCGCCAGCCGGGCGAGGAATTCATCTGCGCGCTGGGCGACCCGCAGCAGCGCCGCCGCTTTGCCGCGCCGCTGCTGGCGCAGGGAGCCGTGTTCATGAACCTGTGCACCGGCCTGATCGACTACGGTGGCCCGGTCATGGGCCAGGGCTGCGTGTTCGAACAGCACGTGCGCACCGGCGTCGACCTGCGCATGGGCGACTTCGTCATCGTCCAGTCGACCACCATCATCGGCTACGAAGTGCGGATCGGCTCCTATGTGACGATCGGCAGCTTCGTGTTCATCGGCGGCGGCGTCGAGATCGGCGACGACGTGATCATCCATCCGCACGCCACCATCCTGCCCGGCGTGAAGGTCGGCGCAGGCAGCGTGATCGGCGCCGGCAGCGTCGTCATCAAGGACGTGCCGCCCGGCGTCACCATGATGGGCAACCCCGCCCGGATTTTCCAGTTCAAGTAAATGCACACCCCGATACCGCCACAAGCTTACATCGACCAGGAGTGGTTCGAGCGCGAGCGCGATCTGCTGTTCAAGCCGCTCTGGCAGTTCATCGCGCCGAAGACGATCCTCGACAAGCCGAACGCTTTTGTCACCCGCACGCTGTTCGGGATGCCGATCGTGGTGCAGAACATGAAGGGCGAGCTGCGCGCTTTTGAAAACGTCTGCCCGCACCGCCAGAACCCGATCCAGTTGCAGCCGCATGGGGTACGTCCGTTGTTCTGCGGCTACCACGGCTGGAGCTTCGGCCAGGACGGCGCACCGGTCAACATCCCGTTCGACGACACCATCTATCGCTTCACGCCGGAGGAGAAGGAATGCCTGCACCTGCGCCGCTTCGCGCTCGAAGTGGTCGGCAACCTGGTGTTCATCAACCTGTCGCCGCAGCCGCTGCCGATCGAAGAGCAGTTCGGCGCCGACTATCTCGCCTATCTGGCCAGCGCGTCGGAAGCCTTCGACAGCGAGGTGATCATGACCACCTACGATGCGCGCTTCAACTGGAAGCTGGTGTACGAAAACCTGCGCGACGCCAACCACGCGCGCTACGTGCACTCGCGCACCCTGTTCCAGGAAACCCGCTTCCAGCCGGTCATCAACGAAGACAACCTGGCGCTGCTGCGCCGCATGGAGCGGGCCGGCGACATCACCGACCGCGAACAAGCGCTGGCGGTCCTGCGCTCGTTCAGCACCGGCGGGCGCGACGCGCCGCTGGAACAGGCGCCGGTGAATGCCTGGCACCCGCTGGTCGAGCGCTTCCGCGACCGCGACGGCGCGCACCACGACGAGTACTACAACTGGCTGCCGTTCCCGAACCTGCACATCGCCTCGGCCAACGGCGGCTATTCCTTCACCATCGAGCATCACATCCCGGTGTCGCCCGGCCGCACCGAGATGATCGTGTACTACATGACCGCGAAGAAGAAGCGACCGTATGCGGCGTCGGCGGCGGTGCTGCATGCGACCATGATGGGCGCCGACAAGGTGCTGCGCGAGGACATCGACGTGATGGAGGACATCCAGCGCACGCTGCATCCGGCCGCCTGCCACGCCAGCCTCGGCGAGTACGAGTCCGAAAACGCGATCATCCATCACTGGTACATGAACCTCATGGAGGGCAGATTTGTCCTGTAAATTCGTAGTCGGCAGCGGCGCCGCACTGGACTGGGCGATGGGCGCATGGCGCGAAGCCGCGCCCGAACTGGAACTGGTGCCGCTGGCGATGACCTCGATCGCCGACGCCGCCGAGGTCGAGGCGCTGCTGGCGGGCCATGACCTGGCCGGCGCCACCGCCTTCGTCAGCTTCGACGCGCTGCACCTGAATTTCGCGCGCCTGGAACGCATGGGCGCCTTCCGCATGCATGGCCTGCGGATGCCGCCGCTGATCTGCCGCGGCGCCATCGTCAGCGACAACGCAAAGATCTCCGAGAACAGCTACGTCGGGCCGGGCGCCATCGTCGGGCAGGGTGTCAAGGTCGGCTTCAACACCGTGATCGGCGCCGGCGCCCGCATCGGGCACGGCGCCAGCATCGGCAACTCCTGCTGGATCGAGGATGGCGTGGTGGTGGGGCGCGCGGTGAAGCTCGGCGCCCACGTCACGCTGGGCGGCGGGGTGGTGGTCGCCAGCGACGTCGAGATCGGCAAGCTGTGCGTGGTCGACAAGCCGATGCGGGTCGATGCCGACATCGCGGCCAAGACCTTCATCCAGGCCTCGCATGCCAATCCGATGGTGATCGTCGGCGAATAAGGCGCCGGCGCTTCAGTAGAAGTACAGGCAGGTATCCCAGCGTTCTTCGGTGTGATGGCGCAGGCCGATCCGGTAGCCCGGCGCGAGCGTATCGACCAGGGCCGGGATATCGAGCAGGTCGGTCGAGCGGTGATAGGCCGACGCCATGATCTTCGGACGGGCCTCGCGGATTGTGTTCGCTGCGCCCTTCAGGGCCGGCAGCTCGAAGCCTTCCACGTCGAGCTTGATGATGGTCGGGCGGTCGTCGACGATATCGTCGATGCGGGCGACGCGCACGTGCTCGGACGGCGCGCAGCCCGGTGCAGAAGCCGACGGCAGGATCGCACTGCCATGGTGGCCCAGGTGCTCGAACGGCACCTCGCCCGCGCGCTCGCCCACCGCGACCGCATGCAGCGACAGCCTGGCGGCGAGATCGGTGCCGGCATGTTTCCCGAGCAGGGCTTGCAGCTTGCCGACGTTGATCCGGTCCGGTTCGATCATCCACGAATGGCCGAAGCGGCGCCGGGTCGCGCCGATCAGGGCCAGGGTCGATTCGCCGCTGGACGCGCCGCAATCCACCATCTTCTCGTGCGCGCCGAGCGCGAACAGGCCGCTGCGGAAGTACAGCGTCGAGTAGGGCCGGGCGACGTTCAGCAGCCACTCCAGGTTGCAGGTCAGGTGGAAGGTCAGCAAGGCATACAGGGTCTCGACCGAATACGGGTCCGCCATGCGGCGCGCCAGCTTCAGGTAGGCCTCTGGATGCGCGGCAATCGTGTCGCCCCAGTCCCCGAAGCGGTGGTCCAGCGTGGCGTTCAGGTCGAAGGCGCGCACCGCCTGCTCGAAGTTCAGGCAAGGGATGCCATTGGCGCGGCACAGCTCGTCGAAGTAGGGCCTCGACATGCCGACCCGGCAGCCGTTGACGGCGACGATGTCGGGATCGCGGCCAGCGAGTTGCACCAGCTGCCCGCTCGAGATCATGTCGACCCCGAGGTGCTGCTCGCCGCGGCCGGCGCGGTAATCGTCGACCACGTGCAGGATGCGGGCGCGCGCGCTGAGCGCGCGCATGAACTGATCGCCGAAGTAGCTGCGGCCCAGCACCACGATCGGCGTCTCCGCGCCGCGCCGCGCCAGCACCTCGGTCACGCGCGCGGGCAGGCAGAACAGACGGTCCTGTCGGGCCATCGCGGCGGCGGCGAGGAAGGCCGCCTCCGGATCGAAGGCGCCCAGCCCGAGGCGGCTCAGGATGGCGTCGGTGCTGAAGGGCTGCATGGCGTCCCTGTCAGAGGAAGGACTGGCGGTCCGACATGACGATCTGGGTGTCCCACAGGTTCGGCGCGTAATGGCGCAGGGCGACGTTCTTGTAGCGCGCGATCTCGTCCAGGGTCTCGATCAGCTCGGGGATGTCCTGCGGGTAGTGGTAGGCCGAGATGGTCAGGTTCGGCTTGCACTTGCGGATCACGTTGGCGGCGCCCTTGAGCACCTTGGCTTCGAAGCCCTCGACGTCGATCTTGAGGATGGTCGCCTCGTCGACCACGTCGTCGAGCTTCATGATCTTCATGACGGTTTTTACGCGCGCGCCGGGGTCGCCGTTGAAATTGCTGCCGTAGCGGTTGTCCGGGCTCTCGAAGAACGGCACTTCGCCGCTCTCGTCGCCCAGGCCGGCGAAGTAGGTTTTCACGTTCGGCAGGTAGCCGGCCAGCCGCTGCAGGCCGTGGAAGTTGACCGAATCCGGCTCGAACGCGTGCATGACGCGGTAGTTGCCGCCGGTGAGATCGTAGAACTGCGCCACCGTGTCGCCATGGGCCGCGCCGGCGTCGATGAACACGTCATCGGTGCCGACCACCAGGCCGGCCTGCGGCATGCCGTTGTTGATGAACAGCGGCAGCGTGAACATCGCCGCGATCAGCGGACGGCGTTCCAGGGTCAGGTAGGTTTCCAGGCGCGCGTGCAGGGTCTTGCGCGACAGCTCGTCCTCGAAGCGGTCGGCCAGGGCGATGAACTTGCCCAGGTTGTCGGCCAGGTGCTCGCGTTCTTCCTTGATGGTCTTGTAGGTGTGGCCGATGCCCAGCTGGTGCATGGCGAAGATGAAGTCGCGGACCACCACGCCCTGGCGCGCCAGCTGGCGCCCGATCTCCATGCCGGCCAGGGTGTCGTTGAAGTCCACCAGCAGCACTTTCTTCGTTTTGGCGCGCTCGGGCAGCGCGCGAATTTCGATGAAGCCCCAGTTGGTGTTTACCGGCAGCTGCTGGGCCATGCGGGTGCGTTTGGCGGCCGTGACCGAGAACACCGCGACGCCGGCGAAATTCGGCAGCGAGTGCGCGACCGAGTGGGCGCGGATGGCGAAGCTGCCGGTATGGTCGCCGAAGAAGTAGATCTCGTCGAAGCTGTCGAGGGCTTCGAAGCGCTTGTCGATGTGCTGGTACAGCGCATCGAAGTCGACGGCCGGGCCGGATTGCTGGAGCAGGTGCGTCATGGTGTTCCTCTCAGGTTGGATTCGTGTGGGATGTGGCGCCGACCAGCGTGGCGATGCGTTCGATGTCGCTGGGCTCCAGTCCCGGATAGATCGGCAGGCACAGCACCTGGCGCGCGGCCGCCGCCGCCAGCGGCAGGTTCTGCGCCGCGGCCGAGGCAATCCCCCGGTACATGGGGAAGTCGCTGATCAGGGGGTAGAAATAACGGCGCGCGTAAATGCCGGCGTCGCGCAGTTTCTGGTACAGGCCGTCGCGTCCGAGCGGGTGCGCGTCGCCCACCAGGATCGGGAAGTAGCCGTCATTCGCTTCGTGGACAGGCTCGGGCATGCAGCGCACGCCCGGCACGCCGGCCAGCAGGCGGCGGTAGTGGGCGGCGACTGCGCGCCGTTTGGCGATCGCGGCGTCGATGCCCTTCAGCTGCAGCAGGCCGCAGGCGGCGCTGACCTCGTTCATCTTGCCGTTGATGCCGGCGGCGACCACGGTCACTTCGTCGGCGATGCCGAAGTTCTTCAGGCGGTCGATGTGCTGCTTCATGGCGGCGTCGCGGCAGACGATGGCGCCGCCCTCGAAGGTGTTGAAGACCTTGGTGGCGTGGAAGCTGAGCACCGACAGGTCGCCGTGGCGCAGGATGCTGTGGCCGTGCCGGCGCACCCCGAAGGCATGGGCGGCGTCGTAGATCACCTTCAGGCCGTGCTTGTTGGCGATGGCGTCGATGCGCTCGACGTCGCAGGGATTGCCGTAGCAGTGCACCGGCATGATCGCCGTGGTGCGCGGCGTGATCGCGGCCTCGATCCTGGCCGGATCGAGGTTGAAGGTGGCCGGGTCGATGTCCGCGAACACCGGCTGCAGGCCGTTCCACAGCAGGGCGTTGGCGGTGGCGACGAAGGAGTAGGGCGTGGTGATCACCTCACCGTTGATGCCGAGCGCCTGCAATGCCGTCATCAGCGCGATGGTGCCGTTGGTGAACAGCGACACGTGTTCGACGCCCAGGTGGGCGCACAGCGCCGCCTCGAATTGCTGGTGGAAGCGCCCGCCGTTGCTGAGGAACTTGCTGTCCCAGATCTGTTCGAGCGAGGCCACGAATTCGTGCAGCGGCGGCAGTTCGGGCTGGGTCACGTAGATCGGGGGCGGCGCCGGCGCCACCACTGTTTCCATGTACAGCGGCGCCTCCAAGCTGGCCGCGGGCAGGCCGGCGCACCAGCGCCGCCACATCAGGCGCAGCGCATGCTCGACGCCGTCGGCGACCAGCACCATGTCGATCGACGACGTCGCCGGGAAGCGGCTGCGCGCGTTCGACCGCAGGGTGGCCAGCGCCGCCAGGTCGGCGCAGGCGGCCAGGCCGCGCGCCACGAAGTCGTCGGCGTCGGATCCGATGAACTGCGGCAGGCCCTTGTGCTCGAGGATGCAGGCGCTCTGGCGCCCGGCGGCGGTGTCGCCGGCCAGGGTCAGCGTCGGCACGCCCATGTAGAGCGCATGCAGGGTGGTGGTGCCGCCGGAATACGGGAAGGTGTCGAGGTTGATGTCGATCTGATTGTGCAGGGCCAGGTAGTCGCGCATGCCGGTGCGCGGTTGGCAGCGCAGGCGCGTGCTGTCGATGCCTTCCTCCACCAGCCAGGCCAGCAAGGCTTCCTGGCTGCCGCCTTCCGGCATACCGGCAATGAGGAGTTGCGATCCGGGCAGGGCGCGCAGCAGGCGGCCCCACACGGCCGCCACCTGGCGGCTGATCTTGCTGATGCGGTTGAAACTGCCGAACGTGATGTAGCCGTTGGCGAGCGCCGGCAACGGCGCCAGGTCCGGCGCGTCGGGCGCCGGCTGGAACGGCGCCGATGCCGGCAGGTGCACCAGCCGTTCGGTGAACAGGTGATCGAACTGCCCGGGCGGCAGGATATGGCGGTCGGTCAGGTAGTAATCCATCGCCGCCAGGCCGGTGCTGAACGGGTAGCCGATCCAGGTCGCCTGCAATGGCGCCGGTTTGCGCGCGAACAGCGGCAGCCGGTTGTGGGCGGTGTGGCCGGAGAGATCGATCAGGATGTCGATGCCGTCGGCGCGGATCGCGCTATCCAGCGCGTCGTCGTCGAGCAGGGCGACGTCACGCCAGCCCGCCATGTAGCCGCGCAGGCGCTCGCTCACCGCATCGCGGGCCGGATAGGTGTAGTAGGCGTACAGCGCCACACCCGGGCGGCCGGACAGCTGCTGCAGCACCGGCTCGACGAAGCTGGTCACCGCGTGGTTGCGCAGGTCGCCCGACACGAAGCCAATGCGCAGGCGGCGTTCCGGCTCGCGGCTGTTGTCCCAGCCGCGCGGGTGCCCCAGGCGCTCTTCCAGCCGGCGCCCGAAGTCGCGGTGCGCGGCGAACAGGGCGTCGGGGGCGATGCCTTCGGTCTGGCTCATGCAGAACAGCATATTGCTGTGCGCATCCGTATGGTCGGGCTGCAGCGCGAGCACGCGGCGGTAGGCCGCTACCGCTTCGTCCGCGCGGCCCAGGCGCGCCAGGATCGCCCCCAGCGTGTTGGCGGCTTCCACATGTTGCGGGTCGCGCGCCACGGCGGCGGCGGCACTGGCGAGCGCCTGCTGCAGGTGTCCCGTCTCCAACTGGACCGTGGCCAGGTTGTTGTGCGCGGACGCGCTGTCCGGCTGCAGCGCGATCCCGCGCAGCAGGACCTGCTCTGCCTCCTTCAAGCGGCCGGCCTGCCTGAGCAGCATGCCCAGGTTGCTGAGGGTCTCGGGGTCGTCCGGGCCGAGGTCAAAGGCAGCCTGGGTGGCCGCAATCGCGTCAGGCAGATTGCCGCGCAGGTGGTGCAGGGCGCCGAGCAATTTGAAGCCGAAAGGATGGCGCGGGTAGCGCGTGGCCAGCGCTTGCGCGGCTTGCGCTGCGGCGTCGAGCTGGCCGTGTGCGAACAGGGCGGCGGCGGCGTCGATCGACGCGGTGTCCGGTGCGTCCGCTGCCGCCAGCTGCTGCGCGAGCGCGTCGACGACAGCGCCGTGCAGGCCGTGGGTGCGTCCGAGGTCCAGCACCGCCTGCGCCGTGGTGAATTCCTGCGCCGCGACCAGGGCATGCAAGTAGGCCAGCCAATAGCGCTCGTCGGCGGGATCGGCTTCCAGGGCTGCGGCGAAATGGGGGATGGCCTCGAGCAGGTGGCCGTCCGCTTGCAACAGGAGGGCGAGGCCAGAATGGGCACCGGCATGGCCGGGCGCAAGGGCCAGCACCGCCCGGTACAGCGCGACCGCCTGCTCGCCGTGGCCGGCGCCGGCCTCGCGCTGCGCGGCATCCAGCGCTTGGTTCACCAGCAGCGTGGCTTCGTCACTCGACATCGACTGCTTGAAATCTTGCATGAATGCTGGCCTGCCTAGCTGAACTTCTGACATTCTGGCGGGCGTCGGGCCCACCTCTACGTGTGGGCATATTGCCCGGCATCACTTTGACACAATAGAGCAAGCATTTGCCAGGGTCAAGAACGGTCCTCGTATTCATCCCCTCCGCTACTACGGGCACGGCGCGCGCCGGTGACACCCGCCAGCCAGTCGCGTCCGCCGTTAGCCAGCGCTTTGGCGATCACTTCAGCCGGCAGGCTGTAGACGGTAGCCCAGGTGGCGCGTCCGTCGGCGGCATTCGAAGGAAAACTGGTGGTCTCGATCGGCCAGTGGTACTTGCGCTTGAGCGCACGCACGATCGCGGCCAGGGTGATCCGGCCGCGCATCGGCTCGGCGC
>Ga0265798_10008431_pt1 | contig 13141 bp, 10 predicted proteins | sample P3T30metagenome_FD_192430 | JGI IMG/M metagenome (GOLD analysis project Ga0265798, IMG submission 192430) | Plant litter microbial communities from East Loma Ridge, Irvine, California - P3 T30 | ecosystem: Environmental > Terrestrial > Plant litter > Unclassified | place: USA: California...
AGCGCGCTCGTGCTCGTCGGCGCGGGCCTCGCGACGACCCTCGTCGGCTGCGCCCAGGCCGTGCCGATGCAGCCGGCCGCCGGGGCGAACGACCCGGCCTGCGCCCAGGTAACCGTCCATCTGCCCGAGGTCGTCGACGACGGCCAGGAGCGTCGCGAGACCGACGCCCAGGCGACCGGTGCGTGGGGCTCCCCCACCAGCGTGCTGCTGCACTGCGGCGTCGAGACGCCCGCGGTGTCCGACCTGCCCTGCTACGACATCCAGGGTGTCGACTGGCTCGTCGACCAAGACCCCGACGACGCCGAGACGTCGATCCTCACCACCTACGGTCGCGAGCCGGGTGTCCAGGTCGTCGTCGACACGACGAAGGCCAACGGGGGCAACGTCCTGCGCGACCTCGCCGACTCGGTCGGCTACCTGCCGAACGACGGCAAGGCCTGCGTCGGGGCGGGCGACCTGCCGGGTTCGGCGGGGTCGGCCGACTCGGGCACGCCGTCGACCGAGCCGTCGACGACGCCCACGCCGTAGCCCCGCCCGGGGCACCGCCCGGCGCGGGGTGAGGTCTGCCGCGACCCGGTCAGCGTTCGGTCTCGAGGCCCAGGGCGATCAGTTCGTCGATCAGTTCGGGGTAGCTCAACCCGCTCGCCAGCCAGCAGGCCGGGAACATCGAGATCGGCGTGAAGCCGGGCATCGTGTTGACCTCGTTGATGACCCAGCCGTGGTCGGTCAAGAAGAAGTCGACCCGCGCCAGGCCGGTGCCGTCGATCGCCTCGAACGCCAGCGCCGCCAGCCGCTGCATCTCGGCCAGCTGGCCGGGCTCGAGGGGGGCCGGGCAGACCAGGTCGGCGCCGGGTGCGCCCAGGTACTTCGACTCGAAATCGTAGAAGGTGTCGCTCGCGAGCACGATCTCGCCCGCGAGCGAAGCGCGCGGGGCTGCGCCGTCGCGGCCGCCGAGCACGGCGCACTCGATCTCGCGCCCGACCACCGCGGACTCGACCAATACCTTGTGGTCTTCGGCGAACCCCTTCGCCATGGCGGCCGCGAGGTCGGCAGGGGTGTCGACGCGCGAGACGCCGACGCTCGACCCGGCCCGCGCCGGCTTGACGAACATCGGGTAGCCGAGGGGGTCGACGTCGGCCGCCACGCGGTCGGGGTGGGCGTCCCAGTCACGGCGCCGCACCGTGCGCCACGGCGCGACGACCACGCCCGCCGCCTGCAACACCGTCTTGGTGAAGTGCTTGTCCATGCCGAGCGCGGACGCGAGCACCCCCGCACCGACGTAGGGCAGACCCGCGAGCTCGAGCAGGCCCTGTACCGTGCCGTCCTCGCCGAACGGGCCGTGCAGGATCGGGAAGACCACGTCGACCTCGCCCAGCAGCCGGGTCGAGCCGTCGGCGTCGGTGACCGTCAGCTCTCGCGTGGCCGTCGACTCGGGCCAGTGCACCCGGGTGCCGTTGTCGACGACCGAGGGCAGGGTCTCGGCGTCGAGCGCGAAGCGCGACGCGTCGTCGGGCTGCAGCGTGAAGGCGCCCTCGGGCGTGATGCCCACGGGCACCACGTCGTAGCGGTCGCGGTCGATGGCCGCGAGGACTCCCCCGGCCGTCGCGCAACTGATGGAGTGCTCGCTCGACCGGCCACCGAACAGGACCACGACCACGGTCTTCGCGGCATCGGCCTCGACGACGGAGGCGCGGGTCGCGTCGGCGACGGAGGTCGCGGTGGGCTCGGTGCTCGCAAATGCCGCCGTGTTCGCGATGGGGTCGGTGCTCGCGATGGGGTCGGTGCTCGCCATGAGGGGCCTTTCGTCAGGGTCGCGGCCCGCGGGCCGCCCCGCACTCGGCGGGCTCGGGTCGTCGCACGCCCCCGGCGTCGACGACCTGCCGGTCATTCGCCCTGCGGCTCGTCCGTCTCGGTGAGATGCGGGGCGATGTTGCGCGGGTCCAGCGTACCGGCGAGCACCTCGGCGACCTGCTGCACGATGGGCATGTCGACGCCCCTCGACCGGGCGAGCTCGAGGATCGGGGCGACCGACGCGAGCCCCTCGGCGGTCTGGTTCATCTGACGCACGACGTCGCCGAAGGCGTAGCCCTGACCCAGCAGGCGGCCTGCCGTGTTGTTGCGCGACAGGGGCGACTCGCAGGTCGCGATGAGGTCGCCGAGCCCCGCGAGACCGGCGAGGGTCTCGGCCTTGGCCCCGAACGACACGGCGAAGGCGGTCATCTCGGCGAGGCCGCGCGTGATGATCGACGCCTTGGTGTTCTCGCCGTAGCCGACGCCGTCGACGATGCCGATCGCGACCGCGATGAGGTTCTTCAGCACACCGCCGAACTCGGTGCCGATGACGTCGGTGTTGACGAACGACCGGAAGTACGGGTTGGTCGCCGTCGCGGCGACCGCGGTCGCCGTCTCGAGGCTGTACGACGACACCACGGCTGCCGTGGGCTGTCGCTTGGCGATCTCGAGCGCGAGGTTCGGGCCCGAGGCCACGGCGATGAGGTCGCGGTCGATGCCGAGCTCACCCTCGATCACCTCGCTCATGCGCAGGCCGGTGGCCTTCTCGACGCCCTTCATCAGGCTGACCACCGGGACGCCGGCGGGCACGAGCCCGCGGATGGCCGTCAGGTTGTCGCGCAGCGTCTGACTGGGCACCGACAGGTAGACCTGCTCGGCGCCCGCGAGGGCCTGCTCGACCGACGGCGTCGCGACCAGGGTGCGGGGCAGGTTGATGCCCGGCAGGTAGTCGCTGTTGCGCTTGCTCTCGGTGATCTCGCGCGCCACCTCGGGCCGACGGGCCCACAGCGTCACGTCGGCGCCCCCCTCGGCGAGCACCTTGGCGAAGGTCGTGCCCCAGCTGCCCGAGCCGAGCACGGCCACACGGCGAGGAATCGCCGATCGCATGACGATCGAGATCGCCTCCGTCGTGACCGCCCCTTCTCCGAGTGCCTCGATGGCGCCTTCGCGTGACTCGGAGCTACTCAAAGCGGCCTGTCTCCTTCTGGTGGTTCTTGCTCGGGTCGTGGCGTTCGGCGGGAGCCTTCTCGCCCCGCAGCCGTTCGACGAGTTCGGTGATGGACTGCATGACGAGCGCGGTGGCGGCGGTCATCGCGGCCTGGTCGAGCGGGCGGCCCCGGAACGCCGACAGGTCGACCGGGTCGCCGACGACGAGGGTGATGCGCTTGCGCGGGAACGCGTGCAGGCGACTCGAGTACCGGCCCATGAGGTGCTGGCTGCCCCAGTGGGCCACCGGGATGACGGGCACCCCTGCAGCGAGGGCGAGTCGGACGGCGCCGCTCTTGCCCTTCATCGGCCAGAGCTCGGGATCACGCGTCAGGGTGCCCTCGGGGTAGACGATGACCCCGCCACCGGTGGCGACGAGCGTGCGTCCCGCGGCGAGGGGGTCGTGGTCGTGCGTCCGCCCGGCCCGTTCGACGGGGATGTGCCCCATGGCGTGCATCAGGCGCCCGAAGACCGGCACGCGGAACAACGACGCCTTCGCCAGGAAGCGCGGCACCCGGCCGAGGGCCCAGAGGGCGCGACCCACCACGACGGGGTCGATGTTCGTGTAGTGGTTCGGGGTCACGACGAACGCGCCCTCAGCGGGCAGCTTGTGCCCGTCGACGATGTCGATGGTGGCCATCAGGTCGAAGAGCGGGGCGGCCGGGGTCGCGAGCACGCGGAAGACCGCGCCTTTCTCCTTGCGACGCCTCCGCGCCGCGACCGGGACGACGGGAGCGTCGGGGTCGGCTATCGACACCGGTCGATCAGCCCTTGAAGTCGAAGTCGGCGCCCAGCTTGCGCAGCTTCGCGATGAAGTGCTCGTACCCGCGGCTGATGATGCCCACGTTGCTGATCTTCGACTCGCCCTCGGCCGTCAGGGCCGCGATGAGGTGACTGAAGCCACCGCGCAGGTCGGGCACGCGGATGTCGGCACCGTGCAGCGGCGTGGGGCCGTTGATGACCGCGGCCTGTTCGAACTCACGACGCGCGACGCGACGGTCGTGGTCGGGCAGCCCGTCTTTGTGCACGGTGATGTCGGCACCCATGTCGTTCAACGCCTCGGTGAACTGGAACCGGTTCTCGTAGACCGTCTCGTGCACGACCGAGGTGCCCTGCGCCTGGGTCAGCGCCACGATGAGCGGCTGCTGCCAGTCGGTCATGAAGCCGGGGTGGACGTCGGTCTCGACGACGACGGGCTTGAGCTCGCCACCGGGGTGGAAGAAGCGGATGCCGTCTTCGTGGACGTCGAAGTCGCCGCCGACCTTGCGGAAGACGTTCAAGAACGTCATCAGGTCTTTCTGGTCGGCGCCCTCGACGAAGATGTCGCCCTTGGTCGCCAGGGCGGCGGAGGCCCAGCTCGCGGCCTCGTTGCGGTCGTTGATGGCACGGTGCGTGTAGCCCCGGAGCTTCTCGACACCCTCGATGAAGATGACGCGGTTCGGCTCGACCGAGACGACGGCGCCCATCTTCTGGAGGATCGCGATGAGGTCCATGATCTCGGGCTCGATCGCCGCGTTGCGCAGCTCGGTGACACCCTTGGCCAGGACGGCCGTCAGCAGCACCTGCTCGGTGGCGCCCACGCTCGGGTAGGGCAACTCGATGTTGGCCCCCGTGAGGCCGTTCGGTGCCGTGAGGTGGATGCCGTTGTACGACTTGTCGACGACGGCCCCGAAGGCGCGCAAGGCGTCGAGGTGGAAGTCGATGGGCCGATCACCGATGCGGCAGCCGCCCAGGTCGGGGATGAAGGCCTCGCCGAGACGGTGCAGCAGCGGCCCGCAGAAGAGGATCGGGATGCGGCTCGAACCGGCGTGGGCGTCGATCTCGGCGAAGTGGGCGCTCTCGACGTTGGACGGGTCGAGGATCATCTCGCCGCGCGCCGGGTCGGTGATGCGCACGCCGTGCACCGAGAGCAGGCCCCGGACGACGTTGACGTCGCTGATGTCGGGGACGTCCTTCAAGATGCTGGGGGTGTCGCCGAGCAACGCCGCCACCATGGCCTTGGTGGCCAGGTTCTTCGCCCCGCGCACCTCGATGCGGCCGATCAGCGGCTTGCCACCTCGGATCACGATCTCATCGGAGGTGAGACCCACGCGGGCCCCGGCTGCTGCTGCGTCTTGGACGAGGGAGTTCACTGTTTCACCGGCAATGTCTTCGGGCGCCAGGCGGCGCGGCGGGATTCGAATTCTGTGATGGCCGCTTCGTCGCGGAGGGTCAGGCCGATGTCGTCGAGGCCTTCGAGGAGTCGCCACTTAGTGTAGGCATCGACTTCGAATCCGACGGTGAGGCTGCCGACCGTGGCGGTCTGCGACTCGAGGTCGACGGTGGCCTCGATACCCGGCTCGGCGTCGATCACGGCCCAGATGCGCTCGACGTCGTCTTCGGACACGGCAGCGGCCAACAGCCCCTGCTTGCCCGCGTTGCCCCGGAAGATGTCGCCGAAGCGCGAGCTGATGACGACGTCGAACCCGAAGTCGCGCAACGCCCAGACGGCGTGCTCACGGCTCGAGCCGGTGCCGAAGTCGGGCCCGGCGACGAGCACGCGGGCGCCCTGGAACGCCGGTTGGTTGAGGACGAAGGCGGGGTCGTTGCGCCAGCCGAAGAACAGGGCGTCCTCGAAGCCGGTCTTGGTGACCCGCTTCAGGAACTGCGCCGGGATGATCTGATCGGTGTCGACGTTCGAGCGCTTGAGCGGCGCGGCGACGCCGGTGACTGTCGTGATGGCGTGCATCAGCGGGCCCCTGCCTGTGTGGTGCCGTCGGCCAGGACGGGTGCGGTCCGGTCGTCGGCGACCGACGCGTCGTCGGTTTGGAGGTCCCACGGCGAGGACAGCGTGCCCCGCACGGCCGTGGCCGCGGCGACGAGCGGCGACACCAGGTGCGTGCGTCCGCCCTTGCCCTGTCGGCCCTCGAAATTGCGGTTCGAGGTCGAGGCGCACCGTTCGCCCGGGGCGAGTTGGTCGGGGTTCATGCCGAGGCACATCGAACACCCCGCGAAGCGCCACTCGGCACCGAAGTCGGTGAAGACCTTGTCGAGCCCTTCGGCCTCGGCCTCGAGGCGCACCCGGGCCGACCCCGGGACGACCATGACGCGCACGCCGTCGGCCTTGGTGCGGCCGCGGATGATCGAGGCGAAGGCCCTCAGGTCTTCGATGCGGCTGTTCGTGCACGAGCCCATGAACACGGCGTCGACCGGGATGGCCTTCATCGGCGTGCCGGCCTCGAGCGCCATGTACTCGAGCGCACGGTTCGCGGCCGCCTTCTCGTTGGGGTCGGCGACGGCCTCGGGGTCGGGCACGACGTCGCTGAGCGACACGCCCTGGCCCGGGTTCGTGCCCCAGGTGACGAACGGCTCGAGCGTGTCGGCGTCGAGGAAGATCTCGGCGTCGAACACGGCGTCGTCGTCGGTCGGCAGGGTCTGCCAGTAGGCGACCGCCTCGTCCCAGTCGGAGCCGGTCGGGGCGTGCGGGCGCCCCTGGAGGTAGTCGTAGGTGGTCTGGTCGGGCGCCACCATGCCGGCGCGGGCACCGGCTTCGATCGACATGTTGCAGATCGTCATGCGCCCCTCCATCGAGAGGGCGCGGATGGCGCTGCCGCGGTACTCGAGCACGTAGCCCTGCCCGCCGCCGGTGCCGATCTGGGCGATGACGGCCAAGATGATGTCCTTCGCGGTGACGCCGGGACGCAGCGTGCCCTCGACGGTCACGGCCATGGTCTTGAACGGCTTGAGCGGCAGGGTCTGCGTGGCCATGACGTGCTCGACCTCGCTCGTGCCGATGCCGAACGCCATCGCGCCGAAGGCCCCGTGCGTCGAGGTGTGCGAGTCACCGCAGACGACCGTGATGCCCGGCATGGTGAGGCCGAGCTGCGGTCCGACGACGTGGACGATGCCCTGCTCGGCGTCGCCCAACGGGTGCAGCCGCACGCCGAACTCGGCGGTGTTGCGGCGCAGGGTCTCGATCTGGGTGCGGCTGGTCAGGTCGGCGATCGGCTTGTCGATGGCGAGCGTCGGGGTGTTGTGGTCCTCGGTCGCGATCGTGAGGTCGGTGCGACGCAGCGGGCGACCGGCCTGGCGCAGGCCGTCGAACGCCTGCGGGCTCGTCACCTCGTGGACGAGGTGGAGGTCGATGTAGAGAAGGTCGGGGGCACCGTCTTCGCCCTTGACGACGACGTGGTCGTCCCACACTTTCTCGGCAAGCGTCCTACCCACGGGCACGCCCCTTCTCCTGTATCGGCATCGAGATGATCCGAGGAGTCTACGCCAGTGCCTCGGGCGCGATCCTCGACGGTCGTGGGGTGGAACCGCGCCCCCTCGACGGCCATTCCCCGGCCGTCCCGAGGCCTCGGTCCCCCGCCGTCACGCCCACGGCGAGCGCCGCGGGCGTCGGCTCCGAATAGCATGACGCCACCCGCCGACCGGACGACGGGTGAGCTCGACGAGGAGGCCGACGATGCGTGAGCCCGGACGCCCCGGCCGACCGCCCCGCCCCGGGGAGGCGCGGGTCGTCGATCGCTGGCATCGCGCCTCCTCGGGTCGTCGGCTGGTGGCCGTGTTCGCGTCGCTGGTCGTGGCGACGGCGCTCGTGGTGGCCGGGTCGGCGACCGTGGCCCCGCGGTACGGCGACGGGCGGCCGTGGGCGGGCGTCGTGACGGACGACCTGCGGCGAGCGCCGGAGACGACCCGGTGGACCCTGGACCTCGCGGCGGCGCTGGCCCCCGACGCCCCGCGCCGGTGCCTGAACTTCTGGGCGTCGCCGGCCGTCGACGGGCTGGTGGCGGTGGGCACCTCCGTCGACCTCGACTTCGGCGACACCCTCGGCGCACCGGCCTGCCGCCGGTACGCGTCCGAGGCGACCACGAGCCTCGTCGGGCTCGTCGAGACCGCGACGGGCACGGTGCGCTGGGTGCACGACCTCGCGCGCGACGTGCCCGACACCGACGCCCTGAGCATCCCGGCGACACAGGTGGTGCCGGAGGCCGGGCGGGTGCTCGTGCAGACGCAGACGACGGGTGCCACGGTGCTCGCGGCCCTCGACCTCGACGACGGGTCGCTGGTCGAGTCGACACGGGGGCGGCGCGACCTGCCGTCGGTCAGCGTCGACACGAGGGGCCCGTTGCAGCTGCGGACCTTCTCGGGGCTCAGCGGGTCGGGGGCCCGGTACCAGCTCGTCGACGCGTCGCACCTCGCCGACCCCGTGTGGGAGGGAGGTGCCGACGCGGGCACCTCGCCCGTCCTGGTGGGCGACGGGGCCCTCGTCGAGCACGAGGGCGAGGCGGTCTTCGTCGACGGTCGCACGGGCGAGGAGCGCCCGTTCACCGCCTCGCCCGACGTGCTCGTCGTGCCGCCCGTCGGGTCACCGGTCGTGACCGCGTCCGGTCGCACGGTGGTCGCCTTCGCCGTCGAGCGCACCCGGGCGAACGGCACCCTCTCGGCCCTCGACGCCCGGGGCGACCCGGTCTGGAGCCGTCCCTCGAGCAGCCGCCGCCTGGCCCTGACGCCGTCGTGCGTCGTCGCGGTCACGCGGGGCGACACGACCGCCGAGTGCATCGACCCGCGCGACGGCACCTCGCGGTGGACGACCGACCTCGGGGCGCCCTTCTCGGTCGAGGCCGTGCCCGGCCAACGCGGCGACGACGTCCTGGTCGTCGTGCAGCGCCCCGGCGGGTCGCGGCTGCTCTCGCTGGACGGCGACGACGGGCACACCCGGTTCAGCTCGGCCCTCGGCCTGCTCGACGACGTCGCCGCCGCCGGGCGGTCGGCGGTGTACGTCCAGACCGACGACGGCGGCTCGTCGGGGCGCGGCATCACGGCGGTCGACCTGGCCGACGGCCGTCGTCTCTGGTCGGCGTCACCCTCGGGCTCGCTCGTGTTCTGGGGCGGTCACCTGGTCGGCATCGACGAGGGCGGCGTGGCCCGTCGCCTCGTCGACGACGCCCGCCTCGTGGTGACGTCGTGACCCGCGTCGCCCGCCGGGTGGCGTTCGTGCCCCTGGCCCTCGCGGTCGCCGTCGCGCTGGTCGCGGTGGTGGTCGTCCCCCTGCAACCCGGCTACGGCTCGGACGACCCGTGGCAGGGCATCGCCGTCGACGACCTGCGGCGCGAACCGGAGACGACGGGCTGGCGGGTCGACCTGAGATCCGCCCTCGCCCCCGGCGCACCCGCGGAGTGCCTGCGGTACCGGGCGACTCCCGTCGAGCAGGGCGTCGCCCTGGTCGGTGCGGCGGGGGCCCTGACGTACGGTTTCGCCAACGACGGCGACTGCGCCACGCCGACCACGGGCGTGGGGTCGCGCATCGGCTCGCTCGACGTCGACCGGGGCGCGTTCCGCTGGGTGCACGACGTCGCCGACGACCTCGCCGCCCGCGGGCTCGTCGGGGCGCCGCTGGTCTCGACGGTGACGGCCGTGCGCGGCACCGACCTCGTGCTGGTGCGGGCCTCGGCCGACGGACGGCAGGTGCTGCTCACCCTGTCCGGTCACACGGGGCGTGCCGTCGACGTGGTCGACACCGGTCCCCTGGGCGACGCCGACCAGTTCCAGACGTCGGCCTCGGTGGTCGTCACCGGACGCCAGCCGAACCCGGGCGGCCCGTTCACCTACGACCTGCGCGACGTCCGTGATCTCGGGCGCGTGGTCTGGAGCGGGCCCGGGTCGAGCTCGGGCATCGCGCTGGCCCTGAGCGACCGCCTGCTGGTCGCCGGCCCCGACGGCACCGTCCAGGTCGACCTCGCCACGGGCGACGAACGACCGTGGCGTGCCCGCCTCGACCGGTTGGTCGGCCACGTCGTGCAGGACGACGTCGTGTACGCCCCCCGAGGAGGCGCGGCCACGGGACGCGGGGACGCCGGCTTCGTCGCGGTGTCGGCCGAGGGCCGCGAACTGTGGGCGTCCGACGTCGGCGTCCGGGGCGGCTACTCGATCACGCGATCGTGCCTCGCCGTGACCGACGTGCGGTCTCGGACGGTCACCTGCCTCGACCTCGCCACGGGCGAGGTGCGGTGGAGCGACGCGTCGTCGAGCTCGTCGGCGCTGGACGGCCTCCCCGGCCAGACCGACGACCGGGTCTTCGCCACGGCGACGGCGGCCGGCCCCGGGCCCGTCGTGGTGCGGACCCTGGACGGTTCGACGGGTGCGGCGACGACGCGCCTGTCGTTGCCCGACGGCGCCGTGCTCACCGCGGCGGGGCGCACCGTGGGTTACGCCCTCGCCTACGGCAGCTCAGGCGGTCGGTCGACGCTCGTGGCGTTCGACCTGTCGAGCGGCCGGCAGCTCTGGCAGCACGCCGCCCCGCTGCAGGTCTACGCCTGGGCCGGGAGGCTCGTCGACGTGGACGTCGACGGCGTGGCTCGCGTGCTGGTCTCGCCGGGCCCGACGGGGGTCGTCCCGGGTTCGTCCGCCGGATGAGGGCCTGTCGCCACGGCATCCGTTCGAACGCGTGTTCGAATCCGACGTAGGCTGTCGGCATGAGCATCCCCTTCACCGCCTCACTGCTCGACGGCCTGGGCGCGGGCCCCGAACTCGCACCGCTCGCCGCACGCGTCGACCACCTCGACCTGGGCGAGGGCGCCTGGCTCGACGTGGTGCCCGGCTGGGCCTCGAACTCCGACGCCTTGTTCGAACGACTCGTCACCGAGGTGCCGTGGCGTGCCGATCGTCGCCAGATGTACGACCGCGTGGTCGAGGTGCCGCGACTTGTCTCGTCCTACGGCGTCGGCGACGCCCTGCCCGACCCGGTGCTCGCCCGGGCCCGCGACGACCTCAACGACTACTACTCGGGGCACCGTGGCGCGCCCGTCGAGCAGCGCTTCGACCGGGCCGGGCTCTGTTTCTACCGAACGGGCGACGACAGCATCGCCTGGCACGGCGACAGCGTCGGACGCACGATCGGCCGCGACACGATGGTCGGCATCCTCTCGCTCGGGGCCCCGCGCACCCTCGCCGTCCGGTCGCGGGCGACCGGTGAGGCGAGACGGTTCCCCCTGGGCCACGGCGACCTGCTCGTCATGGGCGGCAGCTGCCAGCGCACCCACGAGCACGCGATCGCCAAGACCAAGAAGGCGGTCGGTCCGCGCATCAGCGTGCAGTTCCGGCCGGTCTGGCCCGCCTAGGCCGACCCGGCGCCCTGAGCGGTCGGCCGGGCCGTCGATCGTATGCTGTGCTCACGATCGACGACGAGGTGGACGAGCATGGCCGCAACCCGCGACGACGTGGCACGTCTCGCAGGCGTCTCGTCGAGCACCGTCTCGTACGCCCTCAGCGGCCGACGCACGATCTCGGCCGCGACCCGCCAGCGCGTCGAAGAGGCCATGGCCGAGCTCAACTACACCCCCAACGCCTTCGCCCGGGGCCTGGCCGGTGCCCGGGGCGGCATCCTCGCCTTGCACTACCCCTACGGGCGCCGCGGGGTCACGTCGTCCGAGTTCGAGTACGTCGCGGCCGCCACCGACCGGGCGCGCGAACGCGGCTACCACCTGCTGCTCTGGTCGAACCCCATCGACGACGTCGAGGGCCTCGGTGCCCTCGTCAGCGAAGGACTCGTCGACGGCGTGATCCTGATGGAGCTCACGGCCCACGACGACCGGGTCGGCGTCCTGACCGGGTCCCGCATGCCGTTCAGCAACATCGGGCGACCCGACGACGTGGACGGTCTCTGGTTCGTCGACGCCGACTACGACTCGCTGGGCCGACAAGCCGTGGACCACCTCGCCGACCTCGGCCACCGGCGCGTGTTCTTCCTCAGCCAGACCATCGCGGCGCCCGAACGCGGCTCGGGCCCGCTGGACCGGGCCACGCACGCGCTGGCAGGCCCGGCGCGGCGACGCGGGCTGACGCTCGAGACACACCTCGCCGACAACTCGGTGCCGGGCGGCCGTGAGGCCTACGCCGCCTTCGCCCGATCGGGGGCACGACCGACGGCCGTCCTGGCCTTCAACGAGATGGCACTCGCCGGCTTCGTCCAGGCCGCCGCCGCCGCCGGGCGGTCGATCCCCGGCGACGTGACGGTCGTCGCGTTGAGCATCGGCGACCTGGCCGCCGAGATGACCTCGCCGCCCCTCACCACCGTCAACCCGCCCGGGGCCGAGATCGCGGCGACCGCCGTCGACGACCTCGTCGACCGCATCGAGGGCCGACGCCACGAGGCACCGCACGTCCTGGTGAGGCCGCGTCTGATCGTGCGCGGCAGCTCGGCCGCCGTGCGACCGACCGAGGCCCGGTAGCAGACGCGGTTGCGCGCCTCCTGCGGGTGTGTGACACTCATCGTCGACGCGCGTCGACGACGACGCACGGAGGACGACCACCCCGACAGCACGGGCGTCGTCCCGACATGCGACTCAACGAGGAGAAACCCATGCGAGCATCCCTGCACCGCCGCTTCACCGGCCCCCTGGCCATCTTGGCGGCGTCCAGCTTCCTCTTGGCCGGGTGCTCCGGCACGGCCGACCCCAACGACCCGAACGCAGGCGGCGGCAGCGGCGGGTCCATCGGCACCGCCGACGGCGTCGTCAACGTCTACGGCACGATCAACGGCGACGAGGCGACCCTGCTCGAGAAGTCCTGGGCCGACTGGGAGTCGGAGAACGACATCGACATCAAGTACACCGGCGACAAAGAGTTCGAGAAGCAGATCGGCATCAAGGTGCAGGGTGGCGACACCCCCGACCTCGCGATCTTCCCGCAGCCCGGCCTCCTCGCCGACACGGTGAAGTCCGGCAAGGTGCAAGAACTGCCCGCCGACGCCCTCGCCAACGTGAAAGAAGGTTGGTCCGAGGACTGGCAGAAGTACGGCCAGGTCGACGGCACGCAGTACGGCGCCCCGTTGATGGCCAGCGTCAAGGGCTACGTCTGGTACTCCCCCGCGAAGTTCGAGGAGTGGGGTGTCGAGGTGCCCAAGACCTACGACGAGCTCGTCGCGCTGTCGAAGACCATCCAGGAGAAGACCGGCGGCCCCTCGTGGTGCGCCGGCTTCAACTCGGGTGAGGCGTCCGGCTGGCCCGGCACCGACTGGATCGAAGACCTGGTGCTGCGCGAGGCCGGCCCCGATGCGTACGACTCCTGGATCACCGGCGACACGAAGTTCACCGACCCCGAGATCAAGGCCGCCTTCGACTCCGTCGGCGAGATCCTGCTCGATCCGACCCTCGTCAACGCC
>Ga0265798_10008432_pt1 | contig 13141 bp, 9 predicted proteins | sample P3T30metagenome_FD_192430 | JGI IMG/M metagenome (GOLD analysis project Ga0265798, IMG submission 192430) | Plant litter microbial communities from East Loma Ridge, Irvine, California - P3 T30 | ecosystem: Environmental > Terrestrial > Plant litter > Unclassified | place: USA: California...
GCTGGCCGGCGGCGCGCTGACGCAGGGGAGCAATCTGGTCTTCTACCTGCTCACCGCGCTGTGGAAGCAGCCCGAGGTGGAGAGCCGCGAGGCTCTGGCGGCGGAGGAGGAGGAGGAGGAGGAGCGGGCGGTCTAGCTCGCCGCGCGCCGTCTCACCGCGCCACCGCGGCCACCTCCGCCGGCGTCCATCCCCCGCCCATCGCCTGGTACAAAGCGACATAGCTCGTCAACCGGTCGGCGCGCGCCTGCACCAGCGACAGCTCGGCGGTGAGCAAAGTGCGCTGCGCGTCGAGCTGCTCGAGATAGGCCGAATAGCCCGCGCGATAGCGGTTGGTCGCATTCTCCAGCGCGCCGCGCGACGCCGCTGCCTGCGCCGCCAGCGCGTCCGCCTGCTCGCCCGTGCGGCGCACGCCGACGAGCGCGTCGTCCACCTCGCGGAACGCCACCAGAGCGGCGCGGCGATAGGCATAGGCCGCCTGGTCGCGCCGGGCGGTGGCGACTCGCTCCTGCGCGCGCAGCCGCCCGCCGTCGAAGATCGGCCCCAGAACGCTCGCACCCAGCGAGAAGATCACCTCGGGCTGCGCCAGCGCGGTGGAGAGGACGAGGTTGCCCGCGCCGGTCAGCGACAGGTTGGGCAGCATCGCGGCGCGCTGGCTGTCGAGCGAGCGGTCCGCCGCCACCAGCGTCTGCTCGACCTGGTAGAGATCGGGGCGGCGGCGCAGCAGCTGCGCGGGCAGCCCGCCCGGCAACGGCGGCGTCGCCAGCCGGTCGAGCGCCAGCCCGCGCGCCACCGCACGCGGCGAGTCGCCGGTCAGCAGCGCCAGCGCATTCTCCTGCCGCGCGATCGCCAGCTCGGCGGCGGGGACGAGCTGTTGCGTGCCCGCATATTCCGCCTGCGCCTGACGGTACTCGAGCCGCGACGCATAACCCGTCTCATAACGCCGCCGCGCGATCCGCAGCGCCTCGGCGCGCGCCGCCAGCGTCTCGCGCGCGATCGCCAGCCGCTGGTCGAGCGCGCGCAGCGTGACATAGCCCGAGGCCGCGGTGGCGGCGGTGGCGAGCCGCACCGTGTCGCGCGCCGCCGCGGTGGCGAGCAGCTGTGCGCGCGCGGCGCGGCTCGCCTGGCGCAGCCGGCCGAACAGGTCGAGGTCGTAGCTGAGCTGGACGCCGGGCTGCACCGCGGCCGAGCGCGCGGTGGTGCCGAGCGCGCTGATCGACTGGCCCTGCGTCTCGGGCACGGTGCCGCCGAGCTGAGGCAGCAGCTGCGCGCGCGCGAGTGCCTCGGCGGCGCGCGCCTCCTCCACCCGCGCCGCGGCGGCGAGCACGTCGAGATTGTTCGCCAGCGCGCGCCCGACCAAAACGGTGAGCACCGGATCGCCGAAGCCCTGCCACCAGGCGGCGCTCACCGGCGACGCGTCGGGCGCGGTGAGCGCGCTGCGCCACGCCGGCGGCGGCGTGACGGTGGCGTCGGGCGGGGCGGCGCGGCGCGGCCCCGGAAGCGCGCAGCCGGCGAGCAGCAGCGGGAGAAGGAGCGCGCGGAGGATCACGCGGGCGACGGGGCGGTGCGTGATCGGCACGCCGGCGAGTGCGAAGCGGTGCCCTTTGCTCCTACTGTCGTCGCGACCGTGTTCCGGGATGCACCCGTCCGAGCACTCGCCGGCCGGTGACGATGCGGGACCGTCGATCCCGGACCACGTTCGCGATGACGGCAGCGTGTAAGTCGCGGAAGTGCGACCTTCTCGCGCATCGCCGCTCGCTTTGCCACCCACCCTCATCGCGGCGCCGGCGTGCCGGCGGTGTCGACGCGCGCCTGCACCGACATGCCCGGGCGCAGCCGCGCCGCCAGCGCCTGCCCCGGATCGATCCGGATCCGCACCGCGATCCGCTGCGGCACCTTGGTGAAATTGCCCGTGGCATTGTCCGACTTGAGCACGGCAAATTCGCTTCCCGCCGCGGGCGAGATGCGCTCCACTCGGCCGGACAGCCGCGCGTTGGCGAGCGCGTCGACGGTGAAGCTGGCGCGCTGCCCTACCGCGATGCGCGCGGTCTGCGCCTCCTTGTAGTTGGCGATCACCCAGGTCTCGGCCGGCACCAGGAACATCAGCTGCGAGCCGGCGGTGACATATTGCCCGACGCGCACCCCGACCTCGCTCAGGCGCCCCGCCTCGGGCGCGCGAATCACGGTATTGGCGAGGTCGATCCGCGCCAGCCGCAGCGCCGCCTGCGCGCCCGACACGCCCGCCTCCTGCCCGCCGCGCCCAACCGCGACGGTGCGGATGTCCTGCCGCGCGATCTCGCGCGCGGCCTGCGCCTGCTGAAGCTGCGCCTGCGCCTGGCGCAGCGTGGCGAGCGTCTGGTCACGCTCGCGCAAGCTCACCGAGCCGTCGGTGACGAGGTCGTTGACGCGGTTCATGTCGGCCTGCGCGCGGAGCAGCTGCGCGCGCGCGTTGGCCAGCGCCGCCTCCTGCCCGCCGAAGCTCGCCTCGCGGCTGGCCGCGGCTTGGACGCTGTTGGCCAGCGTCGCCCGCGCATTCTCCACCTGCGCCTCGGCCTGGTCGACGCGCTGCGCGTAGATGCGCTGGTCGACCACGACCAAGGGCTGGCCGGCGCGGACCGTCTCGAAGTCGCGCACCAGCACCTGCGTGACATAGCCCGAGACCTGCGGCGCGATCACGGTGGTGCGGCCGCGGACATAGGCGTTGTCGGTCGATTCATAGTCGCTGGTGAACGGCCACATCCGCCACGCCGCGAGCACGGCCAGCACGCCCGCGACCGCGAGCAGCGTGATCAGCAGCGTCGCGGTGCGCGACAGCCGCGGCGGGCGCCAGCCCGAGCCCACCGGTGCCGCGGGGCTGGCGGCGGCGCGCTCCTCGGCGGCTCGTTCCTCGGTCACGGGGCCGGCGGCGACGGGCGATCTAGTGTCGGTCATGCGATACTCTGACGGCGCGCGCGCCACTCGCGGCGCAGCAGGAGGAACAACAGGTACAGGAAGGTGAGCGCGGCGAGCACCGCGATCAGCCGGAACAGGTCGTCATAGGCGAGCACGTTCGCCTCGCGCGTCGTCGCCTGCGCCAGCAGCGCGCCGCCCTCGGCCGAGCGCAGCCCGGTGTCGCCGACCACGCGCGCCACCCCGCTCGCCCCCGCGGCGAGCCGCGCCTGCACCTGCGGGTCGGTCGGATCGATCGCCTGCACCAGCGCGGCGCTGTTCGCCTTCTCGCGGACGATCTGATAGGTGCCGAGGATCGCCGACCCCGCCAGGCTGCCGATCGAGTTGAGCACGCCGAACAGCGCGATGAAGCTGATCACGTGCCCGGTCCCCTGCTGCAGTGCGCGCGTCATGCCGAACAGCAGCGACGGCCCCAGGAAGAACGCGCCCGCGAACGCGATCGTCGCCTGGGTGAGATACAGCTGCGGCGCGCGCGTGAGGCTGGTCGCGGACGAATCGACCCAGGCCGCGACCGCGACCAGCCCGATCGCGAGCATCACCGGATGCGCCAGTCTCTCGACGTTCAGCGTCACCGCGCTGACGACGAACCCCGCCAGCGTGGCGAGGAAGATGATGGTAAAGAACGGCCCCAGCTGGTCGTTGTTCTGCCCCAGCACGGTGAGCAACCCGACCGCGCCATAGGTCTGTTCGGACAGGACGATCCGCGCCATCAGCGTCACCACCGCAAAGCGCAGGATGTCGGCGCTCCCGAGCCAGCGCGTGTTGATCAGTGGGTTGGCGCGGTGGTGTTCGATGATCAGCGCGGCGGCGAGCATCGGGATGGCGGCGAGCAGCGCCCAGCCGATCCAGCGCGCCTCGGTCCACCACACGTAGCGGCCCAGCCCCAGCACCGCGGCGAACAGCGCCATCGCCCCGGCGTAGAGCGCGAAGGTGACGAAATCGAGCTTCTCGAACGCGGGCTGGCGCGTTGTCGGCGGTAGGCGGAACACCGTCACCGCCGCGAGGCTGAGTGCGGCCAGCCCGAGTTCGAAGAGATACAGCGTCCGCCACTGACTCATCGCCAGCAGCTCGGGCGAGAACAGCCGTGCGAGCGGGGTGGCGCATTGCGGCGCGCCGATGCCGAGCACGATCGCGCGCAGCCGCCACTTCGCCGGCACCGCCTGCATGAAATAATAGAGCGCGAAGGTGGAGAGCGGCGCCGCCGCCAACCCGCTCGCGGCGCGCACCACGATCGCCGAGGCGAAGCCGTGGACGAACAGATGCGCAAAGGTCACCGCGACATAGATGCCGATGAACAGCATCGCGAATGGGCGAAGCCCGAACTGCTGGCGGAACTTGATCAGCAGCAGGTTGATGCTGACGTTGGTCATCACATAGACCGTCGGCAACCACGCGATCTCGGACGGATCGAGCCCCAGCGCCCCCGCCAGCGTGGTGGTGTTCGCCGCCACCAGCGCGTTGCCGAAGCCGCCGGTGAGCCCCACCAACGTGCCGACCAGCGCATAGGTGAGGCGGCGGCGCAGCGGATGCTCGGGCGAGCCCGGCGAGCCGGGCATCACCGGGCGCTCGTGCGGGGCGAACTCCCAGCGCTCCTCGCTCACGAAGTCGCGCAGCCGCGTCAGCACCGCCATGATGTTGTTCCCGCACCTCCGTTCGCTGTTGTTTCACCAGATGCGACTAGGACGCATTGCCATATAGCAAAGTTCACTCATCGCACGCCCGTCTCGCTCCGTCCCGTCGTATAATGAAGGATCAGGGGAGAGGCACGGCGGGCCCGAATGTGCCCCCGCCGCTCCCGTGCGAGGGGGACACAAATCATGACAGCGATGGGACGGGTGCTGGACATGGCGGGCGGCGAACGCGCGCTGCGCGAGCTGCGGGGGCTGATCGACGCCGCCGCGGCGGGCGATCTCCAGCGTCGTGCCGATCCCACCGTGGCACGCGGCACCGCGCGTGCGCTGCTCGTCGCGATCAACGAGCTGCTCGACGCCCGCGGACAGCAGATGACGCTGCTGTCGGAGCGCGTCGGGCAGATGGCGCAGGCGCATGCGCGCGGCGATATCGACGTCTCCATACCCGCACTTGGCCTAGGCCAGCAGTGTGACGCGATGGCTACGCAGATCAACGCGATGGTGTCGGAGCATATCGCGATCAAGCGGCGGGCGATGGCGGTGGTGGCGGCCTTCGCAGCGGGCGACTTCGCTGCGCCGCTCGAGCCGCTGCCTGGAAAGAAGGCGTTCATCAACGATGCGATTGAGACGCTGCGACGCCATCTCACTGGGCTGATCGCGGAGATGAACGCGATGTCCGCCGCGCATGACGCCGGTGACATCGACGCCGCGCTGCCGCACACGCAATTCAGCGGCGAGTTCGCGACGATGGCGCGTGGGGTGAACGCGATGGTGGCCAACCATATCGCAGTGAAGCGCGAAGCGATGGCCTGTATCGCCGCCCTCGGCCAGGGCGATTTCGATGCGCCGCTTCGCGCCTTTCCCGGCAAAAAGGCGTTCATCAACGACACAATCGAGACGCTGCGCGGCAACCTGCGCGCGATCGTTGCCGAGGTGCAGCGATTGATCGCGCATGCTACCGAGGGTCAACTCGGCGAGCGCGGCGACCCGACGCGCTTCGTCGGCGATTTCGCGGCGCTGGTGCGCAGCATCAACGCCATGCTCGACGCAATCCTGGTGCCGATCGGCGAGGGCAATCGCGTGCTCGCGCTGGTGAGCGACGGCGCGCTGACGGAGCGCGTCGAGGTCGCATGCGACGGCGATCACCAGCGTATGAAGGACGCGGTCAACGGCCTGGTCGACACGCTGGCGCGAATCGTCGGCGACGTGGCGCAGGCCGCGCAGCAGGTCGCCGGCGGCAGCCAGCAGCTCGCCGCCAGCGCCGAGCGGATGAGCGAGGGCGCGACCGAACAGGCCGCGGCGAGCGAGCAGGCCGCCGCCTCGGTCGAGGAGATGGCCGCCAATATCAAGCAGAGCGCGGACAATGCCGCGCGCACCGAAACGATCGCGCGCGCGGCCGCCCGCAGCGCGGAGGAATCGGGCGCTGCGGTGCGCGGCGCGGTCGGGGCGATGCAGTCGATCGCGGAGAAGGTCGGGATCGTCCAGGAGATCGCGCGCCAAACCGACCTGCTCGCACTCAACGCCGCAGTGGAAGCGGCGCGCGCGGGGGAGCACGGGCGCGGCTTCGCGGTGGTGGCGGCGGAGGTGCGACGGCTCGCCGAGCGCAGCCAGGCCGCGGCGGCGGAGATCGGCGCGATGTCGGGCGAGACGGTGCGCACCGCGCAGCACGCAGGCGAGATGCTCGCCAAGCTTGTCCCCGATATCGTCACCACGGCCGAGCTGGTCGCCGAGATCAGCGCCGCTGCGCGCGAGCAGGACCAGGGTGCGACGCAGATCAGCGCGGCGATCGATCAGCTCGATCAGGTAACTCAGCAGAATGCCGCCGCGGCGGACCAGATCAGCGGTACCGCGGGCGAGCTCGCGCAGCAGGCCGAGGAAGTGCAGGAGACGCTCGCCTTTTTCCGCACGGGAGCGCAGGTGGCACCGGCGCGCACCCCTGCCGCAGCGGTGGCGGCGCGCACCGCGACGCTACGCAGTGGCGGCGGGCGGCTACCCGCGCCGCGCGGCTTCGCGCTCGATCTGGTCGAGGCACCACGTCGGCCATTCAGCGGTTGAGCCGATCAGCCCGGCCCGACCGGGTGCGACCGCGTTCGCCTCATTCCACCCAGTCGAGCCCGATGTCGCGATAGACGCCGCGGTCCTCGTCCCAGCCGGGTTTCACCTTGACGTGAAGATAGAGGTGCACCGGCCGATCGAGCAGCACCGCCAATTCGGCCCGCGCGCGTGCGCCGATCTCGCGGATGCGCGTGCCGCCCTTGCCCAGCACGATCGCGCGCTGGGTCACGCGCTCGACCAGGATCTGCTGGTGGATCTCGGCCGAGCCGTCCTCGCGCTCGCTGAACTTCTCGGTCTCGACCACGCTGGCATAAGGCAGTTCCGCGTGGAGCTGGAGGTAAAGCTGCTCGCGCGTCACCTCCGCCGCCAGCGCGCGCTCGGACGCGTCGGACACCTGGTCCTCGGGATAATGCCACGGCCCCGCGGGCATCGCCGCCGCCAGCGCGCGCTTGAGCTGGGGCAGCCCGTCGCCGGTCTGCGCCGAGACGAAGAAGGTCTCGGCGAAAGGCAGAAGCGCGTTGAGCCTTTCCGCGTGGATCAGCAGCTTGGGCTTGTCGGCGAGGTCGACCTTGTTGAGCACGAGGTAGATCGGCTCGCTACGCTCCTTGAGCGACTCGACGATCTCGGTGACCTTGGGGCCGAGACCGCCCTTGCCGTCGACCACCAGGGCGATCACGTCGGCGCCCTCGGCCCCTCCCCAGGCCGCCGCCACCATCGCGCGGTCGAGCCGGCGGCGCGGCTCGAAGATGCCGGGCGTGTCGACCAGCAGCAGCTGCGTCTCGCGCTCGAGCGCCACGCCCATCAGCCGCGCGCGCGTGGTCTGCGCCTTGGGGCTGACGATCGCCACCTTCTGACCTACCAAGGCATTGACCAGCGTCGATTTGCCCGCGTTGGGCGCGCCCACCACCGCCACCAGCCCGCAGCGCGTCGCGAGCGAATGTTGCGAATGTTGAGTCACCGGCGCGTTCTCGTCCACGCCGCTCACTCGCCCGCGATCGCGTTCTTAAGCCGCGAGAAGAAGCCCTGGCTCTGTGGGCATTCGTCACCCGTCTCGGTCTCGCGGAACTCCTCGAGCAGCGCGCGCTGGCGCGTGCTGAGCTTGGTGGGCGTTTCCACCTCCACCTGGATCACCAGGTCGCCGAAGCCGCGCCCCTGCAGCACGGGCATGCCCGCGCCGCGCTGGCGCAGCTGCTTGCCCGACTGGATGCCCGCGGGAATCTTGACCTCGTGGCGCTTGCCGTCGAGCCCGGGGATCGACAGCGTCCCACCCAGCGCCGCGGTGGTGAAGCTGATCGGCGCACGCGCGAATAACGTGGTGCCCTCCCGCTCGAAGATCGCGTGCCGCTTCACATGCAGGAAGATGTAGAGGTCGCCCGGCGGCGCGCCCCGCGCCCCCGCCTCGCCCTCGCCGGTGAGCCGCACGCGCGTGCCCTCGTCGACGCCCGGCGGCACGTTGACCGCGAGCGTCTTGGTCTTCTCGACCCGACCCTCGCCACGGCAGTCGCCGCACGGATCGGTGATCACCTCGCCCGAGCCGTGGCACAGCGGGCAGGCCCGCTCGACCACGAAGAAGCCCTGCTGCGCGCGCACCTTACCGTGACCGTGGCAGTGCTGGCAGGTGTGCGCGTGGGTGCCCGGCTTGGAGCCGGTGCCGTGGCAGCTGTCGCACGCGGCGGAGATGTCGACGGTGATCTCCGTCTCCTTGCCGTGATACGCCTCCTCCAGCGTGATCTCCATGTCGTAGCGCAGGTCGGCGCCGCGGCGCACCTGCCGCCCGCCGCCGCGCTGGCCGCCCATGAACTCGCCGAACACGCTTTCGAAGATGTCGGAGAAGCCGGAGAAATCCTGCGCACCGCCACCACCGCCGCCGTTCTTAAAGGCGGCATGGCCGAAGCGATCATAGGCGGCGCGCTTCTGCGGGTCCTTGAGGCAGTCATAGGCCTCGCTGACCGCCTTGAACTTGGCCTCGCTGTCCTTGCACCCGGCGTTCTTGTCGGGATGGTATTTCATCGCGAGCTTGCGATACGACGATTTGATCGTCGCCGCGTCCGCGGTCCGCTCGCACTCGAGCAGCTCGTAATAGTCGATCTCGGTCATGCAGCGCCCCCGCGCCCGTCGCCGTCACCCCGGTGGAAGCCGGGGTCCAGTGCCGCGCGCGGTCTCGTCTGCGGCGCTGGATACCGGCCTGCGCCGGTATGACGGGAGAGGTTCATGTCAGTTCACCCCGGCGCGGATCACGCCTTGTGGTCGTCGACTTCCGAGAACTCGGCGTCGACCACGTCGTCCTTGGGCGCATCGGCCTGCGCGGTCTCGCCCTGCGGCGCGGCCTCGCTCTGGGCCTGCTTCTCGTAGATCGCCTGACCGAGCTTCATCGCGACCTGCGCGAGCGCCTGGCTCTTCTCGTTCATCTGATCGGGATCGTTCGACTCGACCGCCTTCTTGGCCGCGTCGATCGCACCCTGGATCTCACCGCGGAGCGACTCATCGACCTTGTCGCCATTGTCGGCGAGCTGGCGCTCGGTGGTGTGGATCAGCGACTCGGCGTTGTTCTTCGCCTCGGCCGCGGCGCGGCGCTTCTTGTCCTCCTCGGCGAAGGACTCGGCGTCGCGCACCATCTGGTCGATGTCGGCGTCGGAGAGACCGCCCGAGGCCTGGATGCGGATCTGGGTCTCCTTGCCCGTGCCCTTGTCCTTGGCCGAGACGTTGACGATGCCGTTGGCGTCGATGTCGAACGTCACCTCGATCTGCGGCACGCCGCGCGGCGCCGGCGGGATGCCGACGAGGTCGAACTGGCCGAGCAGCTTGTTGTCCGCCGCCATCTCGCGCTCGCCCTGGAACACCCGGATCGTCACCGCCTGCTGATTGTCGTCGGCGGTCGAATAGACCTGGGTCTTCTTGGTCGGGATCGTGGTGTTGCGGTCGATCATGCGCGTGAACACGCCGCCCAGCGTCTCGATGCCGAGCGACAGCGGGGTAACGTCGAGCAGCAGCACGTCCTTGACGTCGCCCTGGAGCACGCCCGCCTGGATCGCAGCGCCCATCGCGACCACCTCGTCGGGGTTCACGCCGGTATGCGGGTCCTTGCCGAAGAACTGCTTCACCACCTCGCGCACGCGCGGCATGCGCGTCATGCCGCCGACCAGCACCACTTCGCTGATCTCATTGGCGGAGACACCCGCGTCGGCCAGCGCCTTCTTGCACGGGTCGAGCGTCCGCTTGATCAGGTCCTCGACCAGCCGCTCCAGGTCAGCGCGGGTGATCGTCTTGACCAGATGCTTCGGGCCGTTCTGGTCGGCGGTGATGAAGGGCAGGTTGACCTCGGTCGACTGCGCCGACGACAGCTCGATCTTGGCCTTCTCGGCGGCCTCCTTGAGGCGCTGGAGCGCGAGCTTGTCCTTGGTGAGGTCGATGCCCTCGTCCTTCTGGAAGCCCTGCGCGAGATAGTCGACGATCTTGTTGTCGAAGTCCTCGCCGCCGAGGAAGGTGTCGCCGTTGGTGGCCTTCACCTCGAACACGCCGTCGCCGATCTCCAGCACCGAGACGTCGAACGTGCCGCCGCCGAGGTCATAGACCGCGATCGTCTTGCCGTCCTGCTTGTCGAGGCCATAGGCCAGCGCCGCCGCGGTCGGCTCGTTGATGATGCGCAGCACCTCGAGGCCCGCGATCTGGCCGGCATCTTTGGTCGCCTGGCGCTGCGCGTCGTTGAAGTACGCGGGAACGGTGATCACCGCCTGGGTGACCGTCTCGCCGAGGTAGGACTCGGCGGTCTCCTTCATCTTCTGCAAGGTGAAGGCGCTGATCTGCGACGGGCTATATTCCTTGCCGCCGGCGCTGACCCACGCGTCACCGTTCGAGCCGCGCACGATCTTGTACGGGACCAGCTCGGTGTCCTTCTTGGTGACGGGGTCGTCGAAGCGGCGGCCGATCAGGCGCTTCACCGCGAAGATCGTGTTGTCGCCGTTGGTTACGGCTTGGCGCTTCGCGGGCTGGCCGATCAGCCGCTCGCCGTCCTTGGCGAAGGCGACGATCGACGGCGTGGTGCGCGCGCCCTCCGCATTCTCGATGACCTTGGCCTTGCCGCCTTCCATCACGGCCACGCACGAATTGGTGGTGCCGAGGTCGATCCCGATAACTTTTGCCATGAGTGCTTTGCCTAGCCCCTGCGTTGACGTGTATTAATGCGGCGGCGCCCCGTTACGGCAGCGCAACCGCGATGACGAAGCGCGATATAGGTGCGGCGTCGCGCCCCGCAAGATTGCGGCACCGGTGTGGCGGGCGCGGCCGGGAACGATTGCCTGACTCGCGCGTGTCACGTAGGGAGATCCGATCATGCAGACCGCCCGCATCTACCAGCGCCCGAAGAACGCCATGCAGTCGGGCAAGGCCCGCACCGATCGCTGGCAGCTTGAGTTTGAGCCCGGCGAGCCCAAGAAGGCTGACGCGCTGACCGGCTGGGCCGGCAGCGGCGACACGCGCGACCAGATCAAGCTGGGCTTCCCGACGTGCGAGGCGGCGGTGGCGTACGCCGAGCAGCAGGGGCTGCGCTACACCGTGATCCCGACCCCGACGAAGACGCTGAAGTTGCAGAGCTACGCGGATAATTTCCGGTAGGGTTGCGGGGGCGGAGCGAACGCCCCGCGTCGCCGCTCACCCCTACCCGTAGGATCGGGCACCGAGTTCGGCTCAGTCCCTTCGTCGCTGTCAGCGTCGCTCACCTGCCACCGTTCCTGGTTACCGCCGCGCTCTCCAACACCCCCATCGTCATCCCCGCGAAGGCGGGGATCCATTCACACTGACGTCGCGCTTCTATCGAGAAGTCCACGCGTCTGGATCCCCGCCTTGGCGGGGATGACGGTAAGAAGCGGGTCCCGCCACCGCAGGTAGTCAGCAGTTAAATCGCCGGTAAGCCGACGCGCTACCAACTATTCCAGCACGTCGCGCAAACTCGATCGCAACCATCCTCACCGCTCGCCCAGCATCGCCTCCGGCCGCACCACGCGGTCGAACGTCGCCTCGTCCACCAGCTCCAGCTCCAGCCCAGCCTCGCGCAGCGTGAGCCCGCGCTCGTGCGCGTGCTTGGCGATCTTGGCGGCATTGTCATAGCCGATCTCGGGCGCGAGCGCGGTAACGAGCATCAGCGAGCGCTCGACCAGCTCGCCGATCCGCGCCTCGTTGGCGCGCAGCCCGTCGACGCAGCGCAGCGCGAAGCTCTCGCATCCGGTCGCCAGCAGGTCGATCGAGCGCAGCACCGCGGCACCCAGCATCGGCTTGAACACGTTGAGTTCGAGATGCCCCTGCGCGCCACCGACGGTGACCGCGACGTGGTTGCCCATCACCTGCGCGGCCACCATCGTCAGCATCTCGCACTGCGTCGGGTTGACCTTGCCCGGCATGATCGAGCTGCCCGGCTCGTTGGCGGGCAGGTCGAGCTCGCCGAGGCCACTGCGCGGCCCCGAGCCGAGCAGGCGGATGTCGTTGGCGATCTTGGTGCACGCCACCGCGAGCGTGTTGAGCGCGCCCGAGAGATGGACGAGCGGATCGTTGCTCGCCAGCGCCTCGAAGAAATTCTCCGCCGGCGCGAACGCCACGCCGGTGATCGCGGCGAGCTCGGCGGCGACGTCGCGCGCGAAGCCCTTGGGCGCGTTGAGCCCGGTGCCGACCGCGGTGCCGCCCTGCGCGAGCTTGTCGGTGCCCTGCTCCACCGCCGGCTCGATCCGCCGCAGGCAGCGGTGCAGCTGGTGCGCGTAGCCGGAAAATTCGTCGCCGAGCGTCAGCGGCGTGGCGTCCTGAAGGTGCGTGCGGCCGATCTTCACCAGCCCCGCCCACTCGCGCGCGCGCGCGTCAAGCGACGCGTGCAGCATCTCCAGCGCGGGGATCAGCCGCCGGCGCACCGCGAGCGAGCAGGCGACGTGGAGCGCGGTCGGGAAGCTGTCGTTCGACGACTGGCCGCGGTTGACGTCGTCGTTGGGATGGACCGGCGTCTTGCCGCCGCGCTGGCCGGTGAGGATCTCGTTGGCGCGGCCCGCGATCACCTCGTTGACGTTCATATTGCTCTGCGTGCCGCTGCCGGTCTGCCAGATCACCAGTGGGAACTGATCGTCGAGCAGCCCCTGCGCGATCTCCTGCGCCGCCGCCTCGATCGCATCCGCCTTCTCGGCGGCGAGCCCGTGGCGGCGGTTCACCCGCGCCGCCGCCTGCTTCACCAGCGCGAGCGCACGGACGATCTCGATCGGCATCCGCTCGCGCGCGCCGAACGGAAAGTTCTCGAGGCTGCGCTCGGTCTGCGCCCCCCAATAAGCGGAGGCGGGCACTTGGATGGCGCCGATCGAATCGGTCTCGGTGCGGGTCGGGGCGGGTTCGGTGCGGGCATCGGTCATGCCGGGTAAACTCGCCGGCCGGCGCGACGTTGCGCGCGTCCGCGATCGCCCCGCCCCCCCGACGGCGCGCGAGTTTCGGCACGGGCACGTTTGTTTGGCGGCGAAAATCCGCACGCCGGGTCATCGCCTCC
>Ga0265798_10008434_pt1 | contig 13139 bp, 9 predicted proteins | sample P3T30metagenome_FD_192430 | JGI IMG/M metagenome (GOLD analysis project Ga0265798, IMG submission 192430) | Plant litter microbial communities from East Loma Ridge, Irvine, California - P3 T30 | ecosystem: Environmental > Terrestrial > Plant litter > Unclassified | place: USA: California...
CTGGATTCAGGCAACGCTGCAACACCGCAGCTTTGTTGACGGCATTGCGGGCTTTAAGACAAGCCGGCCCGATGGCTGGCACAATGATGCCTCCCTTTTAGAAGGCGCCATGGGTATCGGCCTCGTCTTGCAGTCCTATCTGGAAACCGATACGGTAAACTTCACCTGGGATTCCATCCTGCTCTTAGACTGGGCTCACTAGCAGACGGTAATCAAGCGTATAGTCTCGGAGGGGCTTAGCTTACCATTTATAACGCCGGCCCGGATTTACTTCGGCCACCTGCTATGCCCCCCCCCGCAACTTGGCTTTCCGGCTTGCTTTTGCACTGATTCAACCTTTACGCCAAATTTCCATTATAGCTTCCACAGTCGCTATTCGGTGCATGTAGCTGCTTTCTGCCTGTAGTAAAACGAGGCGGTCCAGCTGGTAGGTGGCGGCGGTTGCAGCGAGTTCTTCAGCCAGGGCGGCGGGCGGCAGCGTCATGTTCGCCGTAAAAAACGGGTTGTGTTGAAACCGGTTGATGCACGCCTTGCCGTTTTGCCTGTCGCTGGACACCGCCAAGGCCAGCGCGGCTATGGGGGAAGCGGCCGGGTGGCAAGCCTGAAAATGCTGCCGGTATACCTGTAGCGCATGGGTAGGCGAGCTGCTGCCGCGTAGAAAGGCAGCGTGACAGTAACCAGCCCCAAGCTCCCCCGCCAGGGTAGCGCTAAGGCTATTCATCCCGAGCAGCCACATCTGCGGCGGCGCGCTGGCAGGCACACTCCGCACCGTAGGTTCGGGCTGAGTCAATAGTAGCGCCTGAATCGCCCGCACGCGTTGCGCAAAATCCTCTGCGGCAGGCTCACCAATCCGCTTATCCCAAAGTAGTGATTTTCGGGTTGCTTCCGGATTGCCCCGGGCTAGCCCCAGTTCAAACCTGTCAGGATAGGCACACGACAGCAGCGCGGCGGCATTAGCTATTTCCAGCGGGCTGTAATAAGAAGCAAGAATGCCGCCGGTACCAATTGAAATAGTGGAAGTATGCCCTAGCGCAATGGATGCCATCACGAGCGGGGAAGCCTGATAAGCTCCCTGGTGATGCTCGCCGTACCAGATGCTACAGCAGCCGTGTTCCTCCGCATGCTGCGCAGTATATAGGGCAGCTTTTAGCTGGTCCTGATGCGTATTTACCTCGTCGTCGAGACAGAAATCTAATAAGCCGATAGACGGTATTCCAGGGTTCATAATGCAACGTTTTAAGTCGTTCTGCTTCTGGGGCTAAACTGACGGGGGCAGCGCCCCGACGACTTAGGGAACAGAGCCCGGCCAAGCTTCGTGCCTGCTACCGGAGGCCTCGGGGCAACTGCCGCCGGCCGGTGGTAGGCTAGTGCGTTTCGGGATGGGCATTAATCGGTGGCACAGTAAGAAATCCGTTGGGCCAAGGCGTCAGCCGGCCACTAGTAAGGATAACTTGCCAGATAAGCTTGAATATCATCCTTCGTGGATTCGCTCAACTGGCAGTCGCGGGCCGCAAGCGCTTGCGCCACTGTATAGGTCCGCACGAGCCGGCTTGGGTGAGGATACAGCAGGAATAATCGCTTCGGCGTATTTAAAAAGAACCGGGGCTTCCACGCGGGCTGGCTGGGTTGGCTGATGCGGAACAAACCAAAATTGCGGCGCTCTGATATGATATATTGTACACAGAACCGGGAGTAGCCTGCCGCCGGGCGGCGGGCGGAGTCTACCGTGCCAAGGGCAAGAAAGCTACGCATGGCCTTCGCCTGGGCACTGGGGAGCCCCGCCTGCCGCCGGTTTAGGCACCGCGAGTTGTTGGGTAGCGATTTTGATGAGCAGCTCGCCAGCAGTACACTAGCCCACAGCAAACAGCTCCCGAACGACACTAATGTAAAGGGCATAAAGATGACTGTTAGCCGGCGCAGCCAGCGGCTAGGCGGTGGCAAGTGACTGAACGCAGAGGGTGGGCTGGCGCTGGCTGGCTCCACTCGGCAAATGCGACAAAGACAGCGAAGCTACGTGAGCGGTTACATATGAGCGACCAGGCTACCGGTGCGCAGGTTTCGGCAGGCAGCCGCAGCTCAGCAGCAGGTGGCTGGGTCGGCAAGTTCGCTAGCTCGGTCAGCGCCTGAATGTCGTTCGGGTCTGCTATTTTTACTTTTTACTGACCCAAAAGCACTGTCACCGTCTATTTAAACCTTCCGCAACGGTAATCCTGCTTGCTCAACACGTGGCTGATGCTATATCGGCGCGGGCTATGGCAGCTGTCTAGTGCGGGGTGGTTGCTTATTCTCAAAGTATGCCTAATAAACTTCCGTATTATAGGCAGTTAGATAGTATGGACTGCGGGCCGACCTGTCTGCGCATGGTGGCCAAGTACTACGGGCGGGCCTACTCGCTCCAGCAACTGCGGGGCTTGACTGATGTGGGGCGCGAGGGGGTGTCGCTGCTGGGTATCGCCCGAGCTGCCGAGCAGATTGGCTTCCGCACCCAGGGGGCTCAGGTCAGCTTTGAGACCTTAAGCGATAAGCATCTGCCGCTGCCGGCCATCGTGCATTGGCACCAGAACCACTTCGTAGTCGTGCGCAAGGTGCGGCGCGGGCGGGTATTCGTTACGGACCCCGCACGGGGAGAGGTAACATATTCTCGGAGCGAGTTTCTCGCCGGCTGGGCCAGCGGAGTAGTCGCTGGCCAGGCTGCCGGGGTAGTGCTGCTACTGGAGAACATGCCGGGCTTCGTGGATACCGCCAGCGGCGCCTCCCCACCGGCCTACGACCTACGCCGCGTCCTGCAGTACCTGCTTCAGTATAAGCAGCTCCTGGCGCAGGTAGCCATTGGATTGTTAATCAGTAGTTTGCTCCAGCTAGTACTGCCCTTCCTAACGCAGTCCATCGTGGATGTAGGCATCCAGACGGCCAACCTGGGCTTCATAACCCTCATTCTGCTGGCGCAGCTATCCCTATCGCTGGGCCGGGCCTCGGTGGAGTTTCTGCGGAGCTGGATTCTGCTGTTTCTGGGAGCCCGCGTGAACATTTCTATTCTGTCGGACTTCTTGTCTAAGCTCATGCGCTTGCCCATCAGCTACTTCGATACGAAACTAACGGGGGACATTCTCCAGCGCATCGGCGACCACAACCGCATAGAGAGCTTTCTGACTACCGGAACCCTTAATACACTGTTCGCATTCATCACCCTGGGGGTCTTCGCGGTAGTACTGGGCATCTATAGTCCTTTCATCCTGCTGGTGTTTGCAGGGGCTAGCTTGGTCTACGTGGGTTGGATTTTACTATTCCTACGCCGTCGCCGCCGGCTGGACTTCGAGCGGTTCGATGTGCAGGCTCGGGAAAACAGCCTCATGATTCAGCTTATCCAGGGGATGCAAGATATTAAGCTGGCCAATGCGGAGGTGCCCTATCGCTGGGAATGGGAGCGCCTGCAGACGCGCCTGTTTAAACTTAACACCCGGACTCTGTCAACCAACCAAGTGCAGCAGGCAGGCGCGCACTTGCTCAACGAGGGCAAGAACCTGCTCATTACGTTCTTGGCGGCCCGGGCAGTCGTATCGGGCAGCCTGACACTGGGCGGAATGCTGGCCATCCAATACATTATCGGCCAGCTCAATGGGCCAGTTGAGCAGTTGATTCAGTTTGTGCAGTCCTGGCAAGAAACCCGTATCTCGCTGGAGCGGCTGAATGAAATTCACCAGCTACCCGACGAAGTATCCGCCGCTACGTTGCAGACAGGTGGTGCGGGGGGCGGCCAAGACTTGGACTTGCGTGGGGTAAGCTTCCGCTACGCCGGGGCAGGCGACCAACTGGTACTGCACGACGTTAACCTGCGGCTACCAGCCGGGAAGGTTACGGCCATAGTAGGCACGAGCGGCAGCGGCAAGACCACCCTGCTCAAGCTGCTGCTTAAATTCTACGAGCCCAGCGCCGGAGAGATTCGCAGCGGTCTGACCAGTCTTAGCAGTGTTAATCCTCACTACTGGCGTAGCCAGTGCGGGGTGGTCATGCAAGAAGGCTTCATCTTTTCTGACACCATCGCGCGCAATATCGCCGTTGGGCAGGAGGATATTGATTTTGCCCGCTTGCAATACGCCGTGCAGGTGGCCAACATCACGGACTTCATCAGCTTGCTGCCACTGGGCTATCATACAAAGATTGGGGCGGAGGGTAACGGGCTGAGCCAGGGCCAGAAGCAACGACTGCTTATTGCCCGGGCCGTGTATAAGAATCCAGCGCTGCTGTTTTTTGATGAGGCTACTAATGCGCTGGATGCCAACAATGAAAGCATCATCGTGCGCAACTTGCAAGAGTTTTTTCACGACCGCACGGTCGTTATTGTCGCGCACCGGTTGAGCACGGTCAAAAACGCCGACCATATCGTGGTGCTCGACCGCGGTCGGGTTGTGGAGCAGGGGACGCACGCCGACCTGATTCAGGCAGCGGGCAGTTACTATGAACTGATACGCAACCAGTTAGAGTTAGGCTCTTGAGCCAGCTCTAACTGGTTGCGGTTTTTTCTTTCCTCCTTTCTCATTAGGCTATGCCCGTTCAAGCCCCCAATTCACTTGCCGACCCCACCCTGCGTAGCGAGGAAGTACAAGAACTGCTGACACAGCCACCGCAGTGGCTGCTGCGCTGGGGAATAACAATATTGCTGTTGATTTTAATGGGGACCCTGACATTCAGTTACTTCATTCATTATCCCAGTCTAATTGGTGCACCTTTCCTGTTGAGCTCGAGCAGCTTCCCGAAACCGGTGAGCGCCCGCGTGGGGGGGCACCTTGCTCGCATCTACGTCCAGCCCAACCAGCAGGTGGAAGCTGGCCAGCTGCTAGCATACGTGGAGAATACGGCCGACTTGGCCAGCGTTCAGGCGCTGGAGCAGTGGCTGGCGACGGCCGGCCGGCGGCCATCGCCAACTGCTATGCTTTCCCCGCTCGGTCCGGCTGGCAGCTTAGGAGAGCTCCAATCGGCCTTTGCCGCACTGATGACGGCCTACGCTACCTACCAGCAGTTTGGGCCGCAGGGCCTCTACGTGCGCAAGCTGGACCTGCTGCGCGCCGACCTGACCACGCTCCGACAACTCGGTCAGAATCTGCAAGACCGACAACGACTGGTGAATCAGGATTTGGCAATCGAGCAGCACAGCCAGCAGATACAGCAGCAACTTTATGAGAGCAAAGTAATTCCGGCCGCTGAACTAAAGCTAGCTAACAGCAAGTTGATTGCTAAAGGCATGGTTGCCCAGGAGATAAAAGCGCAGCTGTTGGCTAACACGTCTACCCAACTCGCTAAGCAGCGTGAACTGCTGGAGCTCACGAACCTGATGAGTGAGCAGGGTAGTATCTTCCAACGGGCCGTGCAGGCCATGACTAGTACTTTGGTACTGTGGCGGGAGAAGTACTGTTTGGTTGCCCCTGCAAACGGCCGGGTAGTATTCTCAGCTTTCTGGCAGGTAGACCAAGCCGTAGCCGCTAATCAGGAGGTATTTCTGCTAGTCACTGCGCCCGGTGAACAGTACGGCGAAGTAAGGCTAAGCCAGCGAAATTTTGGGCAGCTGCGGGTCGGCAACCCTGTGCTTATTAAGTTCGACAGCTATCCGGCCCAAGAATTCGGGCTAGTCACGGGTCGGGTGGTCTACATTTCAGATGTGCCAGGCCGCAACGGAGACTTCCTAGCCAAAGTCGCTTTGCCGCAGGGGCTGCGGACGAACTACGGCAAACTGCTGACCTACCGCGACGGGATGACGGCCCGCGCCGAAGTGGTAGCTGACGACAACCGACTGCTGGAGAAGATATTCTTTAACTTCCGCCAAGCTCTGAGCCGGTAAAGGGAGGCGAGAATAAATCTGAGGTAGTTTAGTTAACCCAGGTTGCGGAGTAGTGGGTCACAAAAAGCCTGTTTGACGTGAACAGACTAGGTTTGAAGTATCTGACCCCTTCAATTCCGGCCGCCCCTGTGCAAAAAGACCGTTGTAACATACTGCTTCCCGCCCGGTGCGCCTACCAGCGGCCGCCGCCCGAGCGACGCGCAGTTGCTAACTGCAGCCTTGGTAGCCGCCCGCTTCTTTGGCGCTACTCTTGCGTTGGCTCGCCACTATGTGGAGCAGCAATGGGGCACTGAAAATAGCGGTGCAGCGCCGAGCGCGAGTGGTGCGAATTAGCTACCGAGCACGGAGGACGGGAGTGGATGAGGTGGCGTAGCTTCTAAGTGCGCGCATAAGCGTGGCTTCGACCTGAGATTCTCTTACGCCAAGCAAAGGTGCTAGATGCGCTAAAAGTGAAGCATAAGTGTTACCACTCGCTTCGAGTTGTGCAAAGCCAGACGCACCGTGGCGAGCTGCTACTAAAGCGTATACCAGTGCCCCAGCTGCATAGCGTGGGTTACTATTGGTTGGATACTTAAACTTATTCGCATAAATATCCTCAAACGTTATCTTTGGCTGACGAATTAGGTCCTGGGCTACTTCGTGTAGCGTTTGCTGGTAAGGTGTATATCCGTCAACCCCACCAAAATACGTAGCAATTCCTTCGGCCAGGAAATAGTTTGCAACAGGATGATAGAGCATATGCACAAATTCGTGTAAGTGTTGCTCACGTCCACGCGCAGAAAAAGTGCGATTGTACATTTTCTGAGTAAAACCGGTATTATAAGCCAACCAATAATCAAAGTTAAATAATCGGCCAAGCTCCTCCTCAGAATTCATTACATAGTAATCGAACGGTTTAGCATCCGCAAGGTGTAAAGCGGTAGATAGGGAGTCGCAAAACACACTTGCTTGCTGAGCCCTTGCTGGGTCAAACTTGAAAGTGGGGGGATAGTGAAATGTAATCCAAGGCGTGCTATGTGTTCGCCAAGTGGTTAATTCATTGCTCCAGCAATTCTCCAGTTTCCATTGTCCATCAGTAGCGCGAGCCGCATAGTAGCGTAGTATGAAAGGGGGGTTCCAATGCGAATCCGTTACCCATTTGGGAGGCGTCTGGGCGTAGAGCAGTATCCGGATTACATACTTACTTTCCACTGGTTCAACGCTAAGCAAGGTGGGCTGATATGTGGTCAGCGTTTGCTTGGCTGTCATGTCAAAGAACATGAAAGGTGACGCTAGGTCAACCCGTTCATGTCGTTGCACTACCTGTTCCTGCACCTCCATTGCTCGCCAGTAAGGATTGTTATACAGGCTATCGGGGTGAGAGTTGAGGTAGTTCGCTAATAGTCGATAAATATTGCGCACGTTAGCCTGGTTGGTATCCACACGTGCCGTGATAGCCAGCCTCACTTGACCAGAAGCGGATAGCCCGGTTAAAAACCAGCTGGCTATTATAAGCCTAGACAGCCAGCGCAAATTAATAATCGTTTGCTGGGGATTGGGTAAGATTCCAGCGAGATTTAGAGCTGTAAACATTCGTGAAGTCAAAAATAGGTATGCTATGCAATTATGAGCTGATAAAAACCTATTATTTCACCATGAAATATTAAATAAACAGGTCAGCACTAATAATTATTCCTAATCTATACAAGAATCTCATCTATACAAAGTTAATCATACGAATTGTGAGTAGGGATGCAATAAATATGGACCTCATCAATCAATATTGTCTTCAGCCGGATTCTGCTATAAGCTCCACCTCTCATCGGCACAGTCAGGTTCTACAATTACAATGACAGACAACTTGCAATTGGGAACGTTTCAAAAAAACCGGCTATAAAATTCTTGGAATATTTGGCCAGTCGGCTAATTTGAGCAGCATATATCCTACGCCAGCTGAACCAGTTAGTAGCCCATCCATCCGCACAATGGCATTGCGTTTTCCTACGGGTGCGCCACGCCAGAGTTGTTCATCATCTTTTTGAAGAAGAGCAGCCTTGGTGTATGAAATTATTAGGTCTGTTAACGCTTGGTCTTGTAGATAGCAGGCAAGTTCCTGAAGTATATACAAGTTTCCGAAAAGTCCGGATGATATATTATGATTTACTACAGGTCCTTTTGAAATTATATTGTCTTTCGCAATAGTTATTTCGTCTAAAAATAATTCATCCGTATAGTATGGGCTAATTAAAATTCTACTTAATGCAATACTGCCGGAGCCATAGGCCCAAAAGTGGTTAGGATAGTAATCAATGGTTAAGCTATCAGTGAACATGAAAAAAGGCCATGTTTTGCTCTCGCTATCAAATAGTAGTCGTTCGTACTCTATGGCCTTAATAGCCACTTCCTTCAAGTCATCTCTTTTTAGAAAGCTATTTAATCTAAACAAAGCGTAGGCGATACCTGAGCTTCCATGAGAAAAACCAACGAAACCTTTCTTATGTATATTTGACCAGCAGTAAGTATTCTTGTATGCCGTTTTATGAGCAACTATGTGCTCAGCTGCTTTTTCAGCTAGTATTAGATAACTTTCATCTTGTGTTCTTTCATAAACTGTGCATAAGTATATAATGCAGCCAGCATTTCCGCTTAACAGGTCATAATCTACATCCTTGGCAATCGCATTATCTATCCACTGTTTCAGTTTACCCAAAGCATCATCAGTAAGAGATGAAATAGAAATACCTTCTTTTAAGAAGAACTCTGCCACATAGAAGCTACTAAGCGGATAATTAAACAGAGAGTTTTTATTAAAGCCACTAGGCTGTTCATAATAGGTTGAATAAAGACCGAATTGCTTTATTGCTACTTCTACAAGCGATAGCCCAGCTTTTAAATAGTTTTTATTTTGAGTAGTCTTATATAGATTGAGATAAAAAAAAGCTAATCCATCTGTGCCATCGAATAGACCAAACCCTTTATTGGTAAGTATCCACGTATAATTGGGGGACTGGGTTATACCCCAAAAAGAAGGTAAATCATCTTTATAAATAGCGGATTTTAAGATATCATTGCCTATTTGCTTTGCCTCTTTTGTGAATACAGTAAAATCTTCCTTGCCTACTGAGATACTATTGTGTGTTTCAGAAAACGAGCTAAGTGAACCTGTATTTACAGATATTTCATCTGAAGGTAAGCTTTCATGAATTATAAAGGAGGTTAATATAAGCTCAAGCTGGATTTGTTTATCATGCTCTGAAGCATTCATAAGCCGCTGGCTAGCTTCAGAGATGCCGCTTTCTTTGAAGAAATCGGTTGATAGTACTTCTTCGTTGGCATTGTACAAATGCCTGCTGTTAGTATAAGTATAAAATATTGGGATATCTAATTTTTTAATCTGCTTTATCTCAGACTCTATAATCATCTTACTTTGATTAAGAATGTCACTTGCATTCTCTAGAGATTTGAATAATGAATCGATTGCATCTTGAGAGACAAGATACTTAGGATGATAAACCTCGTTCAATAAGCGAGAGTAAACAAAGGTAGACCTATATAGCATTCTTATTTTAATATCGTTAAAATAAGTTATTAAGCAGGAATTTAATTTGTTACGGTGTTTCGCAAAGAAATCGTAGCCGATTTTAAAGCCATCAACTAACTGAACTATGAATTCAGATGTTTGAAAACGTTCACCAGATAGTAGGCTAGGAATGGATGAGTTGTCTGAATCGAAGGGTAGCTTTTTGAAATGACGCTTGAATTGACCATTCTCATATTCGATAATCATTTGTGGCAAGATATTTTCATCAGAAACCAATGATAATCCGGCATTTGAAATACCTGGGTGAGTTTCGGTTTGAAACCCAAATTGCGGGAGCAAACCTGTCCTTAAGACGCTAGTAGTTATTAGCTTAGCTGCTCCACTAGAATTGTCGTATAAGGCATTCATCCTGTTAATAAGGGTAGGCTGCAAAATGCATTCGAGGTCGTAAAATGCTGGGGTTTGTCCGACAGCAATTATGTTATCCCCTATCAAATCGCTTATGCCTAAGAAATAGGCTGCCGCCAAATTAATTCCTTGGTTTATGTAGAAGGCCTTGAGTTCTTCCCCATCGCGCACTGGCTCATAATTGACGCCTGCCATCCAACCATAGTCTTGCCCCTTAGTATAGGCTATATCAATCTGATGTATAGTTGCTTGTAAGCCTAGCTCGTTCAATTTTTGAAAAAACTCTTGAACAGCAAGTTCATTCTGCAGAGACCGTGGCTTATAGTAAATAACCTGATTTTCAAATTTAATTGAGGCGGTTGATTTCCAATTATTGTGTAAATCTCCCGCAAAGGAATTTATCCCTATAATCTTGCTGGAAGATAGCTTAAATCTCTCTTTTAGGTAGTAAATATTTTCATTCAATCTTTCTAAGAGTTCTACAGTGCTGGTACAAAACAAACCAACACTTTGTAGCAATAAGAAATCTAACCCAGAATATTTATCAAAAAAATAAGCTATCCATTCTGAAGAATTTGATATTTCTTGAGTATAATAGTCAAAATCCTGCTCCTGATTCAGGTAGTCATTTTCTTTTAACAGATTATACTCGTGTGTGATTACAGGTAGCAAACTTTGTTTTATATGTACTATAAAACAGTCTGCTAATGACTTTTTTAGAAATTCAATCTGACCAGCGATATTATCCGCCTCTATTCTCTCTATTCCCTTAGTCAATTCATGGACTATATACCTATTTAAAGAATAAATAAATACATAAGTATTATTATTTTTTGAGAAGCTGGCAATGTAGTCTCTTTCCTCAATCGTGAAGTTTTTTGTAATATTGGACAGGATACTGCTGATACTCATTGGATTTGAATTTAGACGAGTTTACTTTAGTTAGTAGAACAGGGTACGATGGAACAGTTGCTAATATAGCAAAAGGTCATTAATAAGTGCGGAGACTGCAGCGCAAAAAAAATAACTGCTCATTGATTAAGACCATGGTAGTACAAGACTTCCGAGGCAACGAAATCAACAAGCAGTTATAGCGTCTTATGAGTAATTTCTGCCAGCGGCAGTTACTCATCAAAAATAAGTAAACTACTCAGCAGTAGGGGGCGTGGGATAACACCGGCATACGCAGGTGCCATCGCAGCAGGTGCTTGACTGACTGCCGGTACCGCTGGTCTGTGAGCCGCCGGAATCTGCCAGCCCCCCGGTGATAAACTTTAATTCATCTCCTGAGAGAGGCTTGATGTTAAGCGACTCAACGATGGTCTTCAGGTTTTCAAATTTGCTTGTCATTTTGAGGAAGAAAAACTATGAAAATAAAGCTTGGTTATGCACCAAATCGCATCTGTCTTTCAATAGTCTTGCTGCAGACAAGACTACCTAGGGGAAGCAGCGCCCTGCACACCACGCGCGCTATGCTGTAAAACCACGTGGTCATACAATAGTGTAGGAGCAAATATATACCTGAAACCTAACTGCACAAGTGTAGTGAGTTGAATGTTGTATGTTTGACCTCCTCCCATTAAACTAGGCCAAGCTAAAGTAGAGAAAATCGGGCACTTGTCGTATCTTAAAACCCAGACAATTGCCCTGAAGAAGACCAAGTTTACCGAGGCCCAAATCGTGTTCGCCCTGCGCTAGACCGTCGCCGAGGTGTGCCGAAAGATGGGTTGAGGTGGTCGGGTAAAAGTGGACAGAATAGGTGTACGCTTCCCCGTTTGATAAGCCAGTAGTTAGTAGAGGTTAAGCCGCTTGTTTAAATTCGATGGGCGTCATAAAATTCAAGGCCTGGTGGGGCCGTTGGGTGTTATAGTCGAGCATCCACTCGTCCACCAGTTGGCGCGCGTGGGCCAAGGACCAAAACAGGTGGGCGTCGAGCAGTTCGCGACGAAACGAGCCGTTGCAGCGTTCGATGTAGGCGTCTTGAGTCGGTTTGCCAGGTTGAATCCAGTGCAAGTCAATGCCTTGCTTTTCACACCAGTCGCTTAAGTGGGTGCTGATAAATTCTGGTCCGTTATCGGTACGCAGCTGCGTCGGCCGGCCATAGCACTCGACTAAGCGCGTCAGCACCTGCACCACGCGACTGGCTGGTAAAGAGCAATCCACTTTTACTCCCAGCAACTGACGGTTGTAATCATCGCGCACATGCAGGGTCCGAAAACGGCGCCCATCGGTTAATGAGGTGGTCGGGTAAGAATGGACACGGAGAAAGTAACTTTCCCCTGTCATGGAAGCAGAAAAACCAGTCAACAAACGGTCCCGAACCAAATATGATGCAGCCTTTCGGGCCGAGGCGATACGCCGCGTAAACCAGGATGGGCAAGCGGCGACGCGCGTGGCGCAGGCGCTGGGCATGAGCGAGGCGTTGCTTGGGCGCTGGGTGCGCACCCCCGCCCTGCGGACAGCGAGGCGTTAGAGCAGAAAAACAAGCAGTTGCGGGCTCAGTTGGCCCGCGCCGAAATGGAGCGCGATATTTTAAGAAAAGCGCTGACGGTATTTTCACAACCGACGGGCCGATGAAACGCTTCGCTTTCATTGCCTTACACGCTGCCTCTTAGCCCGTGCGGCAGCAGTGTCAGCTGCTGGGGAGCGGCTACTATGCGTGGCGCAAGCGCCTGCCTGCTGCGGCGACCGAACCGGTCCTGCCCGCTTGGCAAGTGGCGGCCCGGCGCGTGTTTACCAGCCATGCCAGCCGCTATGGCCAGCGTCAGCTACGCGCCCAGTTGCGCCGAGAAGGCCACGAAGTAGGCCGGCAGCGTTTGCGCGGCTGGCTCAGCGCTAGCGGCCTACGCGCCCTATGCACCTGCGTGAGTTCGCGGCCGCGCACCACGCAAGCTGACCCACAGGCCGTGGCCGCCGCTAACAAGTTAGCCACCTGGCCAGCGGCCACGGCTCCGAACCAAATCTGGGTCGGCGACATCACCTACCTGGCGCTATCCACGGGGCAGTGGGCGTATCTGGCTTGCTGGCGCGATGCCTTTTGCCGGCGCGTCGTGGGCTGGCATGTCAGCGACTCCTTGCACACAGACTTTATTCTAATTGCCTTTAAGCGGGCCGTGGCTATCTGCCAGCCGTTATTACTAAGCCCGCCTTCTAGCGCAAGTATTAATTTAAGCGGGCCGTGGCTATCTGCCAGCCCCCGCCAGGTCTACTCGTACATGCCGACCGGGGCAGCCAGTACACCAGCGACGCCTTTACCGTCCTGCTTGACCGCACCTAGGCGATTGCCAGCCTGAGCCGACCAGATAATCCCTATGACAACGCCTTGGCCGAGAGCGGCTGGAGCACACTCAAGACGGAACTGCTGCCCCGTGGAGCCTG
>Ga0265798_10008435_pt1 | contig 13139 bp, 10 predicted proteins | sample P3T30metagenome_FD_192430 | JGI IMG/M metagenome (GOLD analysis project Ga0265798, IMG submission 192430) | Plant litter microbial communities from East Loma Ridge, Irvine, California - P3 T30 | ecosystem: Environmental > Terrestrial > Plant litter > Unclassified | place: USA: California...
AGGCGGGAGCGATGAGAAGGGTCCTTTCAGAAGCGCAGGCTGATCCAGCCCGCGAGGAAGTCCGAGCTCTTGTAGCCGGCGTCCTTCAGGGCGGGGCCGGCGGCGAGATGTTCGTAACGCCCGGTGAACGATACGCGCGGCGTCACCGCCCAGACCGCCTGCAACCGCGAGACGTTGGCGATCCGCGCGGCATGGAAATTCTGCGTGCCCGCAAACGGCGCGCCGCTCGCGCGGTATACCGCGTCGTTGACGTCGGCGCGCCACGCGAGCGCATATTCCGTGGTCACGCGCAGCGACTTGGCGGGGGATACGGTCACGTTGGGGGCGACCGTGACGAGGTTCGACGGCGTCAGGAACAATTGGTAGCTGTAATAGATGTTGTTCCCGAACGGCGCATAAGCGTTCTTGAGCGTCCGCCCGCCATAGCCGCCGCCACCGCTCGCATAATCGAAATGCACGCCGACGCGCGGCGCGGTCTTGGCCTTGCCGACACGGTAGGTCTGCGCGACGAAGAACTGCCACGCATCGATCCGCTGGTCGATATAGGTGCCGAACTGGTGGTTGGCGGTCCAGTCGATCGTCACCGGCCCGGCGTCGCCATAGGCATGGACGCCCGCGTAGAAGCGCTCCGCCGGCCCGATCCGCCCGCCCCATGCGCCGACCGAGTTCTTGCGCCGCCAGAAGAACGGATCGACGAACAGGCTCGACCCGCCGAACGCGGTCTTGGGCACCGCGAACCCGAGCGACGCGCCCGAGAAGCGCCGCGCCGGATCGACCACGTCATCCTCAGGGCCGAGATCGCCGTAGGCGGTCGGCTTGAGGTCGAACAGGTCGGCGCGGACGGTCTTGCCCTTGGCCCACAAGCGGATGCCGTTGAGCGTGTAGCGGATCGTGTTGTTGTCGCGCTGCGAGACGAGCAGGTTGGGCCCGTCGGTGAATTCCTGACGCCCGTAGCGCGCACCGAGCTGGACCGCGCCGACGTTGACGTCACCCTCGACGAACGCCTGCTGCACCACCAGGTCGTTGCGCAGGTTGGTCGCGGGGACGCCGAGTTCCACCCCCGAAATGCCGCCGTGTGCCAGTTCGACGTAGCCGCGCAGATGCGGCCCGACGTGCAGGTCTGCCCCCGCAACGATGCGGTTGATGTCCTGCCGCTGCGCCCGGCTGTCGCGCAAATTGGGGTTGGTCGTGTGGTTCACCCGGTACCGAAATTCGCCCGAGAGCGTCAGATAGACGTCGCCGTTGGAATCGAGCGGCAGGAACTTCAGCCGGTCGAGCGGATCGTTGCGCTTCGCCGGGTCCGCCATCCCGCGCCAGTCCTCGGCCCAGCGTGAGAGGTTGTACCCGTTGGTGTTGGCGCCTTCCCCCGACCCGGCAGCGGGATAGCCGTCGGCGATCGGGGTGGCGGGGGCCTTTTCGCCGCCGCCATTGGCCTGCGCGAACGCGGACGGGGCAAGCGCCAAACCGGCAAGAGGAACGAGGGCGGCCGTGGCGGCCCGCAGCCGCGAAGAGGTTTTCATCAGGAAATTCCTTTCGCGCTCAGTTGGCTGTGCTGAGCGCGGGGTGTGCGGGGGTCGTGTCGGCGAGCGGCACGGCCTTGCCCGAGAGGGCGGCATTGAGCTGCTCGATGTCGAGCTTGCCCTCCCACTTGGACACGACGACGGTCGCGACCGCATTGCCGATGAAGTTGGTCAGGCTGCGGCACTCCGACATGAAGCGATCGACGCCGAGGATCAGCGCCATCCCCGCAACCGGCACCGACGGCACGATCGAGAGCGTCGCGGCGAGGGTGATGAATCCCGCGCCGGTCACGCCCGCAGCACCCTTGGACGACAGCATCGCAACGCTCAGCAGCAGCAACTGCTGCCCCAGCGTCAGGTCGACGTTGCACGCCTGCGCGATGAACAGCGCGGCGAGCGTCATGTAGATGTTGGTGCCGTCGAGGTTGAAGCTGTAGCCGGTCGGCACGACCAGACCGACGATCGACTTGGGGCAGCCTGCGCGCTCCATCTTCTCGATCAGCGAGGGCAGCGCGCTTTCCGACGACGAGGTGCCGAGCACCAGCAGCAGTTCGGCCTTGAGGTAGATGATCAGCTTGATGATCGAGAAGCCGGTCAGCTTCGCGACCAGCCCGAGCACGACCAGTACGAACAGCAGCGACGTCGCGTAGAAGGTCCCGACCAGCGTCGCCAGATTGGCAAGCGTGCCGACGCCATATTTGCCGATCGTGAACGCCATCGCGCCGAACGCACCGATCGGGGCCGCACGCATCACGATGCCGACCAGCTTGAAGAAGGCGATCGACACGTCGTTGAGCAGGTCGAGCACCTTGGTGCCGCGATCGCCGATCAGCGCGAGCGCGATCCCGAACAGGATCGAGATGAAAAGGACCTGGAGGATGTTGCCCTGCGTCATTGCCGACAGGAAGGTGTCGGGAATGATGCCGGTCAGGAAACCGGTCAGCGTCGTCTCATGCGCCTTTTCGGCATATTCGCTGATCTTGGACGTATCGAGCGAGGCGGGGTCGATGTTGAGCCCCGCGCCCGGCCGCACGACGTTGGCGACGATCATCCCGATGATCAGCGCGAGCGTGGAGAAGAACAGGAAATAGGCGAACGCCTTGCCCGCGACGCGGCCGACCGAGGCCAGATCGCGCATTCCGGCGATGCCGGTCACGATCGTCAGGAAGATGACCGGCGCGATCACCATCTTCACCGCCTTGATGAACGCATCACCGATCGGCTTCATCGCTTCGCCCGTCTGGGGGGCAAAATGGCCGAGCAGCACACCCGCGACGATCGCGAGCAGCACCTGGAAATAGAGTTGCGCGTACCACCGCTTGGGGGCGGCGGGCGGCTGTTCGCTTGCGGCGGGAATCGAAATGGTCATGGGCCTTCATCCTCTGAACACGAGGTTCTGCTCTGCGGCGATACCTGTTGCGGGCAGTATCGCCCCGTCGGGCGTGCGGCTAGCTGTACTTTCGACAAACGCGGGAAAAAGGCGCGTTTGCGGGCTTTTGAGCGCGATTGGTGACGAAATGGCGCGCCAATAGCTGCATTTCCAAAATCCGTCATGTGCCGAAAGTTGCACATGATGGTCGACTTGCTAAGAGCGGCCATGACCCCTGCCTTTTCTGTTCGACGAGTCGGTCTGGCGGTGGCGGCGGCGCTGATCGCGCTTGCGGTCGCCTGGGCGGTCGGTGGCGTGATTGCGCACACCGCGCGTGCGCGCCTTGCGACGTCGGTCGCGGCGGACGCGCGGTTGCGCGCTGCTCTGCTCGCGAGCGAAGTTGCGCGGTTCCGCCTGCTGCCGCTCGCGCTCGCGGACGATCGCGATGTCGTCGCGGCGTTAGCCGGGGAGAAGGGCGCGACTGCTGCGCTCGATCGCAAGCTTGAACATCTCGCCGCCGAAACCGGTGCCGATGCAATGTACGTCATCGCGCCCGACGGTCATGCGATCGCGGCGAGCAACTGGAATACGAACAGGAGCTTCGTCGGGAGCGACTATCGGTTCCGGCCATATTTCCAGCAGGCACGCCGCGGCGGCGAGGCCCGCCAGTTCGCGTTGGGCACGGTCAGCAACCGCCCCGGCCTGTATTTCGCACGCCGGACGGCGGCGGGCGGCGTCGTCGTCGTGAAGCTCGATTTCGCGTCGATCGAGCGCCAGTGGGCGGCTGCTGGCGGCATCACCTATGTCACCGATCCCGCCGGGCTGATCCTGATCGCAAGCCGTGAGGCGTGGCGGTTCGCAATGACACGCCCATTGTCCGCCCCCGAACGTGCCCGCGCCCTGCGGGTGAGTGGTGCGGCGGCTTTGTTGCCGGTGCCGTTCCGGACCACCGATACTGACCAGATTCGCGTACCGGGCCAGAAAGGCACGCTGCTCGTCGCGCGAACTGCCCCCGATCCCGCGGGATGGCGCGTCGCGCTTGCGCAGCCCACGCGGGCTGCGGTGGACAACGTGGCCCGCGCAGGTGCGATCGCCGCGGGGGTTCTGACGTTCGTACTGCTGTGGCTGGCGAACGCCGCCAGGTCGATGGCACGCCGTCGCGCCGACCGGACCAGCCAGCTCGAACAGGCGGTCGCTGAACGCACCGCAGCACTTCGCCACGAAATCGAGGAACGGACGCAGCTCGAAACGCGCGCAGCCACCCTCCGCGAAGCCTTGCGCCAGGCCAACCGGCTGGCGACGCTCGGCCAGATCACCGCGAGTGTCGCGCACGAGACCGCACAGCCGGTCGCCGCAATCCGCACCTATGCCGCGACCGGCGAGACGCTGCTCGACCGCGGCGCGACCGAAGACGTTCGCTCGAACCTGCGGGCGATTGCGCGCCTGACCGAACGGATCGGCGCGGTGACCGCGCAACTGCGGGGCTTCTCGCGCAAGGCGAGCGGTGAAATCGGCCCGGTGCCGCTCAGCGAGGTGATCGAGGGCGCGCAACTCATCCTGCGCGAACCACTGTCGCGCATATACGTCGACTGGCCCGCGGTCGCCGCCGACCTGCGCGTGATCGCGGGGCGGATCCGGCTCGAACAGGTGTTCGTCAACGTGCTGCAGAATGCGACCGAGGCGCTTCTGACCCAGCGGGACGGCGAGATCGTCGTGACGGTCGACGCGCAATCCGAACGGGTCGTGGTGCGCATCCGCGACAACGGCCCCGGCATCGCGCCCGAGATATCGGAACGGCTGTTCACCCCGTTCGCGACGAGCCGGACCGCCGGGCTCGGGCTCGGATTGGTGATTGCGAAGGACATCATGGAGGATCTTGGCGGCACCTTGCGGCTCGTGCCGGGGCCGGGGGGCGCCTGTTTCGAGATCGTGTTGCGGAGGGCGTCGTGACCGTCACACCACCCCGTGTCGCGCTGATCGAGGATGATCCGGACCTGCGCGTGTCGACCACGCAATTGTTGTCGCTCGCCGGGTTCGCGGTCGATGCCTATGCGGATGCGGCCCCCGCGCTCGAGGCGATCCAGCCCGACTTCGCGGGCGTCGTCGTCACCGACGTGCGGCTGCCGCACATTTCGGGCACCGAGGTGTTCGAACTGTTGCGCGCGCGCGATCCGAGCCTGCCGGTCATCCTAATTACCGGGCATGGCGACGTGGCGATGGCGGTATCCGCGCTGAAGGCGGGCGCGTGGGATTTCCTAACCAAGCCGTTCGATCCCGACGTGCTGCTCGCCGCGGTCGCGCGCGCGTCGACCGCGCGGACGCTGGAGCTCGACAATCGGCGGTTGCGGGCGGCGGCGGCGGGCGCGTCGGAGGACGATGCCGGCGACGGCCTGATCGGACGCTCCCCAGCGATCGAGCGGCTCCGCGCGATGATCCCGATGCTGGCGGACGCGGACATCGACTTGCTGATCGAAGGGGAGACGGGGACCGGCAAGGCGCTTCTCGCGCGGCGGATCCATGCGGCGGGCAAGCGGCGGCGGCACAGGCTGCTCGGCGTCGCCTGCGCGGCCTATCCAGATGCGTTGCTCGACACCGATCTGTTCGCGCGCGTCGGGACCGGGAGCGTGGTGGCGGCAAGCCGCGGGACGTTATTGCTCGACGATCTCGATCAGGCGTCGCGCGCGTTGCAGGCGCGGCTGACCGCCTTGGTGGAGGCACGCGCGTTGATTACGCCGGGCGCGCGCGATGCGGTGCCGATCGACCTGCGCGTGATCGCCACCGCGGACGAACCTGCCACCCGCGCCGAGGATGCGATCGCCCCCGCCTTGTTGTACCGCGTCGCTGGGGTCCGTCTCAGGATGCCGCCGCTCCGCGAACGGCGCGAGGACGTGGTTCCGTTGTTCGCGCACTTCGTGGCGGAGGCGGCGCAACGGATCGGACAGGCGGTGCCGGCGATGACGGCGGCGGCGCAACACCATCTCGCGACGCACGACTGGCCCGGCAACGTCCGCGAACTCGCGCATTTCGCCGAGCGTTTCGTGCTCGGTCTCGACACGGTCGCGGACACTATCGAGGTGCGGCCAGCCAGCCTGCCCGAACAGATCGACGCCTTTGAACGGGCCACGATCATCGCCGCAATGGCGGCGGCGAGCGGCGAGGTCGGCGCGGCGATCGATCGCCTCGGGATTCCACGCAAGACCTTCTACTACCGCGTCAAACGGCTCGGGATCGAGCTGGGGCCGCTGAAGCGCCCGGGCTAGCCGACGCTGCGTTCACCATGTTCGAGCATTGCGGGGATCACCAGGTCTTCCTCGTCCGCCAGATGGCGCGCCAGAAGCCGGATCAATCGCTCGGTCGCATCGGCATATCCGTCGCTCGCGGTCTGCGCCGCGCGCGCGCCGCGCGGCAGCGCGACGACCAGCTCGCGCGCGGCGTCGAGCGATGTCACCAGGGCACTGTGGATCAGTGCGTGATCGTTTTCGAGCAAGTCGAAGCCGTGCTGCATCCGCGGATCGAGTTTGCGGAACTTGGGGAAATAGACGGCATCCTCGATCTGGTGGTGCCCCTCCAGATGTTGCAGGAAATGATTGAACCGCGGCACGAAGGCCTGCTGGAACGCATTCGCGTCGAGCCCACCTGCGCGAAATGCCTGTGTGATCTGCTGCAACTGGTCGCCCTGCTGCCGCAAACTGGCATGAACCTGCAGCCAGAAGGCGGCGAGTTCGCCAAAATTGTGGTGATCCCGCCACTGCGGTGCAGGATAGGCCTCGCGCAGATACGCAATCGTGGCGGGCAGACCTTGGCGGCTTTCGAGCAACCACTTGTTTGATTCGTCGCCCATCTGAAGGATTTAGTAGACCAACCGAGTCAAACGCAACAGCGAACCGCCCCCTATCCAACAGCGCTGCCGTTTGCTCTACCATTCCCATGACCATTGCCCACCGTCTCACCGCACTCGCCCTTTCTTCCGCGGCGGCCATCGCCGCTCCGCTCGCGGCGCAATCGACCTACGATCAGGTCGATCCGATGATCGGCACGGGCGGGGAGGGGCACACCTTCCCCGGTGCGGTCGCCCCGTTCGGCATGGTCCAGCTCAGCCCCGATACCGACACCACCCACGTCGTGCGCGACAGCTACAAATGGGCGGCGGGCTATCGTTATGACGATCCGACGATCCAGGGCTTCTCGCACACGCATTTTTCGGGCGCAGGCCATTCCGATCTCGGGGATTTCCTCGTGATGCCGGTTGCGGGCGACACGGTGTCGCTCGAACCCGGCGACGCGGCCAAGCCGGGATCGGGCTATCGCTCGCGGTTCGAGCATCGCAGTGAGGTCGCGGCGCCCGGCTATTATGCGGTGACGCTCCGCGACGCCGGGGTGCGCGCCGAAATGACCGCGGGTACTCGGGTCGGGGTGCATCGCTATGCTTTCCCGACGGGCAAGGCGGCGCATCTGGTGCTCGATTTGCGCAGTTCGCTTTATACCTATCCGGGCAAGGTCCTGTGGTCGTCGGTCCGCCTGCTCCCCGACGGGACAATCGTCGGCAGCCGCCAGACGCGCGGCTGGGCGCCCGATCGGCACTTGTTCTTCGCGATGCGCTTCTCCGCGCCGCTGACCGATCACGCGTTCGTCAGCACTGAGCGTGATATCCCCTACAAGGGGTTCCAGGGGCCGGGGCGCGGGAGCGATGCGCTGGCGGAACGGACCGGGCGCGCGCTGGTCGCACGGCTCGACTTCGGGCGGCTGACGCAGCCGCTCGAAGTCCGGGTCGCGATCTCGTCGGTCGACGAGGCAGGGGCGATCGCCAATCTGGCGAGTGAGACGGGCGATTTCGATACGGTCCGCGCCCGGACGGTGGCGGCGTGGCACAAGGCGCTCGACGTCCTCACGCTGCAGGCACCCGCACCGATGCAGCGCAACGTCGCGACTGCGCTATATCACAGCTTGATTGCACCCTCGGTCGCAGGGGACGCGGATGGGCGGTATCGCGGGCCCGACAATCAGGTCCATCTGGCGAAGGGCTACACTTTCCGCTCGACCTTCTCCTTGTGGGATACGTTCCGCGCCGAGCATCCGTTGCTCACGCTGGTCCAGCCCGCCGCGACCACGAGCGAAATCGTCCAGTCATTGATCGCCAGCCGCGCGGATAGCCCCGATGGCATCCTCCCCGTCTGGCAATTCCAGGGGCGGGAGACGTGGACCATGATCGGCTATCACGCGGTCCCGGTGATTGCGGACGCTTATCTAAAGGGCATTCGCGGTTTCGACGCCAACGCCGCGCTCGACGCGATGGTCGCGAGCGCGACCTACGGACCGTATGGCGGACTCGGCGACTATATGAAGCTCGGCTACGTTCCGATCGACCGCGAGCCGGAAGCCGCCTCCAAGACGGTCGAATATGCCTACGACGACTGGACGATCGCGCGCATGGCCGCGGCGATGGGCCGCAAGGACGTCGCGGCAACCTTCGCCGCACGCGCCGGGAATTGGCGCAACAGCTTCGATCCCAAGACGGGCTTCGTCCGCGCGCGCAAGAGCGACGGCACGTTCCGCGTCCCCTTCGATCCGACCGCGATCAACTACGGATCGGACTATACCGAGGGCAATGCGTGGCAATATAGCTGGTTCGTGCCCCAGGACCAGGCCGCGCTGGTCCGCGCGCTTGGCGGCGACAAGGCGACCGTCGCCAAGCTCGATGCGATGTTCGATTACGACAATTCGAAGCTCGACTACAGCCATGCCGAGGACATTGCCGGCCTGATCGGCCAGTACATCCACGGCAATGAGCCAAGCCACCATGTCGCCTACCTTTACAGCTACGCCGGCGCACCGTGGCGAACCCAGGCGCGGCTCAAGCAGATCGTCGACAGCCAGTATCACCCGACCCCAGACGGATTAGCCGGCAACGACGACCTTGGGCAGATGTCGGCGTGGCTCGTCTTCACCGCGCTGGGCTTCTACCCCGTGACTCCGGGCAGCCTCGAATATGTCATCGGTCGACCCTTCGTCGACCGCGCGGTGCTCAAGCTGCCCAATGGCAAGCGGCTGACGATCGTCGCGGAGGATCTCGATCCGGCGCGTCCATATGTTGGCGGCGTGACGCTGGATGGAAAGCCCGTAACCAAGGCGTATCTCCGCCACGACCAGATCCTTGCCGGCGGCGAGCTGCGCTTCCGGATGCAGGCCGTGCCGAACATGCTGTGGGCGAGCATTCCGGCGGACCGTCCGTTCTCGACAAGCGAGCGGCGATAATATTTCGCTCGTGATGGATCGAAACCGGGGGTCAAACGTGCGGCGACAGTGCTTGCGAATTGGTTAACTGATCCCCCTGTCAGCAATTTTTACACATCACCCGAATGGGTTATCAGCGTTTCCCACAAAACAGCGATTGGCACGCTCTTTGCGAGTAAGGTTTCGTCAATCAGTTGGAGTGATGTAAATGCGTAACAAGTTCCTTTCCGCCGTCGCCGCCGTCGCAGTTGTCGCGATCGCAAACGTTGCACCGGCTTCGGCAGCAGTTTTCACCGTCGGCACCACCACCCCGGGCGTTGGTTCGTTCCAGGCAGCAGAAGGCCCGAACGGCACGTACAACGGCGCGATCTCGCGTGTCGGCATCGGCGCTGGCACGTTCAGCGACACGTTCTCGTTCACGCTGCCGACGTCCGGCTTCGGTAGCGGTTCGGTGATCAGCTCGACCGTTCTGATGAACGGTGTGACCTCGCTCACGTTCTCGTCGGTGACGTTCAACGGCCAGGCTCTGCAAATCGGCTCGGCAGGCAACCTTGTGTTCGCCGGTGGCGACGCTCTTCCGGTTCTCGCTGGTCAGCTGAACACGCTGCTCGTCTCGGGCACGTCGCAGGGCGGCGCTTCGTACGGCGGCAACCTGACCTTCATCCCGTCGGCAGTTCCTGAAACCGCAACCTGGATGATGATGCTCGCCGGCTTCGGCATGATGGGTGCAGGCCTGCGCTATCGTCGTCGCAGCTCGACCGTCGCTTTCGCCTAATCGCGCTAAGCAATGAAATGCCGCCGGTGAAAACCGGCGGCATTTTTTTGTCCGTCAAAGATCGGGCAGAAAGACTTTCACCAGCGCGTTGCCGTTCCGGGTACGATACACAGCGTCGTCCGATGTCAGCTCGTCGGCCAGTTCCAGCGCATCGTCCGGCGAGAAGAACAGCGCATAGAGCGAACGCGGCGTCGCGTCTGACGACAGGTCGCCCATCGCAGCGTCGATCCGCCGGCGAATGCTCGATATTTCCAGCCACATCAGTTGTGATGGCGCACCGACGCTGGCGTTCGTGCGCGGGGTTCCGATCGGCTTGAACCCCAGCATCGCTTCATAAAAGCGGCGATGCCGTGGATTGACCTCGATAAACAGGTCGGTGCAGCGATGGTGGTGATAGCCGTAGATGAAGACGATGTGGAACAACGCCGCCAGCAGCGGCTTGGACGGCAGGCCCGTTTCGAAGGCAAGGCGACTGAGTTCGCAAATCTTGCGACCCTGTGTCTGGCGGAACGGGTCGAGCTCGTCGGCGAAAATCTTGTCCGCCGCCAACCCGGCATCGGAATCGACCACGAGCGTGACAGTTCCCAATACGCGCGACACGTCGGATGCCGTAAACGTCGCACTGGCGCGGTGCGCGGGCAGCGCGTGATGGCTGCCATATCCCCGCCACGCGTAGCGACGATTGATCAGTGAGCACGCATCTTCCCGACGATCGGTCGTGTCGGCGAGTTCGATTTCAATCGCGGTGTCGAAGGCACCGGCGGCAAGCCGCGCCCGTTGCACGCTCGTACCGCGCTCCACTGCACGTGAAACCGCCGAACCCGTCGCTCCTGTCGTAAAAAACGCCTCTGGCTGCACAGACATCGCAAACCCCCAAAATTCAGCACGCGTGCTGATCGCGACATGTCTGGGGGCTGGGTCGATAACATATTGTTTACGGACCGCCTTTCCAGACGATCCGGAACTGCCCAACAGGGTTAACAAACGCTAGGCTTTTGAAGGGGCTGCTCGGTCAAACGTGCTGTTTGTAAGGTTAACGAGACGGAACTACTTACACGCTCCATTAAATGAAACTGCGGTTCGTACAAAAGGATGGGCGTGGCGAAAGTGCGATACGAACGCGACATAGGGCGCGGTCGGGACGACCGATTCGCTGCAGGAGAGGTGCTGCGCGAAGGTTGCGGTGCGGTACTGCGTCCCGTCTATCCATGCCGCACGGCGAACCGCGTCGGTCCGATCGAACGGGCAGAGCGCCGACGTGGCATTTGCGGCGGTAAATCCCGCCTCAAAGGCATCCACGAGCTCATCCATATATCGGTCGCACAACATGATGGTTAAACCTCGCGTATATCCCTGGGTTCCGACCGGGTCAGGAATTTCGGCAAGCGTAACATAGTCGTCCGTTCCCGCAAAATCGGACGGCGGCGGAGCCCCCGCCGCCGCCGCATCCTGTCATCGTGCGTCGTCCAGCGGGTCGGTGTCGCGCGTGCTGCGCATCAGCAGCGCCGTTACGAACGCCAGCGCGCAGATGGCGGTGACGTACCAGTAGAAGCCCGACTCGTTCCCTGCCTTCTTGAACGACAAGGCGACATATTCTGCCGAGCCGCCGAACAGCGCATTGCCGATGCCGTAGGCGAGGCTGACCCCCAGCGCGCGGACGTGAACCGGGAACAGTTCTGCTTTGAACAGCCCGCTGATCGACGTGTACAGACTGTTGATCGTCAGGCCGGCCAGCACCAGCGCGAATGCGGCGCTCGCGCTTTGGACGTTGGCGAGCAGCGACAGCAGTGGAACCGTCGCCAGGGTGCCGAGTGCGCCGAACAGCAGCATGTTGGTGCGCCGCCCGATCTTGTCCGACAGGATGCCGAACACCGGCTGAAGCAGCGCGAACGGTATGAGTACCGCGGTCATCACCCAATTGGCGGTCTTGCCGTCCATCTGCGCTGTATTGACCAGATATTTCTGCATGTAGGTCGAGAACACATAGAACATCAGCGATCCGCCCGCGGTCAGCCCGAGCACGGTGAGGAACGCGCGCCAGTGCGGCAGCAGGCCGCGCAGCGTCCCCGCATCGGGATGCTTGGCGTCGGTGCTGGTCGTCTCGTGCAGGACATGCCGGAAGAGGAGGATCGTCAGCGCCGCGACCGCGCCGATCGCGAACGGAATGCGCCAGCCGAACGCCTTCATCTGCTCGACGTCGAGCACCTGTTGCAGGATCAGGATCACCGCGAGCGCAAGCAACTGTCCGCCGATCAGCGTGACATATTGGAAGGATGCGAAAAAGCCGCGCCGCCCGGTGAACGCGATTTCACTCAGATAGGTCGCGGCCGTGCCATATTGCCCACCGGTCGAGAATCCCTGGATCATGCGGCCCAGCAGCAGCAGCGCGGGCGCGAAGGCACCGATGGTGGCATAGGTCGGCAGCGATGCAATCAGTGCGGAGCCAAGCCCCATTAGCAGGATCGACACGACCATTGCGCGTCGTCGTCCGTGCTGGTCCGCGAACCGTCCGAAATACCAGCCGCCCAATGGGCGCAGCAGGAAGCCGACTGCAAAAATGCCGGACGTTCCAAGCAATTGCGCGGTGCGATCGCCGCTCGGGAAAAACTCGCTCGAGAAATACAACGCGGTGAAGGCATAGACGTAGAAGTCGTACCATTCGATCAGATTGCCCATCGATCCGGCGATGATCGCGCGCGCGCGTCCCGCCGTGCTGAGGTTGGCCGTAGTTTGGCCGATCGGGGCTGCGGGTGTGCTGGGCGTCATGGCTGTGCTTGTGAACTGCCGCGTTCCCGCCCGCAACCGTACAGACATAAGACGTTGCAGAGTGGCGGGACTTGGACCTTTCAGGTTCGAACCGCCTCTGTCCGTTCGTGTCGACTTCGCTCGAAACGAACGAGAAGGGGCAGGGCGCGCTAACCGATACTCCCGAGCGCCCGCACCCGCGCCCGCGCGTGGATTTCGTTTTGCGACAGGACCACGGTTGCCGGGCGTACGCGTTCAATCACCGAGCGGACGAACGGACGGATCGAGGGGTTGGTCAGCAGGCACGGGATCTCGCCTTCGCCCGCCAACCGATCGAACGTCTCGCGCACTGCGGCGATGAACCCCTGCAAAGCGGAGGGGGCCATCGCCAGCTGGCGCTCGTCGCCCTGGCCGATGATGCTCTCGGCGAACGCCATGTCCCAGTCGGGGGACAAAGTGACGATCGGGATCGCGCCATCCATCGCCTGCTGCGCCGATA
>Ga0265798_10008436_pt1 | contig 13138 bp, 8 predicted proteins | sample P3T30metagenome_FD_192430 | JGI IMG/M metagenome (GOLD analysis project Ga0265798, IMG submission 192430) | Plant litter microbial communities from East Loma Ridge, Irvine, California - P3 T30 | ecosystem: Environmental > Terrestrial > Plant litter > Unclassified | place: USA: California...
CAAACGCCTTCCTGCTGCGCCCCGCGCTCGACCTGCTCAATGTGGCGCTGCTGGCGCTGGTGATCTTCGCCTTCGGCCAGCGCGAAGTCGGCGCGGTCGAAGTCGGCGTGCTGTATGCGTTCGTCAGCTACATCGCGCGCGTGGTCGAGCCGCTGATCCAGATCACCATGCAGTTCAGCCAGCTGCAACAGGCGGTGGTGGCGGCGGCGCGCGTGAACACGCTGCTCGACGAAGCCGGCGCGCCCGAACACGCGGCCGGCCGGGTCGACAGCGCGCCCGGCTTCGCACCAGACGCGCCGGCGGTGCGGGTGCGCAATCTGCAGTTCGCCTACGTGCCGGGCCAGCCGGTGCTGCACGACCTGTCGCTCGACGTGCCGCAGGGCGCTTTCTTCGGCATCGTCGGTCACACCGGCAGCGGCAAGTCGACCCTGCTGTCGCTGCTGCTGCGCTACTACGTGGTCGAACAGGGCTGCATCGAGATCGGCGGCCTGCCGCTGGCGTCCATCGGCAACGAGCGCTTCCGCAACGAGGTCGGCCTGGTGCCGCAGGACCCGTTCATCCTGGCCGCCAGCGCGCGCGAGAACATCGACATGGGCCGCGGCCTGCCGCTCGAACGGCTACAGGCCGCGGCGCGCGCGGCGCATGCCCACGACTTCCTGGCCGCGCTCGAAGACGGCTACGACACGCAATTGGGCGAAGGAGGTTCGCGCCTGTCGTCGGGCCAGAAGCAACTGGTGGCGATCGCGCGTGCGCTGGCCGGCGAGCCGCGCATCCTGCTGCTGGACGAAGCGACGTCGCGCATCGACAGCGCCACCGAGCAGATCGTGCAGGAAGCGCTGGAAGAACTGCGCGGCAAGGTGACCATCATCGCCATCGCGCACCGCCTGTCGACCATCCGCCAGGCCGACCGCATCATCGTGCTCAATCATGGCCGCATCCTTGAAGCCGGCGCGCACGACGACCTGATGCGCATCGAGGGCGGCCTGTACCAGCGCCTGTACCTGCTGCAGCAGATCGCGGTGTAACGGGCATTGTCGAATCGCCACTGCACGCACTATCGCGTAGGGTGGACGGGTTCCCCGTCCACGCGTTCAATCGGTGCATGCAGGCTGCACGGTCAATTCAACGCTGGCTGGACGCGTGGACGGACAAGCCGTCCACCCCACGACGGACAAGCCGTCCACCCCACGACGGACAAGCCGCCCCGTCGCGTGATCAGGCGTAGCGGCTGATCAGAGCCGGCTGCGGTTGAAGCAGCCGGCCGCGCCGCTGCCGCTCACCAGCAGCGCGCCGTGGCGGTACAGGTTCCAGCGATGTTCGGGCGGCACTGCCATGACGACCACGCCCATCGGGGCGTCGCTCCACACCAGGCGGCCATCGACGGCGTCGAGCGCGGCGAACACCTCGCTCGGGCGCACATCGGGGCGGAACACCACCGTGGTCAGGTCCTGGCCGGGTGGCGGCAGCAGCGCCCAGGCGCCGGCGCCGGCCGTGCCGACCGCCAGCACCAGCATGACCGCCGCCGATCCCGGCACACCGCCACTACCGCCACTAGCGCCGGCCCCGCCGCCGCCAGCCCGGCCGCGCAGCCAGCGCCAGCCAAGCAGCGCCGGCGCGATCCCGAACAGCACCAGCCAGGCCAGGTCCCACGCCAGCGGCTGGGCGCTGTCGATGCGGATCCGGTGGATGCCCAGCAGCCAGTGCGACAGCAGCGCGTCGACCGCATGCCAGGCGCCGAAACCGACCAGCAGCGCGCCCGCCAGCGGCCGTCCCAACGCCAGTGCGCCGCGCCGCTGCGCACGCCACAGGCCGAGCAGGCCGGCCAGTGCCACCACGTACATCAGCAAATGGAACACGCCATCCCACAGCACCTGCAGGCGCAGGTCGTCCATGCCGGGCACCAGGCTCAGCAGATGGTGCCATTGCAGGATCTGGTGCAGCAGGATACCGTCGAAAAATCCGCCCAGGGAAAAGCCCAGGACGACGCCCCAGCGGGCCCATGGTGATGCCGGCATGATCGTCTTTCATTGCTGTCGAACGGCCAGTATAGGACGCGCTGCAAGGGGGCGACACACGGTACCCGAGACACAAAGTTACCAGAAAATCAGCGCCCCGAACCTACCTGGTTCCTTTCTGTAATTGACTGATTCTCAAGGAGAAACTGGCGTGTGTTGCCACTGCGCTGCAGGCCGTCGCGACGCTGTGTCATTTATGTGACAATTCGCGTAAAAGTAAAATTTCTGGTTTGCAAGAGCCATATAATGATCCAAATCACTTTTACGTCGGATTCACCGACGCGCCGAGACCCTCATGTCCGCCGCCCTGCTCCGCACCGCCGTGCGCACCCGCCGCTTCGCCCTGGCTCTGGCCATGTCGCTGTGCGGGGTGTCGGCGGGTGTGCAGGCCGACAGCGGGGCCGCGCTGGCGCAGCGCCTGGCCGACATCCGTGAAGTCAACCGCTTCGTTCCCGAGCGCGCCATGCCGATGCTGCAGGCGCTGGCGAAGGAAGGCGACAGCGCACCGCTGGCGCAGCGCATCGATTACCTGAACCAGCTGGCCACCGCCCACCACGGCCTGGGCCACCATGCGGCGGCGTTCGCGCTGTCGAAGGAACTGATCGCCCTCGGGCGCGAGCACGATCACAGCGGCGCACTGGCCAAGGGTCTGCTGTTGCAGGGTTACTCGGCGTTCGCCCAGCACCGCCCGGCAGAGGCCCACCGGCTGGTATGGGAAGCCGAAAAACTCGCCAACACCACCGACGACATCGACCTGCGCGTGCGCGCCGCGATCTCGTCGGGCGAGTCGTTCGCCGAGGAAGGCAATCTGCCGACCGCGCTCGAACGCCTGCAGGCGGCGGCGAACCTGGCGCGCCAGCACGGTGATCCGATCCACATCGTCATGGCGCTCAATTCGCTGGCGCGCCTGTACGCCCAGATGCGCGAGCCCGGCAAAGGCTTCGGTGTGCTCGAAGAAGCCTACGCCGCCGCCGAACAGGCCAACTCCCCTGGCCGCCTGGCCACGCTCAAGAACGCCGAGTACGGCCTCGCGATCGACACCGGCCAGCATGAGCGCGCGCTGCGCCTGCTGCAGGAAGGGCTGGCGCTGGAACGCGGGATCGGCGCCAGCAAGCGCGTCGCCTATTCCCTGATCAACCTGTCGGACTGCTATCTCAAGATGCAGGACTTCCGCAACGCCGCCCATTACGCGGAACAGGCGATCGAGGCCACCCGGCCGCTCAACGACCGCCGCGCCGAAATGACGGCGCACCTGAACCTGGGCCAGGCCTGGCTGGGACTGGGCCGCCTGGCCGAGGGCAAGAAACACATCGAGCTGGGCATGGCCGGCTACGAGGAACTGGGCAACAAGCCCGAGCTGCAGACCGTGCTGGTCGAGTATGGCGTGGCGCTGGAGCGCGCCGGCGATCTGCCGGGCGCGCTGCAGGCCTATCACCGCGAGCGCAAGCTGTCGAACGAACTGTTCGAGCGGCGCCGCCAGCAGGCCATGCTCGATTTGCAGGAGAAATACGAAGCCGACAAGAAGCAGCGCCAGATCGAACTGCTGCGCAGCGAGAACACCGTCAAGTCGGCCGAACTCGACAACCGGCGCCTGCAGCAGCGCGTCTGGTGGCTGCTGGCGGTGGTGTTCGCGCTGGCCTCGGTGATCGTCGGCCTGCTGTACCGCAAGGTACGCCACGCCAACGCCCAGCTGCACGAAAAGAACCGCGAGCTCAAGCAGCAAAGCGTGCGCGATCCGCTGACCGGCCTGTACAACCGCCGCCACTTCCTCGAGTTCATGAAAACGCCGCCGGTCCCGGACAGCGGCGGGCAGACCGGCGCCCTGTTCCTGCTCGACGTCGACCATTTCAAGCACATCAACGACAGCCATGGCCACGCAGCCGGCGACGTGGTGCTGACCACGATCGCGGCCAGCCTGGGCGAGATCCTGCGCGAGACCGACATGATCGTGCGCTGGGGCGGCGAGGAATTCCTGGCCTATTTACCGAGCTACCCGCGCGAGCGCCTGGACGAAGTGGCGCAGCGCATCCTGAGCGGCATCGCCGCGATCGAGGTCGCGCACGGCGGCACCAGCCTGGGCGTGAACGTGTCGATCGGCTTCACGCCCTTCCCCCTTGCCGTCGGCGGCCAGCCGCTGGCGTGGGAACGCGCGGTCAACCTGGCCGACATGGCGCTATACCTGGCCAAGTCTCACGGCCGCAACCGCGCCTACGGTGTGCGCGGCATTGCCAATACCGACAGCGCCTGCATCGACGACATCGAACGCAATCTCGAGCAGGCGTGGCGCGCCGGCCAGGTCGATCTGTCGGTGGTGATGGGCGAGGTGGACACGCCACGACTGCGGGTGGCAGGCGCCTGAGCCTGGCGCAGCAGGTCGGCCTCGACCGGCCTGGCCAGCGGTTCCAGCAACGCCTGCCAGCCAGGCAGCAAGCGCTAGCGGAATGACTTCCTGGCGCGCATGCGGTGTCAGTCGTCCTTGTCCCGCCTCAAGTCTTCGGCCTTGTCCTGCATCTTCTCGCCGGCGCGTTCGACCGACTTGCCCACTTCGCCGGTCGCGCGTTCCAGGCCGCGGCTGGCCTCGCGGGTCGCGTCCTCGACTTTCTCGCGCGCGTCGTCGACCGCGCGTTTCGACTTGGCCAGCTCGTCCTGCACCGAATCGGTGACCTTGGCGCTGGCGTCGTCCAGCGCCTTGCCGAGCCGCTCCGCCGGACCCGTGCCCTCGTCGTCGCGGCTGCAGCCGGCCAATGCGACCAGCACCACCAGTGCTCCTGCCATCGTTGCTTTCATTTCCGTGCCTCCAGATTTTGACGCGGCCATCATACCGCGACGTCGACAGCCTGGCAGTACTTACCGCTACTCGTTACTCGTTACGCGTGGGGTCGGCCAGCGGCCGTTCGCGCGGGCCGGCGTCGATCCTTTCCTTCAACGCGCGCGTTGCGGCATCCTCGCCCCAGCGCCGCGTGAACGTGGCCAGCCGGGTGCGGGCAGCGTCGTGGCGTGACGCGCGCAGTAGCCGTTCGACCGTGCTGCTGGCCTCGCGCCAGTCGCTGCGGCGGCGTTCGGCGCGGGTGCAGGCGGCAGCAGCGGTGTTGAGCGCGTCCTGCACCCGGCGCAGCTGCTCTTTCGTGGCGCGGGTCTTGCGCAGCGCGATCAGTTCGTCCTGGGCCTGGCGTGGCTTGCACTCCTTGGCCAGCGCGATGGCCGACGCCATGCGGCGCTCGATACGCGCCTCGAGCGGCTTGGTCAGCATCCAGGCCAGCCACAGGATGGCGAGGGCCAGCAGCCACCAGCGCAGGCGCACCGGCTTGCGTTCGGGCGCGGCGGGACGTGCGGCCGCTGCGGGCCGGGCCGGCGCCGACGGTATCGGTGGCCTCGGCGGCGGTGGCGGTGGCGGTGGCGGAGGATCGCTGCGCGGCGGCGGTGGTGGTGGCGGTGGCGGTGGTGATATCGGTGGCGGTGATATCGGCGGCGGTGCAGGCGGCGTGACAGGTGCAGGCGCCACCGCGACGGGCGCCGGCGGCTTCTCGATCCGCACCGGCGCCACCGGCGCGGCCGACGCCGCAGCCGGCCGCTGCGCCGTTCCACACCAGGGGCAGAAGTCGACCTGGCGTGGAAAGGTGCGCCCGCAGCCGGCGTTGATGCAGCGATGCTCGAGGCTTGTCATCATGACGGATCGGGGATGCCATCATCGGGATCGGGAATCCCGTCGCCCTGCCGCATGCCCAATGCCGCGGCCAGCTCGGGGAGCAGGCCGACCGTGCTCCAGATGCCGGTGTCCGGCCGCCAGCGCATGTCCCAGGCGCGCGTGGCGGCGTCGATCTCGCCGCGCGCGGCCAGGTCGCCGATCTCGGTCGCCGTGTACGGCCCGCGCTGGGCGCCGCCGACGAACAGCTTGAAGCGCGGTTCGGCCACGACCATGTGCGCGCTCGCCGACGGACGTGCGTCCAGTGCCTGCGCGGCCGCCTCCTCGCTCGCCAGCAGTTGCGGCAGGATCACGCGCTTGTCGATGGCGCGCTCGACTTCCCAGCCGTAGGCATCCTGGTGCGAGCCCGGCACCGTGACCGTCCAGTCGCCAGTGGCGGCGAGCAGCGCCTCGATGCGCTCCGGCCGCAGGCCGGGGTCCAGCGCCCCGGCGCGCCGGATCCAGGTCTCGTACAGGCGCCGCGCGGTGATGTTCGGCAGCGACGGCGACGGCAGCTGGGCGCCGGTCTCGATGACCTCCAGGCGCGGCTCGTATACGCGCAGCTGGTAGTGGCGCATCAGCGCCGCCAGCAGCAGCAGGCGCTGCGGCCCGAACGCGGCCAGCTTGCGCTCCACACCCGCGATCACGCCATCGCGATAGTACGGCGGCAGGCCGTTCGAACGGATGGCGTATTCGTTGCCGATCTGGAGCCACTCGCCCGACCCCGGCTCGACCTCGAACACATACTGCCCGCGCGGCTGGAACGCGGCTTCGCGGTCGCCCGCGTCGGGCTTGCGGCGGATGACGCCCAGCGCGATCGCCTGCAGGTACCACTCGAAGTCGTCGGCCAGCCGTCCCAGTTCGTCCATCGACGGCGAGATCGGATGGCGAAAGCGCGTGGCGTCGAAATGCAGGTGCGTCGGGATCTTCGGGTTCTCGATCTGGTACGAGGCGCGCCAGGTCGGCAGGCCGCGCAGGATCGTCATCGGGTAGCCCGACAGCTCGATATAGCACACCGCGCGCCCTGCCACGCCGGTGTTGACGACCGAGACCAGGTCGCCGTGGAAGTACCCGGCCGGCACCGCGGCGCGGATCTCGGCCTCCATGCGGCGCCAGGCCACCGGGTCGCCCACGCCGATGAAGCACTTGAACTGGTCGGCGCTGGGCGTGAACTCGGCCGAGAAGCGCGCATTCACCCATGGCATGGCGCTGCGGATCCACTCGGCGAAGAGGCGATGGCGCTCCTGGGGGGCCAGGGCCGACAGGCGCTCGAGCAGCGGGTCGGGCAATTCGCCCTGTGTCACGCCCTCGCTGGACAGTTGCAGCTGCGCGCGGCGAAACAGCTTGAGCAGCAGTTCGGCGCGCGTGCGCTCGTCGCCCAGTTGCGGAAACAGCCGCGCCGAGCCGCCGAATTCGCGCAGCACCTCTTCGCTCCAGCCATCCAGGTCGCCCCCCAGGCGCACCGGCGCCGGCGCAGCTTCGCCACCGAGCTTGATCGTGGTGGCGTGTTCCTGGCGCGCGTCGGCGCGCAGCTGGCGGATGCGGGCGTCCACCGCCGCCAGCATCGCCTGCACGGCGCGCCGGCCTTCCTGGAATTCGCCGGCGATGCCGCTCCACTGCGCGTGACCGGCCTCGTCGACCGATTGCGGTTCGCCCAGCCAGTGCGACAACGCCCGCATCACCTCGACCGCCTGTCCGGCCGCCACCGCCAGCAAATGAAAGCGCAGGTAGTCGGCCAGGTCGCGCTTGAGGTGGCCCATCACTTCGCGCGCCTGCGGCTCCTTGCCGAACAGCCGGCTCGCCGCCTGGCCCAGGTTGTGCAGCGACTCCTCGACCTGGCGCGTGCGCAGCGCGTCGCGGATGTCGCGGTAGCGCCGGCTGTTGCGCTCGGCGTTGGCGAGGTCGCGCTGGGCCAGCCGCGCCTTGATCTGTTCCAGCAGCGACAGCACGAATTCGAGCCCGCCCTGGCGACGGTCGTCGAGCAGCAGGTAGAGGCGCTCGCGCACCCTGCCCTTCACGCGGCCCAGCAGCTCGCCGGTGTGGCGCTTGATGCGGTCTTCGCTGGTTTCGGCGGTGGCGCCGGCTTCGCGGATCGCGTCGCGTTCGAGTTGCGGCAGCAATTCCACCGCCTTTTCGCGCCACAGCTTGATGTCGAACGACGCCATGATCCGGTCCATCTCGAGCTGCACCCGGCTGTCGACGCGTTCGAGCAGCGAGCGGCCGTCGTTCGCCTGCAGCAGCGCGTTCACCAGCGCATATTCGGAGAACGGCGTGACGTCCACCGTCCCCTTGCGCAGGTCGGGAAACTCGCTGAACGGCCGCTCGGCCATCTCCATCTGCTCGCGCATGAAGGCGTCGCGCTCGGCGTCGCCGGCGCGCCGCGCCGCAACAGTGCCGCCTGCACCGCCTGCGCCACCAGCGCCACCTGCGCCACGGCCGTCGCTTCCGGCCAGGCCGAAGAAATCCTTCACCATCAGCGCCGCCAATTCGTAGGCGCGGATGTCTTCGACCAGCGCCTGCTGGGTGTCGAGCACCGCCTGGCCGAAGCTCGAATACACCTTCGAGTACGACAGGCGCATGTCGCCGAAGCGCGCCTCGGGCACGCGCGGATTGTAGGGACCCAGCTTGTGCTGCTGCTGGTTGACCGCCACCGAGCGCTTGCGGTTGGCGAAATCGGCCGACGCAAAATCCTCGAACAGCGTGTCGGCCACCATCTGGTAGACGTCCTTCACGTCGAGGGTCGCCTTGTTGGCCAGGTTGGCGGTGTCGACGAAGTACACGTCGTCGAACGGCGCGCCGCGCCCCTGCAGGCTGTCCGGGTCCATCCAGGAGACGTTGGCGTTCATGTCGCGCATCGCCGTCTCGAGTTCCATCAGCGTGGCGTAGGCATTCGCCTCGGTGCGCTCCTTGTTGGCCCTGGCGAAGCCGGACGGCATCAACAGCACCAGGTCGACCTGGCTGTCCGAGACTTCCTGGCGCGCAATCGCCTTGGCCAGCCAGCCCAGGTCGAGCGCGGTGCCGGCGCCGGTGCCGCCAGCGGCGGACGCGATCACCACGATCCGGAACTTGGACGTATCGACCTGCAGGCCGAGGCGCTGGTAGTTTTCCTTGCGCTCGATGCCGGCGTTGCTGCCCAGGGAATTGAGGGCGCCCTTGATGCGCCCGCGCAGCTTCGGATACTTGTCGAACAGGTACAGGCGCGCCAGCGCGCGGATCTGGCCGGCGCCCTTCGATGGATCGATGCCGAGCGAGCGCAGTTTTTTCGGCCGCAGCGGCATCCAGCTTTCGATCAGCGGGAAGCGCGCCAGGCTGTCGTCCGATTCGTGGTACTGCGGCAGGTCGAGCGGCTCCACCAGCCGCTCCTCGTCCGTCAGGCGCACCAGCTCGTACCACGGGTCGGTGCGCTGCGACTTGCCTTCGTCGATGATGGCGTTGTTGTCCAGGTCGAAGTGCAGGAAGCGCGCCACCGGGAAGTCGGCGATCGATTCGACCCGGGTCGGATGGCGGCGGTTCCACACGGCCGACAGGATGCGGCGCCGGATGCGCAGCATGACTTCCATGCCGGTGCCGCCGGCGCCGATGAACAGCGTCGGGCGCAGGTCGACCTTCAGTTCGGACGGATCGAGGGACGATGGAGCGGGAAGTTCTGCCATGGTGCGTTCCAGTGTTTTTTTAAGGTATCAGCGACGGCCGATGAACAGCGACGCGGCCAGCGCCACCAGTCCCACCGCCACCAGTGGGCCGGTGACGGCGACGTTGAGGAAGCGGCTGCTGTTGATGATGGCCAGCACCGCGGCGGCCGATAGAAAACCCAGGCCGACGAACATCAGCCAGCCCGCATTGCCCGCCGACGACGGCGCCACGCGCTTGCGCACCAGGTGGTGGGTCCAGGCGCCGCGCACGAAGAAGTACACCGTCAGCAGTATCAGGAACACGATGCCGCCGACCGCCAGGTCGCGGTCGGACGTGTCGGCCACCGGCAGCGCGGCCGGGTCGACCGGCATCACTTCGACCGGGCGGGCCGCCGTATCGGGCAGGGTTTGCGGCGACGCGTCCTGCGGGGTGGCCGATTGCTCGGGCAGCCTGAAGCCGGGATCGGCGGGCGACGGCGCGGTCGCTGGTGGGGTGGTTGCTTGCATCGTGACTCCTCGTGTTATCGGTGGCCGAGCCGGACCTGGGCGCCTTCGCGCACGTCGAGCAGGCGGTGGCCGAGCAAGGTGGTTTTCAGGCGCGCGACTTGCCGGCCGCTGCGGTCATAGACCGGTTGCACCGAGCCGGCCCGGCCGCGCAGCACCTGCGGCTCCTGGTCGACCAGCACGCGCGCGCTGCGCGGCCGGGCCCAGGCCCACAGGCCGGCGCCGAGCAGGGCCAGCAGCGCCAGCAGCGCGCCGCCCAGCGCCAGCAGCGGGCCCATGCCGTAATGGATGCGCACCTCGACCGGCAGCACCGCGCTTGAGGCCTGCACCCGCGATGGCGGGATGAAGATCTCGGGCAGCGGGTCGCCCGGGAACAGCGTGGCCATGCGCTGGCGAAAACCCGGGGACAGCAGCAACTGCTGGTCGGCCAGGTGCAGCTCGATCCGTCCGGGCAGCACATGGGCCGAGCCGGCCGCCTTGAGCGCCGCCATCGACCAGCGCTCGGGAATCTGCGCCACCGGCAGCGCCATGGTTGACCCCAGCGGGGCCGGCTGGCCGGGCGCCAGGTTGCGCACGCGACGCGAATCGAGCGCGATCGGATGGCTCTCGCCGGCCAGCGTCGAGCGCGCGCTGAGCGTGGCCGCGGCGATCGAGTATGGATACATGGCGTTTTCCAGGCCCCATTCGATGCGCGCCTGCGGCGTGCGCGCGTCCGGGTCGACATCGGCGCGCAGCACACCGTCCGGCGCCGTCGAGAAGGCGACGCCGGGCGCGTTGACCACGCGGCGCGGCACCAGGCGCACCGTGTCGCGGTCGAGGGGCTTCAGGCGCGCCGGCGCCTCGGTGATCACGCGCGCGATGCGGCCGGAGGCCAGCAGGGCGTCGAGCGCGGCCACGCCGTCGGCCTGCATGGCGAAGGCGTACACCATCAGGCCGTTGGCGCTGTAGTGGCGGCCCTGCACCGGCATGCGCAGCGGGAAGGCCAGCGCCTTGCCGATCAGGTCTCCACCATGGATCAGGCCATAGAAGTCGCGGTTGCGCTCGGCCGTGGACTGGTCGTTGTTGGGGCTGTTGCGGTTGTTCGTGACCAGCCACACGATGCCCGGCTTGCCATTCAGTGCCTGGGTCGCGGCGGCGCGCACCGCTTCACCCAGGTCGGTATCGGCCAGCGCGTCGCTCCCGGGTTTGCGCGCCACCTCCAGGGATTTCAGCGCCACCAGCACCCGTTCCTGCACCCCGGTCGCTTCGGCCCTGAACGACAGCAGCGCGCGCGGCGACGGCGCGCCGGGCAAGGCCTGGTTGAAGGCGGCCAGCACCAGCGCGTCGCCGGGCTGCACCACGCTGCCGGCCAGCGCCGCCACCAGCGGCTTGAACGGCGACTTCGGGTCGCTGTAGAACGGTTCCATCCAGCCGGAGTTCTGCACCAGAATCACATGGGGAACGGCGAGCGCCGCACCGCTGGCGAGCGCCAGCCACGCCGCGCCCAGGAGCCGGACCAGCCCCCTCATGGCGCCCACCCGCGCGCCAGCTCGTCCAGGCGCCAGCCGCGCATCTCGTGCCAGGCCGGATGGTGCAGCCACAGGCATCCATGCGCCACCAGCGGCACGCAGTCGAGCGGCCGCGCCAGGCGCGCCACCTCGTCCAGGATCACGTTGCGCCGGCCGACCCATTCGATCGTCGCGCGCTGCACCACCCGGTCTTCGAGCGCTTCTTCGGCGCGAAAATTGACCCGGTGCAGGCGCAGCACCAGGCCGCTCGGCTGGCTGCGGTTGTTGTTGAAGCTGCGCAGCAGGGGCACCACCAGGGTGTCGTCGTGGTGCTGATCCTCGACGTGCTCGCCCGACCAGGGCTCGTCGAGCACCGGATGGCCGCGCCGGAACAGGAAGTTGGCAAAGCCCAGGCGGGCGCCGTCGATCGCCATGCGCGCCGGCAGCGCGTCGACCGCCGCGCCGAGTTCGAGGCAAGAATAACCGTTGCCATCGTGCCCGACCTGCCACAGGCGGCCATCGCGGCTTTGCGCAGGGCCGCCGAAGTTCAGGCGCGGTTGCCAGCCGGGTGGCCAGGGGATGAAGCGCGGCGCTGCGCCCGGCTGCCACGCCAGTACGCCGGCGTCGTGCAGCCAGAACAGGCGGCCGTCGTAGCCGAGCGGACGGCGCCAGCCGGTCGCCGGCGCGTCCGGGCAGGCATGGGTTTCGACCTCGCCGGTATCGAGGCGGGTGCTCCACAATTGCACCTGGCCGGCCTCCCCGGCCAGGCAGGCCAGGTGGCGGCGCATGACGCCGGGCGCCGCCAGCGTCGGCAGGGGGCACACGGTTTCGGTGCGGTAGCTTTCGCTGAGCGGATCGATCCACAGGCGCTGCAGGCCGTCCGGGCCGGGCACGATGCCGGCGTCGCCCCGTTGCGCCGCGTCGAGTTCGCTCGGCGCGATCCATGCGTGCCCGGACGCGCCGAACACCAGGCTGGCCGCGCCGCTGACTGGGGATAGCACATGCCAGGCGCCGGCCAGCGGATCGCGGTACTGCAGCACGCCGCGCGTGTGCGCCAGCGCCAGCAGGCGCTCGCCGGGAAAGCCGAAGCCGGCGGCGGCGAACACCGAGTGGGCATTCGGCGGAGCCGGCATGGTGAGGTCGCAGCGGCCCGGCGCGGGCGCGGCGGGACGCTCTTCGAGGCTGTCGCCCAGCGCCAGCGACGTCACCGGCAGGCCGTGCGGCACGTGGCGCGGCAAGGCGTCGTCGGCGCCCGGCCCCCACCAGCCACGCGCGCGGCCCGGGGTGGCGTTCAGGCGCAGCAGCGGCTTGCCGCAATGCGGGCAGTAGGCGAAACCTTCGGGATAGATCGGCGCGCAGCGGCATGCGAGCGGCAGCGAGGCGCCGAGCAGGTGGGCGACGTCAGGCAGGCGCGCGCGCGCGTGGCCCTGCCAGTCGACCTGGCCCAGCCCTGCGCTGGCCAGCAGGGTGAATTCTCCCTGCTGCGCGTCTTCCTGCCAGATGCTGGCAGGCGTTTCCCACCGGGTGTGCGTTGATACCGCCATGTCGCTCCATCATATGATTCGTATAAAGGGCACCTCAAGGTGACGTGCATACCGCCCACCTTGCTGTTGCTCAAATCATAGCGCTGCCATCCGTCGCGCGTCGCCCTGTTCAGCGGGTAGCGCGGGCTGACACCGCCGGGATCAAACAGCGGACGCACACCGGGCGGGATCGGGAACTTTTCGAATGCATACGTAGAATGCATACGTATAATGGCGGGCTACCACCGACCTCTTCCCTCCTCCCCGGATTCGCCATGAACGCTCCCGCCGACGC
>Ga0265798_10008437_pt1 | contig 13137 bp, 17 predicted proteins | sample P3T30metagenome_FD_192430 | JGI IMG/M metagenome (GOLD analysis project Ga0265798, IMG submission 192430) | Plant litter microbial communities from East Loma Ridge, Irvine, California - P3 T30 | ecosystem: Environmental > Terrestrial > Plant litter > Unclassified | place: USA: California...
CTGGGGGCGTAAGTAGAAGTGCGTCTCGATAATCTCATCTTTCTCGGACAGAACTAAAGCTTTGACGAATGAGACGTCCTTTATACGGAAGCCGGTTATCGTGCGCTCATCGCTCTTGGTTACCTGCTTGGCAGCCTCGATAGCCATGATGATCATACCAGCCGCGGGATAGATCTGTGATCCGTTGAAGCCGTGGTCTCTGATCCATGGGTTTTCCTTGGCGTCGATGATGTGCCGCCATTTCGCTTCCAAGGGGTTCCAGTCCATTGCTTGAGTGCCGAGAAGTTCGTGGCTCGCATGTTTTCGGAACCGAAAGTTCTTGCTGATCCTGCTTTCGTACCAATATTTGTGGGCATGATTGAATGGATAGGACGGTAGATCAACCAGCATTTGAGCATTGGCGTCAGTCAAGCCGTTGACTACCATGAGATCAACGGGTACAGCTCGGCTCCAAAGATCACCCACGAGACCTAGAATAGTCTCATATGCTGGGCGATCGACCTTCAGTGCGGATTCGTAAAGTACATTGCCCAAGGTCTCGAGTACGGGTCGTCGCAACGCACCAGTTGGGCCCAATTCGACAACATAATCTATATTACCGACGCCCTTGTGCATGGCGGATAATGCGCCCAAAAAGTCGACCCTTGAGATCATGTTCTCGACCCAGTACTCAGCGCGGCGAACGTCTTTGCGCGAGATCAGCGTGCCAGTCACAGACGAAAACATTACCACAGCAGTATCTTCATGCGGTTCTGAGTCGTCCGTATCGAGACTCCTTAGAAGCTCCAGATAGCTTTGGGCCAGCCTCTGCATCGTGGGCGAATGGTATGCGACTTTGACATCCAGGCGCCTGGCGAAGACTCCTTCCGCATCCAGGGTAGATTGCATGGCTTCAATCGCTGCGGCACTCCCCGAAACCGTGACATTCTTTGGACTGTTTATACACGAGATGCAGACAGGGCCGTGTCGCTGTGCTAGATGTATGTACTCGTTAGTTTTTTCTGGTGGTAGTGCGACCGCCATCATAGTCTCTGGTGTATCGACCAAGGCTGCGGCGAGTTCAGCTGAGAGCGTTCCACGATAATAAGCTGCTGCAATTGCGTATCTGTGAGATATTGCTCCTATACAATGTGCTGCCGCCATCTCTCCAGAAGAATGGCCCACTACGGCAAGCGGCCGTATATTCCAGCTCCGCAGCAGCTTCAGAAGCGCAATCTGAACTGCCGTAGTGAGCGGCTGCGAATACCTTGCATCTTTCACTCTCGAACAAGCCTCATCCTGCTGGAGCTCTTCAATTAAGGACCACTTGCAGCCAAGCTGGCGCAGGTACAAGTCGGATTGTTGCAGGCTCTCTTGGAAGACACGTTCTGCTAGAAGCTCGCGGCCCATTCCGTACCAGGTGGCACCTTGTCCAGTGAAGACAAAAGCAAGGCCCGGAGCGTTTCCGGAAGATCGGACTGGCTTCGAACATTGCTTCCATAGATCTGTGGGAGAGAGCGCAATCGAATCTAACCTCAAAAAGCTCTTCCATGGTAGCCTGCTCCGTTTGGAAGCCAGTGTATACGCGAGGTCAGCGATGTAGGCATAATCCGTTCCTTTAGCCTTAGAGAGATGCGCCTCAAGAGCTTCAACATATCTCTGTGGCCCCTGCTCATCCGCGGCAGACCAAACGAGCAGCTTAGGTTGGGGATATGCCGACCAGTGCCGAATTAGGGATCTAGCACTTTGTGTTCTAGGATCTCTTGGTATCACTGTTCGGTGGCGACCTTGAAGTCCGCGGACTTTCAGATAGTGATATGCGTCGTCTAAGATGACATGTGCATTGGCCCCACCGTAACCAAACGAGTTGACAGACGCTCTTCGAAGACCTTTTGAAGGCCATGGAATATTTTCTGTCGGAAACTGGGCATTGATTAGTCACGTCCCTTGCGGATGATCTCGTAGAGCTAACCTTGATGTTCCACTCTTTTACGGGAATACGAGGGTTGGGCTTCTCAAAGTTTGTATTGGGCGGAATAACCCCCTTCTCCAGAGCCAAGACTGCCTTGATGATACTGGCAAGTCCGCTCGCACCTTCGAGATGGCCCACATTAGATTTGACTGCCCCGACAATGAGTGGCTCTTCGGGACTCCTGTACTTGCCAAACACCGAATGTATGGCAGCAGCTTCTGTCGTATCACCGATTTGAGTACCCGTACCGTGGGCCTCGAAGAACCTCGTAGCCCCCAGATCTAGTCCAGCCTTCTCGTATGTCTCTTGGATGAGAAGTTCCTGTGCATCTCCACTAGGCTGTGTGATTCCTGGGGTGCGACCATCCTGGTTTGAACTTGAGGCTCGAATGACCGCACGTATGGTGTCGTTGTTTGCCAAAGCTTGGGAAAGAGGCTTCAGTACTATGACTCCAAAGCCTTCGCCTCGGGAATACCCGTTAGCCCTGTGATCAAAGCTGTAGCAAAGACTATCCGGGGATAAAAATTGTAGGTTAGATAACGACATCATGATTGTGTCGGGATTCAGTATAACGTTACATCCAGCAACTATGGCCTGATCGAGTCAGCATAACATTTTATCTTGTGCCACCTGCAACGCGACATCAAGACGCCGGAATCGAAAACACGTTCTGTACTACTGCTTACACAAAAAAAAATAGAACTTGAATGAAACCCTCCACCATGATTAGAGCGTCGTATGTGGTACGACATTTGCTTGGATTTGACAGGGGGCAGATAGGTGGAAACAATTGCAGAAACTCACCATGGTTGACTCTTTAGCGCGAATACTTTGACAAGCCAGGTGGAGTGCGTTGAGGCTGCTGGAGCAGGCCGTATCCAAGGTGATACTGGGGCCCCTCAGGTCGTAAAACCAACTCAGGCGATTGGAAAGCATAGCCGATCCTGTTCCAGAGGCTTGATATTTGGGTTGCAGATCGGTATCGCGAGAAAATATGGTATCATACTCCTTCGCGAAGCATCCGACAAAGACACCTGTTTTGCTACCTCCTGCTTCTTGTAGGGAGATGCCTGCATTCTCCAGAGCATGGTATGTACTTTCCAGGAGTCCACGTTGCTGGGGATCTAGCGACTCGGCTTCTGTCTTGGGTATCGAAAAGAACGGTGCATCGAATTCTGCGAGATCGGTTTGTAGAAAGTGGCCACCGCGTACGTTCAGAGTATTGAGTCTGTCTCCGTTGGGGTGGTAGAAGGCGTCAATGTTGAAGCGATCGGGTGGCACCTCTGTCATGGCAGACCGCCCTTCCTCGAGCAACTTCCAGAAGGCTTCCGGTGATGTTGCACTTTGTGGAAGTTTTGCTGACATACCGACTATGGCTATGGGCTCCATAGCATCTTCCAGTGTTTCATGAGCCGTATGTGCTGTGGCTTCTGAACGCTGACCAGATGTCTTCTCTCGGATCCCGCCGTCGCTCTGTACGGGGAATCGGTTCGGATTATTGTGGTGTTCACTCTCCATTGAGGTCATCACGATTTCGCCGACTCCATCGTGTATCAATGGGGCCATGTTGTTGACAAGTATCAGGTTATTGGACAGCGTAATACTTGAGTAACGCAAAGAAAGACGAGAAAACAAGCCTACAACAAAGCAGGTGATCAAGAAACTGTACCCTCCAGGTGGATATGGGTTCTTACTAGCTAAGAGTGATACGCGCGTCTAACACATCACATTGCTGAGCTGGGTGCTTGGTGGACGTGACAAAGCTAGCGGCGCAGGTGCCGGCCACTTCGGTTTCCCGGCGACGAGTTGGTCGAGAATAGAAACCTTCATATCGTGTGACGTTGGAAACAGCCTAACTGTGATGCAACAGTGCCAAAACTTTGAAATCTAGACTAATGAGGACACTGGGTGAGTAAGATGTGACAAGATACATAGGTACAGACGGCGTCTGCCGCAAGCCGAGACCCACCCGGGCGTATGTTCAGACATACGTTTTCGTCTTTTTATGTTGGACTGTGGAGTCCGCCCACATTCCTAGCCTTGGATACGTTAACGCCCGATGAGTTTTCTCCGTCGAGATCTTGGAGTGATTGGCAGAATCGGGGGGCGATGCAAATCAGCGGTGTTGCGGCACAGCTCTTTGTGCTGGAGTTGGGCCACCAAAGTGCCATCCCATTTTCAGCCTTATCCCGCGCGGTAGTCTTACGGGTGATAGATAATCAGCAGCAATGCTGAGACCTCGGCATTAATAACGATGTTGTGGTCAAGATAGGCGTAGACAGGGGATGGGCTTGGAAAATTGCTGGCTAATAAGACGGGCGCGTAGACGTCGGGAAGGTCGTTACCTGTCTCTAACCGAAAGGGGAAAAGATCGATACCAAGACAAGCCACTAGAGGTGTGGGACCCGGCTCTTGTGATGGGCTCCTCGGTCCCCGAGACCAACTCTTCACCATGCTGGGCACCTCGCCGCTCAGGTGTCGCAAATCATCTGGTGCCCACATTCTTCATGTGGAGAAGTTTTGTGCTCATCAACGAGGCCATTTTAAGCAGCCTAGTACTCCGACACTTGACACAGGCGCTACCCAAGCCTGGCAGCTGCGAAGCTCCGCTTGTGCGGTCCGTCCCACCACACAAAACGCCTTACCCTTGATACCCTTGATAGCCTTGGCCTATCTACCGCCTTCTGTCGATGCAGAAGCGTCATGCGTACCCCGTCTCACAGCCCACCCGTGATACCCTGCTACTTTACTGTTACATTAAGCCAATCTGAGGTGTGTGGCCGGGCCAGAGGGCTGGCCACCTCGACGCCCTCTCCCCTTTCAAGCAATTGGGGGGATGAGTCTGCTCTTCTCGAGTTCTGCGCTTCAGCCTTCGCTCCCGTCTCGCTATTCAGCCCACTTCACGTCATCTTTCTCGTCCGGTGAAGACGTGGAATTCCCCTTCTTTTTTTTGAAGATGCCAGCCTCAATGGCACCAGATGGTGCATCGAACTTTGTTTCGGCCATTCTGTTCATCGTGTTGGACTCGCTGGCTGTTCTGTTACGGTTCATCTCAAAGTACAGGACAAAGCGTGGTTTCGGTGCTGATGACTACTGGATGCTTGTGGCTTTAATATGGAGTTATGCTTGGGCAGCCTTGGTCATCTACTGTTAGTTTTATTTTTACTTTTTTCCCACCCTCCTTGCAGCGTTTGACTCGAGACTCATGCATCACTATCAGCTGTCATCGGCATCAGCGGGACTTTGGAGATACAACTTATCCTAGAAGTCGCGAAGTTGTCGCACCTGACAAAGGTACGCCATCTAAACGGTCCTACTTCGGGCGTCAAATACTTCTTCATATCTCTGATGCGTGGCAGATCCTTTGGGTAGCCAGTCACGTGTGGCCTCCTGCGATCACGGCGCTCAAGATTTCCATCCTCTGCTTTTACCGTTCGATCTTCCCAATACCGTGGTTCATCAAAACAACCTATGTGCTCATGTCAGTATGCGCACTGTGGTTGTTCTCGGGTTTTTGGGTCATTCTTTTCCAATGCACGCCTATTCGCGCCGTCTACGATTTCTCGCCGGCTGTACAAGCGAACAAGCACTGCGTTGAGTTTGGCCAGTTTGTATTCTTCTACGAATTACTCAACGCATGTATCGATGTGGCCATCCTGGCCCTGCCTGCGTTCATAGTACCTCGGTTGCAACTTTCCACGCCACGAAAGGTTCAGGTCATGGCCATCTTCCTCCTGGGCGGCTTGTAAGTCATCTGCGTACAGCTTTCTGTTACCAAGATGATTGTGCTAACACTCGAGCCACAGTGTTCTCATCACCAGTGTCCTTCGTATGGCATATTCCTACAACCCAAAGAACCCCAAAGCCGGTAAGCTCATTGTTGTTTAGACAATCTTCACACGCCAACATGTCCTAGTTCCATCGTATACCAAGGGGATCATGTGGTCCACTATCGAGCTAGGGATAGCCATGATCTGTGGCAACCTGCCCACATACCGCCCTCTCTTTCCCAGAGACACGGGCTTCTTCTCAAGGATGACGCACTGGTACGCTACTATCCGTGGATCTGTACGAGGGTCTATACGAGGCAAGTCGCCCCAGGCTTCATTCGGGACTCGGTCGTCAAAGGATTCTCGCAACATGTTCGAGCGTGAGGATGAAACCCAGCTCACGACCATTGAGGGACCTTCAAAGTTGGATGACACGCACCGCCAGAACTACGAAATGGGCACCATCTCCATTGATAGCCGCGTAGAGGTCCGTTCATACCAGAATGTCTAAGGCTTGGAGAAATCGGCGATGTTCTCACCATGGCATGTTATGGGTAGAAAGGCGCATTAGAATTGGTAGCGGTTACACGAGCGAATAGAAGATTCCATCATCTCACTAGTACCCTCGGTTACACAGCTGTAAATGATCGCTTCTGAAGACACATGCATGACAGCCGCCCGGCGTAGAATCCACGGTCTTTCAGGCCCCACCGAATTGCGTTGCAATAGTAGCATGCATGTGCACAACAGTTACTGCGCCATGCGACTTGTGACACGCAACATTCCATGGCCCGAGTGCGACCGAGACAACCGAATATATGATATTACTGATTGCACCGACGCTAAGACAATCAGAACGCGTCCGGCCATTCTTGCACCCTGGGCCCACGGCCATATTAGCCTATTCTGGCTGCAGCCTGCCGCTGCGGATATGCCTCGCTTGTCTTCTGCGGGCTTATCCATGGCATGTGGCTTAAGTAGAGCTGCATGAGCCTTGCGTAGAAGCAGCCCCCCCAGATCTGCTGGCTGAAATTGAGGCTCAGAGACACATGCGCATTCTCGTTCGGCCCGAAGAATCTAGTAAGCTATGCAGCAGCGAAAGCATGGCTAAGAAAAATGTCCGATAATAGATGTATGCCTTTGGTCGGAAGGCGAAGTACATTTGAGGCGTGCCATTCAATTGGCCATGTGGAGGTCCAGATGACAACGGCTGTACATAGATAAAACACATTGGACGGCGAGTTCAAACGACCACGAATGCCCGCACGCCGATTCACGATGAGACACTCCACTCTTCTCCTGCTATCTTTTTTTATCCGTTCCCTGGATGCTCTCTCCGTGCCGACAGCAAGGCAATGCAAGAGCATTGCAGCACTCACCGGTTGGCCGGACCCGTCTGTCTGGAAGAAATTCAACACCAGCCTGTCGGGTGCATTGCTCGAGCCCTTGCCACCTGCGCAAGCATGCTACAGTTTGGTATCCAACTCTTCGGCCAGTAGCACGCGCTGCGACTATACCGAATCATCTTGGTTGCTTTCGTCTTTCCATTCGGCAGATCCGGTCAGTGTCGCTTATCCGAATTGGCAAGACAATGCCTGTGTGCCGCCATCGCTCAGCGAGGAGAGCGCAGGGCGATGCGACTTGACGGACTTTCCCAAGTATGTGGTTAATGCCTCAACAGCTGAGCATGTTGCCCGGGCTGTCAAGTTCGCCGCCGCCAATAATGTGAGGATTGTGGTCAAGGGTGGAGCGCATGATTTGCTAGGAAGGTGTGTTGTTGTTGTTGCTACTGCTGCTGCTGCTGCTGCCATGTGCCCTTTCTGGACGTTCACAACTGACCTTGTCCAGGTCAACGGCACCTTCAGTGCTTTCCTTGTGGACCCGTCACTTGCAGGGCCTTCACTACCACGACAAGTTCTCGGCATGTCCGTCGGAACCAACACAGTATACAGCCATCACCGCTGCAGCTGGCCACGTCATCGGAGAAATACAGCAGATGGCGGCTGAGCACAACATGATCATTGTCGGTGCAGCCGATCCAAGCGTTGGTCTCGGTGGCTTTCTTACAGGTGGAGGACACAGCCCCGTGGGCTCTCTGCACGGCATGGCCGTTGACAACATCCTCGAGTTGTCTGTGGTGGCTCCGAATGGTGAAATCATAACTGCCAGTCCTTGCCAAAATCCCGATCTCTTCTGGGCTGTTAGAGGGGTAAGACAAGCATCATCATCACACACACACTCGGCTGTTTGCGTCTGACATGAGTCTCTAGGGAGGCGGGGCAACTTTTGGTGTCCTCGTAAATGCAACCCTACGAACGTACCCAGCACCGTCGATAGCATTGGCAAGGTTCGAATTCAACTCTAGTCATGTTGAAGCGACAAGCAACAGCAACAACGCCTTCTACGCTGCCGCGGCTTCGGTCATCGCAGACCTGCCTGCACTATACTCGCACGGCCTTTCTGGATACTTCTCCTTGATGCCCATCAGCACCTCCAACGACGGCTTGGAGCAGATGAACTTTGCCTTCCTAATCTACCTCTTGAATGGCCCCCTTGAACAGCTGCAGGAAACGCTGGACCCAATCATGAGCCGGTTGAACAGTACTCCAGGGCTCACGACGTCTATGACAGCTCAATACGTTCCCAACTACATTGGCTTCCAGTCTTCCTTCTTTGCAGCGGATAGTGTTGGGTACAACCGTTTGACCGTGAGCAGACTTTGGGGTGAGCAAGCAGTTGCAAACCAGAGCGGTGTGGAGCAAACGCTGCGACAGTTTTCCGCTCAGTTCCTGCAGGGAACTTGTGTCAGTGGTGAGGGTGTGCAAAACAAGTCGAGCGATGACAGCGCCTTGAGCCCTGCTTGGCGACGCACTGTGGTCGAGATGAGTGCGTTGGTCTCGTGTCTGCTTCCACCAATACTCTGCTAACCAGACACAGTGAGTAGCATAACCTACCCGCTGGGAGGAGCTGCACCAGAACGAGAGCGTGCGATGACGCAGGCTGACAAGCTCTCGACGGCACTCAGCGAGCAAGCACCGGACATGGGCACCTATTCGAACGAAGCCTGGATCCACCAGGCTGACTTTCGCAGCGCCTTCTGGGGCGAGCACTACGGGAGGCTGCTGGCGATCAAACGGCGGATCGATCCCAAGGGCGTTTTCTGGTGTCCGTTGTGCGTCGGGGCTGAAGACTGGGTGCTCAGTGATGGTGGTGCTCTTTGTAAAGCACAAGGCCCTTGAATCAATATAGAAGTGGTTGCCTGAACCGCAGGGTCGGGAGTTGCGGCGGCCCACACGTTGCATGCCAGCCCTTTTGTTTTTTTTCACATGTGACACGGGAACGGTGATCAACTTGTGCTGCCCCCGGACACGCGGACTTGTGGCTATTAACGGCAGCGGCAGCAGCAGGTGGGTCGATACTACCTCATGTAACTACGCCGCACGCTTGGCCGTTCTTGCCTCTTCGCCTGGCCAATCAACGCCAAGGAGCAAACAGCTAGTCTGCCGCCTACACAACAACTCCCCCCTGCTACAGCCCACCTCGCTCGCCCTCCTCTCCACCCTCTATTTTCGAGTTGGAGTTACTCTCTGCTTGCGGGCTATGCGAGGCTGCCGTGAGGCTTACATTAGTCCTCCTTGTTCTTGCCGGATTCAGCGCTACCAAGCTCACACCTGATACCCTACCTCACCCATTCAAGTCTGTCTTTCACCATGGCCAACACCATCAATGAGAAACAGGGCGGTGCACCTTACTATCCTGTTCTGATCATTGGAGCTGGTGCAAGTGGTATTGCGGCCGGCTGCCAGCTCAAGCAGAAGCTTGGCTTTGATCAGTTCAAGATCGTCGATCGCCAGTCTGGAATTGGTGGTGAGCTGTACGGTTGCCCATCTGCCGCTGCGTGTGCTGACCTGTCGTTGCAGGCACTTGGTGGATAAACCGTTACCCGGGAGTGGTAAGTCTTTTCTGCGACTCCGACCGTCATATCCAAGACTAACGTTTTCCCAGCAATGCGATGTGTAGGTGATTTCACACGGATCAAGATGCAGTGGTGTTGACATGTTCAAGGCCAACCTCGCTGTACTCGTTTTCCTTTGCACCAAACTACACATCCAAACGTCTGTATCCGACTGGAGAGGAGTTTCGCGAGTACCTGCATGACATCACTGCAAGATATCAGCTGGCGCCGCACATACAACTGAACACTGACGTGAAGGAACTGCGGTGGATAGAGGCCGACAAGCAGTGGGAAGTCACCCTCCAGCATTTGGTTCCCGGTGTTGGTGACCTCAGTACTCGAGATCGACAAGACAAAGCTGCTGCATCTGGCCACGACTCGGTATACCTGCAAGAAGAGATTGTGCGCGCAAAGACAGTTGTAAGTTGCGTGGGCATTCTTGTCGAGCCAAATCCATGGCCAGCTTCCATTCCGGGACGCGACACCTTCACGGGAGACGTTTTCCACTCTGCACGCTGGCGCAACGACATCGACCTGAATGGGAAAGATATTGTGGTCCTTGGCACTGGCTGCAGCGCCGCACAGGTAGTTCCATCGCTGCTCAAAGAGCCCTACCAGGTGAAGTCTCTCACACAGATCGGGCGATCAGCACCATGGGTCATGCCCCGACTTTCTGAGCCATTTGGGCAAGAGAAGTATGCAGAGTACGCTCCTACGGTTTACAAGTGGCTTCCGATCCTTGGCTATGTGAATCGCGTGTTGATATACCTTCTTGTGGAAGTCATTTGGTCGACAGTATTCCAGATGAAGAACAAGAAATGGCGCAGTGCTATCGAGAAACAGCAGTTGGAGATGATGCGAAGCATAGTACCGGAGAAGTATCACCATCTTATGACTCCCGACTATCCATATGGCTGTAAGAGACGTGTCTTCGATACCGAGTGGCTGCCCAGCATGCACAAACCAAACTACACGCTTACGAACCGCCGCATCTTAGCCGTAGAAGGAAGTGAGTTGGTTTTGGGCCCAGAGCCCGTGCCTAATGGAGGGGACGTAAAGGGCGCCTCGAACGAGGAGCGCATCAACGCCGATGTCATCATCCTCGCAAACGGCTTCGAGGCAACTCGCTGGCTGCATCCACTTTCTGTATACGGTCGGGACGGTATCGCTCTGCAAGATGTGTGGAAGCAGCGCGGGGGCCCAGCTGCCTACATGGGTATGGCAGTCGATGGTTTCCCAAATTTCTTCATTGCCGTCGGACCCAACACCGCCAATGGTCACCACTCTCTTATTCTCACAACCGAAAATACAGTTTGCTATATCCTCAAGTTGATTAAACCCATCATACGCGGCCGAGTAGATCAAGTGGAGGTTAAGAAGGAAGCTGTGACTGCCTGGACCGAGGATGTAAAGAGAGGTCTGGAAAAGACCGTTTTCGTCGGTTGTCGAAGCTGGTATCTGGATGAGGAGGGTTACAACTCGACCATGTATCCGTGAGTTTCTCTAGACGTCTTGTTGGGTCCGAAAAGACTGAACTAATAACCTCGCCAGGCGGTCGCAGACAGACTTCACCCTGAAGTGCATGTTTCCAAAGTACGCTGATTGGAACGCTCTCACATCCTCTGGAACGACGGTACCGCTTCGAGGGAGCGGGTTTGCTACTCTGGGTGCGTCTGTGGTGGCGGTCGCGGCTGCAGCTTGGTATGCTGCTACAAAGTTCATGTGATTTTCCTGGAGAGGACCACTCGCTATCTGCTCGTGGCACGGATTATTACGAATACCGTCAAGCTGCTGAAAGAGCAAAGAGGTGATGACAATGTGACTTTGCAAAGTGCATCAGCTTCAAAGTAGTGCAATCCATTGCTTACTCACGTTCAGGCCAAATGTAATCGTCCTTAATCTTACCACCATCAATACCCTGCATCCGTACACGACGCCGTCTATCCGTTATGTATTTCGTGTTGATTTAGTGTGTTCTCGAACACACCTTCCCGGGCTCGAGCGAAGTCACCCGACGTCCGCCAGACAGGAAGGAGCCAGCGGGACCCGCTCAATAACATGTCTCATTCAACTTCACCTTACTTCTCCCCACGTCTGCCTTGAGTTTTACCTGCTCAAGAAAACAGAGACCACCAAAGCGCACTGCACCGCACAGCCTACCGCCTCGGCTCTATTATCGTTGCGCTAACCAGCGCGCCTCTCACAGGATGGAGCCCCGTTGCCATCTGCGACAGCCATTTGCATCTCCCTCGTCTTCTGGCGTCTCGGAAATATGTCGTCCAACCGACGTGTTTAGCTCCCATCTGTCTCATGACTGCGCGTCGCAGTCAAGTCAGAGTTGGCGATCGTTGGTGGGTCGTGTGTAATTGCCAGGGTGCAAGCGGGCGAGAAAGGTTTCGCTAAAGGGTTGCCGTCTGGGTCTATCCTTATAGTGGTTATCAACTTCGGGTCCCCAACTTGATGTGCGCAAGGCTATCATCACTGCTACATGGTCGTATTTGCCCACAGTCAATTGACTCCGCATCGACTGGCTGATCCCTCGCGGGCAGGTTATGCGGACGCTTGCCGATCACATACGCCACACTGTCAGAACCTTGAAGAGACGTCGGCTGGTATCTCCAAAGACGAAATTGATAACCATACATAGCCACAAGCCTGTGAACAAGAGGCAAGACGAGCCTGCGCGATATCTTCGTACTTTAACGGCAGACTTGACGCCTTCAAGTGCCCGATGTGCGACCAATCTAATACTCAGATTCTCAACTTTCGTCTAGACAAACTCAAGCCAAGCCTTGCGCCTAAAACGCCTGGCGCCCATGTTTCAAACCGCGGGGCCGTGGCGATCAATGGTTCTGGCACATACAGGTCTCCTCTAGCCGCTAGCCTGGAGCCGGCCTGAAACGATAAAACAACCCCCCACACCTTTCTTTAGAATTTTACTTTCGGTAAAGGGGCATCATCACCCAGATGGGCGATTTCTAGGACTAACGTGTTACCAGAACAGTATTTCCGGACGGCTTGCTTATGAATTGCCCCCGGGATAAGGCTGTGCCGCCAGTGTATTGATTGTGTGCTAGTTTCTCACGAGTATGTGGTTGCGACAAGTGTGATTCACGACAGAATTGCGCACATTGCTATGGCAAATGAGCTCGCAAACTCAATCATCGTCACAACATGGGGAACTGGTCTCTGAAAAGACGTTACCATGTATGGCAAGGCATGGAAGAAGACAATCGGCACGATTCGCTACCAGATGTCCTTGTAATGAGCACGAGCGATGCTGTTGACCGTACGGCGGCGTATACCCATCTTCTCAAACCAGGCAGAGTGGGTCTTTCTCACCATCACTCTAGTGGCCTGTCACAGCTATTCTAGCAGCCTTCTGAACCTTGCCCTTGGTAACCAGGGTCAAGAGCTGCACACGCCCGTACCGTGCTATCCGGAAGTATGCTGCTATTCTT
>Ga0265798_10008438_pt1 | contig 13137 bp, 18 predicted proteins | sample P3T30metagenome_FD_192430 | JGI IMG/M metagenome (GOLD analysis project Ga0265798, IMG submission 192430) | Plant litter microbial communities from East Loma Ridge, Irvine, California - P3 T30 | ecosystem: Environmental > Terrestrial > Plant litter > Unclassified | place: USA: California...
AGCTGCACGGAGCCAGTATTCTTTGACAGAGTATTTCGTAAGTGCGGAAGTAAGAGACCAATCGGCAACAGTCTGGTACAATTCCATCGCACGGTGGTACTCTCCAAGATCTCCAGAAAGCTCCGCTGCCTGTTGATAACATTGGTTTGCGGTACTATCCATCAGCTCCATCTCGCTTATCAGGATTTATGATACTTACGCATTGGCGTCTTCTTGCTTGTACCAATCTCCTGCTCTCACGAATGAATCTCGGGCTTTGGCAACATCTAGACCGTCTTGTGCATAGATTCCAGCAATCTGATATCAGCCCAGTCGAAGTGGAGAGCGGGGCCAGGACATACCTCCTTCTCCCTATCAGCTGCTTGCCTGAAATTACCAGCATTAATCAAGAGCTTGATAGCTTGATGTAATGCAGATACGGCCGCTGAACATCAGCTTAGATCACGTGCATGATGCTGAAAGCTGACCCTCCGGATTGGTCTTCTTGTACGACTTTGCGGCATTGTGGAATGCGTTCATGGCGTCATTGTGCTCGTTCCCATGCGTACGGCATGCTGCTTCCCTTAACATCAGCTTGATACATACCAGCGCAGATGATACTGACCTCTCGAAAGCCTGTCCAGACTCGTTCCACCTCTGCTCGACTTTGTATGCATTAGCAGCCTACTATCAGCTCTCTTCTTGGCACTCAAGCGAATGGCGGACCTGCTGGAACAAATCTCCTGCTTCCTCCCATTTTGTTGAAGATGATCCGAACCATCCTACAGATGATGAACCCTTCTTCTCTGCTTTCGCTAGTAGTTCGTCTCCTCTTGATGGCATTATGTATGGTATGGGTATCCAGCGAGGTAATGCTGGAGCAGTAACAGGATGGTGACGCATGAGAGGTGGCAAGTGGAGACCCCAGATGATTCGGGAATATTCTAATTCCGCTGACTAAGATGAGAGGTGGCGGCTCAACTCAAGTGGGTGTGTACGAGTACAGTAGTAGTGTATATCTAGCTATATCTTCCATTGATCAATCACTTACACAGTATACATTCACTATGGCATCACATTTGGCACATATCTTGTGAGTAGCTCCCAACATCTCTGAGACCTTCAGCTAACTAGACAGCGGTACAGAACAAGATAGAGTAAACTGCTCTTTCTACCTCAAAATAGGAGCATGTCGACACGGAGATAGATGTTCAAGGTATGTCAGCTCAGCCCATATAAATATCAGAACATAGCTGACGAATAGAAAACATATCAAACCACAATACTCCCAAACAGTCCTTTTCCCAAACGTATACAATAATCCAGCACATACACCCGCAGGAGCACGTATGTCCCCAGCTCAACTTCAAGCAAACTTCGACGCATTCTACGAGGACTTCTTCATGTAAGCGTCTACTCTTTTCCTGCTGGGCTAAGCTAACAAATAGTGAGCTGTGTAAATACGGAAATCTACAAGAAATGCACGTATGCGACAACGTAGGAGATCACCTTATGGGAAACGTATACGCTCGATACGAATATGAAGCGGAATCAGCGAAATGTTTAGAGAACTTGAATGATAGGTGGTATGCTATGCGACCACTTCTTGCGGAATTGAGCCCTGTGAGCGATTTCAGGGAAAGTTGTTGTCGACAGAATGAAATGGGAGAATGTAAACGTGAAGGGTGAGTCCACTTCCTCTTCTTCCTCTTCCTTCTTCCTTCATCCCTCCCTTTTCCTCAACATCCTTTTGCTGATTCCTTACTCTTCCTCTTCATTCCTTCTTGCCCGCGATAAGGGGAAGAGCTAACGGACAGATTCTGCAATTTCATGCACCTCTGCCACCCAACACCATCACTGGTAAAATCACTCCAAGCATCTCAGCGATTATCAAGAAGAAACGCAGCAGCAGAAGCAGCAGCGGAAGGAGCTTCAAAAGGAGGAGAATTAGGATGGACACCGGGAGGAGCGAAAGGTGGTGCGGGGGCTAGTTGGCAGCCTAGAAATGGGGGTGGTGGGGGCGGGGATGCTTGGGAACCTAGAAGAAGATAGATAACTTAAAAATATGATACGTCGTTCTGGGCATTGTAAACTCTATAGCATGTATGTAGTTATATTGTCATTACAGAGTGGAATCGGACGAGACTTGATGCATGTCGGATCGCCTGCAGAGTCGATCTAGTGCTGCTTCAATCGTGGTCTATATAATCGAGGCATCGACGCTGACATTGAGAGTATCATCGTCCATTTAGGTCACTCGTGTGACACTCCATTGGCACTTGACCATCGGGCTATGCGATGCATGCGACTCGACGACTGTCGTAATATTGACCGTACAGACAACAGGGAAGTATTAACTAACTACATGACGATCCCCAGAACCTCTTCCTCATCATCACTATCCTCTTCCTCCACTTCGATGGCGGTAGGGGAGGACTGATGAGAAAGCTTACCGGTACCTTCACTCTTCTCATCACCATCAGAATCCTCTGATTCTTCATCAAGCTCAATCCCCTCCTGCTCACTATCCTCCTCACCATCGCTATCAGACTCTGGATCCGCAGGGGTCCCATGATCAAATTCAATGAAGGCACTCTGTTCCTCGAATCCTCCTTCTACTGGAACGTCCCCCTGGGTGTCGGTCACGTATTCCTGATCAGCCTCCAAGCCATCCTTCTTCGCCTCCTTCTCGCTCCCTTTGCCATTCTCTGCTCGCAGGACATGCTGGAGGCCACATTTGATTCCCTTGGAACAAACGCCTTTAGATCGCCATTCCCCACATTCCCATACGTGTAAGTCTGGACAAGTCCCTGCTTCTCGATCACACCACCCTAACCTCGCGAACAGCTCACAAACGGGTGAATTGTCTGCGACCTTGACATGGGGGTAGATGCACGAATCGCCATTGCGGCAAGACGCTGTTGCTTGGAAATGGATACAGCTAGGAGTGTTGTGTGGTGAGGGAACGTGGGAGAGAGGACAGCTCGAAGCTGTATTTGGGCAGTTGGCGCGGAGGAATTTGGGACAAATGGCGACTCGAGATGGGTCGTGAGAGAACGGGCACGTCAGCGCTTTGTTGCAGCGGCCTGTTAGTATGGTAGTCAATGTTTAACGTGAGCAATTTGATAGGAGCAGTGGGATGGTGTTGGAAGTCGAAGTCGGTCGGAAGATTTGATGTGGAAGAACAACGCGTCAGTGACCCTTGCTTTCGACGCGGTGAACGCACCTGTCTTCGTGAAATAGCGACAAGGTAGCTTGGCCAACGAAGCCCTATTAATGAGCATGTATGCCGATCAAACAGCTCATGTGGACTCACCGTCGATCCGAGGAGACTAGATTACCTTTAGAAGTCCGCCTATATTTCTGCCCGGCATACGCAACTGATTTCCGCGTTGGTGTCCCTTTGGGTGACGTTGTGGGTGCAAGTTCTGGATAGTCAGCTCAGCGAGAATCAAGCGTCCCGAAGCTTACCCCCTATCCTGGTGAGTTTGGATCCTCCTTCTTCGAACTGGAAGATAACGCCGTCAATCACGACGCGGTTCGGACCAGATGGACCGGTGGTCGAGCTGAGGACTTGGATTTGAGGTGGAACCTTTGGTTGACGAGGGAGACGAGGTTTCGATGCGAGAACGTTACTGTTTGTCAGTATCGCAATGATACATTCGTAGAGATGGAAGTACCTTTTCTCCACTGTCATCAAACTCATATTCCCTCCTTTACTGGTCTTCTTGACCCAACTCTCCTTTTCTGGCGATACCTCTTTCCCCTTCCCCTTGATCGCACCACTCCCCTCAGCTTCAGATTCTTCAGGCGTCACTTCACCGTCTTCTCTTCCTATGTCCTGAGCAACAGGAGTGGCGGCTTTCATCACAGAAGGGACAGGCTTGCTTTGTCTTAGATCCAATGCGTATCCACCTCTTCCCCTCCCTCTTCCTCTGCCTCTGGGAGCGCCTCTTGACGCATATGGGTGAGGTCTTGTTGCTGTTGGGTATGATGATGGGCGTGATGGACCGCTGTGTCCGTGTCGTGAGATTGCTCCTGATTGATCAGCTTCTGACGCCATTGTCACTTGAGTAAGAGGAACCGTAAGCTTACCTGATAGCTTTGCTATTTCTTGTTGAATCAGCCTCTTCTGCTTATCTGCTGCGCTCTCCATGCTAATTGATAAGAGTAAGGGCAAGATGGTATCGTTATAAAGCTGAGTACCCGTAGATCAATTGTAATCAATCTCCTTCTGAGTGAGCTGTTAAATTCTGCGTGAATTTAAGCGTGAACTGGTGGAGGTGGTCCACTCTGATAAAAGGTCAAAGCGCGATCATTTCTTATAAATTGGTTGCCATCAAAAAAGGATTCTCATGCATTCATTCTCATTTCCTTTCTCTTTCATCATTCTCATTGACATTACCACTGTAGAACATATATACAAACAATGTTCTTCTCGGAAGATCTACTGAGTAGTAAGAAAGGCTCGTATGTTGTTTCCCATCAAAAAAGGAAGGGCGTGGTCGCTGATCTCATTTCCCTTCCTCCTTCATTTGCAGATTTGGCATTATCTGGTATATCAGCTACTGACCCCTTCAGAGTACAAGCTGATGTCAGGCTTGCCGCTACCCTGGGGCCCAAGACCAAGAGGATCACCCGGAAGCAACTCACTGGAGTTGATTTAACCAGAACTTGCGAATTGATCGCTGAACCGCCTGAACCACTAGCATTGAGGTTGAGCGGATGTTTGCTGGTTGGAGTAGCTAGGTCAGCTTTTCGTACCTTGTTCGTCACGAGCTGATGATCAGGGTATACAACCAAAATTACGACCTGTTCTATACAGTACGCCACTTTGACCTCTGATGGTGAAACTGACTTTTGCAGGATGTGACCAAATTTCATTCTGACCTGCGAAGGATGGTCCTCACGGATTTCGGGGCACCAACAGGTCAGCCAGTCGGTCTCGACTTAGCTGGGGATGGCAAAGCGAGGTAAGCTTCCGGTCTCGTATCCCTCTGGAGAACCATAGCTGATGAGAAGGATCGATCAAATTACCTTCGGAGGAGAGGATGCTTCTTGGCTGACAAACCTGGATTCTGATTTCATCAATATGGTCAGTAGCCCGTCACCTATCTGGGATGCTCTGACATGGTAGAGGTGGAATCATCCTGGGTTCGTTTCAAGAGATCGACAAGCTTCCACCCAGCTCTCGTCTCTTTATTCCCAAAACACCCAAGACACTATCGATGATGAATCCGAGGACTCCGATGTAGATATCGACGATATTGACATAGACGATCCCGAAAGACCTCGACGAAAGCGAAAGAGCAGCAGGAACTGTGAGTTCTATTCCTTGTATAGTGGGAGACTGAGTTCAGTCCCTTCTTCCCCTGGAGGGAAAAGGATAAGGCCTTCTACTGTCCCATTCCAGAGTAGCCAGGATGATATGCCTATCGACATCGGCCCTGAGGGGCTTTTCGGCGATATCTTCGATCCCTTCGTTCCTACTAGCAGTCCGGTCGGTCCCGACCATCCTCCATTCGATTTTCCTGAACCAGATGTTGATATACCGTACGTCAAGCTGGTAGACTGATATTGACGTTAGTAATGTCGAGGGACAGACTACTCCGCGACCTCAATCTGTGGAGCCCAATGGCGAGAATGACGACCAAGTCCCACCGCATGGGAGTCTCGCTTCGCTCGAGGAGGTTGATGGGTTAGTGGAACCGGAGAAGAAGAAGAAGAAAGCCAAAAAGGCTAAAAAGGTCAAGATTGATGAAGTAAGCTTCTGGTTGCGTGAGTTCTCAGTTCAAGCTGATCGGCAGGACTTGGAGATCGAATATGATGCCCTCAAAGACGTCAGCTACGCCGAGAGGATGTGCGAAGAGCGAGCCGAGATGAGGAGTAAAGGAAGAAGTAAAGTGGTCGATGATCGAGCTACTGCTCTGGTAGATGGCGGAGGAGGCTGGATCGACTGTCAGCTGACAAGCCCAGAATTCTTAGGAAGAGCTGACGACAGTCTTTGATCCCGAAATGAAGGATTTCTTTGCGACTTGTAGTCGACCTGGGAAATTCAAGTGGGAGTCGGACCAACAAATGAACGGTGGACCGAAGTATCATGAACCGAAACGTGATGAGGCAATCATCGAGCCTGAGAATCCAGATAATTTCGGACTTGACGTGACTGGTACTGGTCAAGACACCGTAAGTCTCTCCAGAGTCGATGAGTAGATCGCTGACCCATAGACATACATTGACGTGAGTGTACTGCTATCTGTATTGTTTTTCCTGATAGTCAGGCATTCGTCGATTACGTGATACCTATCCCAAATGAAGATCCTCCTGAGATGGCTCGAAGGGACGACAAAGCTCCACTGGAACCCCCACTCCCGGTAAGTCAAAGATTGGCATCAATGATATACTGATAAGATAGTGGGCAAACGAAGCGTTCGACGATAGTAGCGATGGTGTCGGTACGTACATCGTTTCGAGATGCACTTATACCAGGACCTGATCAAGGGGGATTCACCCCCGGGTCAAGGTTGAGCAACATGACTCCCTTGGAACGAAAGATTCGAAATAGTAGCGGCAGATATTCCCTCGGCGGACAAAGAGGTCGAGAGAGGTCCCAATCCGTCCTCGGTGACAGGACTACCGACCCTGCTCAGCTGGTTTCGGATGAAAACGCCGACGATTATAATAGTATGTGTCCGTGATCTCGTGGTGGATGACTGATAGACAGTCGAGGATAAAGGGTTCAGTCCTGGGAACTTACCTGCCAGTCAAATGCGAGGGGAATTGCCAGAAGCGTTCCAGCCTCACATGTTGGCTTCGTTGGAACCTCAATGTCGTGATTTTATGTCGTGAGCTAGCAGGCGCGTCTCGTTGCTGCAAGCTAACGAGTAGCTTCACCGAACGAAAGATGCTCCAAGAAGAAAAGTCTGAATTGACATTCGACGAGATTGTCGAGAACGATTCAACCAAGAAAGTCGCTGCACTCGCTTTCGTGAGTCGTTCACCTCATGAATCTGGCCGAGCTGACAATCAGTACAATTGCCTGAGTACGATCAGCTGTTCTCGAATGGTTCTCCGCTACAGCTGACTCACAGCTCTCGCCACCAAGAAGATCCTCTCCGTTTCCCAGCAAGATCCATGGGAGTCTATCACCCTCAAATTCAGCGTCGAAGTCTGAACAACATCCAAGAAGATCATCACTCAAGTCGTGTTGTATATGGTACCAGCATCGTCGACAGGAACTCTGCTTTCAGTTGTAATTAGCTTTCTCAACATTCCATCCATTTCAACTCATCGCCATTGCTCGCCGCAGCGCATCATTCCATGCTTTTTCAATTCATCATTACATGCAGCCTCATGGCTTACTATATGTGTGTATGTGTACAACCTGGAATCAGTCTCGCTGCCTCTCTGGTACGGGTACATACAGATGACTGTATGCTCTATGTTGGCCTGACGGCTGGACTGGGGATTGTGACTCTCGGACTAAGTGGTTTTCGAATGACGTCTCCAAAGAGATCATCATCTTTAGGCCGAGCTTGAATCTTTGCCATTCTTGCACTCTCCGCTTGTCGATCCGTCTGCTGTTTTCGCTTGATATACCTGTCATCAGCTCAAACCACTGCGTTCTAAAAAGACAGACTCACAATGCAGACCCAGGAACCTTCTCAGGATTCGTACATCCCTTCAAACTCTTATCGACTTCTTTGACTTTCTTCATATCAATTTCTCCAACCGCCTCAATAACCCCAGCAACCTCCTTGATGATCTCCAGAGTCCTATCCTTGGTAGACCCGAATGGTGATTCTCCATCATCTTCCTCCATAGGCTCGTCATCCCCATATTTCCAGTCCAGGTATGAACCTACTAAATCGGGCGAGGAAAGGTGCCAGCACGCCATGGAGATTTGTGAGGGGGAGTGGGTGAATTCGAGATCTGTTAATCTGGATTTGTGCAGGTATTCGAGGGCTTGGGGAAGAGATGATTGGATTGAGTCGGTATTTGAGTCAGGCGGTGACTGAAATTAGTGCACGTTCAAGAAATACTATGTGAGACGAACCTGGAATTCCAGACCCCAACCTCTCAATGCCTTTTCAGGACCTCTTATCCAGAACTCAAAGCCAAGTGATTGGGCAAGTAAGAACTCCGTATCGAGAATATCACCTTGCGTCAATCCTTTGAATTTAGGAGTAAACACATCAAGTGGGACTGGGAAATTTGTAGTCTTTGCAGCCAAGAACAAACAGGTTGGCCTGAAAGTCAGCTTCACAACTTTGGAGACGAGGACGGACTCACATCATTGTCTTTGGATGCCACTCCATTACACTGTTCTTGAGGTAGAAACGCTTCATGTAGCCAATAGCTGTTGATTCCACTACTTCTGGTAATCCGAATCCTTTCCGACAGATAGCAGATATCTGAGTAGTATAGAAATGAAGTAGGAGTAATTCGTTTTCCACCGAGAGGTAGGTCGTTGCTGGGGGAGGTTGAAAGTCGTGGCCCATCTCTTTCTGCGCTGCCTAACATATTAGCTTTCGTACTTGAGATGTCAAAGAAGAGGGACGAAACTACCTTCTCGAGCTCGGAATTCCTGGTAAAGACCTCTACAGATTTCGCGTTCAATTCAGCTCGAATTGCAGCAAGTTGAGTAGGAGAGTATCGCCAATTCCTATATTGAGAAGTTTCATGATATGGTGTAGGTCCTGGAGCGAGGCTTGATGGCCCTGCCTGAGCGGAATCGCCCATACTCATCGTGGTGTAATATAGAGAGGTAGATAGAAAGTGAACAAATGCAATTAAAGTCAACCGGAAATGACCGCATCAACCCCACCCTCTATCTCTTCTATCTTTTACCATCACTACGCACCCACAATCAAGACAAGCAGCACTATGCGCTCGACAATACTAGCGATATCACTCGCTCTTGCTCTGCCTGCGAGAGCATTCGACTGCGCGCTCACAGCTTCCGGTATTCAATATGACCTAAAACCCTTGGGTGGACTTCGCACAGCTACCCATACCTCCTCCACACCACCTACCTCGAACGAAGCTAGAGTTTTGATGAACCTATGTGGAGATATTGGATCGGAAGATGGAGTGTCTGATGAGGACAAAGTCAGTCACCTCGCTGGTCATCATGAGTCACGACTGATGATAGTGTCCAGCGGATTCACATGTGTGCTTGAAGATATTGAATCACAAATCCTCTTCATCAGATCCGGATCGAGTCACTGCTGTCATTCCTGTCTGGCCTGGTTCTTTGGGGGATGATAAGATCTGGACGACACCTATCGGGTCGAATGGTGAGGGGGGACTGAAAGTTTACGTGGAAGGGAACGAGTACGCTGGGTAAATCTTCTTCCTGTTCTGTACTCTTCGACTATCTCACAATTTCCAACTATCCTCTTACTTACTTACAACAATGTTCTGAGAAGGTGAAGCTGATATCCAGCCTGAAACAACATCTCAACATGACATTAATCTGTTCCAAAGAATCATCAGAGGAACCACGAATGAACACCTACTCCCCCGGAACATTATCCATGGAATGGTCTCACCCCGCCGCATGCCCACGGGATGGGAAGGGATCAAACGATGACGGTGGATCTTCATCAGAAGATGAGAATAGAGGTGAAGGAGGTGGATGGGGGTTCTGGGGACTCATCAAATTCTTATTCTGGTGTATCGTCCTAGGTCTTATCCTATACTTCGGAATCGGTACGTCTCTCATGTTTCTATACCAGAACTAGAGATAGGAGAGAGGGCTCACTACCAGGGATGTTTTACAACCACCAACAATATTCTGCTAGGGGATGGGATTTAGTGCCTCATCGTGATTTTTGGAGAGAATTACCTACTCTAGGTTCAGACCTCGTTCATCACGTATCGACAAATGTCCGTGGAGGAGGATCAAGAGGAGGATACAACAGTTTAGGCTAGAGGAGATAATCATTAGATCATGCATGACATCGTTAAGCAATTTGCAATCTAAATCATTGAAGTCCTATACCTAGACCCACTAGCCTGGGGTAGTTCGACAGTACCTAATCCACCACCTTGGTCCCTTGATGCTGTTAGACCTTGAACAGTTTTCTGCATATCTGCCCATTCGTTGTCTCTGGGTTGAACGAGTTTGTCGGCTACATCGTAGATGTAGACTTTACCGTCTGATGATCCTAGACTGACTTTTCGAGAGACTGGATTGCGGTCCCAGGCGAGTTTGTTTATTGCCCGCTGGCATACTTGGGTTGATACTATCGGCACCTATCGTCAGTCGTCCAAATACTGTACCAAAAAGTAGAGTAGACTCACCTCGACATCTTGATTCAAATTACATAAATCAAACTTCCCATTCCCATCAACAGATCCAAATACAGCAGGATGATTAGGATGCCACTTGACATCAAACACATAATCATCCGCCTCCTCAAATGAATGAATAGGAGTAGTATTCCCCTGAACCTTGGTACTAGTAGAAGGAGCCCCACTCGTTGGTTTTCCAGTCTTAGCTCGCCATAGCTTGACCGTCCAGTCCACCGACGAAGTAATGAATAGATCCGAAAAATCGATAGATCCAGAGGAAGGGTGGAAATGGAGTCCAGTAACGGGCCCGGCGTGTCCGCGATAAATATCATCGGTGTTCAGACCGGCTTTGGAGGATGCGCGGTCATATCGGTTGGCTTGATAGACTGAGCCTTCTTCTGTTCCAATCCAGAATGTTGATGGTTCGCTATCGGGGAAATCGAGGCATGAGATTGAGACTTCGTCAGTCTTGTTGTGTTGGCCTGCACTCATACGTAGAGCTTCCTGTGGAGTCAGCGTTGCTCGAGCACCATTCTTGAAAAGACAAGAAACAAGACATACCTGAGGCTGGGCAAGAACATCAGATAACCAACTACATACCAATCCATCTGTACTTCCAGTGATGAGATTATTAGCATTTTGAGTGCCAACAACCTTCATCCCGTAGATAGGGTAAGTATGTCCGGTAGCTGATAATGGTGTTTTGAGGACTGGGAGGTGTTTTGCTCGGGTGTCCCACAAGAGGACTTGACCCGAGTATGAACCGCCGAATATCAGGGTTGGGTGGTAGGGTGAGAAAGTCACTGATAGGACATCCGACTGTGGCGTCAGTTGGGACGATGCGTGAAAATGGGAAAGAGACATACTGGAGCGTGAAAGACGAATTCAGGTCGTTCGAGGAGATGTAAATTCCAGACTGCGACGATTCCATCTGGATCATTGGGAGCACCAGGATTCTTATTGTACGAAGCCACTACCAATTCGGGAAACTGAGATTAATGTCAGTCATCGTTCTGGGATACGAAGAATGGAAGGAGGGCATACCTTCGGCGACCAGTCTAAATCCGTGACAGACCTCCCTTGCGTCCAGCGTTCATCCGAGAATGCGCAGAACAACTTCACTTTTTGACCTTCTCCATCGTCGCTACATATTAGCTGGATCTGTCGGCATGGACATGACAGCTTACAAGGCACTATCGATTCCTATCGTATAATCCCTTATATAATCGTATCCATCACTCAGAGCTCGCTGGACGATCTTTGTTGATTCCTCTATGAATGCCGAGAAATCAGGGGCAGCGTAAATTGCTTGTCGTTGATCTTCCGATAATTCTACCAATTAGTACGATCCCTCACTTCGTCCATGCTCAACTCACGTTCAACCTTGACGTCCTCTGCCTTCTCCTTCAATTCCTTCAATTCCTGCTCTAGAGCTTTCCTTTCCACCTCCAATTCCTCCAATATCCTCTTACGCATATCATCTTCCGTCTCTCTTCCGTTTCCTCCATCTCTGATCCTGCGCCTTGAGGGTCCTGCGGAATTCTCGTCGTCTGACTCGAGGTCAGATGTTGATGTCGACATTGATGTGGAGGAGGTTTGGATCCCTTTGGAATATGTTACCATTGGGGGTTTTACCTATACTCAGCAATTCGCAGGATCGCAAATGAAAGAGGATTTACCTTGGCGGGCAGTTCGTACAGCTCAGCAGAATGGTCCACATAATCCACATTCGAGAATGACGGTGAAGCCCTTCCATCCCTTTCGATCAGACCTCCATACGTAGCTCATATGGCGAGTACGTACATATCAAAAGCTTGTCCTAGTGAGCTATGGCCGCGAGGTAGTGGTGCAGTTCCATTGTCACTCATTCGACTCGTCCTTCCGGCTGGTGTACCAGGTATTGACCCTGGTGGTGTCGGTCCAGTTCCAGCTCGGACCCCAGTCGCTGCAGGAGCATGTTGACCTTGGCGTGATGATGTCGTACGTGGAGTCGAGGGTCTAGGGGCATTGATCAGAGAATCCACTAGGTCGTTGACGTCTTTCCTGGATGAGGAGATTGGCTATCATCAGCTCCCTCTTCTGATTGACATAGAGGCGTCGGGTAGGATTTACTTCTGAAGTCCCCTTTTCCGCCTGTGCAAGTAACGCTTTCCGCTCGTCCCGTGCGCGTCGAAGTTCAACGAGCTTCGCCCTCTTTTCCTCTAGCTCTTTCTTCACTCTATCTGCCATTATCTATCTGTACCTGGAATTATATTTGAAGTCGAGGGTTGACAACTGAGTTCTACGCGTCTTTCTTTGTTGCTTCGGAGTATCTTCGGATATATAAAGTACAATCAACTGGACATTGTTGATGGCATGTCACTACTCGACTTGTACAATATGGGACCATGACAAGCAGAGCCACAGCTGGTGGAACTTCAAGGAAGAGGGAAGGGGTAATATCGAAAGGACTAGAGGAGCTGGATTGGCTGGAGGAGACGGAAGAGGAGGCTAGGGAATATGACCAGCGAATCAAGGAGGAGATCAGGTGGAAATTGGAACCCGTCAAGCCTCGTAACGAGCAACCTATCCCAGCAACTTCCAGTCCCGAGCCAGGAGAAGGGGTCCTCGTGTCCGATCCCATGGCAGGACCATCTTCAGAACCGACATTGCAGAATTCGTCCGGGCCGCTAGGCGACACTTCCCATCGAGATGAGGGCGGAATCGAGCTGGAAGACGAGGGCGAAGGGTTTCAACCCGGCCTAGCCGATCAGACAATGTTGGACTTCTCTATGCCTTCTTTTCGGCCTTCCAATATCGCTCACTCGACGCCGAAAGCTACACCAGCATCTGCTTGGCCCCATGCCCCGACTCCGTCTT
>Ga0265798_10008439_pt1 | contig 13135 bp, 12 predicted proteins | sample P3T30metagenome_FD_192430 | JGI IMG/M metagenome (GOLD analysis project Ga0265798, IMG submission 192430) | Plant litter microbial communities from East Loma Ridge, Irvine, California - P3 T30 | ecosystem: Environmental > Terrestrial > Plant litter > Unclassified | place: USA: California...
CCCACCCGACGCAGTTCCTGCTCATCCAGCCCGAGTTTTTTACCCAGCGCAATCATCAGCCCGCAGACCGCCATGGAGTGCAGGTAGGTGTAATCATCATGATTTTTCAGGCGCGCCACACTCAGCATGGCGGAGGGTTCACGCGTGATCGATCCGGCGATTTCATCCACCAGATCCATCATATATTCGAGCTTCAGGCCGTTACCCAGCCGCGCTTCGTTGAACATCGCCAGCACTTTCGGTTTGCCCTGCAAAAAGATCTGCTCTGCCTGATCCCGTTCCTGAAAAAACGGGGTGCGGCCAATGGTTCTCTTCGCGACCGGGGTGGCGATCGGCATCTGCACCGATCGATCAAGGTCGATCCAGAGCTGGCAGATCCCTTCACTGCGTAGTGTGGCAATTTGTCGTGGATCGGTGATCAGCATCTGATTATGAATGCGCTGGTCTTTTATCCACCAGACCTCTAGCTTGTGGATAAACATCCCTGGGCGCAATTCATCAATGGTAATCAGCTTTATCACGCTATCACTCCTTACGATCAGCGGGTGGTAAGGTGATATCGGCAGCTGGACAAATTTTCTTCAGGCTGTTTTGTGCGAAGGTGAGGGTCTGGTGAGTGGTCAGAGGAGAGGCGAACTCTTCAGACAGAACGATAAATCGGTGTCCAGGTCCAGACTGAGCGAGACAACAAATCCATAATCATCCATGGAAGATTATGGATTTTCCCTTAACAGCCAGATCGTTAAACGGATTATTTATGACTTAATGGATCGTCTTGACTGCAAGAGCAAAGATTCGAACATTCTCTGTCAGTGTGACGAAACCACCCGTAACCCTAAACAATAGTTTTTGCGTAACTCAATAGGATTATTTATATTTATGACGCATTTTTTTTGCTTAGCAGTGGTACTAATAATAGGATAATAACCCTGTTTTAAATGACGGAGAATGGATGCATGGCGAAGAACTTAGCCCCCGGATATTGTGTAGTGGAACGTCCCGGAACACTTGAATATCAGGCGCGGGAACTGTTCAGAGATACACGTTCACCCGCTACCAGCCTGTTTATGAAACTTAATGCAGATACTCAGTATCTTAAGCCAGGGCAAATCCTGATTGTGGCTGACTCCGATACCCCCCCTCAGCTTACAATGCAGATGCTAACAACGCTCCGTCAGGCTAAGAATAAAACTAATGCGGCATTGATTGGTGTGAACGACGATGACGCCAGTTTTATGCAAAAACATTATGGAACAATTGCCGCACTGACAGGTGCTGGAGACAAGATTTTTAGCACTCTAGGAGATGCGGGTGAAAAATATTTTAATGCTATTGAACAAACTCTGAAAAAAATCGAAGTCAGCTACCAGAATCAGTTCCGCACGCAGGGTTCTCTGATAGGCCAGCAATTCTTTGTTGAACGTAATCAGCTACTAAAGCAGCTTAAAGAGCTGGTCAATAAGCCGCTGTTAAAATCCCTTGCACGGTATACTGTAAAATTCCAGCAGTATGACAATATGAAGCGCGCATTAAATCTCTCCAGCCGCTCGATAGTGCATGAATGGTCTACCGTTGGGATAGGTGGCATTCCAGGGTATTCATACTATGTCGGTAACGCAGCCAGAGCTGCGCGTTTTTTAAAGACTGGTGGACTCATCGGGATTGGATTCGCTTTTGCAGGCACGACTAATGATGTGGTTGATGCATGCAGCAAAGGGCGCGAGGATGAATGTGGGAAGATTGCCGTTAAAGACTACTCGAAGTTTGCTCTCACTACAGGTGGTGGGATGTTGGGTGGCGTTTGGGGCAGCTCTGCCGCGTTAGCTGGCTGTGCGGCTATTGGAATAGCAACAGCGGGCGCTGGTGGTGTTGCATGTGCAGTTGTAGGGTCGGTCGCCGGTGGTGTTGCAGGTAGTTCAGGCGTCGAAACTATAATTAATAAAGTTGCAGAATATTATGATAACTAATAAATTGTTGGCTGGTACTTCATTATTTTTTGGTGGGCTGGGATGCGGCCTTCTGATTCTGTCGCTTATAATATATTTAATTAAACGACAGGATTATTATAACCTGGTCTCTTCTTACAGAGAGAAATATACGTTCCCCGGCCCCTGTTCCTTTTATTATATGACTGGCTTCTTCGGAGTATTTCCGGTTTTACGGTTTTTCATAAAATTAAGTCGCAGGCAGAAAATAAGCTACCTCCCCATCAATGATCCCGGCTATGATTTCTTTGAAAAAAATAAACAGAAGATATATCCCTGGATGAAGATTTATTCTTTTTTTTGGTTTGCGGCTACTGCATGTTATATCTTATTTGCTGTATTTGGACTGCTTTTACCTTAACAATTAATGGCCCAACTAAGGATCTTTCTTTAGATCCCGCCGCCCACAACCGGAACGCGGTAAAGGTCTTTTCGATATTCTCTATCAGCTGCGGCGGCAGGAATTTCCCTTTGATCAGCACGTTACATTGCTTTAATGCCATCTTCTTTCTCCTGATTGTTATAGGATGCCGGGCGATCGGTCTCTTCGCCGACGCGTTCAATCGGTCCCATCACCAGCAGGAACAGCAGGGCCGCTACCACACAGTGTGCCGCCACAAACGCCAGTCCGATGCTGTAGCTGCCGGTCAGACCGACGATGATGCCGAACAGCAGCGGCGTAGTGAAACCGGCGATATTGCCAATGCCGTTAAAAATGGAACCCGCCAGACCCACCGCCTCTTTGGGTGCGGTGTCGCTAATCACCGTCCAGGTGCCTGCTCCCGCCGCAATGCCTTTACCGAAAAAGGCGAAGGACATAATGGCGATGATGCCGCCGTTACCGGGAATAATCGCCGCCAGCACCAGACTGGACGCCATCAGCATGCCGACGATATAGGGCGTTTTACGCGCCCAGGAGACGCTCCAGCCACGGGCGATTAACTTGTCTGACAGGTAGCCGCCGCTGATCCCGCCCAGAAAACCAAACAGCGCCGGGGCAACGGTGGCGAAGCCCGCCTCCATGATGTTCATGCCGCGCGCCTGCACCAGATAGATCGGAAACCAGGTAATAAAGAAGTAGCTGAGCGCGATGATGCAGTACTGACCGAGATAGGCGCACCAGAGCATGCGATTGGTGAGCAGCTTTCTGAACATCGCTTTGCTGACCGGTGGCCGCGCTTTCAGCGTCTGCGCCGAGTCGATATCCACCAGCGCACCACCGTCGACGATGTGGCGCAGTTCACTTTCTGACACGCCGGGGTGGTTGCGCGGCTCCCGCATCCAGGCAGCCCAGACAAACACCGCCAGCAGGCCGATGCCGCCCAGCACAAAGAACGGCCACTCCCAGCCAAAGCGCGACACCAGCCAGCCTGACAGCGGCGAGAAGATGGCGACGGCAAAGTATTGTGCCGAGCTGAACAGCGATGAAGCCCGTCCCCGCTCTGCGCCAGGGAACCACATAATGACCACGCGCGCATTGGCGGGAAAGCTGGGCGCCTCGATTAAGCCCAGCAGAAAGCGCAGACCAAACATCAGCATCAGCGCGCCGGTCATGCCGCTGGAGAACTCACCCACGAATCCCATCGCCAGCGTCGAGACTGACCAGAGCGCAAGCGTGACGCCATACACTTTTTTAGCCCCGAAGCGGTCAAGAAACAGCCCACCGGGGATCTGACCGATAACGTAGGCCCAGCTGAAGGCAGAGAGGATCAATCCCAGCTGGATCGCTGACAGGCCGAACTCCTCTTTGATCGCCGACCCGGAGATCGAGAGGATCGAACGGTCGGCGTAAGCCACGACCGACAGAAAGAGGATCAGGCAGAGGATCCAGATGCGCACATGAGACGTCCGGTGAGTCGTTTGGTCTTTAAGCATGAGCTGAATTCCTTAAAAAGCGGCAGGTTGCGCCACGAGGTTTTTTTCAGGAATAACGCTGAGATTTCCCGCTTAAGGAAATATAGATAGGAGGCTAACTATGGGTCATTGTGCGGATGTTGAGATCGATTGGACCGATTCAACGGTTTTCTGACAACCCCCACAAAGGCCAGTGCGATGCTGCACAAAAGCGCAAAAAGCCGCGGCCGCCTGCCGCAGAGTGTGCGCCACGTCAAGGATTTCAATGGCACTGGCAGCTATGACGCGGCGATTTTACGACAAAGTGTGGCGGCGCTAGCAAGAGTGAAAAGGGCCGGTTGTCAAACCCGGCGACTGTTCATAAGCTGCAAATGATAATCTTTGTTCATTTCTATAATAAATGAAAAATCCATTTCATCTGGTTAACCTCGGGAGTCCGCAATGAAAAAACGTGCATGGGCACTACTCTGTCTGCTCTCTCTTTCCACATCGGCGCTGGCAGAGAAGATCGGCGTCTCAATGGCCTATTTCGACCAGAACTTTCTGACCATTATCCGCCAGTCCATTGAGAAAGAGGCCAAAGCGCGTCAGCTGGATGCGCAGTTCGAAGATGCGCGCGGCGACGTGGGTCGTCAGACCGATCAGGTGCAGAGCTTTATCAGTTCCGGGGTGGACGCGATTATCGTCGATCCGGTTGACTCCGCCAGTACGCCTGCCCTGACCAGACTGGCGCAGCAGGCTCACATTCCGCTGGTCTACGTTAACCGCACACCGGGCGATAAAACCCTGCCGCCGGGCGTGGTGTTTGTCGGCTCTGACGAACGCGAATCGGGCACGTTGCAGATGGAAGCGCTGGCGAAGCAGGCGGGTTATCGTGGCAAGGTTGCCATTATCATCGGTAACCTCAGCGATGCGGGTGCGCTGCAGCGCACCAAAGATGTCGAGCAGGTGGTGGCAAAGTATCCCGACATGAAAGTGGTGCTGAAGCAGACCGCCAACTATGCGCGTAATGAGGGCATGGATTTAATGCTCAACTGGCTGTCGAACGGTGAAGATATCGATATTGTCGCCGCCAACAACGACGAAATGGCGATTGGCGCAACCATGGCGATTGCTCAGGCGAAGCCAAAGAAAACTATTCTGGTGGGCGGCATTGATGCCACGCCGGATGGCCTGAAAGCACTGGCAAGCGGCAAACTGGCCGTCACCGTGTTCCAGGATGCCGTGGGTCAGGGCAAAAAATCGGTCGAGGTGGCGCAGCAGATGATCAAAGGGGAAAAAGTCGATTCTCACCAGTGGATTCCGTTTGAACTGGTGACGCAGCAGAACATGCAGCACTACAGCAATAAAAATCCGTAACGCCAGACGGAGCGGCAGTGCTGCCGCTCCGGTTAGCACGCCGTATGCAGCAGCTTCGCCATCACCACCACATCGCGCAACTGACCGTCGCGCAGAGCGGCCTGCCGTAACACCCCTTCCCGCTCAAAGCCCAGCCGCTCATAAAGCCGCAGCGCCCGTTCGTTGTCATGGAACACCTCCAGTTGCATACGCGTAATACCCAGCCAGTTTCGGGAGTAGTCCAAAGCGGTGCGGATCAGGCGTTCACCGACCCCACGACCGGCAAAATCGGGATGCACACCCAGCCCAAAGCTGATGCTGTGGCGGGTACGCGGCTTGTTATCCACAAACAGCGTCAGTTCACCGGCCAGCACGCCATCGATCTCCGCGACAAAAGCGATAAACCCTTCGGCATCCATTTTGACAAATTTTTTCTCCCAGCTGGCGACGCTGGGGAATGGCAACTGCAGCGTCCAGGGATAGACGTCGGGATGACTGTAGAGCCGTTGATAAGCGGCGGCATCCTGCGGTTCTCGTGCCCGGATAATGATTTCCATATTTTCTCCTTTTAGCCGAACGGGGTTCATGCACTAAGCTGTAGCTCTTTATCGGACGGAAAGAGTCTCGCTATGTTGTATCGCCGTTTTGAGCGTTTTATCAATATTTTTCATGACGCACCTACCGATTCGCCACCCTCAACGGTCTGGCCGTTTTACCTCTACTATCTGCGGCAGGTCTGGCCGAGTTTCGCGGCTTTGCTGGTAGTGGGACTGGCGTCAGCCCTGATTGAAGTGTCGCTGTTCAGCTATCTGAGCCGCATTATCGATATGGTCAATCACTCCACACCCGCCAGCCTGTTCCGGGATAACTGGCCGATACTGCTGTGGATGGGGGCGGTGGCGCTGATTCTGCGGCCGATTTTTATTGCCCTGCACGACATGCTGGTGCACCAGAGCATCAGCCCGAGTATGACCAGCATGATCCGCTGGCAGAATCACAACTACGTGCTGCGCCAGAGCCTCAACTTCTTTCAGAACGATTTCGCGGGACGCATCGCCCAGCGCATCATGCTGACCGGCAGTTCACTGCGTGATTCCGCGGTGCAGCTGGTGGACGCCATCTGGCACGTGCTGATCTACGCCGTGACCTCGCTGGTGCTGTTTGCCGGTGCCGACTGGCGGCTGATGATCCCACTGATAGTGTGGATGGTGGCTTACAGCGCCTCGCTGCGATTCTTTGTGCCGCGCGTTAAGGCGCGTTCGGTGGTCTCCTCAGAATCGCGCTCAAAGCTGATGGGCACCATTGTTGACGGTTACACCAACATCGCCACCATCAAGCTGTTCGCCCACAGCGATCTGGAACGTCACTATGCGCGTGAGGCGATTCATGAGCAGACTGAAAAAACCCAGCACGCCGGCCGCATGGTTACCAGCATGGATCTGACCCTGTCGGCGCTGAACGGCCTGCTGATTGTCTCGACCTCCGGGCTGGCGCTGTGGTTATGGAGCCAGTCGCTGATTAGCGTCGGGGCGATTGCGCTGGCGACCGGTCTGGTGATCCGTCTGGTGAATATGTCCGGCTGGATCATGTGGGTGGTCAACGGCATCTTCGAGAATATCGGTACGGTACAGGATGGCCTGAAAACCATTGCGCAGCCGCTGAGCGTCCAGGATGCGCCGCAGGCGAAGCAGCTTAAGGTGACGCGCGGCAACATCCGTTTTGAGGATGTGCGCTTCGATTATGGCGGTGGCCGTCAGGTGATTAGCGGTTTTAACCTCGACATTAAACCTGGCGAGAAAATTGGTCTGGTTGGTCCCTCTGGCGCCGGTAAATCGACGCTGGTGAACCTGCTGCTGCGCCTCTATGACCTGAACGCTGGGCGGATTGTGATCGACGATCAGGATATCGCCGCCGTGACGCAGGAGAGCCTGCGCAGCCAGATTGGCATGATCACCCAGGACACCTCGCTGCTGCACCGCTCAATCCGTGAAAACCTGCTTTATGGTCGTCCCGACGCCAGCGAAGAGGAGCTACAGCTTGCGATTCACCGCGCCCGCGCCGATGAGTTTATCCCGCTGCTCTCAGACTCACTGGGCCGCACCGGGCTGGACGCGCATGTAGGCGAGCGCGGCGTGAAACTGTCGGGCGGTCAGCGTCAGCGTGTGGCGATTGCCCGCGTGCTGCTGAAAGATGCGCCGATTCTGATCATGGATGAGGCCACTTCGGCGCTCGACTCTGAAGTGGAAGCGGCGATTCAGGAGAGCCTGGAGTCGTTAATGCAGGGTAAAACCGTTATCGCCATCGCGCACCGCCTGTCGACCATCGCGAAAATGGATCGGCTGGTGGTGCTGGATAAAGGCGGCATTGCCGAGATGGGCAGCCATCACGAGCTGCTGGCGCAGAACGGTCTCTATGCCCGACTGTGGCAGCATCAGACCGGCGGCTTTGTCGGCGTCGATTAGTCGCCGCGTCGATAGGGTAAGGCGTCGCGTGCCTCTTCCGCCCAGCCGCGTACGCCTTCCCGCTCCTGCACCAGAAAATCTGACACGGCATCGCGCAAACCGGGATGCAGCAGATAGTGCCAGGAGTGGGTGATCTGCGGCTCAAAGCCGCGCACCAGCTTGTGCTCACCCTGCGCGCCCGCATCAAAGCGCATCAGCCCTTCATCAATGGCCAAATCCATCCCCTGATAGAAACAGGTTTCGAAGTGCAACCGGTCAAACTCCGCCAGACAGCCCCAGTAGCGGCCATAGAGCGTGTTGCTGTCCCGCAGATAAAACGCCATCGCTGCCGGCTGCTGCTGTAAACGGGCGATCACCACCACAATATTCTGCGGCATCCGTTCCGCCAGCAGGCTGAAGAAGTCGCGGGTCAGATAGGGTCGCTGACCGCGCACCGCATAGGTGTTGGCGTAACAGGTATAGACAAAATCCCACTGATCTTCGCGCAGCTGACAGCCCGGATAGCGGTCAAATTCAAAGCCGCTCTGCTCCACCTGCTCACGCTCTTTACGCAACTGTTTGCGCTTGCGCGACATCAGCGTATCCAGGAAATCCTGAAAATCGCGGTAGCCACGGTTATGCCAGTGATACTGACAGCCAAGCCGGGAGAGCCAGTCGGGCTGATCGGCGAGCAGCTGGTTCGCCTGCGCATCGGTAAAGTTGATGTGGGCGCCGCTTAAGCCCTGCTGTAACAGGCTCTCCGGCAGGGCCGACAGCAGCTGCGCCGCGGCAGCGGTTTCGCCCAGCAGGCGCGCGCCGCTGACCGGACTAAAGGGAATCGCTCCCAGCCATTTCGGGTAGTAGCGGATCCCGGCACGCTGGCTGGCATCCGCCCAGGCGTGATCAAAGACATACTCACCCTGTGAATGATATTTCTGGTAGCCCGGCAGCGCGGCGTGGGTCACGCCATTTTCCCGCCAGAGCAGGTGATCGGGCTGCCAGCCCGCCTCAAACCGCACGCTGCCGCTCTGTTCTAACGTGAGCAGAAAGGCGTGGCGCAAAAAGGGCTGGTCATCAGGCAACAGCGCATCCCACTCGGCGGCCGTGATCTCCGCCAGTGACGTCAGGTGAATCAGCGACATGAATTACTCCAGAGAACGTCGGGCAGAGAATCAGTCAAGCAGGTTTTCCCCGCCAGCGAAAGGGTAAAGGCACGCAAAGTGAAGGCTGCAACGCCTGGCCGCAGCCCCTATACTGCCACTTTATCTCCACAGGAGATCGCCATGGATCGACTCGATTGTGACCGGATGTTTGTCACGGTGCTGGAAACCGGCAGCTTTTCGGCGGCGGCATTACGTCTCGGCACCAGCAGCAGTCAGGCGTCCAAGCTGGTTTCAAAGCTGGAGCAGCAGCTCGGCGTCCAGCTGTTCAGGCGCAGCACGCGCGCCCTGTCGCCCACCGATGTCGGGCGCAGCTATTATGAGCGGGTAAAGAACCTGCTTGATGCGTTTGAGACGCTGGATGCCAGCGTACGTGAAAGCGCCACAACGCCCACCGGCAGGCTGAAAATCAGCGCGCCCGGCTCATTTGGTACTGTGGTGTTGTCTCAGGTGCTGGTGGCGTTTGCCCGACGCTATCCGCTGATTGAACTGGATGTCAGCTTTTCAGATCGGTCCGTCAACATTGTCGATGAGGGGTTTGATATGGCGATCCGTATCGGCACCCTCAGCGACAGCAGCCTGGTCGCGCGCAAGCTGGGTGAGGTGCATGTGCGCATCGCCGCCTCGCCGGTCTATCTTGAGCAGTTTGGCACGCCGCAGCACTGGCGTGAGATGCCTCAGCATCAGTGCATCATCGACACCAATTTTCGCGATCCCTGGCACTGGCCGTTTGCCGACGGCGGCGACGGCAGCAGCGAGATTGTCACTGTACCGGTGCGCGGGCGTCTGCGCTTCGCCAACACCGAAGCCTGTCTGCAGGGCGCCATGGCCGGACTGGGCATTGCGCGACTGCCCGGTTTTATCGCGGCCCCCGCGCTGCAACGCGGTGAGATTGTCCGGCTGCTGGAGAATTTCGACACGCCACCGCTTGGCCTGTTTGCGGTTTATCCGCCCGCCCGCCATCTGGCACACCGGGCGCGTCTGCTTATCGACTTCCTGGTGAGCCACTTTACCCGTTTTCCACCCGCGTAATTCTTTCCAGAATGGAAGAAATCATTGTCTTTCTGACCGGATTATCAACCGTTTAGTCATCAGTTAAGCTGCTTCTCATATTACAGAGGAGTCGCGCGATGTTAAAAGAAGGCAAATGGAGTAGTGACTGGCACCCGGTGCAGGCTACCGATAAACAGGGCGGGTTTGTCCGTCAGACGTCCGGTTTCCGGCACGTTATCAGCAGCGATGGCTCCACTGAATTTGCAGCAGAAGCCGATCGCTACCATCTCTATGTGGCGCTGATCTGCCCGTGGGCGTCGCGCGCGTTAATTGCCCGCAAGCTCAAAGGGCTGGAGTCGCTGATTAGCGTGACGGTGGTTGAACCGCAGCTCGGTGCCCAGGGCTGGCGCTTTGGCAATTTCACCGGTGCGCAGCCGGACCCGCTGAATAACGCGCAATATCTGCATGAAATCTATACCCGCGTCGCGCCCGATTATACGGGCCGGGCCACCGTGCCGGTGCTGTGGGACAAGAAAACCGGCACCATCGTCAGTAACGAATCCGCTGACATTGTGCGTATGTTTAACAGCGGCTTTGGCGATCTGGCCGATAACCGCATCGACCTCTATCCCCCCGCGCTGCGCCCTGAGATTGATGCGCTGAATGAGAGTCTCTATCCGCGTCTGAATAATGGCGTTTACCGCGCCGGGTTCGCCACCACATCGATCAGCTACCAGCAGGCATTTGATGACGTCTTCAGCCAGCTCGACGAACTGGAAGCCCTGCTCAGCGATGGTCGTACCTTCCTGCTGGGTGAACGACTGACTGAAACCGATATTCGCCTGTTCGTCACTCTGATTCGCTTTGACGTCGCCTATCATGGCCTGTTCAAATGCAACCTGCGCCGCATACGCGACTATCCGCTGCTGAATCGCTATCTTAAGAGCATGTTGTCAGTTTCCGGCGTGCGTGAGACGGTCAACATCGATCATATCAAACAGGGTTACTACTCGATCAAGGCACTGAACCCGAACGGGATCGTTCCGGCAGGCCCGGATCTGAGTGAGTACGGTCTTTAAAGGAGCAATAATGGCAAAAGCACTGGTAATTTTTCTGCATGGCGTAGGCAGTAACGGCGACGATCTGGCACCGATTGGCCGTCACTGGGCGACGCTGTTGCCGGATGTGATTTTTGCCTCACCCAATGCGCCCGAACGTTTTGCCGCCGGTTTTGGCTGGCAGTGGTTCAGCCTGGAGGCGGTGACGCCAGAGAACCGGCCAGCTCGGGTACGGGCAGCACGGGCGGCGTTTGACGCGACCCTCAGCGACGTTATCGCACAGCATGGCTTCGCCGACCGCTGGCAGGATGTGGTGCTGGTGGGCTTTTCACAGGGGTCGATCATGGCGCTGGATGCACTGGCGTCTGGTCGTTATCCGCTGGCGGGCGTGGTCGCCTTTTCTGGTCGTCTGGCGGTTGAGGGTGAACTGACGCCGCAGGCTCATGTGCCCGCGCTGTTGATCCACGGTCAGGCCGATGAGGTGATCCCATGGCAGGAGAGCGAATCTGCCGCAGCACGGCTCAGGGCCGCATTGGTGCCGGTCGACGCGCGCTTTGAACCCGCCACCGGCCACACTATCTCAGCCCAGGGGGCCATGCACGCCGCCGCGTTTATCGGCCAGTGCTTACAGGATTAACCCCAGCAGCGCTTTAACGCCTGCCAGGCGTGACGCGCAGCCACGTCGGGCGGCAGGCGTTTCAGCGCATCATTAAAGACTTCGATTCCCACAGGACCCTGATAATCCGCGCTTTTGAGCTTATCGACAAAGCGTTCAACATCGATAATGCCATCGCCGGGCAGCAGACGCTGATGCTTTGCCATCGCCATCAGGCTCTGCTTATCCTGCGCAGGCATGGCGGCCATATCACACAGCTGCACTTCATAAATACGATCGGCGGGAATGCCGTCCAGCTGCGAGGCGTCGCCGCCCAGCGCGCAGATATGGAACAGATCGACCACCAGGCCGATATTGGGCTGGTCGAGCCGCTGCAGTCGCTGCCACGCCAGCGGCAGGGTGTTGTCCACGCTGCACCAGGCCATCGGTTCATACATGATGCGCATGTTGTAGCGCGCGGCTTCAGAGGCCATCCAGCGCAGGTCATCATCAATCTGGTCGGCGCAGCAATCCTCGCGGGTGCTGGCCGGTGCCTGAATGGTGTCGCAGCCCAGCGTCTGGGCAATCTGAATAAACTGGCGCAGCTCTTCGCGCTTCTCTCCGCGCAGCGTACCGGGAGCGCCGGTGAAATCGCGCAGCACCTGCAGATTAGTAAAGCCAGGTCCCTGCCGGGCGGCGATCTCAGCCAGTGCCGCCGCGCCGCCCTCGCACGCCTCGATATCCTCGCGCCAGATCTCCACCTGATCGAAACCGGCGTCACGCGCCGCCTGCAGTTTCTGGCCGGGTTCACCGTTTAACAACACCAGGTTAAGGAAGGTGGGATTGGTTCGCATTGCTCGGCTCCTTAATCGTCCGGAATAATCGGTGACGTTCAGCGTTACGCCCGCGCACAGGGCAGCGCGGGCATAAAACCTGAAACAGTATCTACCTCTTATGCGTTATGACAAGCGCCGCTTAGCCGGATCAGCCCAGCATCGTGACCAGGGCGAAACCGGCAAACGCCATCAGCAGTGAGCCCATCACATGCACCAGCGCGCTGGTCATCGCCCAGAGATATTTACCTGATTGTAGCAACCCCATTAATTCCGCCGTGAAAGAGGAGAAGGTAGTCAGCCCGCCGCACAGTCCGGTGACGATCAGCAGTTTCCAGATCGGGTCGATGTCGGGATGGCGAACAAACCACGCCATCGCGCCGCCGATCACCAGACCGCCAATCAGATTCACCAGCAGCGTGCCCGGTGGCAGATTGGGAAAGAGCGCATTAAAGCGCATCGCAAAGAGCCAGCGCAGTACACAGCCCGCAGAGCCGCCGATCATCACAGCCAGTAATGGTTTCAACATGTCTTGCTCCTGATTGCAGATTAACGCCGGGCTGAGAGGGAAAGGCAGAGATAAACTGCGCCTGACACCTCAGCTCCCGCGAAAGGATTGAGTGTCAGGCGTCATCAGCCGGTGTTAAGCCCACCGACGGTTGGGAAAGGTGGCACGCCATCACCTTGAGCCGATGATAATACGACGCCCGTTTCAGGCTGGCAACAGTGAGGTCATGGCGGCTGAAAACCTTGACGCGCACGCCACAGACGGAGTAATGCTGATGGTTTACAGCCTGTTGCGGAGACCCTATGCGTACCCTGATTTTTGATACCGATATCGGCGTAGATGACGCCTTTGCGCTGGCCTATGCGGCGCG
>Ga0265798_10008440_pt1 | contig 13134 bp, 8 predicted proteins | sample P3T30metagenome_FD_192430 | JGI IMG/M metagenome (GOLD analysis project Ga0265798, IMG submission 192430) | Plant litter microbial communities from East Loma Ridge, Irvine, California - P3 T30 | ecosystem: Environmental > Terrestrial > Plant litter > Unclassified | place: USA: California...
AGTACATCTCATCTCGGAAAACTCCATCTCAGAAGAAGTTGAGTTTGAAGAGAACGATGGAGAACGATGGTTCCCATTTAGAGAACAAGAAAAAGGCAGACAACACAAAATCTAAATAGCATCCTGGTAGCAGAAAGAAAACCCTCCCCGTTAAATCCAATACGTTGTGATGATACTAGATGCAATGATATCGATAGGTTTGGAACAATGTATTGTCTCTGCAGGACAGGAATCCGCTAGCTGCCGGGCCCGGTAGCGCATTCTAGGTCTATATAGCCTAGGATGAGCGATCTTAGGCTCGTTCCTGACAAAAACAGAGCCTCACATAGTTCATCGCATCATAGACTAACCCCCAGTCCTTCCTTTTTCCACCCACTAGCTCGCTCAACCATAACAGCACAAACACACACGCATTTGTCAACTCGACCGCCCAAAAACGACCAAAGCGTTCATGTACAAAAAGCGACCAGACTTTCCTTGTAAGTAAGTGATTTGTATCAAAGATTCATTCAGATCCACGCTAGTACCGCACAACAAATTATCAAAAAAACAACAAGCCACAATCACAACCAACCATGAAGCTCCTCGTGACCGCCACCACCCTCCTCCTTACCACCATCACCCCTGCCCTTTCCTTCGCGCTGCCTGCCGCTCAAGTCGCCCAGGCCATTCCCATCCCGCTTACTTCTCCTGCCCTCGGTCCAAACGTCCCTACCGTCCCGGCGGTGCAGAACCAGGCTGCCGCTGTGCAGAAATCTAACGGAACCGTCACAGCCGTTTGTGGCGGACTGAACAGTAAGTTTGCCCCCTCCATGATGCGCTGACCACTTTTTCCCCCCACCATGAGCTAACACACCCGATAGAGCGTTGCGACGCCATTAACACATGCTGCACGGGGTATGAATGCAGAGGCACCCTTTTGATACTTTCTCGCTGTGTGGTAAAGGCTTAGTGCTAGGATAGAACTGTGGTGGCAATCCGCGAGTGCCTGGGATGTAAAAAAGATGGGTTTGGTTTTGGTCCAAGTGGGAAAGGCGTTTTTTCTGCGTCAGGACCGACCTTGCCACCTTTGTCCATCTTTTGAGTATAATTTTGCTCTTCTTTGTTTGATTACAGTAAGTTCTGTTGTTGTTGTATGTGTACGATAAATTAGTTTCAGATTTGGCTTTTTTTCCTCTTTCCTGTTGCCTTTTAAAATAGCGAGCTCAACGCTCAAACACATGTCAGACTTTTCATCTTTTCATGTATCATTTTCTGCTCCCTCCTTTATTCCTTCCTTCCTTCCACGTGGTCATGACGTGAGGTAAGCAGCCCCAAAATATCCAAAAAATGCCCGCCCCGACCCGGAATTTCTCACTCAGGCCGGTTCATGTACGTCAGCATTCCAACAGGGAATCAAGTGGACAGGAGACGGGGGGGACGCGATTATACGAAGCAAACGAGGCTTCCGCGTGGCCCCTTGGAATCATCCATGTCATCTGTGGCAGATGATGCGCTTTTTGCACACAGCTTTTACCGGACATGGATTGCATTTGACATGATTACATGGCGTGTGTCCATGTAGAAATTGATGAGCGGAATAAAGTTTGGGCGCCAAGTTTGATGGCTGCTGTAGGGGTACAAGGTATGCCCGGGCAGACTTGTGATACATGCGCACTAGCGCGGAAATGCTCGATGATGAGATCTATCTAGTGTCGCGACATGTAACCCACATGTAGTCGTGAGAAATGCCCCGTACTCGAATGCTTGAAACGTACGCAAAGATGCATGTAGCACGACTGCGCAGTCGTAGTACTAGTTCCATCGGCACAAACGGAATCTACCGTAGCTCACATGCTCCCGTCCGCGTGGGAAGTTCGCATAACCTTCCCGTAACCTTCCCGCCTACACCATCTGACTGTGCGAGAGGCATTGGTCGTCTGGACACATTGTGTGATGCGGGCCCGGGGTTCGGAGACGTATGCACATACGCATCCATGCCTTGATCATCTGTAAGGACCCATGTGCTGCGAACCGGTTGTCCCGTCGCGTTTCCCACCAACACGCGCATCGTGCTAATGAAGATAACGAAAGCCTGATTGATAAGCTCAGCTGACGATGGATGCCTACCTATGCATCGGGGACCGCGGAGCGAGTAGCGTAGTTTCTTGGCGAGAATTAGGCAGTCGTAAGGATATGGGGCTGAATGTGACTGCGCCCTCCTAACAGCGTGGCGAAGCTCGTAATATCGCGACCTATCAGTAAAAGGCACTGGGGTGTAAAAGCGGTTTCAAGTGCGTTACAGATGTATTACGCTGCCTATGAGGTGCTTGACATTAAAAATGAAATAGGGGAATCTCAAGGAGAATGGCGGTCGAAAGAAAGAGACGAGGCTACAAGTGATGCGTCGTAATGTAAGAAGCAGAGATATCCGCCACCCAATGCGCCGCTCCGTCTAACACAAGTCGATACAGGGGGTATGCAATCCTCGAAAACGATAACGGTCAAATCATGGGTTCGAAAATCAGGAAGATAGGACAATTAGGACGCGAAGATTGTAGTGAACAAGAATAGCAACAAAACGCCAGGGTAGTGCATAGTCGATCGTCCTCGGTGCATTCGTAGAGGAGTCGTGTGTCTGGGCGCACCAACTAATCGCTCACACCGTACACCTTCCCATCTCCACGTGTGTTGCCTGTAAAGAAAGGAAATGATGATAAAACCGAAAGACTCTCCAACGCCGCCTGTCCGGGGTATTATGCGTCCAGTACCAGAAGTTGAAAACCGCCGTGATTAACGCCATGTCATATCGACTATGAGAAGAAAGATTTCAAACGAGAGAGAGGGAGCCTGGAAAGATGTGCGAGCTGCGTGGGGCGCATTTGACGACGAGTGGTGTGCAGGACTATTGGTGCAACTCCCGATTCGGTTAGGCCGGAATGGATCATGCGGACGTTGGATGATCACCCGACGCAGATCGAGACATCGAGACCCACAACGCATAGTCGTAGCCGTGATCCTGCGAGCCTCGTCTTTCCTACACCCTCGTTGTGCCCTCGGCGTATTGATGGTAAACATGATCTGCTGCCATCTGGGTGAGTTCTGACGTCGCATTCGGTCGTGGCATTTGCAACGAATGTGAGAGTCCCGTGGGAGCAGAAGTCCCGAGATAGCCATAGTCCCACGATCCACGTTCTCCATGGGAGAGGTTTGCTGGATATTGGGGCATGTGGTGAGTGGGAGCGCCCCACTGACTCATGCCCGGTCCTGAAGGTGTCCTCTGAGCAATCGGCATGCCATGTCCTGCTGATCCTTCCATCTTCAGATGGGGGGATAGACTAGAGGATGTCAGGTTGGGTGTGTATGCCGTTGACGCAATCGAGGCAGACACTGATTGTGGCGAAGTGATTCGATGGGCGTCCATTGTTGCTTGTGAGACGGCGCTTGGGGCGTATGACGATGTCGATGGGATTGGGAGCGAACCAATGCCGGCTGTCGAGGAGTAACTGGCAGACTCCTGACTGTTAGCTACATTTCTGACTGCACAAGGAGGGAACATACATATTTGCTAATGATCTTCTTCAGCGCATGCGAAAGAATCTTCCAAGGAAACACCTTGACGTCCTTTTCAATGTTGCGTGGTTTAGGATCTGGAAAGCCCATGATGACTTTGAAGAAAGCTTCACTGTCCGCTTTTGCTTTTGCAATCGTGAGAGGCCGGAATCCTTCGAGGTTGCGGCGGATGCGATTCTTCTCCTCAACAGTAAAGCGGACGTTTACAAGCTGTTCCAGCAGATATATGACATTGACACTTGTGATGTAGCATTCATCCTTCTCTTCCCACCAGATACAGCTGACGCAGATGCTACCATGCTGTCGAGCTTCGGGCGCAATTGGGGCGAAAGAAGTCGTTATGGTGCTACCGCGTTGCAAGCGTTTGAATTCGACTAACCGCCTCTTTGCATCCACCTCTTCTTGCGACCAGTCTTCGCTCATCTTATCAAGGTCACCGTCAATCTTGAGTATGGCCTTGCTCTGATACATGGAATAGGGGTTGAATGGCTGTGCTGAAGAGCTACTACTGCTGGTTTGCGCGAGATGGGTAGCCCGAACAAGCACTGGTGTCGTCATTGCGGGAGGTGGAGGCAGAATAGAGGCAGATGTGGACGTAGGCTGTCGATTCCCGTGCGCAAGGGAGTTGTAAGAGCTGTATGAGTGCAGGTTTGGGCTCATTTGCGGAAGCTTATAGTCTCCATGAGCCATCCCTATCCCTATACCCGACGGTACTGCGTAAAGGCCTTTTTGCGAAAGTTGCGAGCCATAGTCTGTTTGCTTGGACATATCGTACCCGCCACCGTGCCTGTACGTCTCGGGAAGGACAGAGCGAGAGGGCAGTGGCGATACCTGTGCAGCAGAGTACGTTCCAGAAATCGCGTGCGGCTTCGCGAACTGACGGGAGTGAATGCGCTTCGCGGAATTGCCGTCAGGATAGTCTTGAGTGTCGCTAAACTCGGTGGAGTACTTTCGTTTCCTAGGGAAATCGGGCGAGGACTGGTAGGCAAGATTCGGCGACATGTCGGTATAGGTAAACTTGCCAGCGTCCGTTTGAGACTGTAGAAGGCCCATTTTGTTCTCAATCTGGAGTTTCAGCATCATGGTAGGGTCCCAGGTATTGGTCAGTGGGAATGGAGGTACTTCGACGTTGAGAACGTAGTTGTACCATTGATCGTCGTCTTCGTAGTCAACCTTCTGGATTGGAGCGTCGTAGTCGACCTTTTGGAGTGCTGCGACGCACTTCTTGGTGCCAAACATGAGTATGAAGGTGCGCTGATGAGCCTCGAGATCGTAATTCGTCCGGAGTTGCAGCGTTACCGTAGATCCAGCGGTGCCTTGGGCAGGTGTAATCGGTTCGGTGATTTCCGTTTCAGTAACTGTCAGTGAAGCGGGATGACGAGCGTCTGCATCGATAAATGGTAGATTAGGTCGATGGTCTGCTGCACCGCGTGACTCGTGCGCCGAGCTAGGGATGTAGGGCATGTCTGCGCTCGAGGCCTCATGCGTTAGTCCCGCGGGCGCATCCGTGTACTGCGAGGCGAACGCAGGCTGTGCAATACCTGGGTAGTTTGCAGCCTGATTTGATCTGGTGGCTTCGGTATCTGGAATGGAGGTGGTCAGTCAAACGTGCTAATCGATCTCACGTGGGTTAATGCCGGGTTCATCCGACCCAACCCTGGCAGGTGCCCTTCCACACTTGTCAGATGAGCTACTTACCATACACATATTGATGGTTTTTCGAGTATCCTGACATCGACACTGATTGTGCGGCTCTTGCAACTTGAATCGTTCGGGGTCCACCACCAAGACCCAAACTGCGCAGTGCAGATGAGTACTTGTCGACACTGATGGAGAGTGGTAGTCGATAGCTGTGAGGCTGATACTGTGTACATATCAGTAGGCAGACTTTTGTGGGGTCCCAGCGCAGGCAGCAATGGAGGGGTCAGCAAGTGCGCGCCCTGGCACACCCTATAACAAATTACGCACCTGACAGCTTGATGCTAAGGAGCAGGCCAGTTTGGCACCGGTTGATGCGCTTAGATCAAGAATGTAAAAGAGAAAAATAGGCCGTCGTATTTTCGTTTGTTTGAACACTGGCAAACTGCTACAGAACTCGTGGGGCCGTAGCTTGCTGTCCTTCACAGAGGCAGAGAGACAATGAGGTCCTTGTTGCAGGCAAATGTTGCGACAGGTGGGTTCGGGACACTGTGACAGATGATGTGATGAGAGATGGATTTGGAGACAAACTGAGTGGGCCTTGTGACCAGTGAAGCCGACAAAAGTAGGCTACCTAGAGACAGATGATGGTGGTTTTCAGGAGTTCGATTCATACGGGAACCGGGGCGACTTTGAGTATTGGTACCAAACGCGGTGAGTCCAGCTCTTCGCCTACTGCAGCCCAGACAATACAAACTCCCTATCGACGAAAGGGGGAACGGGACGTGTCGCTCCCGCCACGATGGAGAGTGATTCAGTGCAAATGCCAGGAGCTGAAATGAATGTAAGTGACTTGGTACGAGATGTATCATGTTGCGGCCCGCATTTCGATGTGACTGATGGCATGACTTACATAGCAGACAAAGGAACAGAGACATGGGATCAGGGATGGCCAATATGCATGAGGCTCGGCAGCCTTGCCGTGCAGAAGGCAAAGGAAGCTGCGGGACTACGGAGCTATTGCCGTGGAAGTAGGCGGCAATTAACAGTTACCGTATGGAACAGGCGATGGAGCAACCCAGGACAATGGGGAAGAGGCGGGATTGGCCCAGTATCGATGGCGGAGCATGGACGCAGCTGCAAGGAAGTGCGAACGAGCACAGTGTGATCTGGGGGGGTTCGGATGACTCTGGGTGATTACCGATCCCGTCCACTTGGTAAACTAGCGGGCCAAGTTGACGATGAGGCACGCCCTCCAGAGGCTAGTACTATGGCCGTTGAGCACCACGTCGTGCAAAGCCTTACAGCTCCTAGGATCGTATAGGAAGATGCAAACGACAGGAGGCCGGGAGGTAGTAGGCGCCTGGAATCTGTGCGCTGAGGCTCGAACGGGTGGCCTCGGATGGCGCAGCCCACGTAGTGGCAATAAGCTGAGCTCCGCGGCTGACGGCAAGTAATGAATATCTCCAGCCAGCGATGGCTGCGTGCAGTGGATCAATCCAGACAGGCTCAGAATGCAAATTCCAAAAGCAACAAAGGTCCAATGCCAGAGGGAGATTGTCTTGGCCAGTAGGTGAGGTGTAGAGCGGGGCTCTAAGACCTCTGCAATGGTAAGAAGCGCGGATGCGGAGGACTTGGGCCAAAGCGTCGAAACACGGTCTGTGAGGCGTTGTTTGTGGGCAGAATTGTAATTGTGTTGACATGCAAACGCGAGAAGTGATGGACAGCCGGGGAGAGGGAAAGGGTTCTTTTGTGGGGGGGCTTATGGTGGTGCTGGCTGTTATGGCGAGGTTGACGCATAAGGTGGGCGTAGCAGGACCGCCCAGGGCGGCGGTGACATTGACGATGATATACATGCGGGCCAGCACCTCAGCGAGCATCAGCAGCAACTCTCCGGCTTCTGAGGCGGACGGCTATCAGGGCGGCCCACGAGCCCGTAGGCCTGGAAGATGGGGGCTCGCGGGCTTTGCGGACACTGACTGGCCGCGATGACGGCAGATGGCTGTCCATGGCGGCCAGTGCACAGCGATGCTAGGCTTGGCCCCCTCTAAGCGTTGCGGTGATGGCAGACGTGCAGAAAGGGAGGGCGAATGTTGGAGTGTGGTGAGCAATGGGCGCCGTCGCCAGCGGTCAAGCGAAGATGCATCTATTCCTGGTGTGGCTTGCAGAAGCTTAAATCGCCGCCATCCCTGTCCTTCCTGCGCATCGCCAAAAAGCCACGCAGAAGACGGACGGCCTCTGCCAGGCACCGCAACACTGCGCGCATCGCGCATCGCTGCCTGCGAGAGACATTGGGCCGGCCAAGGGAGATGTTCTTGTGCCACGCCGGCGCTTTCTTGTACTCGTCGCCGTCGTTGTCGTCGTCGTCGTCGACAAAGCCATGGCAGCCTCTTCTCCTGCCGCCGAAAGCGCCTGCCTCGTCCGCCGTCGTTCCTGCCTCGGTCGGCGCATCCACACGTCGCAGCTGCCTTCTCCCTCTGTTTGCACGTCGTCTGATTGGGAAGCAACCACGCAACCACGCCCGCGCCGCTCCTCCCGCGATATGAGGCTGACTGGATCCTTCCTTCCTTCCTTGCCCGTTCGCTCCTTCCTTCCACCCTAACATTGTTGTTGGCACCGCTGCTGCCTCTCTGGCTTGTCCACCTGCCGCTCCCCCCCCTCTCTCATTCATCTACCCCGTCGCCGTCATCAACATCAGCCTGCTCCCTTGCGCGCCTGAACAATGTCCCCTCAGCAGAACAGGACCAGTGTGGCCTCCTAGTATTCTTAGAAAGCTGATGTCGTATCACCAGCTACTCTTGGCCCGAACCGGACCTTAGCGGCTTCCTGGGCATGCTGGTGGCTGTGTGTAAGCCGCCCATGACCTGAAGTAGACCATTAGTACATCAGCAATTCACCATAATAACACCTATCGGGAGATTACGATCAGCTTGTCCATGCCATTCTCTCTGCCTGGCTCATTCAAGCTTGCCAGGAACAAGAGGCAGGTGCTGTCCTGCAGGGGACCGGTCGCATTCATCTCAGACTTCACACCGGGACCCTGCGTCGTAGACCTCCCACACGGCATCCCGTGATAGCTTGCCTCAGTTGCTGCCAGTTCCGACATGCCCGCGGCCATGGACACTTGCCACTGCTCCGCCACCACCCCGACTATATAGCACCATCACGGAAAGCCGGAACTGCCATGGCCGCATCCGATTGCTCACTACCCAGCCATATCTACCATGCATGACCGTCTGCCTCGCTCAGAAGCTTCTGCGAGGGAGCAACGGAGAATGTATCATACAATGTGCTCGGCTGGGTACCTAGTACCAAACCCCCCAGACTCCTTGCCCACGGGTTGGCTATCAACAGTCGTGGCTTCCCGAAGGAGAACGTCGTGCACGCTGCAACGCGACGCGTTTGCCCTCCCAATGGCTTGAGGTCAATCTATCTGGTGCTTCTATCCTACGGCCCCGCCCTTTGCGCCAACGGGTTGACTATAGTCGCGCATGAGCGGTCCGAGATTGCTGCTTTAATCGTTGTAGGAGCTGGAAAACGTACCATGGCTTGAGGCGTTCGTTCCGACCGGGATTCACTCTCCCACGAGGACCTCTGCCATGGAACCGGGTCATTACCTCCGGCATCTGAAACGCGCTTCCGGATGCTCGTGATACACGGCAAAGGACAGCCTGCAACTATCCGCCCTATACTTGTGGGCCAAAATATGCAATCCCTGCGATGAAAGGTCGGCAGACGCTCAGTTTCACTCACGAATGGCAACCACAAAAATACTTGACATGGTTTAGAGCTTTTAGCTTGGCAATTGCCCATCGCGAAGTGAGCCAGCCTGTGCAATCTTGCCAACGGTTCTTGTGCTCGACGACACCTTGGGCTATTGGCCACTGGCTTGGTTTCACAGACTGGACACAGGGCCTTTCATCGTTACATCTCCTACGCCAAAAGGAGTTCAGTCTGCTTTGGGCTAACTACACACCGTACTCCGAGGCCGCTTGGGGGAGCCACTTCCGCAAACGCATCCTCTATAATATGCCCCGATCAATACATTGGCTTTGCCCCTCGCCGGCTCATCACGTGTCCTCTCAATAACGAACCCGACAAGAAGTATTGCCTAGACCATGTCCTCATTACTGCTTGAACACAATGCTGTAAATCCATCATCGTCACTATAGGAGTGTTTGGACAACATGTATTTACCGAGGTAATGTCTACGTCAACATGGTTGACGAAGCCACGATAGGGCTGCTTTGCATTCTCAGGTCTTGTCCTACGCCGGAATAACCGTGGCGGGATCTGTTTGCAACGCACTTCTTATGAACCCGGTTGTCGGGAGATTCATGCATTTTGTTGCACCAGACCTTGCCTAATATCGCCACTGACGAGCGCAAGACACCCAGGTACCTGGTCACGCTTGACGACAAGTTCCTCTAAAATTTGATGTGGGGAAAGGAATTGTTCTTCGATTATGCACCTCTATGGGTGGTCTGCATTGCACTAATTAGTGTGTTAGTCGCTCGGTCGGAGCCGTCGTCTACGACAACATGAGTGCATTTGACAACGCAGAATGTAACATGTTGCGGACACACTCTCGACCACGAGCTTGCCGCCACTCGTGGACGCGCCCCCCCCTCAACGCATTTTGCACACGAGACATCTCTTCACCTTAATGACCGACGTGCGACATCCCCAACGAATCTGTCGCACAGCGATCGCCCGCCTCCCTCGACCTTCAAGCCACTCGATGTTTCGCATCATCTCCCTGGCATTCAACGAAAGCCACTGGGAACACGATACGACCCATGTATGTATGCATGTTCGCATACGCACGTGACTAACGGCCCTTTTGGGCTGCTCGAGCATTCCTATCTAAGCCATGTACCAATTCGACTGATCGAACCTGACAGTAGTGCCATCTTGGTACTATCGTAGCATGAAGGAACTTGCTGTCGTAAGCGAGGAATGCAACTTGATTGCTGTTAGCAGGTGACCACATGAATGCCATGGTCTCCTATGCCGAATTGAATCATTAGACGCTGTCTTGATCATCTTGATCATCTTGAACAATCTATACTCGACTCACAAATATACAAACAATTTCTTTCTACAGGTACTAGTATCCGTAAACGCGTAAAGTTACTTGGAAAAGAATAACAAGCTTTTTAGATACCTACTTTTTTGCTACCTTTTCTGATATCTCTTCGCAACCCTGTTCTCCTTGAAACCTCCCATGTCAGCTGTCTACTCCCTACCCTTCAGCTCCTCTAGCCTCTCCACCAACCTCTCCCAACCTGCACTATCTTCCCAGTTCTCCTTGCCCTTGCCCATGACACTCCTCACCGCACTTCTCGACTTGAACTTCCAGTCCTTGGCAACCAGCTCCCCACTGCCCGCGCCTAGACCCTCTGTCCTATCCCGCGGGCCCAACGTTTCATATGCGTCGACGAGATCAATCGTCATGTCCACCACGGCGTTCCACACCTGCTCTGTCCCCGACTCCCACTTTGGCTGGCTGGTAACTGCCCGCCATGCCTTTTCGTGGCACTCTAGCGCAGACCCAGGCCGGCGCGTATGTGTGTACAGCGTTGCTAGTATGAGCCAGAGTTTGGGAGAGAAGGTGATGAGGGGCTTGATGACGCGCTCTAGGAGATCATTGACCATGCGCGCCAGACCGGGGCGCGTGATGTCGAAGCCACCGTCCAGCGAGACGACGTGTTTGACTAGCATGTCGACGATTTCTGCATCTACGCACTTTTCGCCGTCGGTTGCGCCGCGCAGCTCGGCGATGCGGCGTTGCGAGGTGATGACATCGGACCATGAGGGTGGGCTTGTTGATGCGGAGACGGCGAGGACATTGTTCCAGATGCGGTAGTCGTCGTGTTTGATTGTGGCTGCGCGTTTAAAGGCTTTGAGGGCGTCGGTGCGTGGGTGGTTCGACACACGCTTCTCTTCTACCACGCCGTCTTCGTTTTCCGTCGTCTTGGGCTTGAGATGCAGGAGTGAGGCGGCGAGGTTACTCCAGGACTCTGCGTCTTGGTCGTCGAGCTGTACGCAGCGCGAGAAGGCTTCGACGGCGTTTTTGAACTGCAGGAGTTCGAGGTAGGCGCAGCCGAGAGCAAACCAGGCGGGCTGGTATAAGGAGTTGATCTTGAGGGAAAGCGAGTACGCTTCTGCGGCTTTTTCGTAGTTGCGCGCGGCTATGTATCTTTGGCCGAGTGAGCGCTGGGCGCGTGCGTACCGTTTGCCAGAGACTTCCCATGCTTTCTCATACATTGAGAGGTCGTTGTCAAGATCGCCGAGAATGCAGTAGTAGCGCGGTGCTTCGGCCGGTGGTGGATCGCGTTCAGCGCCCTCCCACTTTTCTTCGTCAAGATCGACTGTCTCGTCATTGCCGTTGGTAGCATGGAAGAGCTGTCGTCGAACCATCTTTCGGGCTCGGTCTTCCTTTTCTGTGGCGGCATAGCAAAGCGCGGCTTCGGCCCACATCTCCAGCCTCTCGTATATCTCCAGTGCGGACCGTAGACCACCAAGCGAGACCCAGCGAGCAGCAAGCTCAGCCTCAAGCTCCCAGCGTGAAGGCGAGCAAAGCGGGAAAACATAACGGAGACGCTCTTGAACCGGTGCTGACTCCCCTTCTTTCGCCGCTGGCAAGAAAGCAGTGACCTTTTCCCCCGTCTCAGCATCCGTAGTGGCATCTCCCGATGTCTCGGCAATGACTTGGTCAACGAGGGCTTGCAGCTGCAACAGTCCACGCTCCAGGGTCCGCGACTTGTAACCTTCGATACGACTCCGCACTAGCAAAGCCTGGGTGTAAACTTGCCAGTTTGAGCTACCACCTTCCAGCACACGCGTAGCATACGGTTCTGTCTGCTCTCTCGTAATGCCATCTGCAGGATTCGTATTCTTGATACTCTCGGCCAGAGAAAGCATGATGACCGAGTCCAAGGGATCTAGTAGCGGCTGGTTTGAAGGATCCATTGAGGTAAGAGATGCAGGAAGAGCAGACTCGTCTTGTATCTCCATGGAGGCGGTGTTGTTGGTGAAGGAGATGGACTCGAGTAAAGTATCATCGTTCAGATCCAACGCTTTTGGCTGCGATACACCGTCTGTTGTGCCATTGGTATCTGAACCCGCGCTTCGAGCCAGCACGATCAGCTGGCTTGTGTCCTTTGTCTGAAACTTTGTCCTCTTGCCCATCAATCCGGTCAACGCAAACTCAAACTTGCGTTCTGCAGTTGCCTGATCCAGATCCGCCCTGGCCTTCTTATCGAGCCCATGGTGGGTATGAATAGCAGCTCTCTCAAGCAAGAAGCTCGTATGCAGCTCCTTGATCTCTGCCGTCTTTCCCGAATTCAGAATCAGGCCCTCCACAACCTTGACATCGTCGTAGATGGCATCTTGGAGTTTTGGAGCCGGCTCGCTGAGTAACCTCTGGTGGATAAAGTTAACTCTAAGCCTCGTCCACGCCGACACTGCGATGTTCTTCTGAATGGGCGGACTGATGAGGATGGTTTGCGCAAGACAAAACAGCTCAATGTTGGGGGTAAGCTTATATGCTGCCACGCCATCCGTGCTCAACGACGCAACCAAATCTGCTCGCGTTTTGCTAACGGCCTTTGAATCCCTTGCCACTTCCCCCGGTAGGACAATCTCTGCGGCTTTGAACGGCAACGGCGGCCCCGTGACATTCGACTGCAGAAACGCATGCAATGCAGCGACTGCAACAAGGAAGTAGAGGTGCTGTCGATACGCTGCTGTTCCATGACCCGGCGTCGAGCCCTCGTCTTCACTTCGATTCGATAGTAAGAGTCCTAGGCGATTAAAAACATAGTCGCTCCAAAGCCCAAAATCGCTGCTCTTGACATCTTTGGTAGCTTCGTTTTCCTCGTGACCCAGCAAGATTCGTGTTTCTGGTAATTGTAGTATTTGCAGAAAATCGCCCGTCTC